>ERZ773035.2956-NODE-2956-length-10496-cov-8.310124_pt1 | contig 10496 bp, 9 predicted proteins | sample MGYA00511487_ERZ773035 | MGnify/ENA primary metagenome ERZ773035 (study PRJEB29015, sample SAMEA2737985) | human oral metagenome | biome: human oral; feature: human-associated habitat; material: dental | place: China | collected 2024 ...
TCTTCATATCTAGTAACCTCATACTTTCAGTCTATCTATTATACTAGATTTTTACGATTTTATCAAAAGAATGAAGCGAGAATATTGTATATTTAGAGTTAACTTTATAATATCAGCGTCAATATAAAACGTAAAAACACCTTAAAATCAGGTTTAGTCCTACCTGCTTCTAAGGTGTTTACACATCACATTTATTCCCCAATCATATGGTGTGACGAATTATTCTCAACAGTAGATGGATTCTCAGTCGAAGTAGAAGTTTCAGTTATCTTCTCTTTCTTATCTTGTTCCACTGCTACAGTGGTTTGACTTATTTTCCAGATACCCTCTTCGTTTACCTTGTAACCATCAGGCATAGTTGTATTTTTCAACAAGGAACCATCTGTTTGGAAATAGTACCAATTACCGTCAATCCGTTTCCAACCGGTCTGCATAGCTCCTGATGCACTAAAGTAATACTGCTTACCATCTACTTGTTGGAAACCGACCAACATGATACCTTCCTGATTTTCAAGATAATACCATGTTCCTTGTTCTTTCAACCAACCAGTCTTCATAGTCCCTGAGTCAGCGTAGTAATGCCAGTGTTTATCAAGCCACTGCCAGCCTGTTTGCATGGCTCCTGAGTTCGCAAAATAGTTCCAGTGACCATCAATAAAGGCCCAACCCGTTTGCATGACACCTTCTTGATTAAAGTAGTATGTAGCTCCATTGATATTCTTTTTACCGACAGTCCGAAGACCATCTTCGTCATAGAAATACCAATCTGAGGAAATCTTTTGCCAAGTTGAAGGCTTACCTGCTGTTTGTAGTGCACCACTGTCTGCAAAGAACATCTTCTTGCCATTATAGACTTGATGTCCTGTTAGCATCTTACCATCTTTATCAAATAGGTATTTCTGCCCCGCAATTTCTAAGAGTTCATTGTAGCTCCTTGCTCCAGTTGATGTGATATAGTACCAATTACCATCTTGGTTAAACCAACCAGTTTCTCGCATGTCACCGTTGTTGTTTAAGTAATACCAGTTTCCATCAATTTTTTCTCTAGAATCTTTCAAATGCAACCATTTGCCAGCTTGCATTTGTCCTTGTCCATTAAAAAAATAATAAACACCATCTATTTTTTGCCAACCAATCGTCATTTCACCATCGGACAAGCGATATTTCCAGTAACCGTCTTCTTTATACCATTTTTCTCTAACTGTTGGTATATCAGGAAAAACTTCCGAAACGTTAGTAAACCCTTCTTTATCTATATCAAAAACAGTCACATCTTTGGTATGGCTAAAAGCTTTTACTATTTTTATATTCTTCTCTCGAAGTAGAGCTCTAGTAGATTCACGATTAATATCTGAACCACTTGTCTGAACAACAATGCTTGGTGATAAATTATTAATGAAGTTAAGTGTATTTGAAATTGTCGCATCATAATGATAGTTTCATTTCATCATATCAACCTTACCGATAACTGGGCCTAATTTATCTTCCGCTCCTTCGGCATTATCCAAATCTCCACCTAGATAGATTCTCTTTCCAGCTACAGTAATAACCGCAACAATCGAGTTTGAATTATCATCGAAAACCTTTTTTAGTTTTCCTTCACTGTCATACTCATTTCTGTAGTTATAAAGCTGAATATCCATATCACCCATGGTAAAGTGACTATCATTGTCAGAGATATCTTGTATAAGATTTACACCACGCTCAAGAGCTGTTTTAACTGCATTATCATAGTTATAGAGATTGTCCCACAATCTCCACTGCGTTGTAATACGTTCATCTGAGTATCTTTTTAGATAAAATTTATCAACAGGATAACGTTTTAGTACTTCATCTGCAGAACCAATATGATCACTATGGACATGAGTACCCAAAATAAAATCTAATTTTTTAACACCAACTTGTTTAAGGTGACGGAACAATCGATCCTCTAAAACTTGACCATTATCCCTGGTAATTCCCCACCGATCTGGATAACGCGGATTGCTTCCATCTGGAAAATCATAATCCTCACCCATATCAATTAAAGCAAAGTGCCCTTTGCTTTCTAAGAGAATGGCATCACTCCCTGACTTAGATTTTAAATTAATAAAGTGGATTCGATTACCATCCCCTGCGGAAATGGTATCCGCATCGACTAATGATAATTTGGCAACCATAATTAAAGTACATATGAAAAAACTAAATAATATTAATTTCCTTATCTTTGTATTCTTCATTATATATCACACTTTCCTTTATCATTTCTATGAACCTTAATTTTTAACCTATTTTACAAATATATGACAATAATTTATAGATATTTGTAAAATGGAACTCCTTTTCATGTTCTACTTTGTGTATGAATAATACTATCTTGATTCTCCCAATGGGAACTCAAAAGATTTGTTCTTTTATGAAAATGAGCTACTTCTCTACCTTACGATAGGCTTTTATACTATGGCTATACCACTCCTGCATTTCTTTTGACGGTGGAGTCATATAATCCCCGTACATCTGTGTCAAAATAAGATCATAGTTTTTGGGAATAGGTAGCATTCTTCCTTCAAATTCTGTTAAAATCAGCTCTTTGCGAGTGTCTTTTGAAAAAATGCACTTCATTCCTTCTTTATCAACCCCTACTGGCCCCTCGTAGAGCGGATGATCTGTTACACTATTTTTAACTAATCTATCTATTTTCTTATAGAAATATCTTGGATTAATAAGTCTAAGAGGATACCAAATACACAAGCGAAGAAAATCCTTTAATTTACTATCCCCATGAACAGCACGTTCCTTTTTTATATATGCAAGTTGACGTAAGGCAACATATTTATAGCTCTTATCAACAATACTCAAATCTGAGAATTGATCTACGGGAAAGACATCAATAAACAGACTAGTATCATGACGCTTGTATTTTACATTATCTTCGATGACAGTTGATGTATCTAAAATAGCTGCAAAATTATGGAAATACCAAGAAGAAGTATCATAGGAAAGGACTCGATAAATAGGATGCTGATCCTCTTCAATAGCCTTCAACAAACGTTCATAGTCTTTTCTATACAGAGAAATATCAATGTCATCATCCCAGGGAATCATCCCTTTATGACGGACAGCCCCCAACATTGTTCCATAACTAAGGAAATAAGAAATATTATTTTTTTTACACATCTCATCAACATAGTCTAAAATGCCTAGTTGTATCTCTTTAATTTCATTTTTTTCTAAATACTGCATTTAGTCCTCCAATTTATAGGCTTCAAATTCGTGAATATAAATCTGTTTTTCTTTAGGTGGCACAGTCATATAATCATCATAAAACTGTTTTAAAACAACATCAAAACGTTTAGGCGCTGGAAGAACAAGGTGTTCAAAAGGCGTTTCAATCAGTTCATCAAACATATCTCTTGGAAAAATTTCCTTTTCCTTAGCTTTTGACGGAATAAAAGCGATATATTTACCATCTTTTACCCTATACTTTTGAATTTGCTTTTCGATTTGATTAGCGAAGAAGCGGGGAGAAACAGGGCGAAGAAGAAGCCAGAATAAAGTACGAATCAAGTCTTTTAACTTGCTATCTCCATAAACAATATTTTTGTGCTTACTGAAGGATAATAGTTTAAAACTTTCTAACTTATAGCAGATATCAACGATCTTAGTATCATTAAATGTATCCATCGGAAAAATATCAATGAATACACCCGAATCATAAGTTTTTGTATTTCTCGTATCAATTATTTTTGTTGTGGGATCTACAATTTTGATAAAGTTATTAAAATATTGGTCATCCGTTTCTAACGAGAGAATTTGATATCTAGATTGTTTCTCACTAAATAACTGAATAAACCTCTCATAGTTTTCACGAGTCATAGAAAGATCTATATCATCATCCCAAGGAATAAATCCCTTGTGTCGAATAGCACCAATCAAAGTCCCATAGTTAATACAATAGTTGATGCCGTGCTCCTTGCAAAAGGAATCTATAAAGTCTAAAATATCAAGTTCAATCTTTTTAGCTTCTTCAATGCTTAATTTTCTCATATATTCCTCCTATTATTTTATAACGCGTTTTTTAAGCGAAATAAAGTGTCCTAAAAATTCATAGAAGATACTATCTTTTGTCCACACTAGTAAGGCAATATAACTGAGTGCAGATAGTACCATGATGATAAACATATTAATAAAGAGTGGCAAGTTGATAACCATTTGTACTGGATATATAAAATTGACTAGGAAGAAAGCCAGAACAAACGTCAATGAGAATAGAGTATATCGTAAAGTATATTTAAAAATATGTCGTAGATTGATGAGTTTACGCTTATTGATAAAGAGAATATAGAGTATCAAAAGGAACGTTTCAGATAGCATAGTTGTAATCAGATAATACTCAGGTGTATAGATATCATAAAAATAGAGTAAACCATCTAAAATAAGGTTCAAAATACCAGCAAAAACAGTATATACGGTAATTCTTCTCTCATATCCATTTGTAAAGAGGATTTGCGATCCTAGAATTGTATCTAGAGCGAGAATAATCGTTCGAACAGCAAAGAGAGAAGTTAAAATACCGCCACCTATGTATTTTTCACTACCATATACTAAGATAGCTTGGGGTCCCAAAATCATTAAACCAATACTAAGAGGGATGATGAAGAAGTTAAAAATACGACTTCCTCGATTGACTAAATTCACATACTCCTCTTTCTTTCCTTTTCCAAGATAATAACTCAAACGAGGAACACTGACTCCAATTGCACCCGTAACAACACCGGCAATAACTGTTACGATTCGTTGTGCAATGGTATAGTAGCTGACATTTACATCAATCCCCGTTTTCACAAGAAACAGACGATCAAGAAAAGTAAATAACATATTTGCATTTGCAAAAATAAGCATAGCTGTCAGTGGAAGGATAAGCGGTTTGAATTCACTTAGTGAGACTTTTACAAATTTTATATCTCGTTTAATCCAGAAATAACTAATGAGATAGTTAATTAAGGTTGATAGACTCATTACCAGAGTATAAACAACAATATCGTGTTCATTTTTTACAAATAAAAATATTGATACCAGCATGAGAACACGTATAAAAGCTGTTTTATAAAATAGAAAACTATAATTTTCAAGCGCCTCATTAACCCACTCAATTGAAAAAATCTGAGCAACGAGTTGCACTCCCATTACTAAATAGATCTTTTGAATAATGGGATTAGCAGTAAAGAATAATGGATAGGAGAGAGCATATACAAGTGTTGTGATAACTGTACAAGCAACGCATAAATAAAAAAGACTAGAGAAAACTTTGTTTAGCTCTTTTTTATTATCTTTCACATTACTAATGGCACGGAGACCGTAGTTATAAACCCCATAAGTTGCAAAGGGCAAGAAGAAAGATAGGATGGTATCAACAGAGTTAAAATAACCATAATCTGTTCGATCTAAAACACGAGCAACATATGTACCTGTTAAAATAGGGAAAATAATATTTAAGACACGAATCCCCATAAAAGCCAGCGCATTCAATTTTATACTTTTCATTCAATTTACCTCGTTGTTTATTATATCATAAAGTTAGTTAAAAAGGCTTTTTTGATTGAGAAAACTAGTTTCAACGCCCCATTTCTATTTCACTTATTATAAACTTCCTCATTGTTAAAAGATAGGTTGATAACCCTAATATCATTAGATTTCCTACCTACCTTATCGGTAGGTATAAAAAAGAGGACCATCAAGTCCTCTTTAAGTATTGAATCTCTTCACTTTTCATGAAGATACTTTATAGATTAAAGGCTATTACTCCTAAAACTGAACGATTTAGATTTCTAACCATCTGCAAACTTTCTTCAAATTTTTTATAACGAGTAACACCATATTCTTCTACGAATAAAATATTGTTCGTTGCTAAAAGATCTTTTACGTTTTGCAAATCTACAAAATGAATGCCTTCTATGTTTAATTTGTAATTTTCTTGTAATTTTTTTAAGATACGACTGTCTGAACTGACAACTGCTAATGGTTGACCTTCACATCTATAACTCAAAAGTTGTGATAGGTTATCATTAGTAGTAATAGCTGAAACAAGATCTAACTGATAGGCTGAAAAATCACCTGCACGATTAATTGTTGGGTTAAAAATGTAGACAAGAACATTCCCCATGATAAGAAGAACAACACATAGAACTCCGATAACTGCTAAGCGTAAAACTAGATTTTTAAGATTGAAGCCAACCGCAATTTCACCACTAGGATTTAATTCTTTTGAATTTACTGTTTCTAACTTTTCAATTTTAACATTTGCATAGGTACTCTTAAATTTATCAATCAATGAATCAAACTTGGTCTCAAGAAAATCATTTACCTCTTTGCTAGGTGTTAAAATTTTAATACTTACACCTGCGTCATCAATTAATGAATTTATCGTTAATTTTTTAGTCCAGTAGTCACTGGTTGAATTTTTTAAGGCTGATTCTGTTGTGTCTAAATCACTAGCGATTTTTTTCATTTTATCTGAATCAATATCATTAAAAAGAAAAGCTCCATTTAGATTACCATCAATCAATTTAGCATAAAAATCACTGTATCTTCCAACTTGATGATTCAAAATTACTTTTGATGGATCCTCTGGGGGCGTAATTTTATAAGTGATATAAGTTGAATAGCTAGATGTATCTTTTACTGTATTTTTACTTTTGACCGCCTTAATCGTAAATGGCACAGCGATAAGTGCAAATAGAACAATCAAAACTAGCAAATTGATTTTTCGTTTTTTATAGAGATTTGCAAATAGATCCTCTACTGAATAGTGTTCAAACATGAGTTAACTCCTTTTTTAGATTAGATATTGATTTTTCTTAGTAATCATTTTAGCGACAAATAACATAATAAGAACAATTCCCCAGAATTGCATTGTAAACAGGTTAAAGAAACTTTCCGAAAAGCTACTCCTTGGCATAAAGAATAAATTGTTCAATATTAATAGAGACAACGCAAACAAGATAGTTCTTGAACGATAAGCAACCTGCAACATTGCTATAAACAATAAGCCAAGTAGGATACTTAGTAGGAGTACTCCTAGCATACCATAATCAGTATACAACTCCATAATGTAACTACTACCAATACCATGCCCTCTCAGATACTCTTTGTTTAAAACGAGATAAGACAAATTATGAGCATAGCTATTACTGTCAATGGCTAATTCAATGCTATTTGTTGTATGTTCAAATGGTTTCGCTCCAAAAATTATTCCCAAACTCCCCCTTGTAAAATAGTCAATAATCGGACCAAAAGTAAAATTCCGAAAGTCTCTATAAGGAAGACTACTATTGTATAAGAATCCTCTCGCCAATACTCCAAAACTAGTTCCTTGTTTATAAATAAAATCTAGTAGTAAATCAAAAATTCCACTATGTGACACTTGAGCATTATCACGAATATAATTTAGTGCTCCCATAACAAGCATAATAACTGGGGTTCCTAAATAAATCGCAATTTTTTCTTTAAAACCAATCCATTTACCTTTCTCTGTTTGTTCTCGCATAAAGTAGTAAACAAAGGCAAAAATTAAACTTAAAATAAAGGGATTTCTAGTACCAATTGCTAGGTGGATCAGGTTAGCGATGATAAAGGCTACTAAGACCATAGTCGCGTGTAACTTTTTAGGTTTTGTTGCTAGGTAAACGCACATCGCATAAACTGTGAAAGTCGATAAAATATAAGTAAAGTATGGTAGTTGACTTTCGAAATTTGCATAATAGTTGTAATAAGAGGTTTGCAAACGATAAAGCAAACGTTCAAATAATCTCAAAAAATAAAATGGATAGGTAACTAGAAACACACTCAATGAAACTAGCCGCAATTTTTTTAAATAAGTGATATTAGACTCTCTTTTCACTTTTGAATAAACCATTTTTTTTCTACTAAGATAATAGCTTGCTATCAAGCCCCCTATTGTCAGTCCCAATATTGAGACGATTACCACCAAAAAAGAAAATCGATAAGCAATAGGTTGGTAGGTGTCTAGTGCCCCATCTCTAAAATAATCTATGGTAGGTCTAGAAACTAAAAATATAAAAATCGTAATATAAAAAATAAAGTGAATTAAATAATATTTTATATTGTTCCAGCAAAATAGAAGGCTACTAATCAGCAACAATAATAGAGTCGTTAAAAGCACGACATTCTCATTTGTAAACAAATAAGTGATACCACTCAAAATTGTTAAGAAATAGCTTAGAATGGTCGCACAAAGCAATATTCGTTTGCCATCAATCATCTCTCTCCTCCTTTTCTAATTAATTTTTCTTGACTGTTCAATATTTTTTAGTAACAATATTCGATACAATCGTATGTTTAAAAATAGAGCTAAGGCACTAATTCGTCTCCCCGTTCTAAAAATAGGATCTTTAAAAATAGAAAAAGCGTGCTTCTTCAAAAAATGATTAATCGCTGGATATTCTTTAATTTCTCTATAATTCTCTATCAAAAGCATCTTATCCAGAATAAAGAAGTGGGCATAAGCCAATCTAAAGAAAGCAACCTCTTTCAAGTCAGGATAGTTTTTCATAACTTCATTATAAAACTTTTGATAGATATCAATATAGGCTAAATCCTTCTCTGCATAAGGTTTGGTCGTAATACTATCCCCTCTATGGAAATAGTAATAATAGGGTTTGGTATTAACGACATACTTCTTGGCCAACTTGATCAAATCAAAATGATAATAGGCATCTTCGTAAATCAATCCCTTAGGAAAGGATAGGGCAGTTGCAATGTCTTTCTTAATTAGCTTATTGCAAATCGTTCCAGGGATTTTTTCGCCTATAAGGTATTCCCTTAGAAATGTTTGAGAATCACAGACAAAATAGTCATCCTGATTGGCTGACTGTGGACTCTCATCATTAGCATAGACATTCATGACACCACAGCTCGAAACATCCGCATCTTCTTGAATTAATTGCTCATATAAGCTCTGAATCATTTCTGGATGGATATAATCATCTGAGTCAATAAAAATCAGATAATCTCCGTGAGCCTGCTTCATTCCATCATTTCGTGCTTGTGACAAGCCTTCGTTCTTTTTATGAATCACTGACACCCTATCATCTTGTTCGGCAATTGAATCACACAAGCGACCACTTTCATCTGTTGAGCCATCATCAACAAGAATAATTTCCAGATTTTGATAGGTCTGCTTCTGAATGGATGCTATTGATTTTTCAAGGTATTGCGCCACATTATAGACTGGAACAATCACACTAATTAATGCTGTTTCCATACTACTCCTCTAATAGTTTTTCTACTTGTTCGATTTGTTTTACAATTGTAAATTGCTGAATGAATTGGCTGGCCTCATTAACATCGAAGTTTGAGGCAGAGGTCATGTAGTTCGTAATTGCCTGAGCTGCCTCTTGATTGCTCTCAATGATTTGTCCAAATCGTCCTTCTTGGGATAATTCCTCAGCCCCTCCAACATCCGTAGAGACAAAAGGAAGTCCTAGACTCAGGGCCTCTACATACACTCCAGGAAAACCTTCTTGTTTAGACATAGACAAGAGAACTTTCATCTGAGACAAATACTGGTAAGGATTTTTTTGATAACCAAGGAAATGTACATAGTCTTCAAGCTCATACTCTTTGACCTGTTTTTTCAGTTCCTCTTCCATATCACCAGCCCCCATAAAGTAGAGATGATAGTTTTTTCCCTCTTGGTGTAACAGTCGTATCACTTCCACCACACGATCAGAACCCTTATTTTCCTCAATCCGTCCGATTGTACAGATACTTTGAGGTGCAATCTCGATATCTATCTTCTCTTGAGATTTTTCTAGAATGCTCTTAAAATCATATCCATTGTAGACAGTTTGTAATTTCGAAGCATAGTCTGGGTAAACTTCTTTTATCGAATTACTGGTCTTTTTGGAAATTCCTACTATAGCATCCGCAGCGTCCAACTGACGTCTATGCGATTCACGTTTTGAACTATCCTTTAGAAACTCCTCAATACTTCCATGAATCCAAGATATCTTCTTGACTTCTTTCCGCTCTGAAAATAAGAGTGGTGGATTCATAATCGTAAAAGAAACTTCAACATCATAATCATCTTTTACAAGCAAACGACGAGTCAGCCTAGGAAAATAGATTCTCATTCTCCACAAAAGAGCTCGTAACCATCTTGGCTGACGATAATCCTGAAAAGCCTTTAAAATATGAACATTGTCGGGAACAGTTTCATACCCCTTATCAAAGTGTTCCATTTCAAGAATATCAATATCATACTTTTCTGGATCAAGATTTGAAACAATGGTAGATAGAATCTTCTCTGCTCCGCCTCCAAGAGAAAAGGACCACATAAAAAACAGAATTTTTTTCTTATCCACTATATTCTCCCTTGTACTCTGTGTAGCTCTTGTTCATGTCTGCTATAATGGCATCATGATGCGGTACTTGCTTGTCTGCTGGTGGTGGTGTCATATAGTCCCCAAAAGCAGTTCTGAGATAGGCATCATAAC
>ERZ773035.2964-NODE-2964-length-10473-cov-10.622576_pt1 | contig 10473 bp, 8 predicted proteins | sample MGYA00511487_ERZ773035 | MGnify/ENA primary metagenome ERZ773035 (study PRJEB29015, sample SAMEA2737985) | human oral metagenome | biome: human oral; feature: human-associated habitat; material: dental | place: China | collected 2024 ...
TGCAGTACAACGACAGCTATCAGGAGAACATCTACAGCTTCGTCAACAACATCAATACCGAGGAGGGCGGCACCCACCTCGCGGGCTTCAAGATCGCCCTCACACGCGCGGCGAACGACTTTGCACGGCGGCTGAACGTGCTCAAGGACAAGGACGGCAACCTCTCCGGCGAGGACGTACGCGAGGGGCTCACCTGCGTCATCAGCCTCAAGGTGCGCGAGCCGCAGTTCGAGGGACAGACCAAGACCAAGCTCGGCAACTCCGAGGTGCGCGGCATCGTCGACTCCATCGTCACCGAGGGGCTCACCGAGTACTTCGAGGAGAACCCCACCGTCACAAAGAAGGTGCTCGACAAGGCACTGATGGCTTCCAGAGCACGCGAGGCGGCACGCAAGGCGCGCGAACTCACGCGGCGCAAGAATGCACTGGAGGTGTCGAGCCTCCCCGGCAAGCTCGCGGACTGCTCCGTCAAGGATCCCGATCAATGCGAAATCTACATCGTCGAGGGCGACTCTGCGGGCGGCTCTGCCAAGCAGGGACGCGACCGCCGCTTTCAGGCGATCCTGCCCCTGCGCGGCAAAATCCTAAACGTCGAGAAGGCACGCCTTGACAAGATCTTTGCGAACGCAGAGATTCGTACAATGATCACCGCATTCGGCACGGGCATCGGCGAGGAGTTTGACCTCGCGAAGCGCCGCTACAGCAAGATCATCATCATGACCGACGCGGACGTCGACGGCGCGCACATCCGCACACTGCTCCTGACCTTCTTCTACCGCTACATGAAGCCGCTCGTCGACCACGGGCACGTCTACATCGCGCAGCCGCCGCTCTATCAGATCCGCAAGGACAAGAAGCATTTCTACACCTACTCCGACGAAGAACAGGCGAAAAAGCTGGACGAGATCGGACGCGAAGGTGTCACCATCCAGCGGTACAAGGGGCTCGGCGAGATGAACCCCGAGCAGCTCTGGGAAACGACGATGAATCCCGAGGGACGCACCATGTTGCAGGTCGGCGCGGAGGATGCGGAGGCTGCGGACGAGCTCTTTACCATCCTCATGGGCGACAAAGTCGAGCCGCGCCGCCAGTTCATCGAGGAGAACGCGCGGCTCGTGCGGAATCTGGATATCTGATTTTGTTTACGACATAGATAGAAGAATCCCCTTGACATTGCGTCTGTCAAGGGGATTTATTGTAGTGTTCACCGTGCTGATTATATCTGTAAGACGATAAAAGAGATGACTCCGCCTTGCGCTGCAAACCTTGGCGGGGGAATCTCTGCTAATAATGGGGGCGACCGCTCGACAGTGCCCTTTTGTATCTCTATTCTAACACATCTGTGCGCCGCATCGTCAAGATTGCTGTGCGCTTTTTGCATACGAAAACGGCTCTGTGTGACCGAAAGGACACGCAGAGCCGTTTTGCTGTCAATACCACACGCAGCATTGTGTGTGTCGGGACTGGGTGGGACTTCATGACATGGCTCACGGATGATGAGTTTCAATGCCGCACGCAGCATTGTGTGTGTCGGGACGTTACAAAAAACATCTATCCACAGAGTTCTCTGTCGTTTCAATGCCGCACGCAGCATTGTGTGTGTCGGGACAAGGTTGCCCTCACCACTGTAAGGGATGCCATAAGTTTCAATGCCGCACGCAGCATTGTGTGTGTCGGGACTTTATAGAACGCGAGATTTACTCGCAAGATCAAAGTTTCAATGCCGCACGCAGCATTGTGTGTGTCGGGACAGTGGAATTTTACCATCAGAGTCAAGAGAAGCATAAGTTTCAATGCCGCACGCAGCATTGTGTGTGTCGGGACTCTGTGTCCCGCAGCCCTTGTCCCGCGCGGGCTGAGAAGGCGTTTTGGAAAGACGCGCTTTTTTGCGCCGTTTTTGGCGTCTGCGGATGAAATCTGCCCCGAAAAGCGGGGGATCCATCGGCGCTGTCCCTTGTGCGGTGCGGGCTGCACCGTTTTGGAAAGACGAAACGGTAGAATGCGGCTTTGCGCCCGTGCCGGAGCACTTTCCATTTTCTTCTTCTCTATCATAGCACACGCTTCGTTCTTTTTCAATGACGTTTTTGCGTCGATGCAGAGAGGTCGGTAAAAAATATATTGTATCTGTTGACGTTCTTTTTTATCTGTGTTATACTCAATACGTAACCGATTTAATTACAAAATTGTTTTATGGAGGTATTTCATATGAAAATCGCAGTTGTGGCATCCAACGGGAAGGCAAGCAAGGCAATCATTGCGGAGCTGATCGCACGCGGTCATGCGGTGACGGCATTTGCGCGGAGCGCGAACCGGAGCGCGGCAAAGGAGTTTGTGCAGAAGGATATCATGGCGCTCACGAAGGACGATCTGGCAGGATTCGACGCAGTGGTGGACGGGTTCGGCGCGTATACGCCGGAGACGCTGCCGCTGCACACGCAGACGAGTCAGCATCTCGCCGATCTCGTGGCGGGGACGGATACGCGTCTCTATATCGTCGGCGGTGCGGGCAGTCTCTATGTCGATCCGGCACATACGGTGCAGCTGCTCGATACGCCGGAGTTCCCGGCAGAGTTCTATCCGCTCGCGAAGGCGCAGACGGAGGAGCTGGCGGCGCTGCGCTCCCGTACGGATGCAAGGTGGGTGTTCGTCAGCCCTGCAGCGGATTTCCGTGCGGATGGGGCAAAGACGGGCAAGTACGTCCTCGGCGGCGAGGAGCTGACGCTGAGCGCAGCGGGCGAGAGTGTCATCAGCTATGCAGACTATGCGCTCGGCATGGTCGATCTGATTGAGAGCGGCGCACATGTGGGTGAGCGCGTATCACTGGTACAGGCGTAAACAAAGGAAGTGTTCCCATGTCCCTTGCACTCATCCAAAAACTGAACGCAATGCTCCTCTCCGAAATGCCGGAGTATCGCGCGCAGGCGGCAGAGGTCGGGGAGACGGAGGAGGCACAGCGCACTCTCTTGCGTGCGCTGATGAATGTGCGCCCGCCGCGTCCCCTGTCCGAGGCGTATCTGCGTCTCGAAGGTGAACTGCTGTCCAAGGAGCGGGAGCAACGCAGTGTGGTGGATGTGATGACGCTCCCATCGGTGTCCTCGGATGCACGTATCATCCTTTGGCAGGGGGACATTACGCGGCTCAATGCGGATGCCATCGTAAATGCGGCGAACTCCGCTCTGCTCGGCTGCTTCATCCCTTGTCATCGCTGCATCGACAACGCCATTCACTCGGCGGCGGGGTTGCAGCTACGCGCCGAATGCGCCGCGCTCATGGAACGGCAGGGACATCCGGAGGCGACAGGGCTGGCAAAGATCACCGCAGGATACAATCTCCCCGCGCGTCATGTGCTCCACACAGTCGGTCCGATCGTCAGCGGCACATTGACCGAGGAGCACAGGGAGCTCCTCGCCTCCTGTTATCGTTCGTGTCTGCATCTTGCGACGGAGCACGGGCTGAAGTCCGTTGCGTTCTGCTGCATCTCAACGGGTGAGTTCCATTTCCCGAATGCGGCGGCGGCAGAGATCGCCGTACGTGAGGTGCGCAGCTTTCTCGCGCACGATTCCACGATTGAGCGCGTCATTTTCAACGTATTCAAGGATGAGGACCGCGTGCTCTACGAAGGACTGTTACAATGAAGAAATCCATCGCACAATTCAAAAACGCCCTCTCCTCTGCCGACTGCATCCTGATCGGCGCGGGGGCGGGGCTGTCGGCGGCGGCGGGCTACGACTATGCGGGCGCACGCTTCCTCAAATATTTTTCGGATTTTCACGAACGCTTCGGGATCGAGGATATCTACAGCGGCGGCTTCCATCCGTTCCCCGCGCGCGAGATGTTCTGGGCGTGGTGGAGCAGGAGCATCTACATCAACCGCTATGCGCCGATGCCGGGCGACGTGTATGCGAATCTGCTGCACCTCGCAGAGGGACGTGACTATTTCGTGCTGACGACGAATGTGGATCACGCCTTTCAGCGGGCGGGCTTTGACAAGGAGCGTCTCTTCTATACGCAGGGTGATTACGGGCTCTTTCAGAGCAGCAAACCTGCGGGAGCATCGGCAGGAAGGACGTACGACAACGAGGAGAGTATACGTGCCATGCTCGCAGCGCAGGGCTTTGCCTTTGCGGAGGATGGGGAGCTCCTTCTACCCGAGAGCGGTGCGCCTCGGATGGCAATACCGACCGCGCTCATCCCCTACTGCCCCGACGACGGCGCGGAGATGACGACGAATCTGCGTGCGGATGAATTCTTTGTCGAGGATGCAGGCTGGCATGCGGCAGCGGAGCGGTATACGGATTTCCTCCATCACACGGAGGGGAAGCGGACGCTGCTCCTTGAGCTCGGTGTCGGGATGAATACGCCCGGCATTATCAAGTATCCGTTTTGGCGCATGACGGCGGAGCGCACGGATGTGACGCTCGTCTCGATCAATCTGGGGAGGGCGTATGTGCCGGATGAAATCGCGGAGCGCAGCATTGTGATCGATGGGGATATTGCGGAGGTGCTGCGCGATATCGCATAAGAAAAAGCTGCCAATCGGCAGCTTTTTCTTGTGCTACATATGTTCTTATGATATACGCAAGGCAAGCACTGTCGAAAGGGCGGTCACTCAGCCCCCGAAAGGGGGGATTCGGATGGATACCTACGAATTTCTCGCGTTCCTCGTAGTATTTTCCATGCTGGTCATATCGGTTCAACGGTAAATGAGAAATCCCCGCCTTGCGTCTGCAAACCTAGGCGGGGAATCTCGTCGTAATATAGGGGGCGACGGCTCGGCAGTGCCCTTTTTGTATCTCTATTCTAACATCTGTGCGCCGCATCGTCAAGATTGCTGTGCGCTTTTCGCATACGAAAACGGCTCTGTGTGACCGATGTGGACACGCAGAGCCGTTTTGCTGTCAATGCCGCACGCAGCATTGTGTGTGTCGGGACGTACGACCCGTAATGGTCGCGAGTTCGGGGCACTCTAGTTTCAATGCCGCACGCAGCATTGTGTGTCGGGACCTTGTGGATAACCGTCGTTATGAAGCGGCTGGGTTGTTTCAATGCCGCACGCAGCATTGTGTGTGTCGGGACCATTCTCACCACCTACAACAACCTCACAGACGAGGTTTCAATGCCGCACGCAGCATTGTGTGTGTCGGGACAGAACTCATCGCGAGATACACGTTCACAGCGGAGTTTCAATGCCGCACGCAGCATTGTGTGTGTCGGGACATGGGTTTTCGCACACTTTCCCAATCCAAATATATGTTTCAATGCCGCACGCAGCATTGTGTGTGTCGGGACGGCGAAGTTCGTGCCCGCAATTTCGACGCGGCCGAGTTTCAATGCCGCACGCAGCATTGTGTGTGTCGGGACCTTACAGTTCCATGGGATGCTACTGCCACTTTTCGGTTTCAATGCCGCACGCAGCATTGTGTGTGTCGGGACTCTGTGTCCCGCAGCCCTTGTCCCGCGCGGGCTGAGAAGGTGTTTTGGAAAGACGCGCTTTTTTTGCGCCGTTTTTGGCGTCTGTGGATGAATTCTGCCCCGAAAAGCGGGGGATCCATCGGTGCTGTCCCTTGTGCGGTGCGGGCTACACCGTTTTGGAAAGTCGAAACGGCGGTATGCGGCTTTACGCCCGTGCCGAAGCACTTTCCATTTCCTTCTCCTCTATGATAGCACATGCTTCATTCTTTTTCAATGATGTTTTTGCGCCGGTGCGTGGGCGGGCAGATGTTTTCCAAGAAGTCTATGGCATCTGTGATGCTCTATATGTCTCTCATGGATGTGTGTCCGCTTATTTTATCATCGCTTTCCCGGTTGCACTGTGCGTGAGGGACTGGTATGATAGGGGGAGACAATTGATTCAGGGAGGTTCCTATGATCTACGGCAATATCTATCACGAGAGAACTTACGCGTTTCTCCCGCAGCGCATGCAGGAGGCACTTGCCTTCGCGCGGTCGCATGACCTCGCGGCGCTGCCCAAGGGGCGCAATGAGATTGCGGGCGATGCGCTCTATGTCAACATCGCGCACTATACGACGGGAGAACGCAGCGGGAAGATCTGGGAGGCGCACCGCGCCTACATCGACATCCACGTTCTCGTTGCGGGCACGGAGCGCATCGATGTGAGTCCGATGGAGCGTATGGAGATGGGTGCCTATGAGGATGAGCGGGACTTTATTCCTGCAGAGGGGGATGTGAGTGCCTCGGTGATTCTGCGTCCCGGGGATTTCCTCATCTGCTTCCCCGTGGATGTGCATCGCTCCGGTGTGCGGGTGGATGCGCCCGCCCCGCTCAAAAAGGGGATTTTCAAGATCAGGGTGGAGTAAAGGAAGCACAAACAGAGGGCTGCTGTACGAAGGAAACTCCGTACAGCAGCCCTTTTCAGACCGGGGGGAAGAGCAGTGCGCCCTGATCGAGTCCGTAGCGGATGGCAAGCCCTGCGTCATCTGCAAAGTCCACGGCGAGCGTGGAGACGTACTCGCGCGTTGTGATATAGGCGCTTGACGCCTTGAGCGCCGTGATGGAGAAGGGGATTTGCGCGGAACAGCCGTGTGAGAGGATGAGCGGCGCATCTTCGCCGCGGGCGGCAAGGCGCTCCATGATTTCCGCGAGACAGGGCTGCGCGGATTCCCCCTCGTGGACGGCGAGCATGAGCGCTACCCTGTCCTCAGCGGTATATGCGGCGAGGAAGCGGTCGATCATGCGCGGCCAGACGGCATAGGCGGGCTCCACGCCGAAATCCGGGATGCAGTAGAAAACGGTATAGCCGTCCGCACGCAGGTCGCGCACCGCTGCATATGCCTCGTCCTCCTCCCACACCGGTTCGCCCGGGTCGAACCGATCCAGAAATCCCGCCATGTCGTTGTTGAACGCGGGGATGTACTGCTCGATTTGTTCTTTTTCCCAGTGCCACCACTTGATGCGCTGCAGACGGCGGATGGTCTCCGCGTCGAAACGGTACTTGACGATGCGCATGGGATTGCCGATGGCGATGGCATAGGGCGGCACGTCCTTTGCCACGACCGTACCCGCGCCGATCACGGCGCCGTTGCCGATGTGCACGCCGCCGAAGAGGAAGGAATCGGAGCCGATCCACACGTCGCTGCCGATGACGATCTGATGGCGGTTGATCGGATCGGCAAAGGGGTTCTTTGGTTCGGGCATGGATGAATCCCATGTATAGGGCGCGATCTTGTGCTGCGGAAATGTTGTGACACAGTGGTAATTGTGATTGGTGGCGATGCTGAACGTCACGCGATGTGCGATGGAGCAGTAATTGCCGATCAGCACATGGCAGTCGATGGTGTTGGTTTCCGGTATAATATCCACCATATAGGACATCGGTCCAAAGGTCAGGATGGGAGCCGGTATATCGGCATCGTACATCACCTTATGCGGGGTCGGAGAAAAATCCAGAAACGACATTCCCATGCGGCATAATCCTTTCTCTGTGCAGAATACATTATCTTTCCACGGTAGATTATAGCACGAATTTTCCTCCTTAGCGAGAGTTCTGTGGGCATCGTCCGGGGAAATATGTTATAATGAGCGCGAATATCGTGCAGCAGATTTTATGTAGGAGGAGATTTTATGAAAGCAGCTGATTACATCGCCGCAGATCCTTCCCTGCGTGCCGTTGCGGATGCGCAGGAAACGGTGTGGATCAATCCGCGCCTCCTGCCGTTTGACACGGTGGACGGACTCTCACAGCTCGCCGTCTCGGATGCGGATATTGCCGATGCGGCAGAGCGTCTTCGGCGCTTTGCCCCCTTTCTCCGCCGTGCGTTCCCTGAGACGGAGGAGACCGACGGACTCATCGAGTCGCCGCTGCGCACGATCCCGAGGATGCAGGAGCGCCTCGCGGCAGAGTACCATGCGCAGATTCCGGGACGCCTCCTTCTCAAGATGGACAGTCACCTCGCGATTGCGGGCTCGGTGAAGGCGCGCGGCGGCATCTACGAGGTCCTGAAGCACGCCGAGGATCTGGCGGTTGCGGCGGGGCGTCTGCGCATTACGGACGACTATGCGAAGATTGCCGACCTGCGCGACTTTTTTTCGCAGTATACCATACAGGTCGGGTCAACGGGCAATCTCGGCATGTCGATCGGTATCATGAGCGCCGCCATCGGTTTCCGCGTGCGCGTGCATATGTCGGCGGATGCGAAGCAGTGGAAGAAGAACCTGCTGCGCAGTCACGGTGTGGAGGTCATCGAGTACGCGGACGACTATTCGCGTGCGGTCGCGGAGGGGCGGCGCGCCTCGGACACGGATCCGATGAGCCACTTCGTCGATGATGAGAAATCGGTTGATCTCTTCCTCGGCTACGCCGTCGCCGCCAAACGGTTGGACGAGCAGCTTGCGGCGCAGAACATTATCGTGGACAGCGAACATCCGCTCATCGTCTATATCCCCGCAGGGGTCGGCGGGGCGCCGGGCGGTGTCTCCTACGGGTTGCGGCGGCTCTATCACGACAATGTGCACTGTTTCTTCGTCGAGCCGGCACAGTGCCCCTCCGTCCTCCTCGGTGTTGCAACGCAGGAGTTTGAGCGGGCGAACGTGCACGACTTCGGCATCGCAGGCAAAACCGATGCGGACGGGCTCGCCTGCGCCGGTCCCTCGGGTCTTGTCACACGCATCATGACGAACCACATGGCGGGCGTCTTCACCGTCTCCGAGGCACATCTTTATGACTATCTGCGCGATCTCGACGGGAGCGAGGGCATCCGCATCGAGCCGTCAAGCTGCGCCTCGTTCGCGGGACCCGTCGGACTCCTCCGGTTTCCCACCGCGCGTGCCTACTGCGCGCGTCACGGACTCACCCCCGATCGTCTGCAACACGTCACGCAGATCGCATGGGCGACGGGCGGCCGCCTCGTCCCCGAGGGGATCTGGACGGAATACCTCGCGACGCACAGATAAAAAAGAAAAACGGCACAAAAAATGCTCCGTTTCTCCGTCGGGAAGCGGAGCAGGTACGCATTACGGACGGATTCGGCTTTCTCCGTTGCCGAACGGCTTGCGGGGTGCATCGATCCTCAGCCCACCGGCGGGAAGAGCAGTGCGCCCCGGTCGAGACCGTAGCGGATGGCGGCGTTTCCATCGGCGGCATAGTCGACGCAGACGGAGGAGATGGCGGAACGCGTTGTGATGCAGGCATCCGCCGCCCGCAGCGCCGGGATGGAAAAGGGCTGCTGCGGGGTGGATGCGTGGGAGAGTACGAGCGGTGCGTTTGCACCCTCGGCAAGGCGGCTCTGAATCGCCTCGCGGTAGGGCTGATATGCCTCCCCCTCGGGGATGGCGAGGATGAGTGCCGCGCTGTCCTCTGCCGTGTAGGCGGCGAGGTAGCTGTCGAGTGTGCGCGGCCAGACGGCATGGGCGGGATCCGCCTCGAAGTCGGGGACGAAATAGGAGACATGGATCCCCTGTTCCCGCAGTGCGGCGACGGTCTCCCCGATTTCATCCACAGGCGGCTCCGTATCCTGCGGGTCAAACGCCGCAAGGAATGCGTCCATGTTGTTGCGGAACTGCGGGATGTACTTCTCAATCTCCGCGAGCGGCCAGTTCCACCATTTGATGCGCCGGAGGCGTGCGATGGTCGCATCGTCGAAACGGTATTTTACGATCCGCGCGGGATTGCCGACGACGACAGCGTAGGGCGGTACGTCCTTTGCGACGACGGTGCTGCCGCCGATGACGGCACCGTTGCCGATACGGACGCCGCCCATGATCTTGACATCGGAGCCGATCCACACGTCGTTGCCGATGATGATCTGATGGCGGTTGTACCTGTCATCCTGACTTTCGGTCGGTTTTTCGTTGCTCGCAAGGATCGTTTCGAGCGGGTAGGTTGTGAGACTGTGGTAATCGTGATTCAGCCCGACGGAGAAATTCAGATCGCGACCAAGCGAGGAATAGCTGCCGATGAGGATGTGTACGTCGGTGGAGGCGTAGTCCACATGGGCGCGCATCATGTAGGAGCGTTCCCCGATGGTTATCAATGGAACGTGTGTGCTTAGTTCTCCGTAGATTTTTCGGATGGTCGGAGAAAATTCCGGAAAAGTGATGCTTTCAACCAATGGGCGGTTCTCCTTTCACTTCATGCCCGGGGATCGCCGATCCGGTGACATCCGTCAGGACGGCGGTGCCGAACGGATCAGTGTTTCCCTTTACTCGCCCGCCGCATCGACGATGCGGTTCATGGTTGCCATCGAGGCGACGCGGTCGGCCTCGCCGAGGGTCATGAGTTTGACACCCTGTGTGTTGCGGCTGATGAGGGAGATCTCATCCACAGTCGTGCGGATGACGATGCCGTCGGTGGTGATGAGCATGAGTTCCTGATTCTCGCGTACGACGCGGATGCCGACGACGGGACCGGTCTTTTCGGTGACCTTCATGTTGATGAGCCCCTTGCCGCCGCGCGTCTGGCTGCGGTACTCCTCGGCGGTGGTGCGCTTGCCGTAGCCGCCCTCGGTGACGGTGAG
>ERZ773035.2965-NODE-2965-length-10470-cov-5.627172_pt1 | contig 10470 bp, 9 predicted proteins | sample MGYA00511487_ERZ773035 | MGnify/ENA primary metagenome ERZ773035 (study PRJEB29015, sample SAMEA2737985) | human oral metagenome | biome: human oral; feature: human-associated habitat; material: dental | place: China | collected 2024 ...
ACCGCCACGGCTGCACGCAAACCCGCGCCTCCCGAGCCGATAACGAGTACGTCCATACTAGGAAGGCCGCCTTCGTTGCCGCCGTCTGCGCTTTTACTTTTGTCGGTATCCACGCAGCCGCTAAGGCTAAGCGCGCCGACGCTGATACAGGCCGATTTTAAGAAATCGCGTCTGTTGAAATTTGATTCGCTCATTTTCCTCTCCATTTGAGAAATTCTTAGCTTAAGTTTAAAGTTCTAAACTAAAAGCGTAATTTTAGTTTCATTTTTAACATAAGTCAAATATTATTTAGTGTATCATTTCATAAGAATTAAGTTATCAATTGGAGAGGCTAAATGAATTTGCATCGCATGGAGCTAGTATTAAAAGTAGCAGAATTCCGTAGCTTTACTAAGGCTGCCGAGGCACTTAAAATCCCGCAGCCGTCGCTATCACAGAGCATTTTATCACTGGAACGTGAGCTTGGAACGCAGCTTTTTAACCGCACGAGTAATCCCATTTCGCTTACGCACGCGGGAAAAATTTATGCTAGTAAAGCCAAAGTCATTTTTGATGCCATAAACGACCTAAAAAACGATATCTCTGAAATAAGCGGCGTAAAAAATGATAAAATTCGCATCGGTTTTTCGCAAAACGGCTATAATCTACTGCCGTCGCTACTGCCGATGTTTTACAAGAAATTTAAGGATTCGGATCTACAAATCACGCAGTTTTCTTCTGCGCTTAGCATTCGCGAAATGCTACTTCAAGGTGATCTTGATGTCGGTATGCTGATACTGCCCATCGATATGAGCGGGCTTGACGGGGTTAAAATTCTAACGCAAAAAACCTATGTCGCTCTAAGCTCCACCCATCCGCTCTCGCTTGAGTTTAAAAACGAATCTGTTCCCAAAATTGACATTTCGCGCTTAAAAGAGGAAAGATTCATCCTGCCTAATCAAAGCCTAAGAAGCGCCGAGCAGATGGATGCGTTTTTTGCCGCCGCAGGCTTTGTACCGAAAGTGCTGTGTCGTACGGAGACCTTTGATATCGCCAATGCTATCGTCGCAAGCGGCGCAGGAGCGTGCTTTAGCATACCGCAGATGATAAAAGAGGATAAAGCAGGCAGGATTAAGCTCTTTGATGTAGGCGCGCGCGAGCTCGATAATACGCTGATAATCGCCTACAAAAAAGGCAAACGTCTAAACCATCTAGCGCAGGCATTTATCAAAACTGCACGTAAAATTTCTAATGAAATTTAAAATTCATATCTCGCAACGATAAATGAGAGATTGAGATTTTGTAGCACTTTGCCTCTGCATTAGCTTTTGCATAAAAATTTTTAGAGCAGATTTTGCTCAAGTTTAGATAAAATTTCAAACTAAGCTTAAATTAGAATTTTGCCAATAGAATTTTTTATTGCTAAAATTTCACTCACAATTTACGACGAAATTTAGTGCGAAATTCTAATTTTTCACTCCGCTTAAAATATCCAAATCCTTGTTATACACCTTAGTATCTACTTCAAAAATTCCAAGCAACGTGTGAAAAAGATTATCGTGCGAAAAAGCATCATCCTTATGCGATTTAAGCGCGCTTAGATCATATCTTTCGCGCATTTTTCCCTCGCCTAGCCAAACAATAGCACCGATATGCTTTTGCGCCTCGGGAGCGAAAAGATAGGGCATGCCGTGCAGATAAACGCCGCCCTCGCCGAGGCTCTCGCCGTGATCGCTCATATATATCATCGCGGTTTCGCGCATTTTGGAGTATGGTTTTAAAAAATCTATAACCTTGCTTAAAAAATAATCCGTATATAAAATCGCGTTGTCGTAGGCGTTTGAAATTTCTTGCTGCGAGCAGTTTTCAAGCTCGTTATCGCGGCAAACGGGGCTAAATTTTTCAAATTCTTTCTTATAGCGCTTAAAATACGCAGGACCGTGGTTGCCCATCTGATGTAGCACGATTAATACATCTTTGCCCGCGTTTTCGGCGATAAATTTATCAAGCCCCGCAAGCATCCCCTCGTCTCTGCACTCTACGTCGCAGATCGGATTATTTTGCGGAGTTTTAAAATCCTGATATTTTACGCGCAGTGCCACGCCCTTGGAATCGGAATTATTATCGCGCCACAAAATCGCCATGTCATCAGCGCGGTTTAGTATGTCTAATACGTTTTGCTCCTCCGCAGCCTTTTCGACGCTAAATTCATCGCGATTTAGCAGCGAAAACATGCATGGCACGCTTTGCGCCGTCGAAGTGCCGCAAGAATGGGTATTACTTAGGCTTACGACGCCCTGCTCTTTGGCTAGTAGCGGATTAGTATCTCGCTCGTAGCCGTTTAGCGAAAATCTATCCGCTCTCGCCGCTTCGCCCACGACTACGACGACGAGCTTTTTTGAGCTTGTAGAATTTTCATCGATATGCGCGTCCGTAGCGATTTGCATCAGAGGCTGCAAGCCCTGCTTTTTAGATTTTGCGGCAAATTTAATGCCGCTGTAGATCCAATATCCGGGATTTGCGTAGCTGCGTAAAATTTTATGCTCTCTGAAAAACGACGCGTAGTATTTGCTAAATCCAAAAAGCAGCGCCGCGATGATCACTATGCAAATGCCCGCTGTTTTGAGCTTAGCTAAAATTTCAAATTTAAGCGGACGGTAGCTAACGTGCGAGCGAGCAATCAGCACGCAGGGTAAGACGCCCAGCACCAGCACATAAATCGCCAGTCGCAGACTGAAAAGATCCGCGGACTCGGCAAAGTTCGTCTGGGCTGCGTTACGTATCATCTCAGAATCGATTACGACGTTATAGCTATCCATAAAATACGCTGTAAACGACGAAATAAAAAAGCAGATCATCAAAATCGGCTTGGTCGTATAACGCGAGCTAAAAATCGTAAAAAATAGCGTCAAAAAAGCGATCAAAGCCGCCGCGTCGCAGACAAGATAGATAAAATTTAGCCCCGAGATTCCGTAGGCATTTATGATATTTTTAAAAAACGAGAAGTTAAAAAATGCCACAAAAGCAAGCGAGCTTAGAAAAATAAGCTTCTGCTGCGACGGATTTTTAAAAAAGCTAGGCACCAAGCGTTCCTTGAGATAAAATTTCAAGTTGAAATTTTACGGCGTTTTGGTAAATGCTCGGAAATTCCGCGCTTCGTATCTCACAAATCGCAGCAAAATTTTTGTGAAATTTTAAAATTCCGCGCGTATTCATCTTAGCTTCATCTTGGAATTTTAAAATTGCGCCATCCAAAATAAAATTTGGAAATAAAATCAAAAGGATTAAAGATGAAAAATCTTAAAGCTTTAGGCGCGCTCGCCGCTACATTCGCCCTTGTAGGCGCATTAAACGCAGGAAACTTTAGCGAAAAAGATGCTAAAGTTTCATTCGATCAAGCGATAGGGATCGCACAGCAAAACTTTGGTGACGCGACTATAAAAAGCGTAGAAATCGACGGTGAGCACGGAAGGCTTGTCTATGAGATCGAGTCGTATAAAGAAGGTAGCGAAAACGAGATCAAAATCGACGCTCAAAGCGGCGAAATTTTAAAGACTCAAACGCAAAAGAAGCTAAAGCCTAGTAAAATTGATTATTCGCAGGTCAAAATCAGTGCCGCAGACGCTCGCGCCAAAGCACTTAGCGCAAACGCCGGCTGGGATTTTCGCGAGGTCGATTTAGAAAGTAACGGTGGTAAGCCCGCATACGAAGTGAAACTGCGCCAGGGCATGAGCAAAAAAGAGGTGCTAATCGACGCCGCTACGGGCGAGCAGATCTTGCAGCGTCAAAAATAAGCAAAGGCGTGAGATGAAAAATCAAAGCTTAAAGGGTGGAACAGATAGCTCCGCTCAAACTAGCGAGGCTTTGGACGCTAGGGATTTTAGCATAAACGAAAACGCTGACTATGGCGCCCAAAATGCAGACGCAGCTAAAAATTTAGATGAAAATGCGCAGGATTTTTCGGCAAATTTAGCAAGCGAAACAAGCGAGCGGAATCTCGCGCCCTGCGAGCAAAATTCTAAAGATTTTTCCAGCGTGGAATGTTGCGAAAATCAAAAAATTTCTGCGGATGCGAAAGATTATAAGGACGAGCGGAATTCTTTGCAGACGCAAGACTTATCAAGTGTACGAAATTTCACTAGCGAGCAAAATTTCGCCGATACACAAAATTTTTCTGATACAAGTAATTTCGCAAGCGCGCGAGATTCTGCCAGCGCAGCAAGCTGCGCGGAGGTTTGTAATTCTTGCAAGCCAGTGCTTTGCAGCCGCTGCAAACGCGAAATCGTTAAGCAAAATTTTAAACTTGGCTGCGTAGGATTTGGGCTTTTTGCGCTAAATATCGCAGCAGGCGCGCTAAATTTTTTAGGGCGGTTAGGAAGCGTAGCGGATAAAAAGGCAAGCGAGATTAGAGCTAGACAAAAGGCATCTGCGAATTAGCGCAGCTCCCAACGCTACTGAAATTTAGTGGTGCATAAAGCGAGCAGGTTTACACATCCAAGGCGCCGCAAAATTTATACGTTTTTGGCTAAAATGGCGGATTAGAATTAGCAAAATTTTAAAGGAGCACTTTGAGAATTTTACTTGTCGAGGATGAAAAAGATCTAAATCAAATCATCACAAAATGTCTGAAAAAGGACGGCTACAGCGTAGATTGCGCCTTTTGCGGCAAGGAAGCGCTAGAGTTTTTGGATGTCGCGAAATATGACGCTATCGTGCTTGATGCGATGATGCCCGTGATGGACGGCTTTGAGTTTTTGAAGGCGGCGCGGGCGCGCAGACTGGGCACGCCGGTTTTATTTTTAACTGCGCGGGACGCCAAAGAAGATATCATCGCAGGGCTTGATCTGGGCGCAGACGATTATATGGTTAAGCCCTTTGATTTTCGTGAGCTTTTGGCGCGACTTCGCGCAATTATCAGGCGTAAAAACGCTACTGCGGATAACGAAATTATCATAGGGCAAGTGCGCCTAAATCTAAGCAAAAAATCGGTCGTCTGCGCGGGCGAGGTAGTGGAGCTAACGGGTAAGGAATATAGAATTTTAGAGCTTTTGATGCTAAATCGCGGTGCGATTTTGAGTCGAGAACAAATCGGCGATAGCATTTGGGATTTTAGCGACGAAACAAGCTCAAATGTTATCGATGTTTTAATCAAAAATATCCGCAAAAAGCTAGGCGAGCATGGCGATATAATAGAAACGAAGCGAGGGCTTGGCTATGTCGTGGCAAAATAGCAAGATTTGTATCAAAATTTCGGCGATTGCGAAGCAGATTTTTGCCGCTACGGCGCTTTTCATATTAAAATTCGTGCGAAATTTTAAACAGAATTTTACGCATAATTTTGCGTGTTTAAAGAAAAGCTGCAAGAAAAATCCCACGCAAAATATCGAGTTAAACCGGGCGTCAAATTTTAAACGGAATTCCACGCAAAATCCGGCATCAAATTCCGCGCCGAATTTTGCTGCTACAAGCGCAACGCCTGATCTAGCGCAAAATTCTAATAGCGTTCTCGCGCAAAGTCAAGAACAAAATTTCGCGTCTAAAATCTCGATAAGAAATTTTACTCAAGCCTTAGTCCTTGCATTCTCAACTGCTAAAGAGAATTTTATCTCGCGCGCGCTACCTATCAGCCTACGCGTGACGCTTTATTACAGCGTATTTATTTTGGCGCTTGCAGGCGCTATTATCGGCATTTGCGGCTATATTTTAGACGAAGTATCAGGAAGCTCCGTCAGCCAAAAAAAGCTTGCCCACCTAGTGCAAAAAGCCGCGCGCGATGATAAGCTAAAAAGCTTTGATGACGGTGTATTTTTCTACGAACATGACGGACAAGGCGGCGTGATCGCAGGGTTTGTGCCTAAAGGCTTCGAGCCTGCGTTGCCGCTCTCGCCTCAAGGCGCGCGCGAGGTGGAGCTTGATGACGACGAGTTTTTCTATTACGACGCGCAGATCAAGGGGCGCAGCGTATGGATACGCGGCGTCATCGCAGTTAGCGAGTTTGAGCTTGCGATGAAGCGCGTGATGCTAATCGCTCTTATCCTATCGCCGCTATTTGTGGCGCTCATCATCTACGGCGGCTACGCGATCATAAAAAGAGCGTTTAAGCCCGTGCGCGTTATGTCGCGTACAGCTAGCGAGATCGGAGCTAGCGGCGATTTTACGCGACGAATAGAACTACCGCGAGGCAAGGATGAGCTAAGCGCGCTCGCAGCTACGTTTAATGAAATGCTAGCATCACTGCAAAGTGCGTTTGAGCGCGAGCGGCAGCTAAGCGCCGACCTTTCGCATGAGCTGCGTACGCCCGCTGCTGTCATACTGGCTCAAAGCGACTACGCCCTAGCCTACGAGCAAGACGCGAGCGAGGCGAAGGAGAGTTTCGCGGTCATCAACAATCAAGCGCGTAAAATTTCGGCGCTAATAGAGCAAATTTTAGAGCTTGCCCGCTTGCAGCGTGGCGTGTGTTTGGCACCCGTAAGCTTAAGCAGAATCGCAAGCGAGTGCGCGCAAGACTTTCAACTTTTGTGCGCACAAAAAGGGCTAAGCTTTAGCTCGCAGATAGCCGAGGGCGTGCGCGTAAACGGCGATGAGTTGCTTTTGATCAGGCTGATTAACAATCTTTTAAGCAATGCTTTAAAATTTGCGCGCAGCTGCGTCGTTTTAGAGCTTTGCGTGAGCGCAGACGCGTGCGAACTTAGCATAAGCGACGATGGAGAGGGCATTGAGCCTGCTTTGCAAAATAAAATTTGGGACAAGCTCTATCAAATAGAGCGCTCCAGAAATCGCGAGCAAAATAGCGGCGCAGGGCTCGGGCTAGCCATCGCCTCACAAATCGCAAAGATCCATGGCGCGCAGGTTTCACTACGTAGCGAAGTAGGACGCGGAAGCAAATTTAGCGTAAATTTTAAGAAGGTTTAGGCGGTTTTGTGGGCTTGGTGGCATAAAGAAATGCTGGGTGGCGAAATTCTTAAAATTTTTATCGCCTATCGTTGCTTAAAATTTAACGACTATAGCCGTAATAGGGGCGATGGTGTAATTTTAAAATTAGGCCGGCGTCGCTAATAATATCGGATGATTTTTGCGATAGTCGTGCGCTTTTTAAATTTAAATGGGCCAAATTTTAAAATTTAGTTTTACCGCGAAATTCTGCGGCGAATTAATAAGACAAGGCGCGGCATTTTGCCCTTGGGCGAAGTGATAAGGCAAGCGCTTTATAGCTTAAGTGGGCTGGCGCGGGTAATTTAAGAATTTTGAGGTATACGGCAAAATAGGCCTTCGCTGAAATTTCACGGCGCAGTATTACAGAATAAACCTTTGCTAAAATTCTAAGACGCCACATTCGGCTCTAGAGAATTTAAATTTAGGAGTATTTAGCGACCGAGTAAAATTTAAATACGGAGCAAAAAAGACATACTGAGATTTAAGACCGCCTACATAAGCGAAATTTTGTCTTTTTGCCCGCCTCTCTCTTGCAGCTTACGGCGATATAATCAAAGCCGTTTGCCTTACCTCCTGCTACGCAAGGCAGCCCCGTCGTTTATCAGTAGGACAATGTCACTCTCGTCGTTCTAGTAGTCGTCGTAGTGGGTGCTATAGCCAAATTTTACGCGGATCTTGCACGACGGTAGATTAAAATTTCACTAGCTCGCGACGAGTTACTTTTCCTGCGCCATATTCGTTGTAAGACATCGCGCTTTAGCCGTGCGCAGTGCTATCAAAAAGTAAAATTTCCTCGCCCGTTGTTACGCATTTTATTGCGAACTTGCGAGGCATGAGCTCGTCCTCATAAGTCTGCGGCGATGGACTTTTCTAAATTTTTTGCCCTGCCTAGGATCGTAATCGCCTTGTGCTCGCATATATTTACGCACCTGTAGCAAAGCGTGCACTCATCGCCGAATTGCGCCTTTTTGCAAGCGAGCTTTATGTTACGCATCGGGCAGGGTTTGACGCAAGCCCCGCAGCCGCTGCATCGCGATGGATCGAGGCTCGGCTTGCGCTTAGCAAAGGGGCTTTTATCCCAAATTTTCATCCAAAGCCGCTGTCCTAAAAACCCTGCGATACGACAAAGCGCGCTCAGCCCCTCTTGCGGCGGACGATTTGTGCTAAGCGCCTCCGCAACGCGTCTGACTTTAGCGTCCGCCTCTTTGATTATGCGCTCGTTTTTCGCTCGCGAGTAGCCAAAAATCGCCACGTCGAGGATGAACGCGGGCATTTTGATATGAGCGCCGCCCGTTATGTTTGCGCCGAATTGTTTTAAAACTCTAGCCGCGCACCCTGCTCCGTCGCCGCTGAAAATCTCCATCGTAGCGAGGATGAATACGTTTTTGCCGCTAAAGCTTGCGCCGTTTCGGTAGAGGAAGTCGCGCATGATACGCGGCAGGTCGCTAAAATAGACGGGATACGCCAAAATAATGTCATTGTGGCATTTTAAAAGCTCGCCGCAAGCCTCGCTCTCGATCGAGACGCAGACGCCGCCAAGATGAGCGATGAGCTTATCTGCGCAATGCTTCGTGTTGCCCGTGGCGCTAAAATAGATCGCTATCATACCCGTCTCCCAGACTATGCGAATTTCGGTGAAATTTAACCCTTACCGAACGAATAGAATTTTACGCTTTTTTGCATAAAATTTTAAAATTTAGACGTGACGGCGAAATTTAAATATGCCGTCGCGCCCTAAAAAAGCAAAATCAATTCAGATATTTTCTGCCGCCACCATGCCAAAAACCATACAATCAGCCATGCTCATAGTACCGAGCCTACTTGCGCCGTGAACGCCACCGGTGATTTCGCCCGCTGCATATAGCCCTGCGATCGGCTCGCCGCTAGCTGCGTCGATAACCTGAGCTTTGGTATTGATCTGCACGCCGCCCATGCAGTAAAGAATTTTCGGGCTTGTTTGGCACGCATAAAATGGAGCTTTTGATACGTCGATACCGCCTATATCGGCTTTTGTCAAAGGCTTGCCAAACTCCGGGTCACTTCCTGCTTTGACATAGCCGTTAAAATCCGCGACGGTTTTTAAAAACGGCTCCAGCGGAATTTTATAAAATTTTGCAAGCTCTTCCAAGGTATTAAATTTTTTGATTGAGCCTGCTTCTACACCTTTTGATGTATAGACCGGATTATTTGCATCAACTGCGGCTTGATCGCAGATATTTACGGGATAGTTGTCGTTATTTTCGCTCTCCGCCATACATTTAAAGATCGCTTCGGTTTTGATCTTGCGCCCGGCGTGCTCGTTCATAAAGCGTTTGCCCGTCTTTGGATCGACAGTTAGACCATAGTCGTTAGCGCAGTGATTTGAAAATAGCGCAGAAGTACCAAATCCCTTCTCGCTAGGATTGGTATAAGGATTTAGTTGAATCCAGCTGAGTTGCAAAGGATTCGCACCTAGCTTCATCGCCGCGATAAGCGCACCTGCGGTAGCACCTGGTTGGCTTACGGTTTCGATATTGTCTTTTAGATACGGCACCTGCTGCGCGCGAAACCATTTATCCGAACTGTATCCACCCGCAGCCAGAACGACGCCATCTTTGGCTTTAAAAAATTTTACTTCGCCACTTTTGTTTTCCCTATCGTCGCTAGCAAGCTGCGGATCGAACTTATATTCTTCGCGACACTTTACGCCCACGACGCGACCGCTGTCGTCCACGATGAAATCATCAAATTTAGTACGCTTTTTGATTACGGCATTTGCATTTTCCTCGATCGCCTTATGCATCGGCTGGATGTAGCCCGAGCCGCTAGCATTTTTGGCCTGTACGGCGCGCTTTAGCGAGTGTCCACTGGCAGATATCACCTTGCCCGAAAACTCCACTCCGATGCTTTTTAGGTATTCAAAAGCGTCGCCTGCGCGGTCGTAGATGACGCCTAGCAAATCTACGTGATTTAAATTTAGCCCGTCTTTTAGGCAATCTGCGATGAAAGCCTCCTTACTATCCGTGATACCCGCGGCTTTTTGGAATTCGTTATTTGGCACCGCCATATTGCCGGCGTTAATGACGGAATTGCCGCCCGCACGGCCCATCTTTTCGATCATAAGCACTTTTTTGCCGCGCTTAAGAGCCTGAAGTGTCGCCATCGAGCCCGCAAAACCGCTACCGATAACGACAACGTCATATTCTTCGTCAAATTTTACGTCTTTAGCGTTTTGTGTTGCACTCGCACTGCTTGCAGCTAAAGCCAGAGCTCCCGCCGCGCCGATTTTCATAAAATTTCGTCTTGAAATTTCTTGCATTTTTTGCTCCTTGCGTTGAAATTTTATAGATTATACACCCACGTAGCGAAATTTAAAATTTAACGTAAAGACTTAGTGATAGAATTTTAAAAATTTAGAAAAGAAAATTTTAAAAGCGCAAATTTAAAGCGAATAAATTCCGCTCCGCTAGCCGAAGGCTAGGCGTAAATTTTAAAATTTACGGCGCACGGATTTGCTCGCCGCCTGTGCGAAATTTTGCCGCCGCTATAAAATTTTAAAGTGCGCGGTATTCAAATTTA
>ERZ773035.2966-NODE-2966-length-10468-cov-4.023048_pt1 | contig 10468 bp, 7 predicted proteins | sample MGYA00511487_ERZ773035 | MGnify/ENA primary metagenome ERZ773035 (study PRJEB29015, sample SAMEA2737985) | human oral metagenome | biome: human oral; feature: human-associated habitat; material: dental | place: China | collected 2024 ...
AAAATTTATCAAAGTAATTGCCACTTGTATCTTGTATTCTTAAAATCCAACCTTGTTTAGTATTAAGAGAACTATCTAATTTGTGACTTTCCACAATGCTATGGCTTCTTTAATCTCTGTTTTATAAGCCTTAAATGGCACTATAACTTCTTCTTGCTCCCAAACCTTAAGCTCTTTATACTCTTTTGTTTTGGTTATATTGTAAATTTCATCATAAATTTTTTGCAAAAATTCAACAATTATCTCTTTTTCATCTATCTTAAACTGCAAAAATCTATACTTTTTTTCATTAAGCAAATTCGATTTAAAAAATACTTGTATAAACATGTCTTCGACTATAAATTCTGACCACATCAAATAAAAATAGATAAATTGTGGCAAATAATACCTAAATGCTTCATCATTAAAGATTGGCAAATCAGTAGATAAAATTTTTATTTTATCTTTTTCAAGTTCAAACAAATCCTTTCCTTGCAAATCATTTTCAATCAATGTGTCCTGCAAGAATGGATTTGTTATTACCTTTGGTTTTGGCAAATTTCTATTATCTAGCAAATTTTGTATTTTATTTTGTAAGTTCATTTATTCTTTCCACTATATCTCTGGCATCATTAATATATTTTTCCATTATATTTTTTTGAATCTCATTTAATTTTGGATTTTTTAAACTATTTACTAAAGAATTTATTTCTCTTTCCAGTCCCTTTTTGGCATTAAGTAGTTTTTCTATATGCCCAGCATCTAATATATCACCAGATAAATTTTTTCTAACTTTTAGCATATGGTTTATCTCACTGATTTTATTGATACTTTTTAATTGACTAGCAGTTAGCTCAGTAACCCCAACCCCATCACTACCACTATTTCCATTGTGTTTTATATTTGTGTTAGAAGCTGGATTATCTATTTTAGTAACATCACTAGTTACCTCACTAGACTTTTTGCCAAACCTATCCCAAGCTGCTTTTACAGCTTTGTTTGTAATAGCACTAGAGCCAGTAAGTCCAGCTATAAATTCAAAGTCTCTAGCAGTTACACTCTCATAGTCACCCAATACTACATCAAGGTTGCCTTTGTCTATACCTTCTTTTATTTCACTTGGTATATTTGGGATATTAGCCAACGCATTAACAAATTCTTTTGGGTTGCTTACCAGATGATAAACTCCTGTTATTGTATCTTTTACAAGATTTATTCCACCTTTTGCAAATCCCGTTGCAAAGTTTGCTATATCATTACTAAGCTTTGTATCTACTTTTAAATTTTTGTCATAAAATTCTCTATTGTTAGTAAAACTATCTAGATAGATATACCTATCCTCATATTGCTTCTTATCTGGATTAAAGGCATTTGAAATTCCTTATATTACCAAAGGTATTTTTCGCCTTCTATAATATTGTATAGTTAATATCATTTTCAAATTTATACAATATGTCTAATAAATTATCTATTTTTTCACGTACATTCTTTTTTAATTCGGCATCTTCTAATGTAAACATAGATAATTCGATTTCATTTTCTATATTGGATAATATCTTTCTTAGCCATTGCTCCTCTATAGCAACTATTTGCATTTCTGTTTTATATATCTTATCTTGAATAATTTGAACATCAATATCGCCATTAATAAATTTATTACAATAATACTTCAAATCATCTATTAACTGTGGATATATCCATTTCATTGGCTAGCCCTTATAACACTAATTATAATGTTATCATTATTTTCAGTTACTACTCTAACATCACCAATCTGATAAATATTTCTATTAACACCATCTTCTTGGATTTAAACCTTCTTTTATAATGTCTTATTATAATCTTTAATCATCTTCGTATCTTATATAAAACCAATTCATATAATGTGGCTGTTTTTTAATATTTTTCCCATTGTATTTTGTTAATATAATTTTTTCTTTATATTGTCCGTTTGCATCTAGTTCTGGTGATACAGAATATAATTCAGTTAAAGCATACGAAAAAATACCATAGTCCTCATCTGTTGGTTCATTATCTAAATAACCATATAAATAAACGGTTCCATCATCTCCATAGTCAAAGGCAATGCCTCTTATATTTGGTCGTATTTCTCCTAAAAAACCTACATGCAATCCGCATAGAAGTATTGAATAAATATTTTTCATAATTTATTTCCAATTTGGTCGTGTTGGAGATGATATACCTGTTTCTTTTATGAAATTCATTCTTGTATCCTAATTAATTTTAATGTGTTTATTGTGCTGTTTTTTAATTCGTATTCGTCAATTTCTCCATCGTTTCTTAATTGTTTATTAGGACAATATTCTTCCACATCATAAAACAAATCCTGCATAATATCATAGTATTTATCGAAAAATTCATTATCATCATGCAATAATTTAAAAAAATAAGTTTGATATATATCGGCACTTATTTTATTATTAACAAAATCGTTCATCAATTCTAAAAAATTGTTGTAACTCATAAGCTTCCCCTATTTATTAGGTTATTTAATTGACTATTATTTAGTTTCCAAGTGCTTAAAAACTCGCCTTTATTATCTATTATTACATTCAAACCAGTTTTTTTATCTAAATAATGAGTTACTTGTTGCCCCCTGTATGTTCCATAGATTTTTGTTGTAGTTGTAGCATTCATATGCTCTTTAATTGCTTCTTTAAAATTTAGTAAATTTTCTTTGGTATATTTTGTAGGCAAATCAAAATCTCCTGCGTGTTTTAATTTCTTTTGCAGTTGGCTGTCTTTAAAAATTATATCAATATTCTTATTTACAATCTCACTTCCACTAGCACCTACAACTCCACCATCACCATTGAAATTTGACTTATCCGCTGGTTTTAAATTTATATTCGATAACTTATTACCTACCTTTATGGCTACTTTACCAGCTGCTCCAAGCGAACCTATATTTTCACCTAGTGCGTGATAACTTCTATAATTTATAGAGCTTTGATCACCTAAGACGCTATCTACAAAATTTTTAGCTATGAATTCTTGTATGTTTGCATTTACATTTTTGGTTGTTAGGATAGGATGATAAAAAGCATTATCTAAACCATTTATAGCATCTACTGGGTGTAAGATAATATTTCCCAAATCAGTAAGTCCTTCAATCCCACCTACTGCAAATCCGCCTAGACCATATATGGTTGATTTTGTATAATCTAATATGCCATGGTTTGTTTTAATATACAAATTATCTTTGTAAAAATCTGAATTATCATATGCCTTTGAAGCATACATATACCTATCCTCATATTGTTTTTTATCTGGATTAAAGGCATTTGTATTATCTAGGCTTGTATTATAAAAGCTACTTTGCTTTATGAAATTCGTTGCTAGTTCTATATTGTAAAGATCGTTTGAGCTTAGACTTTGTCTATATGTTTCATTAAATGATTTATCCGTTAAAGATACCGCTGCTTTTGCTAGGATAGATTTTGCTTCATCGTCGCTATAAATTTTATTTGTTGTAGTTTGAAGCTTTGATTTAAAGCTTGCTATATTGTTTTTATTGTTTATAAAATCTATCTCTCTTTGATGAAGCTGCCTATTATAAGTATCTGCGCTTGTGGTTATTTTATAGCCTGTGTTTGCTCCTTTATCTCCATTAGCTATACCTCCAGCTATTATGCCTATTAACTGAGATGCTAGTAGGCGTTTGTTGTTATAGGCTTCTATCTCTTTAGTACTCATATTTGATGTATCTTTATGTAGTGCAGAAGAGATTGCTTCATTTACAGCCCCGCTTAATGCACCAGCTGCAACGTTTTCATGAGATAGCTTTGCTGAGAGTGCTCCTACGGCTGAGTGAAGAGCTATCTTGCCTAGACCTGATTCTTTAAATAGTGAGTTAGAGTTTATATTTGCTTCATTGCTTGAGTAGCTTCCTACTGCCTTGTAAGCATTATCTGTTGCTTTAGAGATTAAATTTGATAGTAGCGCATCTTTAAAGTTTGTTTTATAGATGACAGAGTTTATTGCTGCGTTTGACGTAGAGCTTAGTAAGTCTGCATAAGAAAAAGTATAAGTTGGCGTGTTTATGATGTTGGTATTACTTAGAGTATCTATGCTTGATATGTAGTTACTAACATACGAGCCTACCCCTGCACTAATGGCTGATTTAGCTAGGGATGATGTATCAAATTTTACCTTGCCATGAGATAAGAGGTTGTTTGTTAGCTGGACTGTTGAGTTTGCTATGACAGCTGTTGTCATGGCTGATATCGCTGCGCCTGCGGTTGAGCTAGCAGCTGCTCCAAGTGCTCCAGCTACAGCGGTTCCGGCTCCTGCCGTTAGGAATGTAACGATGGCTGTTATTATTAGAGCTCCCATTCCGCTAAGAGTAGTTGTCTTGTCTTCCCACTCTTTAGAGTTTAGGACTGCTTTTACTTGATTTATCGTCTCTTCATCTATTGGGGTATTTGAGCTTGATCTTAGCTCTCTTATAACTCCTTCTTTAAATTCCTCTGAGTTTAAAGAGTCGTTTATGGCTTTAAAGGTTGTAGTGTCTAATTTATCTGTTATATCCTTGCCATTTAGTGTAAATTTATCTTTTACCTTGATGATAGCTGGTATCTCTACCTCTTCTATCTTGCCTTTTGTTTTTATAGTAGCTGTTAAAACTCCTGCGTTATTACTTAGACTTGTATTTACACTTGTGCTCTTTGATGAGACTAAATTTAAAAGCTTTGTATTTACATCTACATTAGTAGCCTCTATGACAGATGCTAGAGCGTTTATGGTATTTGAGCTTAGGCTTATATCTTTTGCTAATAGTGTGCTTGTGGCAAGGTTATAGTTTGAGCTACTCTCTTCACCATTTGATTTTATTAGGTCTCCAAAGCCTGAGTCTTTAAATTTAGATGAGCTCTCTAAGCTATATGAGGCTGGGAGTAAATTTAGATTATCAGCTTTTATATCTAGACTCTCATCTGCGCTGATATTTGAGCCTATAAGTGTAGTATCTTGGTTTGAAGCTATATTTATGTTTTTGGCGTTTAAATTTGAGCTAACAACCTCTTCATTTGTTGAGCTAGCTGACGCGCTTTGCTTGCCAAGGATTTTTCTTGCGGTTGATTCTGACTTGGCATTAGAGATGCTATTTGTCGATGAAATTTCTATCGCTTCATTGGCCTTTAAATTTAAGTTCTCTTTAGCATCTACATTTGAAGCTACTATGTTTATATCTTTATTGGCATTGATATTTATATTATTGCCAGCTTTTATGTTAGAGGCTTTAGGTTCTAGGCTATTGCTTTCAAATTTGGTAGATGTTTTTCCTATTACAAATGTAGGTGTGCTAAGTGAGCTAAATTTATCTTTTGTTTCTTTTAGAGGGTTTAGCTTTCTTTTTAAATCGACAACGATATCTTTTAGCACTTCATTAGGCTTTAAGATACCTATCCTACTACTCTTATGCTCCTCTTTATGATAGCTTTCATCATTAGTGTTTGATATAGTTATAAGCTCTGAGTTTAAATTTATATCACTACTAGAGTTTAGGTTTGCACCTTTTAGGCTAAGAGCACTTTTGGCATTTAAATTTATATCATTGCCAGAGTCTATAGTGCTATAAACTGCCTTTTTACTGCCATTTGCCACAAGGTCAAAGCTACTCTTATAAAAGGCATTTGGATTTAAAGATATTTTGCTCTTTTTAGAAGAGTGTGAGCTAGCCTCTACGTTGTAGCCATTTTCAAAGAGGATGTTGTTGTTTGAGTTTAAATTTATATCTTTGTCTGATTTTAGCTTAGATGATACTAGATAGATATCATTAGCTGAGTTTAAATTTATATTATTGCCTGATTTTAGGCTAGTACTTACCACTTCTGAGCTTACGGCGCTATCTATGGTTTGTTTTTTAGAAAGGAGCGACTTAGAGCTATTTATAGCTGTTGCTTCGCTAGTGTTTGACTGCGCTGCTAGTATGATGTCACTAGCATTTAAATTTATATCTTTTAGTGCGTTTAGATGAGACGATGAGACTAAAAGAGCATTTTTAGCATTTAAATTTATATCCTTAGCGTCTAAATTTGCAGCGCTTACTCTTTTTACACTCTCATCAAATTTCATCCCTTTAGAGCTTACATGATGAGTGTAGCTAAACTCATCTGCTTTTATCTCTATATCATTGCCTGAGTTTAAATTTATATCACCACTCGCATCTAAATTTGAGCCAGAGACTTTTATATCATTGCCAGCTTGTAAATTTATATCGTTTGTAGCCTCTAGGTTAGAGACTTTGCTAAACTGAGATTTGCTTTGATCTAAATTTATATTATTCTTTGCATTTAAGCTTAGGTTTTTAGATTTTAGATCAGAGCTATCTATCTCTATATCATTAGCCGCAATGTTAGCATCTCTACTAGTTGATAGTTCTGCACCTTTTAGCTTTATCTTTTTATCCGCATTTAAATTTAGATTATCGGCCACTACGCTGCCAGCTAGGCTTATGTTGCCTTTGGCGTCTAGCTCTATGTTATTAGCCATTACTAAAGCTGAGGCTTTTACATTTTTATCTTTGGCCTCTTTTTTAAATTTACTTATGCTCTCATTTCTTGCTTCATATAAGCCATCAAGGATATTTGCTATATAAGCAGAGTTTATGCTATCAAGGCTGTAGTAGTATCCTTGGTTTTTAACCCTTCTATTTAGGTTTTTAATTATTGGGCTATTAAATATTGGCTCAGAGAATTTATCTAGATCAACATTTGCTAGTTTTATATCGTCATTTAGTGCGTAGCTTGAAAAGTCATGCGTGCTTCCTACTATGTTATTGCCCGCTGCAAAGACTGCTGGAAGGCCAACATCTGTGTATGAGAAGTTAAAATTTGTGCTTTTTCCGCCCTTAGTCTCCCATTTGCTTTTAAAGCCTCTCCTATACCATTTCTTTTTCTCTTTCCATTTATAAACGCTATAGCTATTTACGTGGTTATTTAGCATTAGAGCTATGTTTTCTACATTATCGCTATTTAACCTGAGATCTCCTCCGGCATAGATAACGCTCTTATCGTTTAATACATCATTTACGTTTAAATTTATATCATTGCTAGCTATTATGCTACCTGAGATGAAGTTGGCTTTATCATCTTCATTTAGCACATCTTTAACTATGCTATATGTGATAGTTCTTTTTTGTTCATTATTCTTTGCTCTACTAGTATCTACTAGTGCTTCATTTGTATCATAGTCTAGTCTTAGGTTGTGAAATATCTTTTGGCTAGTGCCAACTAGATGCGAGTCTTTGTGTAAATTTAGAGCATATAGAGCACCATCTTTATTTGCAGCCTCTTTTAATACTAACTCATTTACCTCGTTTTCATCTAGCTCGCTTATATCCTTACCTAGTTTTTTAGCTAGTTTCGCACTTATTTTTTCTTTTAGTTCTTTTAAATTTACGCCAAGCTTATATCTATTTACGCCCTCTTTTTTTAGGTGCATAGTGCCTTGTTTATGCACTGTATCCACCCTAGCCTGCGAGCTTGAGTTATTTACCAGCTTTTTAGCTTCTACATTTATATCTTTAGCATAAATTTGGCTTGAGGTATTTACCAAAGTGTCTGCTTTTATATTAAGGCTCTCTTTGGCTGCTATTAGTGCTTCATCTTTGTTTGTTATAGTCTTTGCCTCTATCTTAGCATCTTTGTTAGAAGCGATAGCACCAGTATTAACTATATCACCATCAAGGCTTATCTCTATGTTGTTATTTGCTATAACTAGACCGTTATTATTTACACCCACACCGTTACTTGTGCCAACTAGTTTGATTTTATTAGCATACATACCGCCAAGTGCGCTACTATCTAGGCTAAAGCTGTTTTCTTGGTTTTTAGCTTTTACGTCGTTATATAGTTTGCCATTGCTTGAGCCAACCGCCTTTTCACCGATGATATTTAGCTCATTTGCGTGGATATTTGAGTTTAAATTTATAGCATTTGAGATTACATTTGTATAGTCGCTACTCTTATCGTTTAGGCCGTCCCCTACGATGTCGATAGAGTTATTAGATATTAGCTCTATCTCTTTAGGGCTTAGTTTATTGATACTACCTGTTGTTAGGGTGAGTGAGCGAGAGTTGATCACATTTAGACCATCTACGCTTATACCATTTGGGTTTGCTATGACCACGTCAGCTCTACTACCTGCAACCTCTAAATTTCCTTTTAGAGATGATTTTTCAGCCGAATTTACCTTGTTGATAATAAGGCTTGCCTCTTTATTTAGCCTATAGTTTGCATCTATCTGGCCAGCTATCTTTGTATCTATGTTTTTATTAGAGTTATTAAGGATAGTGCCAGTGGTTGGGGTATTAAACCTGCTATATTCATTTATAGATACGCCCTTGCTATCAGGGTTTGTGATATTTATTATTAGAGTCTCATTAGGAGCTTTTAGTATATCAGGGCGGTTACTAGCGCCTGGGTCAGCTATGATACTTGGCTCATTTGCCAGAGCTGGCGCGGTGCCAAGTAGCAAAGAGAGACTTACGTAGAAATTTAAGCCTATAGTTAAAAGGCTAGGCTTTTGTGAATTTGAAATTTGATTGTTCTTTAGCATATTTTATCCTTAAAATTCGTAGCTTATGATGAAATTTACATTTGTTGATTTAGTTTCAAAGCTCTTTGGTTTATAAAGAGGTTTTGAGACAGATATGTCGTAGCTTAGGTTGTTGTAGGCTTTTATGCTGCCTCTTAGACCTATGGCGTATCCTGCAAGGGTGTTTTTATCCTTTATGCCGCTGCTCGCTGCTCTTACCATGCCAGCGTCAAGCCCTGCATAGATAGAGTTACTCTTATAGTAGTTATATGAGAGGGTATTTATTACGCTTACTCCGTGGTTTCCAACAAGCGAGCTCTCCCCGTCAAAGCCCCTAACACTGTGATATCCACCGATGCTAAATTTATCCTGCAAACTTAGTTTATTTAGGCCATATCTTGCGTTGATATTTAGATCATAGCTTAGTGGAAGTTCAAATTTATATTTGTAGTTTAGGTTTAAATTTATTAGAGCAAACCTTGACGTGGCCTCACCGCTATCCTCCAAAGGATCAGGCTGTGATCTAAATATACCAGTGCCTTTTTTATAAGCTAGCTTGGCGCTAAAAGCTTGGTTGTAAGAATTCCAGCTTGATTTTACGCCTACCTCATATCCAGCATTTCTTCTAGCTTGGTTATCTAGCTCGTAGTCCTCTAAGTAGTTTTTATTTTTTCTCTTAAATAGCTTTACGTAAGCGCTATTTTTAAAATTTGAGTCTCTATAAAATGTATAAGCAAGGCTTAGTGAGTCACTCTCGCTTCTACCTTTATAAGTGTAGAGGTTGTAGGCTGCGTTTATGATCTGAGCGTAGTCATATTTGCTCTTTTCATACTCAAGCATGAAGTAGCCAAATGGGACAGCAAAGCCGTAATAGTAGTTATTTGAAGCTCCGTGATCAGTGGCGCCATTAAATTTATTTGTGATCTCATACTTTTTAAATATATCTTTGCCGCGCGAGAAGCTAAAAATTTCGTTAAATCCAAGTAAATTTAGCGTGCTTAAATTTAGCATGCCTTGATACTTGCCGCTTTGTTTTGAGCCAAGGTTATCAATGCTAATAGCAGCCTTTAGTGGGAAGCTATCAACTCTAGTGATCATTATGTTTGAAAAGCCAGCTCTATTTGAAGGTAAGAATTTAATGCTAACATCATTTTTTGAGACGTTTTGCAGTGACTCAAGAGCCTGCTCGATATCTCTTATATTTGCTACTTTATTTTTATGAGAGTACTCACCAAATGCGCTAAATAAGCTCGCTCTATTTCTTTGGCTGTCAGTTTCATTTATGCTTATATCATCTATTAAGCCAAGATTTATCACAAACTCTAGCTTGGCATCTTTTAGGCTCTTTGTAACTAGGCTCGCACTTGAAGTGATATAGCCACTTTTTATTATCTCGTTGTTAAAAGAGTTTATGATTAGATTGATAGAGTTTTTGCCAAGGCAGCTACCAGATTTAAAATCAAGCTTGTTTAAGCTAGCCCCTAAAATAGAGTTAAATTTAGAGTAGTTTGCATTATAAGCTTTTCTTATTATAGCCTCATCAGCACTACTACTAGCGTTAAAGCTAGCTACTTCATTCTCACTAAGAAGTGAAATTTTATCTATTTTAAAGCATGTGGTTTCGTTTAAATTTAGCTTACCTTCTGAAGTTGGTTTTTCGTTAAGCAAATTTATGTTGGAGCTTTCGTTAAAAGAGCTTGCCATATTCGCCCTAATCTCTTCGTTGTTTAACTCGTTTTTTAGATTAGCCTCATTAGCAAGTAGCGCAGCACACACTATGCCTAAAGATAAGAGAGTTCTCATCTCAACCTTCCTTGGAAATAACTATAAAGTTATATTTTTTAAAATAATTTCCAGAGAGAAAGAATTGTTATTTTCTTTATTTTGACCAGTAATATTCACTTCCAAATCTAAAATTCCATTTTCGTAT
>ERZ773035.2967-NODE-2967-length-10466-cov-10.642205_pt1 | contig 10466 bp, 7 predicted proteins | sample MGYA00511487_ERZ773035 | MGnify/ENA primary metagenome ERZ773035 (study PRJEB29015, sample SAMEA2737985) | human oral metagenome | biome: human oral; feature: human-associated habitat; material: dental | place: China | collected 2024 ...
CATAAAGACGATCAGATAGGCGCGACCGCACTAAAATCTCGGCGAAATTTTACTTTAAATTTATGAAAAATTCTATCTTGGAGCCTGCGGAAAATTTTAATTCAAAACCCGCTTTAAATTTTATCTCAAACCGGGTGCATGAGCGCGCAAAAAACACAGCGCGCGACAGTGCGATAAATTCTGCTCCCGCTTTAAACTCCGCACAAATTCCGAACTGCGTCGAAAATAAAGCTTTAAATTCCGCAAAAGCTTACAAAACAGATCCTTGCGAAAATTCCGCGAGAAATTTCAAACAAAATTTTATATTAAATTTTACGAAAAATTCCACTCATATCAGCGCAAATAGCGCGAGTTCACTAAATCGTGCGAGCGTTGTAAACGATCCAAATTTAAGCCCCGCAAAAAGCCTTGCCGCAGCTCATACGCGACGCTTAAAGAAAAATTTTACCGAGATCATTGCAAAGGGCCACGGCTCCGTTCATATGCCGCAGAGCTTTGGATTGAAAAATTTTAAGGCGCGGAATTTTGCGAAGAAATCCAATTCGGCAGAGAATTCTAGCTCCGCTCGAAGCTTAAATTCCGCGCAGAATTTCGATTTCGCGCGAAGCTCTAATTCTACGCAGAGCCCTGCTGCCGCGCAAAATTCTGCCTCTACGCAAAACTGCACGCAAAGCTCGAATTCCGTGCAGAGTTTCGGGCAAAATTCTAATTCCACGCAAAACCATGCGCAAAATCCCGTTCCACCTAGCAGGCTGTGGGATCTGGGGCTACTTTTTGTGGCGATCGTTTGGGGATGCACTTTCGTGCCGGTTCAGCGCGCGCTGCATAGCGGCGACGTTTTTAGCTTTTTATTTTGGCGCTTTTTGGCGGCGAGCATTTTTACCTACCTCGCCTGTCTGCGCTTCGGCGTCAAATTTGACCGCGGCACGATAGGGCGGGGCGTGTTTTGCGGGCTGATGCTGTTTTGCGATTTTTCGTGCCAGACCATAGCGCTTGATTATGCGCTATCATCGACGGTGGCGTTTATTTTGGGGCTTAACGTCGTCATCGTGCCCTTTTTAATGCTTGCGTTTTTCGGCAAAAAAGTCGGTGCGAGCGCCTTTGGCGGTGCGGTCGTGGCGCTTTTGGGGCTGTATTTTTTAAGCGGAGCAAGCGGCGCGGTGGGATTTGGCATAGGCGAGCGGTTGAGCTTGATTTCGGCGTTTGCATACGCGCTTCATATCGTATTTACCGGCGTCTGCGCGCGCAAAAGCAATATCTACGGCTTTGTGATCGTGCAGTTTATCTGCGTCTGCGTCTGCGCGCTGATCGCGGCAGTTTTCGCTCCGCACGCGGAATTTGAAGGCGAGATAAAGGTACTTGGAAATTTGATCTTCTCGCCGAGTTTCGATTTTGTTTTCGCGCTGGTTTTAACCTCGATCTTTGCCACCGTCGCGGCGTTTGTGATCCAAACGATGGCGCAAAACCGCGGCGTAAGCGAGATAAAAACGGTGCTGATTTTCGCGCTGGAGCCCGTAAGCGCGGGCATAATGGGGTATGCCTTCGGCGAGAAGCTAAGCGCGCTTCAAATTTTAGGCGCGGCGCTGATACTAGCAGGCATCCTGCTTAGCGAGCTGGGCGGGCTTTTAGGCGCGAAGTTTGCTAAAGATCGAGCTTGCGAAAAAGCAGACCGAGGCGACTAGGATTATCGAAGCGCCGCTGGTTAGGTTGAGCTTAAAGCTCAAAACAAGCCCCGCCGCGCAAAAAAGCGCCGATAGCGCGCAGCTTATCGCCATCATCGAGCCTAGGCTTTTTGAAATTTTTTCGGCGATGAAGGGCGGGATCGTCATCAGCGAGATCACCAAGATTAGCCCCACGATCTGAATCGACGCGACCACCGCGAGGCTCGCCATCACTACGAGGACGTAGTAAAAGACGCTCGTATTTACTCCGCGCAGCAGGGCGAATTCTTTATCGAAGCTGATCGCTAAAAACTGCCTGTAGAAGCACGCCGTAAGCGCCGCAAATGCCGTACCGCAAATGCCGATGAAGATCAAATTTTCATGATTTATCGCTAAGATCGAGCCGAATAAAAAGCTCATCAGATCGGATTTGTATCCGGGCGTGAGATCGGCGAAGATTATCCCCAGCGCCATTCCAAACGCCCATATCGCGCCGATTACGGCGTCGAAGCGCTCGGTGTTTCGCAGCGTGACGTAAGCGATTAGCAGCCCCAAAAACAGCGCAAATACGCTAGCTCCCAGCACGGGCGAGATGCCTAAAAATAGCGCGATGCCGATGCCGCCGTATGCGCCGTGCGCGATGCCGCCTGCTATGAAGCTCATGCGATTTATCACGACTAAAGAGCCCACGACGCCGCAGACTATACTGACCAAAAGCCCGCCGAATAGGGCGTTTCGCATAAAATCATAGGATAGAATTTCAGCCATTTTCGCCCTCCTTGCAGCAGCATTCGTTAAGCGCGAGATCGACGGCACAGAAGTGCCCGTGCTCGCGTCGCAGGTGATCTAAAAATTCCGCTCTGCCTCCCGGATCGATCTCGTGAGTGTGCGCCGAGCCGTTTGCGACGTAAAGAGCGCGGTTTGCGTAGTTTAGCGCAAGCTGCACGTCGTGGCTGATTAAAATTATGCCGCAGCCGCTCTCGTTTAGGGATTTTAAAAGCTCGTAAATTTGAACCTGCCCCATCGTGTCGATGCTCGCTAGCGGCTCATCAAGAAGTAAAATTTTAGCCTTCGCGCACAGCGCCCGTGCGATGTAAACGCGCTGTCTCTGCCCGCCGCTAAGCTCGCTGATACGGCACCCTGCAAGGTCTTGCATACCTACGCGCCCCAGGGCTTGCATGGCTTGCTCGCGCTCGGATTTAGAGTAAAAGCCGAAAATTTTCTTATCTATCAGCCCCATTAAAACGACTTCGAGCACGCTTATGGGAAAGCTTTTGTTTATCGCGATGAACTGCGGCACGTAGCCCATTTGCGCTCTGGCAAGCGCGGGCGATCTACCTAAAATTTCGATCGCGCCCGAGCTTGGCCGCAGCAGCCCCAAAAGCAGCTTCAAAAGGGTGCTTTTGCCGCCGCCGTTGGGTCCGAAAATCGCTAAAAAATCGCGCAGCTCGTAGCTTAGGTTTATATCTTTTAAAATTTCGCGTTTTTCGTAAGCAAAGTTTAAATTTCTTATCGTCACGTCCGCCATGAACGCCCTTTCGCCTAGATTTTGAAAGCATTTATTATAGCCCAAATTCGGAAAAATTGCCAAATTTTGCTATTATTACAAAAAATTTAAAGGCTAGCGGTGGAGAAAATCGGCGAAAAATCAGATGAAAATAGCTGGGATAAAAAGTCCGAAAGTTATGCCAAATTTAGCGGCGAGCTAGGGGATTTTGGCAAGCGGGTGTTTGAGATACTGCGCGACTGGGGCGTGAGCTTTGCGGGCAAAAGCGTGCTCGACGTGGGCGCCGGCACGGGGGTTTACTCGCTGTATCTCGCGTCGCTGGGCGCCAAGGTCACGGCGATCGATAGCTCGGAGGGGATGCTGCGCGAGCTAAGGCGCAGCGCGCAGGAGTTTGGCATCCCTTTGCAAAACGTATTAAATTTAAGCTTTGCGGAGTTTTGCGAGCGGTTGAGCCGCGATGGCTTTGCAGACGCGGCGGGCGAAAATTTTAAAATTTATCCGCGCCCGCAGAGCGAAATTTCAAACGCGCAAGCTCAAGAAAGCGCCGTACAGGCTTTAAATTTAAAAGACGCTGTGAGCAAAAACCGCGAGAGTGAAAATTTTAAAATTCCCGCAGTTTTTGATATCGCGTTTCTTACTATGAGCCCCGCGCTAAAAAGCACGGAGGATTTTGAGGCGTTTTTGGCTTTGGGCGAGCGAAAAATTTATCTAAATTGGGCGAGCGAGCGCAATTCGTCTATGCTGGCGCCGCTGTTTGAGCGCTTCGGCACAGGAGCTAAAAGACTTGCTACCGCCGCCGAAAAGTTTGAGGCGCTGCTCGGGGCGCGCGACATCAAATTTAAAAGCGAAATTTTAACCGAAAAGCGCGAGCAAAAACGCAGCCTGCAAGAAGCTGTGCAAAACGCCGCGTGGCACCTGCATATGGACGGCGCGGAGGCTAGCGAGCGCGAGATCGAGGAGCTTTTGAAAAAGCGGGCTAAAAGCGGGATGATAAGCGATGAGATCGAAGCGAGTTTTAAGCTGTTTTATATTTAGCCTGGCGCCGCTTTTGGGGCTTTGCGGCAATCTTTTTACGCCGCTTGAGATGCCTAAATACGACCCGCAAAAGGCGCGGCTGGGCGCAAAAATTTTTACCGACGTAAGATTTAGCCGTAAAGGCCGCTCCTGCGAGAGCTGCCACAATTTTTATTTAAACGATTCGGGCGCTTCGGTGCGCGACGGACGCGTGCCTACGCTAATAAATTCTTATTATTTTGACCGCTACTTAGGCGATTATAATTTCGCGGGCTTTGAAGCGCGGATCGCAGCGTCGGTCTTTGGCACGAACGAGCTTAATGCGAGCGAAGATAAAATTTTAGAGCTTATTAGGAAGAATTTAGCCTACAAGCAGGCTTTTGAAAGTGCTTACGGCGAGGCGAATACGGCGAACTTCATTGATGCGCTGAAGGAATTTTTAAAGTCCAAAACGGCGATAAATTCCAAATTTGACCGATTTTTGCGCGGCGAGGTTAAGCTAAATGATGCCGAATATAACGGATATGTGCTTTTTGTGCGGCTGTGCTCGGCATGTCATAACGGCGTTAGCCTAGGCACCGGCAGCTTTACTAAAATTCGCCCAAGCGTAGAAGAGGAGGATGCGCCTAGACACAGGCTCACTTCCGATGGATTTGAGTTGCGCCGCGTGCCTAGCTTGCGCAATATCACGCAAACCGCGCCTTACGTAAACGGGCAGACGGATTTGCGTCTTGCGGTGCGGCAGATTGCAAAGGATCTGCTAAAATACGATCTTAGCGATGGGGAGCTTGATGCTTTGATGAGCTTTTTAGCTACACTTAAGGGCGAGATGACGGAGGCGCAGGATGAAAGATAAGATAATGTGGACTTTGATGGTGGGGATTATGATATTAGGCATAATCATCGCCGGGAATTATTTCTCGTCGCTAAGAGATGTAGCGAGATTTAGCACGATTTCGCGCGAGCTAGCTTTGATCGATAACGCCGATAACCGCTTAAATATATTATTTGATGCAAAGATCGCAAGAAGGGACTTTTCGATTGCAAATGCCGATATGCGCGGCATCTATCAGGTGCTGCAAGCTCTACAAAAAGACAAAATCATCGATAAAATCGGACTTAGCAGCGATGTGCGCGCGATCGGAAGCGCTTTTAGCGATAAAATTTCACTTTTGGACGAGCTTGGGGCTTTAAATTCGCAGAATTTAATCCTTTTTCAAAGTCTGCAGCAAAAATTTTTATCCAGTGGCGCAAATGCGCAAAGAGCAAATCTCTACTCTCAAATTTTAGGGCTTAACTATAAAAATCGCTCCGAGATCTCTGCTTTAAAAAGTGCGCTAGAAAGCGCAGATGCGTCAAGCCCCGACGAAGCTGCGTTTATAGGAATTGCGCGGCAAATTTTAAGGAATTTCGAGCGGCAAAATATCATTGTAAGCGATAATCTCTCGTTGCTTAACGAGCGCTTCGCAAGCCTGCGCGAGCGATTTTCTTACGCTAGCGAGGAATTTTACGGCTCGTTTATGCAAATGACGATGCTTTACACGGCGGTGTTTTTGTCGTTTTTACTGCTTACTTACATCATAAATTCCGATGCTTTGCGTAGTAAACGCGCCCTCGCGCCCTATCACGCACTATGCGAACAAGCAGGCGAAGCGATAGTTTTAGCAGATCAAAACTTTAAAATTTTATACGCTAATAAAAGCGCGCTTAGCTTAAGCGGCTACGAACAAAGCGAGCTGGAAGGAAGCGATCTTGGAGTTTTGATGCCCAAAGATAAAGGGATCGAACTTCCTGCGATGGTAAATAAAAGCGCCAAAGATACGCGCCTGCTTCGTAAAAACGGCGAACTAGCCGATGTGAGCCTAAGGCTAGCAAATATCGCGGCTGCATCCAAGCCGCCGCTATATGCGCTTTACGCTCATGACATCGGCGAGCGCGAGATTATGAAGCTAGCTCTTGCGAGCGCAAAGGAGAGCTTAAACAATCAAGTCTATATCGATCATCTTACGGGCCAGGGCAACGAAGCAGCGCTATATGAGCTAATAAACGCCGAAAAAACGGGCGTAGCGATCTACATCACTATCGTAAATTTTGCAAATTTGCGGCTTTTTTACAAGGCGGAGACGACGAATGAAATTCTGCGCTCCTTTGCGCGCACGCTTGCGATGTGTATCGAATCGCACGAGATCAAAGCTAGTATCTTTCGCATCCAATCGGATGAGTTTTGCCTATTTTACGAGGGACTAAATGTCGCGCGCGACGTGGAGATCATAAATAAATACTTCACCGACAAGGTTTTTAATCTCCATACCACCGAGGGCTTTGCGTCCGCGCCTTTAAATATCACTATGGGCGTAAGCGAGCGCGCCGACGTGGCAGGTGGCGCAAATAGGGTCTTTCAGGCGGTCATGGCGATGTATGAGGCGCAGAGCAAAAACGAGCACGTGGGCTTTTACTCGCGCCCAAATGCGATTGAGGAAAAATATCTTCAAAACCAGATTATGATCAACACCATTCAAAATGCGATCAAGAAAAATCAAGTCTTTGTGCTTGTTCAGCCCATATTTGATATCACCCACCGCGATCCTAGTGGTAACACCTACGGCACCGAGGGCGGTGATTATGTCCCGTTAGTATATGAAATTCTAATCCGCCTAATCGACCGTTCGGGCAAGACGCGCTGCCCTAGTGAGTTTATCGATATCGCAAAGCAAACCTCGCTCTACATCCCGCTAACTCAGGTCGTAATAAACGAAGCCTTTCGCTTGCTAGACCGCTTCGCAGGGACTTGCTTTAGCATAAATCTTTCATATTTTGACATCGCAAACGAAGGTATCAAGGAGCTTTTAGAGCGCAAGCTCGCATCCAGCCCAAATGCTTCAAATCTATTTATTGAAATTTTAGAAAGCGAGGAATTTGACGATTACGAGAGCCTACGCAGCTTCATCGCCGTAGCCAAAAACTATGGCTGCAAGGTCGCGATAGACGATTTTGGCAGCGGATACTCCAACTACTATAGAATTTTAACGCTCGACGTGGATTACATAAAGATCGACGGAGCGCTCATCAAAAATATCGCAAACGACAAAAACTCGCGCGCTATCGTCGAAACCATCGCTAACTTCGCGCGCAAGCAGGGCTACGAGCTCATCGCCGAATACGTAGAAAACCACGAAATTTCAATCATCTTAGAAGAGATGGGGATTAAATATATGCAAGGCTACTTCTACAGCAAGCCGATGGAGCCTTCGAGGATAAAATTCTAATCTCATCTCGCCGCGACTTTATAGCCCGCCTCTTTAAATTTATAGCCCAAAGATCGCCTTCGTAAGGCGAGAAATTCTGTTTTAGCAAGCCGCTGCTTTAATTTATACGGAATTTATCTTGCAAATACTACGCGGTTTTATCGCGAACTTATGGCGCGCCTTATAGCTAGGATTGGCTTGGCAAATGAAATGAGGGCTAAATTTAAAATTTTGATAGCGTATTTATGGATGAAATTTTGCGAAGTTCAAAATTTTAAAATTCCAAGCCGTAGAATTTTAAAATTTGAAATGTGCGAGCTGCAAATTTAAGGCTAAATTTTAAAATTCCGTAGCGATAAAATTTTAAATTCCGCGCCTTAAACCCGCCTGCAAATTTTAAAATTTTATGGCGCAAATTTTCAATTCATTCATATAGTAAACATTTCGCGCGAGCTTTTCAAAAATAAAAATTTTAACGAGCTTTGCTCTAAGTAGCGATAGAGCTTTCAAATGCAGGCGGAATTTTTAAGTGCAAACTTTCTTGCTTTCGGCGAGAATGAGCTTAAATTTTAGGCTTTAGCGCATTAGCTCAAGCAAATTCGCTCTAAGCCTTCATACTCCCCGTATCCTTAAATCTTTGATGCCACGACAGCGCCTCGCTTAAGATGTGTGGAGTATGCCCCGCACAGGGCTGCGCACATGCCCGCTCGAAATAATCTCTCAGCGCGTCTTGGTAAGTGGGATGTGCGATGCTTATCATCGCGCGAGCCCGTTCGCGAGGGCATTTACCGCGCAGATCGGCGATGCCATATTCGGTGATAATGACTTGAGTGTCGTGCTCGGTATGATCAACGTGACTCACGAACGGCACGATAGCGCTGATCGCGCCGCCTTTAGCTAGCGACGGGCTAAGAAATAGCGACAAATATCCGTTGCGAGCGAAGTCACCGCTACCGCCGATGCCATTTTTCATCTGCGAGCCCATGACGTTAGTGGAGTTTACGTTGCCGTAGATGTCTGCCTCTAGCATGCCATTCATCGACACGACGCCAAGCCTTCTGATAAGCGCTGGCGAGTTGGAGACGTCTTGTGAACGCAGTATGATGTGCTTGCGGTAGAAATCGATGTTTTTTTGAAATTCCTCGACACCTGCAGGGCTAAGCGATAGCGCTGTGGCACTTGCAGTGCCTACGACGCCTCTTTTGATGAGATCTAGCATGCCGTCTTGGATCACCTCGGAGTAGCACTGCAGCCCTTGGTAGCCAGCATTTTGTAGTGAGCTAAGCACGGCGTTAGCGACGTTGCCGATGCCCGATTGTAGCGGCAGTAGCTTCTTTGCGGGAAGTCTGCCACAAGCCTCCTCGTTTTTTAAGAATTTTACGACGTTGCGCCCGATCGCACTTGAAATTTCATCCACGGCGGTGAAATTATTGACGCGATCATGCGTCCTAGCCTCTATTACAGCGATTACTTTGGCAGGATCTACATGCATATAGGGGCTACCTACGCGATCGCCTACGTGCTTGATCGGCAGATCCATAGCATGCGGCGGCAGGCGCAGATCCGTAACGTCGTGAATGCCCTCCAGCTCAAGCGGCTGATAGTAATTCACTTCTAAAATCACGCGATCGGCGATATCGAGCCAGGCTTGGTTGTTGCCTAGCGACGTGGACGGCACGAGCTCACCGCTTTCTTTAATCGCCACTACTTCGATCACAGCAAAGTTTAGATGTGGAAAAAAGCCAGCTTTAAGCTGCGCGGCAAGGCTTGATAGATGCACGTCCGCGTATCGCACGGCGCCGCTATTTATCGCACGGCGCATATCGGCATCCGTAAAAAACGGCGCACGAAAGCTCACAGCACCTGCTTTTGCCAAAACTCCGTCTAAAAGCGGATCGGTCGATGCGCCCGTAAAAATTTCGATTTGATAGGGCTCGCCTTTTTCGTGCAGCGCCGTCGCTCGTTGCGCCAGAGCCTGCGGCAGCGCTAGTGCGCAGCCCGCCCCAACAAAGCCGCTAAAGCCCACCGATGCGCCGTTTGAAATCAGCTCGCAGGCTTTCTCGGCGCTCATAATTTTTGATTTTAGATATTCGTTTTGCACGCGTGAGTTCATTTTCCGTCCTAGCCGTGATTTGGGCGAAATTATAATATTTTTGCGCTAAATTTCAAAATCTAAAATTTCGTACGCGAGCTAGGCTATAGAGCAAAATATGAGGCGCGATCGGTTGGGATATACGCCGCAAACGCTTTCGATCAGGCTTTTTTGCTTCGGCGGTTTGCAATACCCGCTTACGCGAGCGCTCGGTAAATAGGGTTTTAAGCGTGATTGAAGCTTGGTTTAATGATCTAGCTACGATATCATTAAACGCTTATCTCGCACCAAATCTTGCGGAATTTAGGCGCAAAATTTCATCGCATAATTTATGGGCCACGATATTTAAATTTAAGCTTCCCTTTGAAATTTAATCGCTCACCGCACTTAAATTTAAATCCCCAACTTGTAATTTTAAAATAGATATTTTAAAATTTATCGCTCGTGGCGTTCAAATTCCGCGTCTAGCGAGCCTTGAGTCTACATTTGAAATTACATCGTTTGCGATGCACGCATTTGCCCGTTACGCTTGAATTTTAATCCGCATTAATTGAAATTCCCTCTGCCTGAAATTCTTGTCTCTTCGCACAATATGGCAGTTTAAAATTTCAAATTTCGCGCTTTTTTGGGGAGGGCGGTTCGACGTAGATACGCAAAATTTTGATATTTTACGCTTGCAAAATTCTAAAAATTATATCATCGTCACGACTAAATTGCAGATTTTGTTTAAATTCTGGTTCTTAAAATTGTAGCTCCAGCCGTTACACGAGATTTTTAATTCAAAGAGCCTTGCCGCGTAAATTCTAATCTCTCTGAGCCCAAAAATTGACGCCACTCAAGACACAAATTTAAATCCGCTTTGGAATTTGAAATTTAACCCGCCTAGCCGCTCTTTCGGTCGAGCTTTATAAAATTTCGGCAAATTTTATTTTGCTAAAATTCCAAAA
>ERZ773035.2968-NODE-2968-length-10465-cov-12.948511_pt1 | contig 10465 bp, 10 predicted proteins | sample MGYA00511487_ERZ773035 | MGnify/ENA primary metagenome ERZ773035 (study PRJEB29015, sample SAMEA2737985) | human oral metagenome | biome: human oral; feature: human-associated habitat; material: dental | place: China | collected 2024 ...
TTTGCACGCTATGCACTCGTCGGTACGCTCGTGAGCGTGCCTGTCACCTATGCTGTTGCAACGCTTTGGCTGACGGTCCTGTTTGGTGATAAATTTGTCGGTATCGTTGCTGCATTTATGGCACTCGTTCAGTACATCCCGGGCGACCTCATCAAGGCGGTCGCGGCGGCCGCACTCGGCGTGACGCTGAACCGACGGCTGCGGTATTTCTGAACCTCATACAGACGAAAAAGCGGCTTCTGCACACGGACGCAGAAGCCGCTTTTGTATGTCAAGGATCAGCTTTTCGGGGTCATATCCTCCGCTGTGAGCGTTCCTTCCTTTGCTCGCTCAGCGAACTCCGCAGTTGCGGTGAAGAGAACGTCGGTAGAGCTGTTCAGCGCGGTTTCGCAGGAGTCCTGCAGCACGCCGATGATGAAGCCGACGCCGACGACCTGCATCGCAATGTCGTTGCTGATGCCGAACGAGGAGCAGGCAACGGGGATGAGGAGGAGCGAACCGCCCGCAACACCCGATGCGCCGCACGCACCGATGGTGGCGATGAGACAGAGGAGGAGGGCGGTCGGCAGATCGACATTAATGTTTAATGTGTGTGCGGCGGCGAGCGAGAGAATTGCAATCGTGATCGCCGCGCCGCTCATGTTGATGGTCGCACCGAGCGGGATGGAGATGGAGTAAACCTCGGGATTGAGCCCAAGCCGCTTGCAGAGCTGGAGGTTGACGGGAATGTTCGCTGCAGAGCTGCGCGTAAAGAATGCGTAGATTCCGCTCTCGCGCAGGGTGGTAAAGACGAGCGGGAACGGGTTGCGGCGGATGTGTGTCCAGACGATGATCGGATTCATAATGAGTGCGACGGAGAAGAATGCGCCGAGCAGAACGGCGAGGAGCTGGAGGTAGCTGATGAGGGCATCCACGCCGCTCGTACCAACTGCATCCGCGACGAGCCCCATGATGCCGAACGGAGCGAAACGGATGACCCAGAGTACGATCTGCGTCATGACGACGGCGAAGTCGCGCACCGTGTTCTTCGTGGTCGGGCTTGCTTTCTGGAGAGCGACCCCTGCGAGGACGCTCCATGCAAGGATGCCGATGTAGTTCGCGCTTGCGATTGCGTGAATTGGGTTGTCGACGACGTTCAGAATGAGGTTGTGCACGACCTCGACAATGCCGCTCGGCGGCGCAACATTTGCGTCCGCGACGACGAGATGGAGCGTCGATGGGAAGGCGAAGGAGAACCCGACAGCGACGACGGACGCGAGGAAGGTCGCGATGATGTAGAGACGCACGATGGGCTTCAGTGCCGCACCTGCGCCGACTGTGCGCTGCGCCATCGCGTTCATGACGAGAACGAAGACGAGGATCGGCGCGACACCCTTCAGGGCACGGACGAAGACATCGCCGAGCACGGCGACGACGGGAATGACGGCGGGCGCGTAGAGCGCGATGAGAATACCGATGATGAGTCCGACCGCGATGAGCTTGATGAGTGCTGTCTCGCGGTACTTGCGGCTGATATTGCTGAGCAAGTGGATTCCTCCTTTGATGGATAAAAATATGCCCCATTATAGCAGAATGGGACATATTTGTCACGTGGGTGTCAGGGTATACAATACGGCGAGAGGGAGGGACAGTGCTTCCCCTATACCTGCACCTCCTTTAGCTCCTCCAGGAATCTCCCCACTGCATCCTGCCACGTTGGGAGACGATGGAAGCCCGCCTCGTCGAGGGACTTCTTGCTGAGGCGCGAATTCTTTGGACGTACGGCCTTGGTCGGGTACATGTGGGAGGGGACGGAGGTGACGTTCACGTCCTTTCCTGCCTGACGGAAGATCTCGGCGGCGAACTTCGCCCACGAGCAGAACCCCTCGTTCGTTGCGTGATAGATGCCGTACTTCTCGCTCTCGAGCATATCGGCGAGAAGCGGCGCGAGGTCACGCGTGTAGGTGGGGGAGCCGATCTGATCGGCGACGATAGAGAGACTCTTGTGCGTCTTGGCGAGCTCGAGCATGGTCTTCACGAAGTTCTTGCCATGTGCGCCGAAGACCCATGAGATGCGGACGATAAAGTACTTGTCGAGGTGCTGCTGCACTGCCTCCTCACCCGCAAGCTTCGATGCGCCGTAGACATTGTGCGGAGCGGTCAGCGCATTCGTCTCGTACGGGGCATCGCCCGTACCGGGGAAGACGTAGTCCGTGCTGATGTAGAGGAGCTTTGTGTCCCGTTCGCGTGCGAGCCGTGCGAGGATCTCAGTGCCCGCCGCATTGACCTTGCGGCAGAGCGACGGTTCATCCTCCGCCTTGTCCACGGCGGTGTATGCCGCCGCATGGAGGATGGCATCCGGCTCCACTGCCTCAAGGACGGCACGCATGACGTTCTCGTCTGAGAGAGGGAAGAGTTTGGAGGAGACGCCGTGCACCTCGTGCCCGCGTGCTCTGCACTCCTCCACGCAGTCATGACCCAGCTGTCCTGTGGCTCCCGTGATGAGGATTTTCATAGCAATCCGCCTTTCTTTTTCTTTTTTACCATTGTACCATAAAAGGCGCTGTCTGTGTACTGCACAGATGGCGCCTTTTATGTACTTATTCCGTTATGGTCGGAATGCTGAGCGTGATCGTCGTCCCCTCATCGACGGCACTTTTGAGTGTGATCTTGATGCCATGCTGCTCGGCAATCCAGCGCGCGATGGAAAGACCGAGGCCGGAGCCGCCCGTCTCCTTCGCGCGTGAGGAGTCCACGCGGTAAAAGCGGTCAAAGATGCGTGACTGATGCTCGGGAGCGATGCCAATGCCGTCGTCCGCGAGCGTCACAGCGATCATCGTCCCGCCTGCAGTCAGAACGGAATAGGCGTGGATGTGACCGCCCGGAGGCGTGTATTTGAGGCTGTTTTCGAGGAAGATGCGCAGGAGTTGACGCAGGAGCACGGGATCGGCGCTCACAACGGCGGGATCGTTTCGACCGAGTGTTACCTCGTGCGAGGTCGTGACGATCTCCATCTTTTCCATCGTATCTGCAAGGAGCTGTGCAAAATCGACCTCCTCCTTGTTGACCGCCTGCCGCCTCTGGTCGGCGCGCGCGAGGAAGAGCAGCTTTTCGATGAGCTGCTGCATATTCTCAGCCTCAGAGCGGATGGCGGTGATGCCCTCGTCGAGGATGCTCTTGTCCTCGCGCCCCCAGCGCGAGAGCATGTCGGAGTATCCGAGGATGACCGTGAGCGGTGTGCGCAGCTCGTGCGAGGCGTCGGAAACGAAGCGCTGCTGCTGCGTAAAGCCCTCCTGCAGGCGGTCGAGCATGCGGTTGAACGTGCGCGCCAGCTCGGAGAGTTCATCGCGTGCGCGGGGGACATCGAGACGCCGCCCCATCTGTTCGACCTCGATGCTGCGTGCCGTCCATGTGATCTCGCGGATCGGCGTGAGGATGCGCCGGCTGATGAAATGTCCCGCCAGCAGCGCGAGTACGAAGCAGACGGCAACCGTATAGAAGAGAAGCCGCTGCAGCGAGTTAAAAAAGTCCTTTTCCGTCGTGATCGTGCGAAAAAAATGAATCTGATAGGGGATGCCGCCATACTCGACGCTGCGCCGCGCATGATAGACCGTGCCGCCCTGAAACTCGGAGACCTCCATCTCTGGATTTGCCCAGATCGGCGTTGCGATCCGCCCCTTCTCAATCGTTTCGATGGACGGGAAATGGGCGTCCGTATCGAGCACCACACGCCCTGCGCCGTCCGTGATGCGTATGATGACACCGGGGATGACGGGTCCCTCAACCCAGAACTTTGCCTCTGTGACATAGCCGTTTTCGATGTTGCTCATCACATGGCGGATGCTGCGGTCGAGATCGACCTCCGCCTGCCGATAGAAATAGGTGTACGCGCCAATCCCCAGAATCGCCGTCGACAAGATGAGCACGAAAAAGAGGATTGCCGCGTACATTATCGTGATCTTTGTGGAAATACGAACATAAAAGTGACGGTCGATCCAGCGGCCAAAACGCGTTTTAGTCGCGGACAACATACCCGACGCCCCGCACGGTGTAGATGTACTTCTTGTGGAAGCGGTCATCTAGCTTGGCGCGCAGGTAACGGATGTAGACGTCTACCACGTTGGTCTCGCCTGTGTAGTCGAACCCCCATACCTCCTGCAAAATTTGGTCGCGTGTCAGCACCGTGCGCTTGTTGCGCAGGAGGTACTCGAGGAGATCGTACTCACGCTTCGTGAGGGCGACGGTCTCACCGTCCACCTGCACCTCGTAGCGCGAGAGGAACATGATGAGGTTCTTCACCGTGAGGCGGTCGGACGCGTCCTCCGTGGAGATGTCGCGGCGGCGCAGTGCGTTGCGGAGGCGTGCGAGCAGCTCGGGTACGGCGAACGGCTTCGTGATGTAGTCGTCTGCGCCGATGTCGAGCCCCTCGACGCGATCCTCCACGGCGTCGCGTGCCGTCAGCATGATGATGGGCACGTTTGAAACCGTGCGCACGCGGCGGCAAATCTCAATGCCGTCCATGCCGGGCAGCATGACATCGAGCAGAATGATGTCGAAATTCTCCTGAATGATGCGCTCATAGGCGCGCGTGCCATTGCCCTCGGTCTCTGCTTCGAAGCCCTCGTGCTCAAGCTCCATCTGCAGAAAACGCGCAATGCGAACTTCGTCCTCGACAATGAGGACACGTGCTTTTTCGTCCATGGATATCCCCCTCGTTATTCCTTGTTTCTGTCCCTACTATATATGAATGCAGGGAAAATGAAAAGTCAAAAATGAGAAATATAATCGAAATTTTAAGAGTGGGGGTGTTTTCATAACCCTCACTTGACAATGCAGCGTCCGTGCCGTATAAACAAAAGAAGAAAATACAGCGGAGGAATGACAGTGACAGGAAAGCTCTATCTCTGTGCGACGCCCATCGGCAACCTCGGCGACATCACCTATCGCGCCGTCGAGATGCTGCGCACGGCGGATGTGATCGCCGCTGAGGACACGCGGCACACGCGCGGACTTCTCGCGCACTACGACATCCACACGCCCATGACGAGCTACCACGAGCACAACAAGGAGGAAAAGGGCGCGGAGCTGATTGCACGGATGCGGGCGGGCGAGACCGTCGCCTGTGTCAGCGACGCAGGGCTGCCGGGCATCGCCGACCCCGGCGGCGACCTCGCGCGGCGTGCAATTGCGGAGGGCATCCCCGTCACGCCCCTGCCGGGCGCGAACGCCGCACTCTCTGCGCTCATCTGCGCGGGACTGCCGTTGGAGGGATTCACTTTCGTCGGCTTCCTCCCGCGCAAGGAGAAGAAGCGGCGCGAGCTCCTTGCGCGCATCGCCGCCTACCCCGAGACGCTCATCTTCTACGAGGCGCCGCATCGTCTGCGCGAGACGCTTGCCGCTCTTACGGCGAAACTCGGCGCAGAGCGGCAGGCATGCGCCGCGCGGGAACTGACGAAGAAGTTCGAGGAGCTGCGCCGCATGACGCTCGGCGACCTCCTCGCACACTATCGGGAGCACGAGCCGCGCGGCGAGTTCGTCCTCATCGTCGCGGGCGCGGACGAATCTGCCGTCGCTGCGGATGATGTGGAGGAGATGTCCCTCACGGAGCGCTACGAGGCGCATATCGCAGAGGGACTCGACAAGAAAGACGCTATGCGCCGTACCGCGCAGGAGCTTGGCATCTCACGGCGGGATGTGTATCAGGCACTCTTGGCGGAGGAGCGTTAATTGCCGCGCGTGTCGGTTGCCGCGCGAATGCTGATGGTGACGACGGACCATGTGGGGTCGCTCTGATAGAACTTGAAGTAATAGACGCAGTCCTCCGTTCGGTAGGTGCAATTTACTGCAATAATCTCCTGACGACGCGGTGAGCGGATAATCTCTCGATCATGTGAGATCGTCCGCTTTGCTCCCTGTTTTTGGAAGAAATCGTCGTAGAATGCACGCAGTTTTTGCAGGGGAAGGAGAGATTTGCAGGTATAGCTGAGCGATCGGTGCTCCTCCTTCCGCCATATTGTGAACGGTTTCGCTATGACGGTTTCCGGCGAATAAGGGATCTCCATATAGGCGTTTACAATGGTTTCCTCATGCTGCTTTCCTTGCGGCGAGAGGCTGAAATAGGCGGAGCGAAGCAGCATCACCGTTGTCATGACCAAGAAAAAGCACAGATACCACTTGGCGATTCGTTTTCTCATTCGGATACCCTTCTTAACTTGGAGAAATTATGCGATACATGAATCTGTATTTAAGCGCATCAGTGCCGCAGTTGGAGACCTTTCTCGCCGTGAAAAAGGTCATAGACGAATGGGACCCCCTGCATTTGTTTCCATCTGCGCCGCCAGACGAATATGAGCATGAGGTTCACTTGATCTGCAAGCGGCTGGAGGCGTGTCCCCCGTGGCGGAATGCCCCTGCTCTTGATGAGTTGGCAGGGTTTATCGGCTATGTCTGCTGTGAGTGCAATCACTATGATCGCGGTTGGGCAGTGTATCGGGCGGTTGCAGACAAGGTCATTCACGCGATCAAAAATGTCTCCGCTTGACCATACCGATACATACAGACATCGCCGCTTATCCCCGATACAGAAATGTATCCGTGCTTTCCTAGCGGAGACGATTGTCCGCAGCGGCACGGATGCTGATGGAGATGTTCGTCCAGAGCACATCGTTCTTGTAAAAGTAGATATGATAAATACAGTTCTCTGTGTATATGAATGCCGCCGCAGTTGTCACCCCGCACACTCTGTGCTACTATATACAGGAAATTATATCGAAACGAGGCATGATTTATGAGCGGAAAGACTCCATTTTACATTACAACACCGATTTACTACCCGAGCGCGAAGCTCCACATCGGGCACGCGTACTGCACGACGGTCGCGGATACCATTGCGCGCTACAAGCGGCTCGCAGGCTTCGACGTGTTCTTCCTGACCGGCTCGGATGAACATGGGCAGAAGATCCAGCAGGCGGCGGAGAAGGAGGGTATCACGCCCATCCAGTACGTCGACCGCATCGTTGCGAGCTTTCAAGAGCTGTGGCGGCTGCTCGGCATCTCCTACGATGACTTCATCCGCACGACGCAGCCGCGCCACTATGAGCTTGTGCAGGACATCTTCCAGCGCATCTACGATCAGGGCGACATCTACAAGGGTGAGTACAAGGGACTCTACTGCACGCCGTGCGAGAGCTACTGGACGAGGCTGCAGCTCGACGAGAACGGCTGCTGCCCCGACTGCCACCGCCCCGTGCAGGAGGTCTCGGAGGAGGCATATTTCTTCCGCATGAGCAAGTATGCGGATCGCCTGATCGCCTATATCAACGAGCACCCCGACTTCATCCAGCCCGTCTCGCGCCGCAACGAGATGATCGCCTTCATCGAGCAGGGGCTGGAGGATCTGTGCGTCTCGCGCACCTCGTTCGACTGGGGCATCCCCGTGCCGTTTGACCCAAAGCACGTCGTCTACGTTTGGTTCGACGCACTGACGAACTATCTCACGCCGATCGGCTACCTCCACGACAAGGAAATGTTCCATAAATACTGGCCGGCGGACGTGCATCTCGTCGGCAAGGAAATCGTGCGCTTTCACACGATCATCTGGGGCTGTATGCTTATGGCGCTCGGGCTTGACCTGCCGAAAAAAGTCTACGGCCACGGCTGGCTCATCGTCAACGGTGCCAAGATGTCGAAGTCGGTCGGCAACGTCGTCGACCCCGTCGCCCTCATCGAGGAGTTCGGCGCGGACGCCATCCGCTACTTTCTCCTGCGCGAGATCGCACTCGGACAGGACGGCAATATCTCGCGCGATGCGCTCATCGGACGCATCAACTCCGATCTGGCGAACGATCTCGGCAACCTGCTTCACCGCACGCTCTCCATGGCAAAAAAATATCGGAAGGGCGTTGTCACAAAGGGGGAAGGGCGCACGGACTTCGACGCGGCACTCGAAACGATGACGGCGGCGACGGTGCGCGACTATACGGAGCAGATGGACGCGATGGAGCTCTCCGCCGCAGTAAAGACCGTCTGGGCGCTGATCTCGCGTACGAACAAATACATCGACGAAACTGCGCCGTGGACGCTCGCCAAGGACGAAGCGAAGGCGGCGCAGCTTGACGCTGTGCTCTATCACCTTGTCGAGACGCTGCACATCGTCAGCGTCCTCATCGCGCCGTTCATGCCGACGACGGCACGCCGCATCCACGAGCAGCTCGGCTTCCATGCGGACTTTGACGGCGTGCAGCTGGCGGACATCGCCGCATGGGGCACAACGCCTGACGGGCATACGGTCGGCACGGCAGAGCAGCTCTTCCCGCGCATCGAGGTCGAGAAGGCATGACACTCATCGACACGCACGCCCACCTCTGCGACGAAAAATTCGACGATGACCGCATCGACGTGATCGCACGCGCGCATGAGGCGGGCGTAACGAAGATCATCAGCATGGGCGATACGATGGCGGCATCCGCGCAGGTGGTGCAGGATGCGGAGGAATATCCTGCACTCTATGCCGCTGTCGGGATCCACCCCGAGAGCGCGTGTGTGCTGACGGACGAGATGCGCCGTCAGCTCCTCACATGGGCACAGCATCCGAAGGTCGTCGCCATCGGCGAGATCGGACTCGACTACTACTGGGAAAAGGACGCGTCGCGCCGCGCCCTGCAGCGTGACCTCCTTGCAGCACAGCTTGACCTCGCACGCGAGGCGGGTCTTCCCGTCTGCATCCATGACCGCGAGGCGCACGGCGACACGCTCGCCATGCTGCGTGCTGAGGGGGCGGGGCTCACGGGCGTTCTTCACTGCTACTCGGGCAGTCTTGAAATGGCACGTGAACTGTGGAAGATGGGCTGGTACATTGGCATTGACGGGCCGCTCACGTACAAGAATGCGGCGAAACTGCCGGACATCGTCCGCGAAGCCCCTGCGGATAAACTCCTCGTCGAGACGGACTGCCCCTACCTCGCTCCCGTCCCCCTGCGCGGCAAGCGCAACGAGCCCGCCTGCGTCACGCATATCGCCGCCAAGATCGCCGAGATTCGTGGTGAAGCATTCGAGGAAGTTGCGCGTTATACGACAGAGAATGCACAGCGGCTCTATCCAAAGCTGTGATAGACACCGCGCAGGAACAGCAGGTTCCTGCAGAAAACCCAATACTATTGTTTTCACGCAATTTATCGCCCTGTGTGCAGAAAAATCCTCTGCACGCAGGGCTTTTACATAGGACGAATTCCCTAAAAGTGGAGAGCTAAGTTAGAAAATGCCTATCAATTTTATACTGAATCCCATTTTTCATGAAAAATTCAGTTCTCAGTGGGAAAATACCGTCAACAAAGGGGGAATTCTATGCAGTGGAAAAGTGTAGGAAAATACATCCAATCCAAGAAGAACACGGTGCTCTGTGCGGCGCTGGCGGGCATGATGCTGATGTCCAGCGGCTTCACGATGAACGGCTTGCCGAAGAATATGCACCGCGTGAGTGTGCATGTCGATGGAGAGACGATCAACGACATGACGGTGCAGACGCAGCCTAACGATATTTTTGCAAAACTTGGCGTTACGCTCGGCGAGAAGGACACCTACGAGGTGCAGGAGAGCAAGGATCCGCCGCGTACGGACATCTCCGTACGGCGCGCCGTGCCCGTCACCATCTCCTTCTGGGACGATACGCAGCAGGTTATGACGAGCGGACATACCGTCGGCGACGTTGTGGCAGAGTATGGCTACAATATGAACGAGGTTGATGTGAACCCCGGTGTTGACACACCAGTCACCGCAAACCTTGCGATACAGCTCACAGAGAATGAGCAGGCGGCGGAGCAGCGGCGCGCGCGTGAGCGCGAGGCCGAACGCGTAAGTCGGGGGATTCCCCGCTATCGTGCAGCCTATACAATGCACGCATCCGCCTATCTCCCGAGTGACGGGGGCGGCAGCGGCATTACGGCGACCGGCATGGCGGCGCGCCGCGGTGTTGTCGCCGTCGATCCGAACGTCATTCCGCTCGGCTCGCGGCTCTATATCCCGGGCTACGGCGAGGCAATCGCTGCGGATACGGGCGGGGCGATCGTCGGCAACACGATTGACCTCTGCATGGAGAGCTATGACGAGGCAATCCAGTTCGGCCGGCGCTCGGTTGAGGTCTACGTCCTCGAGTAACAAAAGAGAGAATCACTGTGGAATTATTCACACAGTGATTCTTTTTTATTGACAAGAAGTGCTTTCAGTGGTACTATTCTATCGTACCATAAAAATTACATATAGAAATTGGATCAAGTGCAGAGGTTTTGCTGTGCAAAGCCTTAATGCTTCATAGGGAATCCGGTAGGGAGAGTATGATCTCATAAGCCGGAGCGGTCACGCCACTGTAACAGTGAGCAAATTCGCACGCCAGCGCGAGCCGGCAGTCACTGGGGAAGCCCCCGGGAAGATGCGAAGGAGCGATGAACTGGAGCCAGGAGACCTGCTTGATTAACAATCACCGATTGACCTG
>ERZ773035.2971-NODE-2971-length-10458-cov-38.569739_pt1 | contig 10458 bp, 4 predicted proteins | sample MGYA00511487_ERZ773035 | MGnify/ENA primary metagenome ERZ773035 (study PRJEB29015, sample SAMEA2737985) | human oral metagenome | biome: human oral; feature: human-associated habitat; material: dental | place: China | collected 2024 ...
CGCCGCGCCGTCGCGAGCGCGGCCTCCCGGTCCTTGACGGCGGCGAGAAGCGCCTGCCGCTCCTCCTGCGCGGCGGCGACGCCCTCCCGCAGCCGCTCCAGGCGGGTGCGCTCCGCGGACAGGTCGACGCCGTCGACCGCGTCGGCCTCGTGCCGGAGCCGGGTCGCCTCCTCCTGCAGGGCGACCAGCTCGGAGTACACGCCGTCGAGGTCGTCGGCCAGGAGCTCGGCCCTCTCCTTCTCGAGCTCGGCGACCTTCGCCCCCAGCTCCAGCTCGGTGACCCGGGCGGTGTCCAGGACGGTGCCGAGGTCGGCGAGGCGCCGTTGGAGGTCGCGGAGCAGGTCCGCGCTGCGCCCGGCCGCGCCGGCGGCGTCGTCGAGAAGAGTCTCCCGGATCGTGTCGCGGGCGGGCAGGGCTCCCGAGCCGACGACGGCGAGCCGGCGCAGCACGTCCGCGTAGACGCTGCCGTCCTCGTAGAGGCGGCGGAGGACGAGGCTCTGGGCGTCCTCGTCGAGGGCCGCCCAGGCGCGCGCCCACGACTCGGGGTCCTGGGCCTCGACGACGAGGGGGAGCCACCCGGTCCAGGGGATCGGGCCGGAGGAGCCGGCGAGGTCGGAGAGGAAGTCGGTCAGCGGCATGGCGTCGCTCAGTCCCTACCGGCCCGGGGACGGCCCGCGAGCGAGGGGCTCCTCTCCGCGAGCGGCGGCGCCGCACCCAGGCGCACCAGAGCTCGGCTCGTGCCCCCGAGACGAGCGGAGGCCTGGTCCAGGGCGGGCTGAAGGTCGTGGACGAGCCGGCCCAGGCCCTGGGCGACGGCCCGGACCTGGTCGACGCGCTGCTGAATATCGTCTACCTGCATCCGGGCGGACTCCAGGCGGGCCTGCTCCCGTCTCCACACCTCCCGGGCCTCGGCGAGCTCCCGCTTGGCGCGCTCGTGCTCCTGGCGCGCTTCACGAATGCTCTCCTCAAGACGCGTCTTGCCGGCCTTCAGGATCTCCGCGTCGCCGGCGAGCCGCCTCTGCTCGGCCTCCCGAGCCTCCCAGTCGTACGCGCGCAGGGTCGACATGAGGGCCTTGAGGCGGGTGATCTCCTCCTCCAGGGCGTTGCGCTCGGCGAGCTCGGGGTCGCGCGCCGCCCGGGCCCTGAGCCGCTCCGCCTCTCCCCTGAGCCGCTCGATATCGATATGCGCATCGAGTGCGGCGCGCGCCTGTCCCGACTCGAGCCTCGCCTCCTCCCTGATCCGCCTCAGGCGTCCCAGTTGCCTGGCGGCGGCGGCCGCCGCGTCCTCGTGCGCCAGCTCGAGGGTCGGGTCGTCGGGCTGCGTCGGTCCCCCGGGCAGGATGCTGCGGATGACGTGGTCGGCGAGCGGTCCGGCGTCATTGTGGAGACGCGTCAGGAGGGCCTCGCGGTCGTCCGCGCCGAGGCCCTCCCAGGCCCCGCGCCACCGGTCCGGCTCCTCGTGCGCGGCGAGCGCCAGGACGTACCACTCGTCCCAGTCCAGCTCGGACTGCGACCTCGCAAGTCGTACGAGCATCGTCTGAAGACTCATCGTGACGCCTTTCTGGCCTCGGCGATCTGCTGGGGAGTCCTGACGGGGGCGAGGGGCCGCTCCGACTCGTCGCGCAGAAGGATGCCGCCCGCCTGAGGGCGGCGCGGGCGGTGGAGCTTGCCGTCCACCTCGACGAGCCTGCGCCCGTTGTTCCCGGTGACGGTGAAGTGGAGCATGCCCTCGGTGTCTGCGGTGAGCCTCACGTCGACGTTCTTGAGCGCGTCCCCGGACCCGGACAGGGAGCGCTCCCAGGTCTGGTCGTAGGGGCTCCTCATGTCGTCGAAGACGACAATGAGCTGGGTGAACAGGTCGTTGGCCTCAATGTCCAGCGTCCCGAAGCCGAGGTCCTTCAGGCCGACCGTCGCCGGCAGGCGGGCGCCCCTGGCCAGGAGCGGCGAGGCGATGCAGCGGCGGGAGCCGTCCAGGTCGAGCGTCTCCGCCATGCTCTCGGGAACCGTCACCTCCAGCCCGACGTCCCACAGGAGCCGCTCCTCAATGGTGATCCTGCCCGAGGCGACGAGCGCGGCGCCCATGGCGACCGCCGTCGAGAGCCGCGACTCGTTGAGCCGGAGCCTGCCGAGGCGTTCGAGGATGCTGCGCGCCTCGGAGCGCGTGGTGAGCTCGCGGATCACGGGCTCGATCACCTGGGAGCGCAGCCCGCCGATCCTGCTGCCGCCTCCCGTCATGAGGACCGCGTAGGGCAGATGGCCCGGCTCCCCGATCCGGGACAGGAAGCGGGTGAGGAGCTCCTTGGCGCTCTCGAAGAAGGGACCCAGGCGCGCAAGGTACTCCGAGCGCGACATCGGCGTCGTCACGAGGGCGTCCCCCACGGTCGAGCTGATCGGGACGACGCGACGCCCCCAGCTGCCCCTCACCCGGTCATCGAGGTCGCCGCGCCCCTCGGCCATCCTGAAGGCCTCGGACAGCTTGTGCAGGTAGCCGGTCTCCGCCGCGGCGAAGGCCTCGCGGAGCCAGCCGTTCTCCTCTCCCTCCAGCGAGCTCAGCACCGCCTCGGCGGTGCTCGGGGTGCCGATCCCGGTCTGGGCGGCGACCGCCTCGAGGTGCTTGCCGAGCAGGAGCGCGGTGGCGTAGTCGCCGCCGACGTCGTTGTTGATCGCGTCGACGACGACGAGCTCGCTGGGGGACTTGACCCGCACCAGGCTCAGGTCGGTGGTCCCGCCGCCGACGTCGACGATCAGCAGGTCCCTGCCGGTGAAGGCCGAGGCATCGCCGACGGCGTGCAGCGCGTACGCGGCGGCCGCGACGGGCTCGTCGACCGTCCTGTCCAGGACCTTCGCCTCCAGGGGGCGTCCGGACGCCCGCGCCGCACGCGCGGCCTCCCGGGTCGCCAGGCACTTCTCGACGTGCTCGCGGCGCCAGCCGTGAGGCACGGTGACGACGACGGAGTCCACCTCCTCGCCGCCCAGGCCCCCGGTGATGCTCTTCATGACGTGCTCCACGAGCCACGTCGTCAGCAGCTCGGGGGTGATGGGCCTCGGGCCGTCCCCCCAGTCCTGGGTCGCGAGGATCGTCTGGTTCGCCATGGACATCTTCCACCTGCGGAAGGTCTCCGCGGGGTTCGCGTCCGGGTCGGCCCAGAAGTTGCGGGCCGCCGCGCCCACGGTGAGGTTGCCGCCCGTCTCCTCGACGTGGATGACCGACGGCAGCAGGTCGCTGTCCTCGAACTTGTGGATTGCGACCCCGCCCTGGCCGTCGACCTTGGCCACGACCGTGTTCGACGTCCCGATGTCGATCCCGATGCTCACCACGATGAATCCGCCTCCTCAGCCCCGGCCGGCTCCGGCTCCCCGGTGCCCTCACGGTCGCGTCCGCTGCGCTCCAGCAGGCTGCGCACCTGCTCGATGCGCACCATCACCTTGACGGTACTGCCCATCCCGCCCCGCACGAGGCCGACCGCGGCACCCTGCGAGGGGTCGATGAGAGGGCCTCCGCTGGCGCCGTGCTCGACGGGGCCGGCGACGTCGAAGACCTTCTTCGACCGCATGTTGCGGCTGACCCGGACCTGGACGATGTGGGGGTCCTCGCCCGGCTGCCAGTGGTGGTACCCCGCCGCCCACAGCTCGCTGCTCACGGGCACGTCCCGGCTGCTCCCGAGCGGCAGCGGCCGGCGGCCGGCCACCGCCTGCGCGGGGACCCGCAGCAGCGCCGTGTCCGTCTCCTCGTCGACCGCCACGACGCCGGCGCTGATCTGCTCCGGGCCGATGTGGGCGGTCACCCGCGTCGCGTCCTGCAGGACGTGGGCGGCCGTGGCGACCAGCCCGGAGTCGACCACGAGGAAGCCGGTCCCCATGGCCTGGACCTCCTCCTGGTCGACCACGAGCGGCAGGACCGCGTCGCGCAGGCGCCCCTCGCACTCCGAGGCGCCCATCGCCCCCGACGGCGGTGGCGGCGACGCGTCCGGGCGGCAGGGGGCGGCCGGGTCGAGAAGCCGCGCGAGCCGCGGATCGGCGTCGTGCACCGCGGCCAGCAGGTCCTCACCGGTCAGGCGGGCCGCGTCGTCGTCGGGCCGTGCGCGGGTGCGCGAGATCATGGCCTCCTTCGCCTGCTGGTACACGCCGACCGCCCACCGCGCGTTGCCGAAGCCGGGCCCGGCGACCCTGCGCGCGATCGGCGCGATTGAGACGAACCGCTGCTCGAAGTCGGCGGCCAGGCCGTACCCCTCCGCCTGCGCGCGCCCGCGCATGACCGCCAGCAGCTCGGCGGTGGACAGGGGCTCGAAGACGATCTCCCGGGGGAACCTGTTCCTCAGGCCCGGGTTGCGGGTCAGGAAGCCGTCCATCTCCGCCTTGTAGCCAGCCAGGACGACCAGCGTGCGGCGGTTGACCGGCCGGGCGGCCTCCGCGACCAGGGTGTCGATGACCTCGGCGCCGTAGCCGTGCTCGACCGGGACGCTGTAGGCCTCGTCGATGAGGAGCACGCCGCCCCGGGCCGTCCGGAAGAGCGCCCTGATCTTCTCCGGGGTCTGGCCGGAGTGGCCGGCCTGGAGGTTGGCGCCCGTGGCGGCCGTGACGGTCGGGCGGTCGAGGAGGCCGACGCCGCACAGGTAGGGCGCGATGACCGTCGTCGCGATGGAGGTCTTGCCGGTGCCGGGCGGCCCGACGAAGCGCAGCCCGTCGGCGGCCGGGCGGGGACGGTTCGTGCGCAGGCAGTGCGCGAGGTAGTCCCGCTGGGTCTCCAGGTAGCGGCGCAGGGCGTCCAGGCCCGTGTACCGCCCGAGCGCCTCCAGCGCCGCCGCGGCCATGGCGTCGTCGGTGCTGATGACCGCCGGGACGTCCTCGGCCCTGATGACGCCGGGGGCGGCCCGCGGCCCGGAGTCGTGCGCGCGGCGGATCTCCTGCCAGGTGTTGCGGGCCCCGCCGGCGTTCCCGAAGCCCGCGTCCAGGCACCGGTCCGCGAGCAGCCGGGCCAGGGGCGCCTCCGCGTCCCGGTCGAAGGTGAAGCCGTCGTCCCGCGCCATCTTGCGCACGACCCGCCCGAGCTCCTCGGCCGTGTAGTCGGGGAAGGTCAGGACGGTGGGGAAGCGGCGCGGCAGACCCGGGTCGGCGCGCATGAGCCGGTCGATCTGGTCGGAGTAGCCGGCGAGGATGATGACGGTGTTGCTGCGGTGGTCCTCGGCGAAGACCAGCAGGGGGTCGATCGCCTCCCGGGAGCGCTGGTTCCGCGTGAGGTGGTGCGCCTCGTCGACGAGGACGACGCCGCCGGCGCCCTCGCCGAGCCTGGCCAGCATCCGCGCGCCGGTCCCGCCCACGTGCTCCGCGATGACCTCGCCGAGGGGGATCTCGACGACCTTGTCGGTGGGCAGGAGCCCGAGCGCGTGGAAGAGCCGGGCGACGATGCGGGCGACGGAGGTCTTGCCCGTGCCCGCGGCCCCCTTGAAGACCATGTGCATGGTGGCCTGCGGGATCGTGCCGCGCTCGCGCAGGTCGGCCCGGCGGCGCCGGGCGAGGGCGGGCAGGCCGTGCATGTGGGCCTTGACGGCCTCCAGGCCGATGAGCGAGTCGAGGTCGCGGAAGACGGCGTCCACCCGGTCCTCGTCCGGCTCGGGCAGCCCCAGGAGCGCGTCCGCGGTGATGATCCGGGAGTCCCTTGCCGCGGCGGCCGCCCGCCGGAGGGCGCCGTGCAGGTCGGTGCCCGCGGCCAGGTGGGCCGCGATGCTCGCGGTGTGGCGGATGGCCAGGTCGTGGCGCAGCGAGACCCGTGTGAGGGCGGCCCCGACCTCCTCCGGCCGGGGGGCCGGCAGCTCGATGGCCGTCACCGGGCTGTTCCACAGGGCGAAGGCCTCGAGCTCGTCGCGGGGGTCGAGCAGGACGAGCAGGAGCCCGGTGCTGGTTCGGGCGCACCGGACCAGCATCCGCATGGTCCGCTGGAACTCGCGCAGGGTCGCGGGGGCGGCCTCCTCGCACTGCTCCGGCAGGCCCTCGACGACGGCGACGATGCTGCGGCCGTTCGGGTCGCCGAACGCGGCGGCCAGGCGGGTGAGCTGGTCGAGGTAGCCCCGGCCCTCCGCGGTCGGGCGGGCCGTCTCCGCGGCGCCGGGATCGCAGCCGCGGGCCGGCCGGCGCCCGGGCCGGAGCAGATCCAGGAGGGCGGCGGCATCGTCGTCGGGGCCGAGGTCGCCCCGGGCAGTGAGGGTCACGGCGACGACGTCGGGGTCCTGCTCCCGCGCCCAGTGCCGGATGGTCGCCGCCAGCGGGAGGCAGCCGAGGTAGGCGTCGTGGAAGAAGATGTCGTCCGTGTTCGCCGTCAGACGCCACACGGGCTCTACGGTGCTGAGCTCGCGACCGTGGAGGAAGCGGTGAGCTCGTGACACCATGGGCGGCTCCTTCGAGGACGGACAGTCGGGTTGGACGGGGCGGACGGACTGGTGGCCAGGATGCCAGCATCCCCTGACGGGCGTGAAGGCGGGGCCGGCTTCGCGCCCCCACTGTGACGGATGCGGACGCGGGGCCGAGAACGTGTGTGCCACGACCGACGCGACAAGAGTGAGAGAGAAGGTGGAGACAATGAAGGGGATCCAGGACGCTCCGGCGCGGAGCCGCAGGGCGGGATCCCAGGGGAACCGCCGGGTTGTGAGGACGGGGAGCCCGGGGGTCTTCTCCCCCGGGACGCCGGGGCGCCGGGGCGCTCGAACTCCTTCACCGGCGTGCCGGGGCGCGCACGTCCGCGCGGGCCTGCGCTCGGGGCGGCGAGTCCTCATGGTGATGTGGCGGCATCGCCTCGCGTACGTCGCCCGCTGCGCCGGCGAGCGCTGAGGCGGCGCCCCGTTGCGCGGGTCCCCGCTGGCGAGTCCATCTGGCCTCCTTCGCCTGTCACTGGTATGCATGGCGGCGCAGCGAGTTTAAATGGCGCCCGCGGGGCTGTGGAGCGGAATGCCTGTATAAGTTGTTGTACTTGTGATGGAGCCGGTGTCGCACGACAATGCCGGCTCCCGGCGGATGAGGTGCGTAGGCGATCCGGCCCGCTCCGCTGAGGCCGGTCGTCTCGTTTGCCCGATGGGTGATTCTGGGGCGGGCGGCGGGCCCCAACGTCAACGGAAGTTCGTCACGTGAACGTACCTTTCTCCCATCCTTCTGACCTCTACCCCCAGAAGGATGGGAGAAAGGTACGTTGACGTTGGGAAGGTACGTTCACGTTCCGGCGCGCCCCGCTCAAGGCCAGGACGCTCGGACGTCGCGCCCGCTCGGCCCCGCGCCCGCCTCCCGCCCGCTCCGCAGCCCGCCCACGCCCGCCTCCCGCCCACGCCCGCCTCCCGCTCGCTTCGCAGCCCCCTTTCGTCGAGATCGGTCGATTTCCGGCTCGAGATCGGTTCGGGGCGCCGCTGCGTCTCGGAAAGTGATCATCCCACGCACTTTTAGTCTCCTGCACCGTCCGGCTCGCGCCGCCAAACCGCGTAATCACGCCAGTCTTCGCAGCGTCCTAGGTCATCGACCGTCGTAAAGGTGCGTGGGATGATCACTTTTCCCGCGGACGGCACGCCCCAGCCTCGGACACCTGGTCCGGGAGCCCCGGAACCAGTCCACCTCGAGGCTCAGTCGCGCTCCTGTCCCCGTAGGCGGTCGTGGTCACGGACGGCGAGCTCTGTCCGGGGGGCGGAAGGGGTCTGATTACCACGGGCGGGAGCAGCTTGCCCTCTTCGCGCTCCGGCTCGGCACAGCCCGGCGGCGCACGAGGTCCGACGCCGGTCACATCCTGCGTGCGCCTCGGCCGCACCGGGTCCGCCGGACCCCATGAACCGATCTCGACGCGGAACTCGACCGATCTCGAGCAGCCGGCCGTGTCCGTCAGAGGAGCACGGGAGCCCGGCCCCGACACAGTGTTCTCGCCCGGCGCGGCAGTGGGTTCGTCCGGCGTGACAGGTCACTGCGGTCCGCACGATCAGCCCGGCCCCGGCGCGGCGGGCCGGCCACGTCCCGAAAGGAGGTACCAGCAGTCAATGAGATGCCATAGCATGGCACCGGGATCCTGCGAGTGCCCGGGGGTGGAGATGAGTCCGGAGTTCATGTCCGACCAAGGGCATCAGCGGTGCTCCGCGGAGGTGAGCAGGCTCGACGGCGTACTGCGCTCGGCGTGGGCGTCGCTGCTCGAGCAGGCCGAGGACGACGTCAGGATGTGGACCGTCGGCCTGCAGCGGCGGGGCCGGTCGCCCAAGACGGAGTCGCGGGCCGGGCTCCCCAGCCAGGACGTGTGGTCGGCGTTCCTCGGCGACATCCTCGACTCCTACGGGCTGGCGACCAGGGCGCGGGAGGCCGAGCGTCATTCGGTCGCCGCCGCGGAGGCGACGCGCATTCGTGACGCCATCGACTCCCGGCGGGACAGCATCCTCAGCTGTCTGGGATGGGCGACCGCATTCGTCAGTCTCTACTATGAGGACGAGGGCGCCGCCGACTTCCGTGAGGCCCTGGAGACCGACCGCCGGCTCCCCAGGCAGGAGCTGCGCAGGCGCCTGCTTCCCGAGGTCTGGCGGGCCGTGACCGATGAGAGCCTCGAACCGTGGAACGGGGGCATCGACCGGTCCGTGGTGCGCGAGTGCCTGATCGGCATGCTCGTTCTGGTGGCTGACAAGGCGACGGTCGGCGACGTCGTCGAGCTCGTGGGCGACAGGGAGCTCCACGACGAGCTCGACGGCGTCCTGTCCCGCTGGACCGCGCCCCCGAGCCGGGAGGCGGCGGGCGGGAGCGCGAGTGCGGCGCCCGGCCGCTCGACAGTAATGGACGCGTTCTGGGCCGTGGCCTGCCAGAACCGGAACGCCGACGGAGAGCCGGAGAGGGCGTGGGAGGAGGCCCGGCGGCTCATCGAGGCCGACGACGACGGCGTGCGCGCCCGCGTGGCGCAGATGGAGGCGGGCCTCGAGATCCAGGCGGAGCGGATGCTGGTCGATAGTGCTGAGGCCTCGTCCTTGAGCCGGCGCGTGCCGTTCGGGCGGATCGGCCACGAGCAGGCCCGACGCGGGGCCGATCGCTCCGATCACGCCGATTGCGCCGACCGCGCCAGTGCTGCCGATTGTGCTGACGATACTGACGAGGGCGCGGGCGTCGCCGCTCTCGAGCTCGACTTCATGGGGCGCGTCCGGCGCTGCATGCGCGGGGCCGTCAGCCGCAGGGCCCTGAAGGGGACTCTGGCCGACGAGGCGTCGCGGTGCGGCCACTGGTCCGGGCTGGGGGACCGGACCGATCGGGCCGTTCTCCTTGAGGGCATGATCTCGTCCGCCCTCGTGCCGGGCGACATCGAGAGGCGCAACGATGTCGCCGCGCGCCGCCTGAACGCCTACTCGCCCGCCCCGTGCGGCGGGCTGGTTGGTGTTCTCTCCTTCTACTGCTGGGAGGCGCTGCCGACAATGAGATACGCGCTGGAGGCCTCGAGCTCCGTCATCTACGACGACGAGGAGGATGAGGGTCTCGACGACCCCTGGTCCGCAGGCACCCTCAGCCTGAGCTCGGTCCGGGCCCAGGACCTGGCGCAGCGGCTTCCCCTGCGCTTCGCGCGCATCCTGTGGAGCCGGCTCCACTACTGGGAGTTCATCAGGCGCGACCGGACCTGGACGTGGAGCACAATGGTCAGCAGGTTCTCCCTGATGCTCAGAGACGTCAACAGGTGGATCGAGGAGGGCCGCAAGGACGCTGACGCGGCCGCCGTCGTGCACGGGGGTGAGTACTCGTGAGCCGGCCGGTGCCGCCCCCGCCGCCTCCTGGCGAGACGCCCTCCTCGGCTGCGCCGCCGGGCGCGCCACCGCCCCCGCCGCCCTCGGGGACGGCCCCGCCGCCAGCGGTCCCGCCGCCAGCGGGACCGGTCCCGCCTCCGCCGTCGAGCGCGCCCCCGCCACCGCCGTCAGATGCCGCGAACGACGGGCCGGACACGGTGATCGTCCGGCGGGACGAGTACGGCGTACTCATCTGCCCGGACGGGCGCGAGCCGGTCGAGAGCCTCGGGTGCCCGTCGCTGCCGGTGGACGGGGGCTCCGTCTTCTGCGACCTGGGCATGGCTCCCGCCGCCCCGACCTATATCGGGGCCACGATCGTGACCGGCGCCGTCCCCGCCTGGGTGGAGGCCGTCTACGGCCCGTCCGTCGCCTCGGCCGTGGAGCGGGCGCTCGCCGGGGACTCCGCCGTCGGGACCCTCCAGACGCTCCGGTCCGACTGGCGCCGGCGCCCCACCGCCACCGCCCGGGCCCTCCACCGCCTGGCGGTGGGAACCTGGATGCGCCGCTACTGGCCCTCCCCGGACGACGGCCGCCCCTGGGCGACCCCCGACCGGACGCTGATCGACCTCGAGACGGCGGCGCTGGCCGCGGCCCCCGAGCTCGCCCCCTGCCTCGCCGACAGCGCCCTGGCCCGCCACCTGCTGCGCCGCTCCCGCAGGGGCCTGCGCGCCGTGTGCCGGGACGTCCTGGA
>ERZ773035.2973-NODE-2973-length-10455-cov-8.274423_pt1 | contig 10455 bp, 10 predicted proteins | sample MGYA00511487_ERZ773035 | MGnify/ENA primary metagenome ERZ773035 (study PRJEB29015, sample SAMEA2737985) | human oral metagenome | biome: human oral; feature: human-associated habitat; material: dental | place: China | collected 2024 ...
TGGCTATGCGTCCGGTTTGCCTCCTCAATCGGACAGAAAAATCTACGCCAATCTGACGGACTTCATTTTATCAGCGATTCCTAAAAATGGGGGTGCTGCACGAAGTTTTTGGCTTCATGCAGCACCCCTATTACTTTCGTCTGCGTATCTGTTCGTAAAAGTAGGAGCAGCTCATGCACGCGGCGAAGATGAGCAGCAGATCGAGCTGATACTCCCATGTGCCGAGGAGACCGCCGAACGAGAGATGCTCGAACAGGATTTTCTCATAGATGTGTGTCGTGACGAAGGCGTGTAGCCCTGCGATGATGATAAGTACGCCGCATGCGTTGAACAGGCGTGTGAGTATGGGCGGCAGCCGCAGGGACAGGCGGCGCAGGATGCCGTTCCAGATTGCACGCCAATGGAACCCTGCATGAATGCCGACGATGAGGTAGAAGATGACGGCCGCCGCCATGTGCGTCCCATGGACGTAGATGGACGTGAGCCCGCGCAGACGGATGACGGGGACTGCGTAGAGTGAAATCAGGATACCCGTCACAATCACGAGGACGAGGAGCGTGAGCATCATCACGTTGACTATATTGAGTGCTGTGACCCGCAGGCGCAGTGTAACAAGTGCCTTTAGATAGCGGCGGACAAGTAGGAGATGGATGCCGCCGAGCAGGAGAAAGGTCAGTCCGAGATATTCATGATAATATTCGTTCGTCAGCAGCCGATTCGGCAGAAAGAGAATGGCCGCCCAGATGAGAATATAGAGTAGTATGCGCATCAGTTCGTATACCCCAGTGTGGCGAGCCAGTTGGCGATTTCCAGTTTTGCCTGTTCCGGATGCTGCTGCACGAATTTTCCCTGCAGCCCCAACCCCGCGCGCAGTTGCGCTCCTTTTGCAAAGAGCGGGATATCCTGCTCCTTGCCGCTCATGGCACTGCCCATTCCCGTGCAGAACGGGATGATGGTCTTGCCCGTGAAATCATAGCTCTCAAGAAAGGTATAGACGGGCATGGGGAGATCCTGATACCAGATCGGATAGCCGAGGTAGATGACATCGTAGGATGCCATATTCTCCACGCGTGCAGCGAGCGCCGGGCGCGCATTTTCCGCCTGTTCCTCCTTTGCCACCCGCGTCATCTCCTGGTAGTCGACGGGGTAGGGAGCTGTCGTCCGTATCTCGAAGACTGCGTCCGCCTTGGTCAGTGCAGCAATCTGCTCTGCGACAATGTGTGTATTTCCCTTTTCAATGTAGCCCACTTCGTAATTCTCCCCCGCGCGCGAGAAGAACGCGACGAGGACGCGTTTGTCTGCAAGATCCGCAGGAGGCTGGATTGGACGCGTGAGGTCGAGTACGGAAGAATCCGCGTGACTGTTCTCACTGATACCACCGCCCGCCCCTGTGCAGCCGGCAATGAGGAAGGTAAGAGCGGTGCAGAGCAGCAGGATAAAATTCTTCAAATGGATTACCTCTCAAAAATTATCAATGATTCCCTATATAAAGAAAAGAGTCAGCCTCCGCGAGAACACTACGGCTGACTCTTACTGCGGCGTTGTCGTTATTTCCCTGCAAAGGAAAATTTGAGACCTTGCGAGAGTGAGGGAACTGTCGTGCCCTCAAGTTCGATCTGTCCGGGCATGGAGCCCTTTGCGTTGAAGAGGAGGGTGCAGTGCCCGCTTTCGCGGATCGTATCGTTTGCGTTCTCACCGACGCGCACGACCTTATACTTCTGCTTCCCTATCGTGAGTGTATCACCGGCGACAAGATCGCTTGCCAGCTCACTCGGTGTATGTTCGATGACCATTTCGGCAAGGTTCGGGTGCGCACCTTCGTCCAGCAGGATAACGCTGCTGTTCGTTTCGAGGAATTTGCGCGCCAGCTTGCCGATGGCTGTGACGGTGACTTCATATTTTACGCTCATGAGTAATGCCTCCCCGGATCATCATCCGAACTTTCCTGTGATTTCTTATAAATATTTTACCATATAGAACCGCCGATGTAAAATCTTTTCCCACTGCTTCTGCATTGACAAGTGAAAAAGAAATTAGTACACTTTATCAGGGAAGGAATCTGAAAGCAGTATGGGAGGATTCCAATGCGAAAATTTTATAGGGGGGACTTGATATGCAGGATATTCGGCTTGACAGCCCGCTGAAGGGGCGGCTGATCCCACTCTCGGAGGTGACGGATCCGGCGTTTGCGAGCGGCGCGATGGGGCGCGGTGCGGCGATTGCGGAGCCCGAGGGGCGCGTCGTTTCACCGGTGGACGGCGAGGTTACGGTACTCTTCGGCTCAAAGCACGCCATCGGCATCCACTCGGCGGATGGTATTGATCTTCTCATCCATGTCGGCGTGGACACGGTAAAGCTTGAGGGCAAGCATTTTACGGCGCACGTCGCGCAGGGGGACACGGTAAAGCGCGGACAGCTGCTGCTTGAGTTTGATCCAGAGGCGATTCGTGCGGAGGGCTACGAGACGACGACCCCCGTGCTCGTGACGAACGCGGCGGACTATGGGAAGATCACGTTCACGCTGGGCGATGCAGAGATCTCCTCGGGCGGCGACGCACCCGAGGAAGCAAAGGCAGAGGCAAAGGCTCCTGTGGACGATGATATCGATCCGAATCTGCCAAAGGAGGAGCGCGTCGCAAAGCTGATCTGGAAGTATGTCGGCGGTGCGGGCAACGTGCGCAGCGCAGAGCACTGTGCAACGCGTCTGCGCCTCATCGTGAACGACAAGTCGATCATCGACGAGAAGGCAATCGAGAACATCGACGGCGTGAAGGGGCAGTTCTTTGCCGCCGCACAGTACCAGATCATCCTCGGCACGGGCTTTGTCGACAAGGTGTTCGATGCCTTTGTCGCGGGCACGAATCTCGTGGGTGCGGTCAACAGCAAGCAGGAGGCGTACGATCAGATGACGCCGCTGCAGAAGGTCTCGCGCACGCTCGGCGATGTGTTCGTTCCGATCATCCCCGTGCTCGTTGCAACCGGTCTTTTCATGGGGCTGCGCGGTGCGGCACAGAGTCTTGGCATCGAGATGAGCGAGAATCTCATCCGCATGAGCCAGATCCTCACAGACACGGCATTTGCCTTCCTGCCCGCACTCGTCTGCTGGTCGACGATGAACCGCTTCGGCGGTACGCCCGTCATCGGCATCGTGCTCGGACTCATGCTCGTCGCGCCGCAGCTGCCAAACGCGTATGCGATTGCGGCGGGCGATGCCGTACCACTTTCGATGGAAATTCTCGGGATTCCGATCCCTGTTGTCGGCTATCAAGGCTCGGTGCTGCCCGCGCTCGTGCTCGGCATCTTTGCCGCACGCCTGCAAAAGTGGTTCAAGACCTTTGTGCCGGACATCATCGATCTCATCGTGACCCCATTCCTGACGCTGTTCGTCTCGATGCTGCTCGGACTCCTCGTCATCGGACCCATCATGCACACGCTTGAGATTGTCATCTTTGGCGCGGTGCGCACCTTCCTTGAACTCCCGTACGGCGTCGGCGGCTTCATTGTCGGCGGTGTGCATCAGGTCATCGTCGTGTTCGGTGTGCACCATGTATTCAATGCTCTTGAGGTGCAGCTGCTTGCCACGACGGGGCTTGACCCGTTCAACGCCATCATCACGGGAGCGATTGTCGCGCAGGGCGGTGCTGCGGTCGCCGTTGCGGCACGCACGCACGACGCAAAGAAGCGTGCGCTCTATATCTCCTCCGCCGTTCCCGCGTTCCTCGGCATTACGGAGCCGGCGATCTTCGGTATCAACCTGCGCTTCATGAAGCCTTTCATCTACGGTCTCGTCGGCGGCGCGTGCGCAGGAGCGATTGCGGGCTTCCTGCATCTCGCGGGCACGGGCATGGGCATCACGGTGCTGCCGGGTACGCTGCTCTACCTTGACCATCTCGCCGAATACATTCTCGTCAATGCCGTCGGCTTCGGCGTCGCGTTTGGCTTGACCTTCACCTTCTTCCGTCCCGAGGAGTGAGTATTGTGGAGAAGTTCGACAAGCGGGAAATTGATGCGAAGCTTGCGGAGGGCTTCCCCTTCACGCATCGCTGGCACAATCGCTTTCATCTTGAGATGCCGTTCGGACTCATCAATGACCCGAATGGTCTGACGTATCATAACGGTGCGTACCATATCTTCTACCAGTGGAATCCGTTCGGCTGTGCGCACAAGAACAAATCGTGGGCGCATACGAAGACGCGTGATTTCTGCACCTATCAGATTCCACAGCTCGCACTTTGGCCGACGGACGCGCACGACAAGGACGGCTGCTATTCGGGCTGCGGCACGGAGGAGGACGGGCATCTGCGCGTCCTCTATACCTGCAACGCAAAGGATGCGCAGGGAAACCGCAGCTCCGCGCAGCGCTTCGGTACGTATACGAAGGCAACGGGGGCGGTGCAGAAAGAGGAGATCATTATCGACGGCCCGCCGCCGGGCTTTACGGGGCATTTCCGCGACCCGTATCTCTTTGACTGGCGCGGCGTGCGCCACCTCGTCATCGGCGCGCAGACGGCGGACGAGCGCGGCTGCGTACTCGTCTACCGCGAGGCACCGATCCGCTGGGAATATCTCGGGGAGCTGCGCACGCAGCTGAAGGACTTCGGCTATATGTGGGAGTGCCCGAATCTCCTCTCGTTCGGCGACAGCGACGTGCTCGTCTTCTGCCCGCAGGGCGTGGAGGCGCGTGCATACGACCGCCAGAATGTCTATCAGGCGGGCTACATCGCAGGGCATGCCTCGATGGACGCGATGGAAATGCTCATGCACGGGCGGTTCAAGGAGCTCGATCACGGCTTTGATTTCTACGCGCCGCAGATCGTCACGCACGAGGGGCGGCACATCCTCATCGGCTGGATGGGCATGCCCGACCGTGAGGACGAGTACCCCACGCGTGAAGAGGGGTGGATGCACAGCCTGACACTGCCGCGCGTGCTGACGCTCAGGCAGGGACATATCTTCTCCGAGCCGGTACGCGAGCTGAAGGCACTGCGCCACCGTGAGACGGAGCGTACACTTGAGGCGGAGGGGGAGAGCGAGTTCTCTGCGACCCTCTATGATCTCACGGAACTCATTCTCGATCTGACGATGGGAGAGGCATACAGTGTCTCTGTCGAGCTCGTCTTTGGCCTTGAGAAGCTCGTCTTCCGTTACAACCGGCTCGAACAGGTTATGACCATCGACCGCACGGGCATGAAGCTTGGTGGACGCGGCAGGCGTGTGTTCAAACTCTATGCCGAGGAGCGGCTGTCCATGCGCCTCTACGTCGATCATGGTGCAGTGGAGGCGTTCTTCCAGCACGGGGAAGAGGCGGCGACCATCGCCATCTTCCCCGAGAAGAACATTCGCCCGACCCTGCGGATCTTTTCGGATGTCGATCTGCAGCAGATCTCAGGCGCTGTCTGGGAATTGGAACCCTTCCACTACGAGAAAATCTGATTGATCCATACAAAAGGAGCGACCACAGCTGCGGTCGCTCCTTTTCTGTATCCGATTGTCAATGCGTATGATGGCTGTCCTTAAGGATGCCGACAACGGCACGCTGCACAACGTCGAGCACGTCGTGGAGGAGTGCGTTATACATTTCGCCGCCGTCGACAACACCGCGCCCGTTCTCCGTGAGGAAAAATTTCTTCGGGTGTTCCGATGCCGCATAAGCTTCGTCAAATTTTGCCTTGACCAGTGCCTCAAAATCCATGAAAAGCCCTCCTTAAACACAATAACCGATGATCGTATTATAGCATAACTTTCCGCTTCTGTCCCATGCTTTTACAGATTTTTCGCAAAAATAGCAGCGCTTTCTCAAGGGATCAGCAGACAGCCTGCCAGTCTATCAAACCCCCATGCGCGCAGACAGAGGCGCAGATCCTCAAGCGGTGCGATGAGCGGGGCAAGGGCGAGGCGCAGCTTGAAGCGGGTAAGCGTGTGCATATTGGCACCGAAGATCGGTATGCGATCCATCTGATACTTCCCTTCGTCGGGCGTTGAGAGTCCGTAGTGTACGGTAAAGCCCCCACGATAGCCGGCTGCACGCGTGATCTCCTCGATCTCCTCGTTGACGCGCCCGCCGGGGTAGGCGATGTAGTGCATATCATAGCCGAGCTTTTCGGAGAGCAGATCATGGGAGTCCGCAATCTCGTGGCGCAGGTCATCGACGGAGGTCAGCTCGGCGAGGTTCGCATGCGTCATTGTATGACTCTCGAAGTGAACCAACCCCGATGCCTTCATCTCCTCAATCTGATCCCATGTCAGATAGTTCGGGTAGGTATTTGTGAAATCGTAGATGAGGAAGATCGTCGCCTTGAATCCATATTTTTTGAGAATGGGGTAGGCGTACTCGTAGTTGTCTGCATAGCCGTCGTCAAATGTGATGATGACGGGCTTTTCCGGCAGCGGCGTTCCATTTTCGAGGGCATCCATCATCTCGTCGATGGTGATGGTGGTATAGCCTTCGTCTGCAAGATACGCCATCTGTGCCTCGAACTGATCCGGCCAGAGGGTCAGCGGATTGCCGTTCTTTTCCTCGACCTGATGATAGTTCAGAACAGGGACGCCCCTTGCCGTCTGCATCAGAGCAATGCCGCCGACAATGAGGAATCCGACGGCGGCAATCAGTAGGTACAGCAACCATGTACGTGTGCGTTTCAATTATATTACCTTCTTTGCAGAATCAATCACACGATGATAAGTGTAGCTTATACCTTGTCATGTGTCAAGTATCAGGCGAACGTTGATAAAAATGCGTTTTCGGTCTATAATGCAGAGGTAGTAACAATAGGTAAAGGGGCGAAGGAATGAATCGAAACGAGCTATGCTGGTGCGGCAGCGGAAAGAAATACAAGAAGTGTCATGCGGACTTTGATGAGCGTATCGCGTCCATTCGATATGATGTCATCAAGGGTCAGGTGCGTCCGCCGCACAAGATCATCAACAATGCGGCGGATATTGAGGGGATACGCAAGGCTGCCGTCATCAACGACGGGGTACTCGATCTCATGGAGACACTCGTGCGTCCCGGCATCGACACAGAGTCGCTGGATCGCGCGGCGCATGATTACATCACGGAGCGCGGCGGGATTCCCGCCTGTCTCGGGTTTGAAGGGTTCCCGAAGAGCATCTGCACCTCGATCAACAATGTTGTCTGTCACGGGATTCCGTCGAAAAAGGATGTGCTCAAGGAGGGCGACATTATCAATGTCGACTCGACCGTCATTCTGGGCGGCTACTATGCCGATGCGTCGCGTATGTACCTTGTGGGCAAGGTGCCGGCGGCAGCGGAGCGCCTCGTGCAGGTAACGAAGGAATGTATGGAGCGCGGCATCGCGGCGGCACGTCCATGGCATTTCCTCGGGGATGTGAGCGCCGCGTGCGGCGACTGGGCGCATGCAAACGGCTACTCGGTCGTCACGGCGCTTGGCGGGCACGGCGTGGGCAAGGACTTCCACATGGAGCCGTTTGTGCCGCATGAGGGCGAGGCGGGGACAGGCATGCTCATGGTGCCGGGCATGGTGTTCACGGTCGAGCCGATGATCAACGCAGGCGACTACGATGTATCGGTGGACAAAGAGGACGGATGGACGGTGCGGACGAAGGATCACACGCTTTCGGCACAGTGGGAAAAGACCATTCTCATCACGGAGACTGGTGCAGAGGTGCTTTCATCATGACGCATTTTGATCAGCTCGGCGTCTCGGAGACACTGTGTGCCCTGCTTAAAAAGCAGGGCATCACGGAGCCAACCCCCGTGCAGGAGCAAGCGCTCCCGCCCATGCGTGCGGGGCGGGATGTCATCGCACAGGCGCAGACAGGAACGGGCAAGACACTCGCCTTCCTCCTGCCTCTGCTTGAGAAGATCAAACCGCAGGGGGCTGCGGCGCAGGCACTTGTCATTGCGCCCACGCGCGAGCTTGCCATCCAGATCACGCGTGTCGCGGAGCCGCTCGGCGCAGCGCTTGGCATCGGTACGGTCGTTATCTATGGCGGCGCGGACATCGAGCGGCAGAAGGAGAAACTGCGCCGTCAGCCGCAGCTCATCATCGGCACACCGGGGCGTCTGCTCGATCATGTGCGGCGCGGGACGCTCGCACTTGGCAGCGTGAACAAGGTCGTGCTCGACGAGGCGGACGAGATGCTCAAGATGGGCTTTATCGAGGATGTCGAGACACTTCTCACCAAGACGGCACAGGACTATCAGCTTGCACTCTTCTCCGCGACCATGCCGGAGCGGATCGTGCGCCTGACGAAGCGCTTCATGACGAACCCTGCTCACATTCGCATAGAAGGGGAACGGGCAACGCTCGAAAATATCGAGCAGATCGCACTCTCCGTGAGTGAGGGAACGAAGCTCGACCGCCTCTGTGCCTCCATCAATGAGGAGGCGCCCTATCTCGCGATGGTGTTTTGTGCGACGAAGGAACGCACGCGCACACTTATGATGGAACTCGCACAGCGTGGCTACCTCGTCGACGCACTCAGCGGCGATCTCACGCAGACGCAGCGCGCATTTGTCCTGCGCCAGTTCCGTGCGGCAAAGCTGCAGATTCTGTGTGCTACGGACATCGCTGCGCGCGGACTCGACATCGAGGGCGTGACCCACGTCTACAATTACGATCTGCCGCCGACCATCACGGACTACATCCACCGCATCGGGCGCACGGGACGCGCGGGAGCGCAGGGGAAGGCGATCACGCTCGTCGCTGCGCATCAGCACGAGAAGCTGCGCAAGATGGAGGCGGCACTCAAGGAGCGTCTGCGCCGCGATGCCGTCAAGAAAAAGCCGCGTCCGCATCCACATTCGACGGAGACGGACGGGCAGCAGTTGCGTCCCGCACACGGTGTGAAGCGCGGCAGCACGCCGAAAAGCGCAAAGCCGAAGCTGCGCAGCAAGAAGGTGGGAAAGACTGTCACAAATATCGGACGGCGCAGTCGGAAACGTCGATGACCAAAAGTTTTCACGCAGCAGGAAAACAATTTATTTCGTCGAATTTATACAAAGTACAGATAATTTTACCAAGGAGGCATATTCATGATTGGGATCAAGAATGTCATTGCGATTATCTGCGGAGGCGGTCCGGCACCCGGCATCAACAGCGTCATCTCGGCGGTGGTGAGTGAGGCAACGCGCCACGGCTGGGACGTGCTCGGCATCTATGACGGCTTCTCGCGGCTGGCACGCGGCGAGAAGAACTACGTGCGCCTTGAGCCCGCGAGCATCAGCCGCATTCATCTGACGGGCGGCTGCATCCTCAAGATGTCGCGCTTCAACCCGACGAAGAAGGAATCCGACCTCCGTACGGTTGTCGAGACGCTCACCGAGCTCGGCGTGACCCACGTCGTCACGATCGGCGGTGATGATACGGCGTACAGCTCGATGGCGGTCTCTGAGTACGCGCGCAAGATGGGGCGTACGATCAACGTCGTCCACGTTCCGAAGACCATCGATAACGATCTGCCGCTGCCCGAGGGCGTACCCACATTCGGCTTCGAGACGGCACGCGCGTTTGGTACCATGGAGATCGAAAACCTCATGGAGGACGCGAGTACGACGAACAACCGTTGGTACTTTACCATCGCCATGGGACGCACGGCGGGGCATCTCGCGCTTGGCATGGGGCGCAGCGCGGGCGCGGCAATCACAATCATCCCCGAGGAGTTTGCACAGGACAAGATCCCGCTGCAGCAGGTCGTCGATGTCATCACCGGCTCGATTGTGAAGCGCTACCTCACGGGACGCAACTACGGCGTCGCCGTCATCGCCGAGGGCGTCATCGAGAAGATTGCGGAGGAGGACTTCGCAAAACTCGGCAACGTCGTCACGGACGAGCACGGACACATCCGCTACAGCGAACTCGACTTTGGCGAGATTCTGAAACAGGCTGTACTGGCTGAGACGAAGAAGCTCGGCATTACCATCACGGTCATCGACAAGGAGATCGGCTACGAGCTGCGCTGCACGGCACCGATTGCGTACGACATTGACTACTGCCGTTCCCTCGGCTATTCCGCAGTCAAGTTCCTCATGCGCGGCGATACGGGTGCGATCATTACGATCCAGGACAATCAGGCGGTGCCCATGCGCTTCGATGAGATCCGCGACCCCGAGACGGGCAAGACGAAGGTGCGCAAGGTCAACATCAACTCCGTGCACTACCGTATTGCGCGCGGTTTCATGATGCGCCTCGAGAAGGGAGATCTCGACGATCCGGGACTCGCAAACGCCTATCGCATGACGCACGAGGCGTTCAAAGAGCGCTATGCCTACCTCTTCGACGGTGACGCCGCCGAATAATATGGGGCTGTAAAAGAGTGGAGCAGAAAAATTCTGCTCCATTTTCTATTTTAGCTATTGACGAGAAGGCGCCTTTGCCGTATAATATCGTCTTGTTAGCGCAATGCGCGAGCAAGATTATCGCGGGGTGGAGCAGTCGGTAGCTCGTCGGGCTCATAACCCGAAGGTCACAG
>ERZ773035.2975-NODE-2975-length-10451-cov-67.149096_pt1 | contig 10451 bp, 13 predicted proteins | sample MGYA00511487_ERZ773035 | MGnify/ENA primary metagenome ERZ773035 (study PRJEB29015, sample SAMEA2737985) | human oral metagenome | biome: human oral; feature: human-associated habitat; material: dental | place: China | collected 2024 ...
CCTCGCCGGCGATCCCGCGCCGCGGGGTGCGGGAAGACACGCCAAGCCGCCCCGCAGCGTCGCCGACCCCGCAGCCATCCGTCGACAGCGGGGTCGGCCGGGGCGCCGCACGCGCGGGCGGAGGCGGAGTCGTCCACGTCGAGCTCCTCAAGGCGGCGTGCCAGCTCAGGCTCGAAGTAGGGCCACATGGCGTCGTCGTGGCTGACGAAGGGAGGGGCGAGGTCGGCATCCGAGAGGGTGACGGCATTCGTCTCTGCCCTGGCCGCCGAAGCCGGCGTTGTTGATGAGGACGTCGGCCTGCCAGTCCCTCTCCCTGCAGGTGTCGTAGACCCTTTGGACGTCCTCGGCCTTGGAGAGATCGGCGGCTGATGGTGTGCGCCGTGACGCCATGTCTGGTTGCCGCCTCCGACGCCTGCCCGTCGAGCTTTGTCTGGCTCCTTCCGACGAGGATGAGGTTACCGCCCCTGGACGCGTGTGTCTTTGCGAAGAAGGTGCCGAGCCCGCCGTACGATTCCGAGATGAGTGCCGAGTTTGCATGGTCACATGATCGTGATTGGGTGGTTGCATGCCCGTGACTGGTGGTCGCTTACGGCGTGGGTAATCACTACGGCGCCTCCTCTCCCTCCCTGCTTGTATTTTTGCCTATACTGTATTATTATAAGTAATACAGATACTACAGGAATTATCGGAGGCTTGCGCTATGCTCCTGCAACTGGACTTCTCGACCGCGACACCCATTTATCAGCAGATCCGCGACCAGATCGTGCGGGGCATCGCCGAGGGCGAATTCGCACCTGACGAGCGCCTGCCGACCGTGCGCGCCCTTGCGTCGGAGTGCGGCGTCAACGTCATGACCGTTAGCAAGGCCTACCAGCTCCTCAAGCAGGAGGGACACGTGCGCGGTGACCGGAGGGGTGGCACCTTCGTGCGCGAGCCCAATGGCAGCTCAGGCCCCGACCCCGGCACCGTGGAGGCGCTACGCCTGCGCCTGGCGGAACTCGTCGCCAGTGGTATGTCGGGTGAGGACGTGCTTGCGCTTTGCGGGCGCCTGCTGGACGACGTTTCATCCCAGAGAGATAGGAGATTGCGATGAGTACCGTTTCCGTGATGTGGTTGTCCTGCAGTTGGATTCCCCTTCTCGCATGGTGGGTGCTCAGGAACAGCGCACGGTTCAAGAAGAATATCGTCATCGGCGTGACGCTCCCGCATGAGGCGCGCGACGACGGTCAGGTTGTGGCCATCCTCACCAACTACCGCCGCCAACAACTAGCCTGCACCATCGTGCTCGTGGCCGTCGCACTCGCATGTGCGGCGGCGGGGACGCTTCGTGCATGGGCAGGTCCGCTCATAGAGCTGATAGACCAGCTTCCCCAGATGACGCGCACCCTCGGCGGCGCTGCGGAGACCTTCCTCGAAGGTGACTTTTCGAGCGAGCGGTACGGGACGCTCAAAGTGTGTCTAGACCCCGAGGTCGGTCCATGGCTCCTCGTCCGCACGGGAGACGGCAGAACCTACCTCTTGGGAGCGAGTGATGCAACGCAAACTAAGGCCGTCTTAGAGGAGGCCGGCACGGACCAGCGGTAGGCGTCAAGAGGCTGAATGCGCAGGCGACCACGGCGTCCCCGACCTGTGGCCCGGCGTGGGCGGCAGGGGCACGGTCAGGCGCGACCACGGGCACGGGAGGCTCTGATGCCCTGTCGCTCCTCGCCTCGACCGACCGACCTGCCGGCCGGCGAGGCGGCCTCTCCTCGCGGGCGAGACGCACGAGGGTCCAGACTACGCCGGGTTTCCCGGGATCCCACGCGGCAGGTACCCCAAGGGCGACCTGATGCGGATCGTGCCCGGCGACGCCTCGGCGCGCACCCCCGCGAAGGCAAGGCGCTACTGCCGTACGTCCCGGGTCGCCTCGAGCTCGTGTCCGCGCTCAAGCTGTGGTTTCCGGCAGGACCTGGTCGAGGGCCTCTTCTCGAGGACGGCCCGCCGGACGCTGCGCGGCATCCGGGTATTCAGCAAGGACGAGCCCGAGGGGAGAATCCTGCGCTACCTTGAGGAGGCGGACGCCGAGCCGGTCGCCTGCAGGCGGAGGTGGGGCCTGTCGGACATGGGCCCGACGACCGAGGAGCTCGTCGTAGACGCCCTCCTTTCGGATGGAGCAGACAAGGCAGGTTAGTTGCTGGATGCTATCCTAGCGGGCTTGGATTAGCTTTCGCAACGCATCAGTTCCCTTGGGCTAGGTTTGCATATGTAGTAACATGCGGTATCATATATGCAAATGGAAAGAGCACATGACATAGCATCCGGTTACACGGCCTCGCAGGCGGCGAGGCTTCTCGGCGTCGGTAGGCACGAGGTCGCGAGACTCGTGCGCAACGGCACCCTCCACGCGCAGAAGACCGACTCGGGTGAGCTCGTCGTCGATCCCAACAGCGTGCATGTCCATGAGGCGCTCTTCCCGTTCAAGGGAAGGCCATGGAGCCCGCAGACCGCCTGGGCCGCACTGCTGGCGCTCGGTGGAGACGACGTCTCGTGGCTCGAGTACCACAAGAGGAGGCGCCTTTTCCTGAAGCTCAAGGACATCGGCGCGGAGGAGCTCGTCTGGCTTGCCCGCAACAGGATGGATGCGAGAGGGTATCTCGTATCGCCCTCTCTCGAGGATGACGTGAGGGAGGCGCTCGTCGCCACGGGGATGGCCTCTTCCTTCGTCGCCGAGCTCGGCTTGGCCCCGACGACCCCGGTGCTGGACGGCTATTCGATTGGAAGAACAGCAGAGGAGTTCGAGCACGACTTCTTCCTCGTGGAGGACACCTCCGGGCCGTGCACCGTGAGATATGCGAAGGGCCTGCCGACATCGTTGGAGGACATGACCGAGATGCCCGAGCCCGTCGTCGCCGCAGACCTGGCGATGTCGGTCGACGTGCGCGAGCGAAGGTGTGGGCTCGGTTACCTGGAAGGACTTCTTGATGGGATGCGCTGAGCTGAAGATCTCCAAGCTCATGAAGCCGTAAGACATCATCGTAGAGCCAGGGGGAAACCTGCCGGAGGGATCGTGGATGCTCATCGGCGGGCTCATGACGCAGGCCCACGCGATGATCGCCGGATACCAGTCCCGCTCGACCGTGGACGTTGACGTCCTTGTCGACGTCATGGCATCGACCTCGAACATCTCTGCGGTGGTGAGGCAGCTCGGGAACATGGGATTTGTCCTCAAGGAGCCCGGTCTGCGCGGCACCGCCTTCCACCGTATGACCTGCGGAGCGCGTATCGTAGACATCTTGGTGGCCGACCACTTGCCCTCCGGCAAGGCGAGATCCGCCAAGGTGAACCGGTGGCCGATGATGGAGATCGCAGGCGGCGCGCAGGCGATCGAGCGGGGCATGGATCTTGCGCTCGCGCATGAGGACGGGTCCATCCGGATACGCACCCCCGACCTCCTGGGCGCGCTGGTCCTGAAGAGCGCGGCCTACTGCGCGGACAGGCGCGACAGGCACCGTCACCTCGACGATATCGCCCTGCTTGCCAGCTTGGTCACCAACCACAAGGGCTATATCGAGCGCCTGCACGGCTCGGACAGGAAGCGGCTAAGGGCCGTGGCGGAGGCACTGTCCGATCCCAACGCCAGCTCGTGGATGCGTCTCAACCCCGAGAACCGTAAGGCGGGACAGTTCACCCTCACCGTGCTTTCTGGGTAACCGAAAAGGCTGGCAACTATGCGATGGATTCAAGCAGAGGAGCAAGGCGTCGGTGCTATCTTCAGGCTTGTGCAAGACGCGATCTCGCGCGTCTATCCCAGCTATTACCCGAAGAGCCAAATTATCGTTGCGATACGGGGCGAGGACCTGCTCGGAGAGCGTTTTGGCAGCTTGTTTTGGTGCGGTGCGTAGTTTTCTTGACACGAGAGAGAAAGAAACCTCGTATGGCGGCGATTCCAGACGCCTTGTCCGGGTGAGCTTAGGGTTCGGCCTCGTCCCACACCTCTACCGTAAGGCCTGGCACGCGCTGAAACTTGCGCGCATTGCGAGTGACGAGCACAGCCCCGTTGGCAAGAGCCGTGGCAGCGATGAGTAGGTCGTTCGGTCCGATCGTCTTACCCTTTGAAGCAAGTGTGGCGCGTATGCGGTCATAATGCTCGGCACAGCGCGAGTCAAAGGGAGCAATTTTGAACGGAGACAAAAACGGGCGACTATCATCCGTTCCTTTGTGGGGCCCTTTGCTCGTTCGACGCCATAGCAAAGCTCCGCCTTCACAATCGCTGGGACTGCGAACATGCGTGGGTCTGAGTGCATGAAGACTCGATAGGCGTGCGGCAGCCGTCCGCGCAAAAATTCTACGATGATGTTTGTATCGAGCAGGTACATGTGCCTTGGACCTCCTCGAATGTCTCGCCGACGAACCAGTCGCAGGCGTCATCAAGGGATGGATCGAGAATGGAATCATCTGTGTCAGGAAAACCCGAGACGCTTCCATAGAGGTCGAACCAGCCATCAGGCCAGACCGAGGAACACCGGTCTGCCTCGATAATCCGTGCCGTGAGCTTGGAGACCGAGATACCCTCTGCTGCAGCCCGCTGCTTGAGACTATCGAGAACCCTGTCGTCCACATAGAGCGAAATCTGTGCCATAACCGTTCTCCTCATCGCGCAAGTACCTATACAAGTATACTTCTCCTACAAATATAGACAAGTTGAACACAGCAAATGCCAAGATGAACGCTGCGGTGCCACGATACTTTGCAGTGTCCCATACTCAGATGCTGCTGCTTTTTCCATCGCTCGACAGCAAGGCAGGCGCCGTACTCAAGCGCAAAGAGGATCGCGGCAATGCTGCATAGACAGCTCTGGCATACTGGGCTGCAGATGCGGACGGGACGATCCGCTCGAGGTGAACGTAGAATGAGCGGTACGTGCTGGGGGACACGGGACACATCAGTTTGACCAGCCGAGAAACCGTCCTGTAGGAAAAAGATCGTCCAGCCTGCAAAGAGATCCCCCTCGCGGAAGGCCGTTCTCGGTAAGACCTAAGGGACGCTCGGTCGAGGGGCGCCCCAACGTCGACGCGGCTCCCGCGGGTCAAAAGGTCGCTTCGGTCCGCATTGCTGCTCACCTCTGAACGCTTGTCCGTACACTCACCGCTGAGTGACAATGCATGTTGTTCCGAGAAAGCCCCTTGGTGCTCCGTTCGCGCTGCCAGCTACCCCAGATCGTCTTCCGTGACGGCCGAAGGCGGAATCCCAACAGGCAAATTCGGCCCACAGCCAGAATGCGCTTTTCCGTGAGGTACCACAGCTAGAATGCGCTTCTTCGTGAGGCACCAACTCCAGAATGCGCTTTTCCGTGAGGCGACGCCGCGTTTGCGCAGGTGAGGAAAAGCGCATTCTACGAAAAAGCGCACTCTGCATCCGCAGGGTCACGGAAAAGCACATTCTGCAACCGACGTCTCACGGAAAAGTGCACTCTCCAACCGGCGTCTCACGGAAAAGCGCATCCTGCCCTCGCGCCGGTGGCCAAACTGCACCTTTCCGTGAGGGCGTTACGGAAAGGCGCACCCTGCGATCCCTAAACCACCCAGAATGCGCTTTTCCGTGAGGCACCAACTCCAGAATGCGCTTTTCCGTGAGGGCCCACGCCCAGAATGCGCTTTTCCGTGAGGCGCTAACTCCAGAATGCGCTTTTCCGTGAGGCGACGCCGCGTTTGCGCAGGTGAGGAAAAGCGCATTCTACGAAAAAGCGCACTCTGTGCAGACGCCCTCACGAAAAAGCGCACTCTGACCCACCGCCCTCACGAAAAAGCGCACTCTGCATCCGCAGGGTCACGGAAAAGCACATTCTGCAACCGCAGAGTCACCGAAAAGCGCATCCTGCCCTCGCGCTGGTGGCCAAACTGCGCCTTTCCGTGAGGGCGTTACGGAAAGGCGCACCCTGCGATCCCTAAACCACCCAGAGTGCGCTTTTCCGTGAGGCACCAACTCCAGAATGCACTTTTCCGTGAGGGTCCAGGCCCAGAATGCGCTTTTCCGTGAGGTGGCTCGACGTTTGCCCAGGTGAGGAAAAGCGCACTCTACGGAAAAGCGCATTCTGTGCAGACGCCCTCACGAAAAAGCGCACTCTGACCCATCACCCTCACGAAAAAGCGCACTTTGCCCACCAACGTACACACAGACTGCGTTTTTTCGTGAGCCGCTCCGCCAGACCGACGGCGGCTACGCCAGACCGGCCGCCCCACCGTAGCTCCGTACTCCATCACATGTGGACCTCCCCCGCAGGGTGGCTTCCCTCTCTCGTGTGACCTATCATATAAGGGATATTATCAGAATAGTAATTGTATTTTCAGGAAGGGTAGTCATGTACTTTATAGGAATAGATATTGGCACGTCAGCAACCAAACTTCTTCTTATGGACGAGAAGGGCAGTGTCCTCAGGCTCGTACAGAAAACGTATCCCACCTGCTTCCTCGAGCCGGGCTGGAGCGAGCAGAGTCCAGAGAGCTGGTGGAAGGCCGTGTGCGCGGGCATCCCCGAGCTGCTCGATGGCTTTGACGCAGGCGAGGTCAAGGGCATGGGAGCCTGCGGCCAGATGCACGGGCTCGTCACCCTGGACAAGAACGATAGGATCATTCGCCCGGCCATACTCTGGAACGACAGCCGCACACGCTACCAGGTTGACTACCTCAACCACGACGTGGGCCGCGCCACCCTCGCAAGGCACACGGGAAACGTCGCCTACACCGGCTTCACCGCACCGAAGCTCCTGTGGATGCGCGAGGAGGAGCCCGAGAACTTCGGCCGCGTGGCTAGGATGATGCTCCCCAAGGACTACGTTAACTACCGTCTTACCGGTGTGCACTCCACGGACTTCTCCGACGCGTCGGGCACTCTGCTTTTGGACGTGGAGCACAAGCGCTGGAGCAAGACCATGCTTTCCATCTGCGGGTTGCGCGAGCGCCAGGTGCCCGAGCTCTTCGAGAGCTCCGAGGTTATAGGGGAGGTCATGCCCGATGTCGCGGATGCGTTGGGTCTTCCCCACGGCGTGAAGGTCTGTGCTGGCGCAGGCGACAACGCGGCTGCTGCCGTGGGCACGGGGTCGGTGGGTGCCGGCCACTGCAACATCGTGATGGGTACGGCTGGCACCATCCTCATCCCCACAGAGGGCTATCTCTGCGACAAGGAGAACCAGCTGCACGCCTTCTGCTCCGCAGACGGCGGTTGGAACCTCATGGGCTGCATCCTCTCTGCCGCAGGCTGCGCAAGGTGGTGGGTCGAGGACGTTGTCGGCACGAGAGACTATCCATCGGAGGAGGAGCGCATCCAAGAGTCCAATCTTGGCCAGAACGGCGTCTACTTCCTGCCCTACCTTATGGGCGAGAGGACACCGCACAACGACCCGCGAGCTCGAGGCGCCTTCGTGGGTATGCGCATGGATACGACGCGCGCCGACATGACGCAGGCCGTTCTGGAGGGCGTCGCCTTTGCCCTGCGTGACTGCCTGCAGGTGGCGCGTGCGGAGGAGGTGGACGTGAACGCCTCGACCATCTGCGGTGGCGGTACCCACAGCCGCCTTTGGAACTCCATCGTGGCGGACATCCTGGGCATCCCCTTGATCATCACCCAGACCGAGCAGGCTCCCGCCTTTGGCGCGGCCATGCTCGCGAGCGTGGCGTGCGGTGTCTATCCCAGCGTCAAGGACTGCTCAAGGAGGCTCGTCCACCTCAAGGAGACGGTCTGGCCTGACAGGAGAATCATCGCCTCCTACCAGGGCCACTACTTTACCTGGCATCAGATGTACCCCGCCCTCAAGGGTATCTACCAGCAGATGCTGTAGCGAGGGTGCCGCCGTCGGCCTTGGTGATGGACGCATGCGCAGGGGAGGGAGAGGCCCAAGATGATCCAAGACATCGGTGATCACAGCTTTGACAACGGGTACCGGGCGATCGAGCCAGATGCCCTGTCCTATGCGCTTGCATATCGCAAGGGGCAGGCGCTCGTGGGGTGGCGATCGGGCGACCTCGTGTTGCCACGCGTGGGTGACTGGGACGTGCCTGTGCGGGACCTCTTCTGCCGCTACCTGTTCGCTGTCGATGGGAACGCGTTCTTCCTCGTGGAGAACGACCTTCTTGCCACGCCCGAGGGCTTTGGCTTCGAGCCGCTTGCCGTCTTTCGGCGGGCCTCTCCGCGCTGGCTTGCCTTTGCGGGCGTCACGGGACACCAGCTCTTTGTCTGGTACGGTCTCAACCGCTTTTGCGGACGTTGTGGCTGCGAGTTGGGACATGTGTCCAACCGTCGCGAGCTTGCCTGCTCTGTCTGCGGAAATGTCATCTACCCCCGTATCAACCCCGCAGTCATCGTGGGCGTGAGGCACGAGGACAGGCTGCTGCTCACCAGGTATGCGCGGGGCTACCGCCGCCTTGCCCTTGTCGCCGGCTTTGCCGAGGTAGGGGAGAGCCTCGAGGAGACGGTACGTCGTGAGGTAATGGAGGAGGTGGGGCTTCACGTAGGGAGGCTGCACTACTACAAGAGCCAACCCTGGTCCTTCTCGGATGCGCTGCTCTCGGGATACTTCTGCGACGTGGAGGGCGACTCGACGATTCGCGTCGATGGCAGGGAGCTTTCCTCTGGTCGCTGGCTCGGGCGAGAGGAGCTTCTTCGAAAGCTGGGCGAGCAGCGCGACCGCGACAGCTCGAGCCTCACGAACGAGATGATCCTCGCCTTCGCCCAGGGCGTCGAGCCACGCTAGACGCACCCGGCGGCGCGAGGTGCGTCGCTGGGTGGTCCCGGTTGTGTCCTACGTGTTGATCGCAGCGCCGGTCCCCGGCGTGCCTTGGGTCCACGGCAGACGGTGACGTTTTCGCAAGAAGGCTTTGGGCTTATTGGAGCTACGAACCGTAGGCGAAATCTACAGTCGAGGTGCTATCCTTCCTATAGGAGACCCATGGTGAGAGGAGCCGGGCATGCTTGGGCGCAGGACCACGACTATCATCACTCACGACATCCTGTATGGCCAGGATCCCCGTGCGCGCGTCATGCTGAGCGGCATGTTTCGAGACGAGGACATTAGGGCTGTGAATGAGGCGAGGCCCGACCTCTGTGGCTTCACGGTCAACTGGCCAAGCTCGCGCCGCCACGTCGACCGCGACCGCCTGCGGCGGCTCGTGTCACTGCTCGATCCGACCATCCCTGCGGTGGGCGTCTTCTTTGATCAGCCCCTGGGCTTTGTCTCTGAGGTCGCCGACGAGATGCTCGACGTCATACAGCTCCAGGGCACTGAGGGCAACGCCTACATGACCTTCCTGCGCGAGCTTGCGGACCTGCCCATCATCCAAGCCATCCGCATGAGTGGTCCCAGTGACATCGAGCGTGCCAACAAGAGTACGGCGGACTTGGTGCTGCTTTGTGCGGGCTGGGGTACAGGTGTCCCCTTTGACTGGGAGCTTGCCAGGCAGGTCAAGAGGCCCTACATCCTAGCGGGAGGCCTTTCGGTCCATACTATACCCGACGCGATGGAGCGTCTGAGCCCCTGGGGTATCGACATGAACACGGCCCTCGAGACGAATCGTGTCAAGGACCCGCACAAGATAGCCGCAGCCGTTGCTGCCGTGAGGTCTGCCAGTGCGTAGCGCATGCGCGAAGCCAGATCTCCTGGACATGAAGACGGACTCCTCGAGGGTTTGTGTGGGTTGATGCCTTGGGAAGACGCCAACCGAGCGGCGGCGCCACTCGCGCTACCCGACGCAACTTGCGCCCCAACAGTGTACACAAATGCCCCAAAATGGCGCCGAGAGGCCATCTTCGTCGATCTGTGTACACTCCTGCGTCCTCACGGCCGCCCGCGCGACCGGGCGGGGCCACGGGTCCCACGGCATCGACGGTCCCATGGCCCCGTGATGTCAGAGAGCTCGGACCTGAGGCCCACGCCGCCGGGACGGTGACGCAACTACCTATCCATACGAGCTCACGAAGCCTCCAGAGAAGGATTCGGTATGCGAGAATTCTTCTTTAACGATGCGTCAAAGGTTCTGGATGATCCCAAGGTCGTGCAGGCGCTGATCGCGCTGTACGAGTACAAGGGCAAGCAGGTACTTACCTCCAGGCACGACCCGACGTGCTCGAATCGCTCTGCGAGTTCGCGAAAGTCCAGGGCACCGACGCGTCGAACCGGATAGAGGGCATCTCGACGTCGAAGAAGCGCCTGGGAGATTGTGGCAAACCACGCACGGCCGAAGAATCGCAACGAGCAAGAGATCGCGGGGTACCGCGACGTACTTGCCCAAATGCGCAGTTCTTATTGAACTAAAACACCTGACGCGGCGAGCGCCGGACCCCTCGCTCTGTCGGGTCCCTCCGCGGGCGTGAGCGGCCGCATGGCTCGGCCGGCGGGGCGCCCCCGCAGGCCGCGGGGAGGGCCACCTTGTGTTCCCCTGACGCATCCTTGTGGTAAGCTTGAAGTGGCGGGCACCCGCCCG
>ERZ773035.2976-NODE-2976-length-10447-cov-28.511451_pt1 | contig 10447 bp, 8 predicted proteins | sample MGYA00511487_ERZ773035 | MGnify/ENA primary metagenome ERZ773035 (study PRJEB29015, sample SAMEA2737985) | human oral metagenome | biome: human oral; feature: human-associated habitat; material: dental | place: China | collected 2024 ...
CCATCTTTGCTAAATTCCTTGGGGCTCAAGCCGGCCTGCGACGGGCCGGAAATCACAGAGCCATCCTTGATGGAGAACACAGAGCCGTGGCGGGTGCATTTCACGGTGTCGCCAGACACCTGGGTGATAGGCGACCCTTGGTGAGGACATACGGTGGAATACACCTTATACTCGTCGGCGGCCGGCCGGGCAATAATGGCCTCGCCAGTGATTATTGCACTGCCCACCGGGACATCGTTGGCGGCGGTTTTGGTTCCAGAAGAACCGCAGGCCACCAGGAGGGCGCCCGCGAATGTGGTTGCCGTCCCAAGCAGGAATGCCCGGCGACTGCACGTATGGTTATGGGAAGTCATTCCCCTAGTATAGTGGCCGACTTCATCACACTAACAAAATCGTATAATTCCCGCTTCAGTTCATCCATGTTGTCAATATGCGCTGGTTCTGGGTGGTTGCCAACGCAATGGCTTTCGATGATTTTCGTGATCGCCGAGCCGGTAATCGCCCCACGAGCGCCGGCGGCAATGGCGTTGGCGACATGTTGGGGGGTGGAAATCCCAAAGCCCAACAGCACCGGTGCCCCGCCGAATCGGGTGATATTGGCAACCACGTCGCGCAGGCCCACTGTGGATGACTCCTTTTCCGTGCCGGTCACACCGTCACGAGAGATCGCATAAATGTAGCCTTCCGACGCTTTCGCCACCCCGGCGAGGGTCGTTTCCAAAGCCTGGGCCGGTGCAATAAAGATGGGGGCGATGCCCGCCTTCTGGGCGGCGGCCACAAAGGGGGCGCCTTCCCGCACCGGCACGTCGGGGATGAGCACACTGTCGGCGCCCGCCGCCGCGAACTCCCGATAGAAGTTATCCAACCCCTGACTGAAGGGCACATTCCCGTAAATGAGCAGGCCAATGGGGATGTCGGGGAACTCCGCCCGCACCTGCGTGATGAGGGCAATAGAGCCCGCCACCGTGGCCCCATTATCGAGCGCCCGCAGGTGGGATTTCTGGATCGTGGGGCCGTCGGCCACCGGATCCGAGAACGGCACCCCTAACTCCAGGGCGTCCGCGCCGGCGGCAATGACGGTGCGAATAATCTCCAAAGACTCCTCCGGGCCGGGGTCGCCCAGCATAATGAAGGGGACAAATGCGCCCTCGTGAGACGTCGACAAGCGAGAGAAAAGAGCTGCGTAACGGTCCATAATTACATATTCTCCAATACTAGTTCCGGGTGCGCTTCCAGCGTGCGCCGCACATGCTCAACATCCTTATCGCCCCGACCCGACAGCGACACCACAATGGTCACCGGCTGCTGGTCGCGCTCGGCCGCGGCCGCCCGCTTCAAGGCGTAGGCCAGCGCGTGCGACGACTCCAACGCCGGAATGATGCCCTCCTTGCGGGACAACAACTGGAACGCCTGCAACGCCTCCGCGTCCGTCACCGCCACATAGCTGGCCCGGCCAGTGTCAGACAGGTGCGCATGCTGCGGCCCCACACCCGGATAATCCAGCCCGGCGGAAATGCTGTACGACTCCTCCACCTGGCCCTCGCTGGTGCGCATCACATAGCTGCGCGCCCCATGCAAAATCCCAATCGAACCATTATTAATGGTTGCCCCATGCTCCCCCGAATCCAGGCCATGACCGCCAGGCTCCACGCCCACCAGCTCCACATCGGGATCATCAATGAACTCGGCAAACATGCCAATGGCGTTTGAACCGCCGCCCACGCAGGCCACCACCACATCCGGCAACCCGCCGGTTCGCTCCAGCAGCTGCGCCTTAGCCTCCGCCGAAATGACCTTGTGGAATTCGCGCACTATCGTCGGGAACGGGTGCGGGCCCGCCGCGGTCCCCAGCAAATAATGCGACTCGTGGAACGTTGCGGTCCAATCCCGCAGCGCCTCATTCACCGCATCCTTCAACGTGCCCGAACCGGAATCCACCGGCACCACCTTCGCCCCCATGAGCTGCATGCGATACACATTCGGCTGCTGCCGCGCCACATCCTTCTCCCCCATGTAGATCACACAATCCAACCCGAGCAGCGCACACGCCAACGCCGTCGCCGTCCCATGCTGCCCCGCCCCGGTTTCGGCAATGATCCGGGTTTTCCCCATACGTTTGGCAAGCAGCGCTTGACCAATCACCTGGTTAGTTTTATGCGCACCCCCATGCACCAAATCCTCCCGCTTGAGAAAAATTCGGGCATAACCCCGGCCGGCACCAGCCAACGGTAAGTTCGAACACTCCGTCAACGGTGTTGGCCGACCCAAATAATCCCGCAAATAACCAGCAAATTCCTTATGGAATTCTGGATCATTCTGTGCATCAACGAATGCTTGTTCTAACTGGTCGAGCGCGGGAATGAGGGATTCCGGCACGAACTGCCCCCCAAACTCCCCAAAATATGCTGGCAATAATGTCATGCTTATCGTCCTTCCTTATGCCCGCGGATCATGCGGATAGTATGCGCGGATAATATCAAAAGCGCTATTAAGCGCCCCGGTGTCCTTCTTCCCCGGCGCGTATTCAAACCCGGAGTTGAGGTCCAGCCCAGCCGTCCCCGAGGCGAGCGCCTCCGCAAGATTCTGCGGGTTAATGCCGCCGGCAAGCAGGGTTTTTCCGGCCAGCTCGGCGGGGATGGTCTCCCAATTAAAGCTGGTGCCGCTACCGCCATCGCCGGCGTCAAGAACAAGCTTGTCGACGCGGTCAGCTACCGCTCGGGCCCACTCCTGGCCGGCCTCCGCCTGGCTGGCTGGCCCGGCCTGGTCGGATTCGCCCGGTTGGTTAGCGGTCCCAGCGGTGCCCGTGGGGTCGGTCATGGAGACGGCCCGCCAGATTTCCGCCCGGTTGCCGGTGGCCTGCCGGATGGTGTCGATGAGCGCGTGTTCGGCATCAGCACTGCCCTGGTAGGGGCTGTGGATTTGCAGCGCGGCGATTCCAGGGATTGCTGCCAGCTCCGCCCATTCTTCCGGGTTGGTGCTTCGAGACACCGCCACGAATTTCAGGCCGGGTTCCGCGGTGATAATGGTGCGGGCGGTAGTAGGGGTAATGGCGCGTGGTGAGGCCTGTTCAAAAATGAGTCCGCCGTGGGTGGCGCCGGCGGCGCGGGCGGCTTGGGCCGTGGCCGGGCTGGTGAGGCCGCAGATTTTCGTGGTTCCGTAGATGAGTTCCCGGGCGGCATAGTCGATGTTTGGTTGGCTGGTGAGTTGGGAGCCAACCAGGAATCCGTGAACATACGGTTTGAGGGTTCGGACGGTGGCGTTATTGCGGATGCCGGATTCGGAGATGATGACGGCGTCATCGGGGATGTGCCGCGCCAGCGTGGGGGTGCGGGTGAGGTCGATACTGAGGTCGTGAAGGTTTCGGTTATTGATACCAAAAATATTTGCCCCAAGGTTTATGGCCCGCGCCACCTCGGTCTCGGTGATGACTTCGGTGAGGATATCCAGGTTCCACCGGTGAGCTTCGGCCGCGAGGGTGCGGTATTCCGCATCGGTGAGGACGCTGAGCATGAGAAGGATGGCGTCGGCACCATAGTGGCGGGCGGCCCGGATTTGGATGGGGTCGATAATGAAATCTTTGCAGAGGACGGGAAGGTGCGTGGTAGCGGCCACTGCCGCCAGGTGATCGTAGTCGCCACCGAAGCGTTCGGGCTCGCAGAGCACGGAGATACCGGCCGCGTACTGGGAGTAGATTTGGGCGATCGCGCTGGGGTTGTAGTCGGCCCGGATGAGCCCCAGGGATGGGGATGCGGATTTGCATTCCATGATGAAGGCATTGCCGGCCTTGAGGTTGTGGTAGAGGCTTCGGGTTGAGGGCTGGGGTTCGGGAATGTTGCGGATTCGGTGGGCAATGTCGGGGAGGTGGGTGCGTCGGGCCCGAACAATGTCGGCGAGGATGGTGGGCGTGGCGTCGGGGGTGTGGTTATGCATAGTTTGCCTCTTCGTGGGTGCGGAGCCAGGTGGCGACGGTGCCGTCGTCGAGGAGCCGGAGGGCGAGTTGGGCGCCTTCCCGCATGGTGGGGGTGCGGTCGTGGAGGTAGAACATGGCGCCGGCGGAGGCGGCGAGGGCGTCGCGTTGGGCGGGGGTGCCGCGGCCGGCGAAGATTTCGCGGAGGATGGCGGCGTTTTCCGGGCCGTCGCCGCCGGCGAGTTCGGTGAGGGGGTGCCGGGAAAGCCCGAGGTCTTCGGGGGTGATGGTGTAGTTGGTGATGGTGCCGTTGCGGAGTTCCCATATGGTGGTGGGTCCGTGGACGGCGATTTCGTCGACGCCGGAGCCGTGGACGACGAGGGCTCGTTTGCGCCCTAGTTCGAGGAACACTTCGGCGATGATTTGTCCCAGGTCGGGGTTGGCGATGCCCATGATTTGGAGGGCGGGTCGCGCCGGGGAGAGGATGGGCCCGAGGGTGTTGAAGATGGTGGGCATGCGGAGTGCGCGTCGTACGGGCATGACGTGGGCGACGGCCGGGTGGTAGGCGGGGGCGAAGAGGAAGGTGAAGTTGGAGGCTTCGACTTGGTGGACGGCTCGTTCGGGGTTGAGGTCGAGGGGGATGTTGAGGGCTTCGAGGACGTCGGCGGAGCCGGAGCGGGAGCTGACGGATCGGTTGCCGCATTTGACGACGCGGCAGCCGCCGGCGGCGACGATGAGGGAGGCGCCGGTGGAGATGTTGATGGTGTTGGCGCCGTCGCCGCCGGTTCCGGCGGTGTCGAGGACGCCGGCGCCGGTGATTGGGAAGGGCCTGGCGGCTTTGAGGAAGGCGCGGGCGGCGCCGGTGATGTCGGCGGCGGTTTCGCCGCGGGCTTTGAGGGTGGCGAGGAGGGCGGCGATGTGGATGTCGGAGTAGTCACCATTGGTGAGGGGTTCGAAGGCGGCTTGGGCTTCGTCGGCGGTGGGGTTGGGGTTGGTGAGGTAGGTGATGAGGTTGTCGATGAGGTCCATGATGCTGGTTCTTTCGGGGTTCGTTGAGGGTGGTTAGTGTTGGTTGAGGAGGGCGGTGATGCACCGGTCGAGGATGATGGGGCCGGTGGGGCTGAGGATGCTTTCTGGGTGGAATTGCAGTCCGATTGCCGCGCCTTCGGTGGTGTTGGTGGTGGCTGCCATGACGACGGGGCCGGTGGTGGCTTGTGAGGTGCCGAGTGGGGTGAGGTTGGTGGGGATTTCGGTGGTGAGGCAGCCGAGGGAATGGTAGCGGGCGATAGGAACTTGTGTTCCAGTGAAGTTGTTTTCGGGCCCGGCGTCGACTGTGAGGCCGTCGAAAAGCTTGCTGGTGAGGCCAGCTTCGGTGAGTTCCATGATGTCGGTGACCCCGTGCATTGGCCCGCATGGGCGGACGGATCCGCCAAAGTGTTCGAGGAGTGCTTGGAAGCCGAGGCAGATGCCGAGCACGGGAATGTTGTGGTCGAGGGCGGCGGCGAGGATGCCCATGAGGTTATTGGCGTCGCGGGGGTGCCCGGGCCCGGGAGAGAGACAGATGAGGTCGGGTTTTGCGGCGAGCACGTCGGCCACGGTGATGGTGTTGCGGAACACCGTGTGGCGGTAGCCGGCGACCGCGAACGCATCGACCAGGTTGTAGACGAACGAGTCTTGGTTGTCGATCATGACCACATGCGTTTCGTGGGGTGCTGGGGTGGTGGGCATTATCGCAGTACCTCTACTTTCTTCCCTTGTGCGCTAGCGATCGCGGTGAGCACGGCGTATGCCTTGTGCAGGGTTTCGTTCGCTTCGGATTGTGGTTGGGAGTCCCGCACCACCCCAGCGCCCGCCTGCACGATTGCGGTCCCGTTGCGGACGAATGCGGAGCGGATCACTATAGCGGTGTCCATGGAGCCGTCGCCCTTGAGGTAGCCGATCGCCCCACCGTAGGAGCCGCGCCGGCGGCCTTCGACTTGCCGTAAGAGTTCGGTGGCGCGGAGTTTCGGGGCTCCGGTCAGGGTGCCCATGTTCATGCATGCTCGGTAGGCGTCGAGGCAATCAAAGTCGGGGTGGAGGGTTGCGGTGACCCGGCTGACCAGGTGCATCACCCGGGAGTACCGGTCGACTTGGAGCAGGTCGGCGACTTTGCGGGTGGTGGGGACCGCCACCCGGGCCAGGTCGTTGCGGGCCAGGTCGACCAGCATGGTGTGTTCGGCGACTTCTTTGCTGTCGGTGCGCATTTCTAGTTCGGCGCGGATGTCCAGCTCCGGGTTGGTGCCGCGCGGCCGGGTGCCCGCCACCGGGTAGACCTGCACGAGCCGGCTGGCGGCGTCGAATTTGAGGTTGGATTCCGGGGAGGCGCCGAATAGTTCATAGTTGGGTCCGTGCAGGTAGAACATGTAGGGGCTGGGGTTGGTGTCCCGCAGCGCCCGGTAGGCGGCGAACGCGTCGGGGCAGTCGGTGGTGAACATGCGGGCGGGCATGCCCTGGTAAATATCCCCGTTGTGGATGTATTCCTGCATGTCACGCACGTGGCCACGGAATTCGGCGTCGTCCATGCTGGCTTGTACGGTGAGCGGTTCCGTGCTTTGCGACGCCGTCCCCGCCGGCGTGTCCGTCGTAAAGCTGGGTGGGGTGTCGGCGATGCGTGCCGCCCATTCGCCTGCCGACGCCGGGTTCAGCGACTCCACGAACGCTTCCTTGGTCAAATGGTCGATGGTGAGCACGGTTTCGGCCAGCAGGAACTGGTAGTCGGGGAACGTGTTCGGCCCGTCGGCGACCGGTGGCAGCTGCTCGTAGGTGCCCAGGTAGTCGAAGGCGAACCCGCCGCCAAGCAGCGGCAACACCTCTCCCTGGTAGTTGGCGTGCTGCTGGAGTTGGCGGAGCACCTCCACGTTACTGATTGCCCGCAATCGTTCTCGTTCGTTGGTGACCGCCACCGGTGGGAATTCGAACGTGGCCACCAGCGGCTGTTCGTCACGACCGGACACAAACTCCCCCAACTGGTCGCACAACCGTTCGGTAATATGGGTGCCGGCCGTGGTCAATGCCGCCACCGTCACCGTCTGACCGTGGCACGTCACCCGGGCCGCAGCCTCCAACACCGCAATGCAACCAGTGTTCTTCTTCGAATCAATATCCGCGCTCTCCAGGAGCAGCGTGTCTGGCCGGGCCACCCCGCCAAGATGCGCAAAGAGCAGTGACGCATCCTCGTGGTAGCGCACCGGAATCCGAATCACCTGAACCATGCCTACTCCCCCACCTGCTCATCATCATGGTGCGCGTACCGGCCCACACCCTCCCGGGCATTTGATTCGTCGGTCATCTTCTCTAACACCTCCGCCACATGCGGGTCTGTGACCTTGGTGGTTGCCGGATCCTCCGCGGCTAAATCCCCCAAAATGTTCCGCACATAATCCACATCCTTATCGCCCCGGCCCGACAAATTCACCAAAATATTCAGCGGCTCCCCCTGCGGATCCGCATGCTCCGCCAGCTTCAACGCATACGCGAGCGCGTGCGACGACTCCAACGCTGGAATGATCCCCTCATACCGGCTGAGCATCCGAAACGCCTGCAACGCCTCCGCATCCGTGATCCCCACATACTCGGCCCGGCCACTATCCAACAAATAAGCGTGCTCCGGCCCAACCCCCGGATAATCCAGGCCGGCCGACACCGAATGCGAATGCATCACCTCACCATCGCTGCCCAACATCACATACGATTTCGACCCATGCAAAACCCCCACCTTGCCGCGGTTCAATGGTGCACCATGCTTCCCGGAATCCAGCCCCTCACCGGCGGGTTCCACACCAATGAGCCGCACCTCCTCATCCGGCAAATATTCGGCAAACGCCCCAATGGCGTTCGAACCCCCACCAACGCACGCCACCACCGCATCCGGCAGCCGGCCGGTGCGCTCCAGCATTTGCTGCCGGGACTCCTCCGAAATAACCTTCTGGAACTGCTTCACCAGCTTCGGGAACGGGTGCGGGCCGGCGGCCGTCCCCAACAAATAGTGGGTGGTTCCTAAGCTTTCCACCCAATCCGCCAACGCCACATCAATAGCATCAGATAGTGCTTCACCGTGCTCGTTCGAAACCGGCACCACCTTCGCCCCCATCAGCCGCATCCGATACACATTCGGCTGCTGCCGGGCCACATCCCGCGCCCCCATATAAATGGTGCACTCCATACCCATGAGCGCTGCAACCATGGCGGTGGCCATACCATGCTGCCCCGCACCGGTCTCGGCAATAAGCCGGGTCTTGCCCATGCGCTTCGCCAATAACGCCTGCGCAAGCACCTGATTTCCCTTATGGGCGCCGCCATGCAGCAGATCCTCACGTTTCAAAAATATCCGGGCGTTCCCGGAAAGCGGCAGGTTAGCGCACTCGGTGATGGGGGTGGGCCGCCCCAAATAATTCCGACGCAGGTCGTCAAGCTCCCGCAAAAACTCGGGATCATTCAGCGCATCCACATACGCTTGTTCTAACTGATCAAGCGATGGATACAACACCTCGGGCACGTATTGGCCGCCATACTCGCCAAAATAAGCATCAATCAGGGTAGGACGAGGATGAGTCATGGTAACGGGAACCTCCTTCATGCGGGTCAGGTTCCCTCACAGGCCCATCGCCGCTGTGGTCAGCTGTGGTTATTGGGCCTGAATGATGAAGTCACTAAAGTTGGCCCGCTATTAAGCGCGCCACCACCAAAGTTTCTTCATCGTGTTCATAGCTTAAAAATTTTAGCCTCTGTCATGCTCCCGCGCAACCGATTACGCGTCGGCGGTACCAGCCGCACGTCGTAACGCATCAAAATCAACCTGGGGCGCAGGCGCCGCATCGGAAGCATCACTGCTGTCACCGCCGCAGCAGCCGCCCGACGACTCTTCCTGCACCAACACTCCGGCGGCCCGCGCCCCCATGCTCGAACCCAAACCAAAAAAGTACACCGACGCCGCAACCCCCACCAGCGAAATAATCAACAACCAGCTCACACCACTAAACGGCGGCACCGCGGCCACAGCCATCGCCACCCCGGACGCCAACCACAACGGGCCGGCAAACTGGTGCACCGCATCCCACACCTCCCGGGACTCCCGCACCTCCGGCACCTTAATACCCACATACTTATTCCCCGGCAAATGGCGAGTCCACGCCAACGCGCCAACCAGCAGCAACACCACGGCAAGAGCGGCAAGAACACATCCAAGAACGACCATGGACACCACTGTACCGTGCCACAACCACGTCACCAACACGCCACCAGCGCACCGGCAACACAGCGCCGGCGTGTCATAACCATGCCGCAAACCAAAACCAAGAATGCGATATGGCTAACACAAAATAGGAGAATGTGGGGTACACCAATTAGGTTAAAACCTGACCAAAATACCCAACACAAGGAGCCATCCATCATGGACCTTAAGCGAATAACCTCATCGCTGCTCTTCAAAATCGTTGTGGCCATCATTCTCGGCATCGCATGCAGCTTCTTCTTCCCCGTATGGCTCGCCCGCGTCTTCGCCACCTTCAACGGCCTGTTCGGTAACTTCCTCGGATTCTTCGTCCCCGTCCTCATCTTCGCCCTCATCACCCCGGCCATCGCCGGCCTGGGCCGCGGCGCCGGCAAATGGTTAGCCGTCACCACCGCCATCGCCTACCTTTCCGCCCTGGTAGCAGGCCTGATCTCCTGGGGGCTGGCCACCGTCCTTTACCCCATCCTCCTCGCCGGCCAAGAAAGCGTCAAAACCGGCGACATTGAAAAAGGCGCCCTAGAGCCTTACCTCAAGGTCGACATGCCAGCACCCATGGAGGTCATGACCGCCCTCATCCTCGCCTTCGTTGTCGGCGTCGCCATGACCAGCGTCAAATCCGACACCCTCTACGGTGGGGTCGCCGACCTGCGGCGCGTAGTCATGAAAGTCATCACCGTCATGATTATCCCCCTGCTGCCCGTCTATATTTTCGGCCTGTTCCTCTCCCTCGGCATGAACGGCAAACTCGTCGACGTGCTCTCCGCGTTCTCGAAGGTGCTGGTACTCGCCATTGTTGTCTCATTCATCATGCTGATCGTCCAATACAGCATCGCCGGGACCATCGTGCGCAAAAACCCATTCCGCAGCCTGAAAAACATGATGCCTGCATACTTCACCGCCCTGGGCACCTCCTCGTCGGCCGCAACCATCCCCGTCACCTACGAATGCACCCGCAAAAACGGGGTGTCCGCATCCGTCGCCGGCTTCGTCATCCCATTGTGTGCAACAATCCACCTGTCGGGGTCCATGCTAAAGATCACGCTTTTCGCGTTCGCCGTCATGTTCATGGACGGCATGCACATTCCCCTGGGCGTGGCCGTGGGCTTCATCCTCATGCTGGGCGTCACCATGGTGGCCGCGCCGGGTGTGCCAGGCGGTGCGATTACGGCCGCGGTTGGGTTGCTGAGCGCCAGCCTGGGGTTCAACGACGACCAGGTGGCGTTGATGATTGCCGCGTATATTGCGATCGACTCGTTCGGCACCGCCTGCAA
>ERZ773035.2977-NODE-2977-length-10445-cov-3.215881_pt1 | contig 10445 bp, 4 predicted proteins | sample MGYA00511487_ERZ773035 | MGnify/ENA primary metagenome ERZ773035 (study PRJEB29015, sample SAMEA2737985) | human oral metagenome | biome: human oral; feature: human-associated habitat; material: dental | place: China | collected 2024 ...
TGGTATTCTTGGTAGTGTATATCTTCTTGCAAGATTTCCGTTCTACCCTTATCCCTGCTATTGCGGTACCGGTTTCTATCGTGGGTACTTTCTTCTTCCTAAATCTATTGGGCTACTCCATCAATATGCTTACCCTCTTTGCTTTGGTGCTTGCCATAGGTATAGTGGTCGATGATGCGATAGTGGTGGTCGAGGCGGTACACGCTAAAATGGAGCAGACGCACGAAAAGGCTAAGCCTGCTACTATTTCAGCTATGAACGAAATTACAGGAGCGATTATCTCTATCACCCTGGTGATGGCAGCTGTGTTTGTCCCAGTTACCTTTATTGAGGGGACAACTGGGGTATTCTACAAACAGTTTGGGGTTACCCTTATCATCGCAATTGTCATTTCAGCAGTAAACGCCCTTACCCTCAGCCCTGTGCTCTGCTCGCTTTTCTTAAAACCTCACGGCGATAAGGAGTATGAAGAGAAATCAGCTATAGGCAAATTCTTCCACAAATTCAACATTGCCTTCAATGCGGCAACATTGAAGTACGGACAGACTTTTACCTTCTTCTTGCGCCATAAATGGGTTACCTTAGTGCTTTTTGCTATTGCAGGGGGCGGTATTTACTTTGCCAATAAAAATATACAAACAGGGTTCGTACCTAACGAAGACCAAGGCTTCATCTTAATGGATCTTTCTATGATACCTGGTGCCTCTATGGAGCGTGCTGCCAATGAATTGCGCGAGGTGAGCAAAGACCTCAATAATATCCCTGGTGTTGAAAACTTCACTTTCGTAACAGGGCGCGGTATGCTATCAGGCTCTGGTAGCAACAATGGTATAGGCTTCTTCACCCTAAAACCTTTCGAAGAACGCTCTAAAGACCCTCGCCAAAGTATTGATGCTATTATAGGGCAGGCTTTTGCAGCTGCTTCTAAGATAAAAGATGCACAAATATTGTTCTTCCAGCCGCCAGCGGTATCAGGCTTTGGTATGGGGGCAGGGGTATCATTTGCTTTACTGAATAAATCGGGTGCCGATGTTACAGAAATCAATGAAACAGCCCAAGAGTTTATGGCGGCTCTCAATGCTCGCCCCGAAGTGAAGTACGCCCAAACCTCTTTCAATACCAATTATCCTCAATACCAAATGGATATCAATGTAGAGCGCGCTATGCAGTCGGGTATTTCAGTAAGCGAAATCCTTTCTGCTCTACAAAACTATATTGGGGGCTACTATGCTACCGACTTTACCCTCTACGGTAAGCAATTCCGCGTAATGGTACAAGCTTTACCTGAAGATCGTAAAGATGTAAACAGCCTAAATGGTATGTTCATACGTACAGGTAGTGGCGAGATGGCGCCGCTTTCAGAATATGTTACTATGCAAAGGGTATTTGGTCCTCAAGCGATAAGCCGTTATAACCTCTACACTTCGGTAGATATTTCGGCAGCCAATAATGAAGGCTATAGTACCGGTGATGTAGTGAAAGCTGTTGAAGAAGTAGCGGCTCAAACCCTTAACGCCAACTATGGCATTGATTATACAGGGCTTACCCGCGAAGAGCAAAACGCAGGCTCACAGACTATCATCATCTTTATTCTCAGCTTGGTGTTTACCTACTTTATCCTTTCGGCGCAATACGAAAGCTACTTATTGCCGCTATCAGTGCTAATGTCGTTACCATTCGGTATTTTTGGGGCATATCTGGGGCAATGGCTCTTTGGTTTGGAAAACAACATTTACTTCCAAATCTCACTAATTATGCTAATGGGTCTTTTGGCTAAAAACGCTATCCTGATAGTAGAGTTTGCAGTACAACGCCGCCGTATGGGCGAGAGCCTCTCTAAGGCAGCAATCAATGCCGCTATGGCGCGTTTGCGTCCAATCCTGATGACTTCATTTGCCTTTATCGTAGGACTCTTGCCATTAGTATTTGCTACAGGTGTAGGAGCTGCTGGTAACCGTTCAGTAGCTACCGGAGCCGCTGTTGGTCAGCTTATTGGTACTTTCTTCGGATTGGTAGTAATCCCCGTGCTTTTTGTTATCTTCCAAGACTTACAAGAGCGCATAAGTGGTCGCCGCCACAAAGCCGACGAAATATTCGCTACCCCTACAGGAGAATACTAAAATAAAGATAAAAGACAAAAAACTAAAAAGGTTATTACAGCAAATACTGTAATAACCTTTTTTATTACCAAACTAACGACTAACGACTAAAAACTAACGACTAAAAATTGCTAATTGACAAATTATTCGTACCTTTGCCGTACCGCTAAAAGATATAATACGATGAGCGAATTAAGTGTCAATCACCTTTTAGGTATTAAGTATATCACCGAAAAAGATATACAACTGATTTTCGAAACGGCTGACCACTTCAAAGAGGTTATCAACCGCCCTATTAAGAAAGTGCCTTCATTACGCGATATTACCATCGCCAACCTTTTCTTTGAGAACAGCACCCGCACTCGCCTCTCTTTTGAGTTGGCTGAAAAGCGCCTCTCTGCCGATGTGATTAACTTCTCGGCTTCGCAATCATCGGTTACCAAAGGCGAAACATTAGTCGATACGGTCAATAATATCCTTTCAATGAAAGTAGATATGGTAGTGATGCGTCACCCCAACCCTGGGGCTGGAGTCTTCTTATCGCAGCACGTCAAAGCCTCTATCGTAAATGCAGGCGATGGAGCGCACGAGCACCCTACCCAAGCCCTTTTAGACTCTTACTCTATACGCGAACGATTAGGCGAGGTTGCAGGCAAAAAAGTAGTGATAGTAGGCGACATACTCCACTCTCGAGTAGCCCTTTCTAATATATTTGCACTACATAAACAAGGTGCTGAAGTAATGGTTTGCGGGCCTAAAACACTTATTCCTAAATACATACACGAGCTTGGCGTAAAAGTAGAAACTAATTTGCGCAAAGCCTTAAACTGGTGCGATGTAGCCAATATGCTGCGCATACAAAACGAGCGCTTAGACATCAGTTACTTCCCCTCTACACGCGAGTATGTACAGCAATACGGACTTACCAAAGAGCTCTTAGCCTCTCTCGATAAAGAAATTGTGATTATGCACCCAGGCCCTATCAACCGAGGGGTAGAAATTACCAGCGAGGTAGCCGATAGCCCTCAGTCTATTATCTTGCAACAAGTAGAAAACGGAGTAGCGATACGTATGGCAGTGATATACTTATTAGCATCTGTTAGCAAGTAGCCAAATAGCTAATCTCTTCTAATTCTAATTGTAATAAACGCAAACGCCAAAGTAGTAAAGAAAGAAAACATCGCATACACAAGGGCAGGTTTGGTCATTGGGGCATTGTGCATCAGAGTGCCCGCTACGAATATTGCCAAAACTGTGTTTTGCAACCCTACCTCTATACTAATAGTAGTAGACTGTATGCCTGATAACTTAAAGAACTTAAGAGCTATAAAATAGCTAAGTATCATCGAACTAAGGTGCATCAGTAAGGTTGTAGGCAATAGCCGAATAATTTCATCTACTGATATACCACTCCCCCCAGATTCTTCACCTGCAAAAAACTTGATAAGGAATACTACCCCTAATAAAAGGGTATTAATTACTTTTAATGGAAACTTAATGCGATGAGCTATATTAGGAAAATAGCGATTGAAGAGCAATCCCAAAGTAGCTGGGATAATAACTATTTTAGTCACCTCCCACACAGTATGAAGAATAGGCAACGATACTTCAGTATGCCCACCCATAAAGGCAGCTACCGCCCAATTCGATAATACAGGTATAGAGACCAATATCAGCAGACTATTGATAGAAGTAAGAGCTACTGCCAGAGCGGTATCCGCTTTTATAAGATAGCTTATAAAGTTAGAAGTAGTACCCCCAGGGCAGATAGCCACGATAATAAGTCCTACTTTTTCAGCAGGCGAAAGGTTGGCTACCGCAGCAATAATAAAAGCACAAATAGGCAAAAACACCATTTGCAAGAAAAGCCCCAAATAAAGGGGCTTTGATTTTCTAAATATATTTTCGAAGTCAGCAAAGCGCAACGAACTGCCTATCGCAAAGGTGATAAGCATCAACACTGCTGAGAGTAGGTAATCAATAAAACTCATATTCTATATCTTTTTCATTGTTTTAAGTGGCAAAGATACGAAACTATTAATAATTAACAAATTAATAATTGACTACCTAACGTATAAAAATCCTTTTTTCTCTTCTAATGTATTATTTTTGTAGTATCGCAGTATATAGAAATAGGTACCTGCCAATGCTTTTTTGCCTATTACGTTTTTCACATTAGCATAACCTCTAAACACTTCAGGCTTACCATAATCAGGGTTTTCATACACTTTCAGTCCCATTTCATCAAAAATAATCACATAGATAGGTTTGTTTTCATCTGTATTCTCTACTTTGAAATAGTTATGAGAATTATGAGTTGAAACCCCATTATAAATAATTACCTCCGAAACCTCAGGGCTTGTTCCCGTTGGACTAGTTACAGTCGGTGTACTTACTGTGGGAGTAGTTACTGTTGGACTACTTACCGTTGGTGTACTCACCGTTGGTGTACTCACTGTTGGACTACTTACAGTCGGTGTGCTTATTGTTGGTGTACTCACCGTTGGAGTACTTACAGTCGGTGTGCTTACTGTTGGACTAGTTACAGTCGGTGTGCTTACTGTTGGACTACTTACTGTTGGACTACTTACTGTTGGACTACTTACTGTTGGACTACTTACAGTCGGTGTACTCACTGTTGGACTACTTACAGTTGGTGTGCTTACTGTTGGAGTACTTACAGTCGGTGTAGTTACTGTTGGAGTACTCACAGTCGGAGTACTCACAGTCGGAGTAGTTATAGCAGGATTAATAGTAATCACCTGTATATAACGGTTTTCATTATGAGCATTATCCTCTACAAACCATACATAGGTTACCTCTTTCTTTTTACCTTTGTCATCATATTTACTACTTTCACTCGATACCACAGGCAATACCCCATCACAGTTATCAGTAGCAGTAAGGTTCTCTTTGAAAGGCACTTGATCCTCACTCTTCACTATCATACTTTTAGGATAAGACGAAAGCTCTGGCTTCTGAGTATCTCTTAGCAAAATTTGCTGAGTGTGCCGAATAGGCAATGCATTATCAGCATATGCTATCCAAGAACGAGTGAGTTTATAAGCTTTTTTATCCCCTTCAGTCATTTCTTCTTCATAGTCTATACGGATATTATCAGCTCCTTCTGCCTTTACAGTCGCTTTTTCGGGTAGTTCTCCTTTACATTGTATGTGCATATCTTTAGGCAAGTCTCCTACAAAATGCAAACTATTAGTAGGAGTTTCTTTTTCGTAATAGATAAATTGCTGAGCTGTTACCTTATCACCGCAACCATTAGTAGCTATCCATTGACGCAACAGATAGGTATCGTGAGGTTCTTCCGATAGAACTATATTGATACGTCCTCTTTTACAATAGCTTTCAGCTGTAACATTCGGAGCTGCAGGTATAGCATTTTTCTTCACTGTTATAACAGGCTCTGGCAAATTCTTAAAGGTAATATCAGGACTGTGCATATCTAAAGTTCTTGGGGTATCGCTACTTACAGCATAGGCTATGTGGTTGAGTACTTCTATTTTGAAAAGTCCTTCTACAAAAAGATTACTTCCCTTCCAGCCTTTAGTTTGTGCAGGAAAAATAACAGTAGCTTTACCATTGTTAGGGATTCCATCAGCCAACACATATTTATAACTCTTTCCATAATCGTCTGAAAAGAGAATGCGCACCTTACTATCTTCACCAAAAATATTTTTATCAACATTCCAAAAGATAGTGGTTTCTTTGCCATATTTAAATCTATCTGCTCTGCTTTTAGTGATATTAGTTATTCTAAAAGGCGTACCTCCTACTATATTCACTTTGGTTTCATACACATCGTAAAGAGGCACGTGGGGTTTTCCATTTTTATAAGCCCCCACTTTCCCATCACATACTCCTAACCAAAAAGTAAATTCTCCTGTTTCATCTTTATTTGTAAATTTGAAAGGAACAGCTTCCCATTCATTGCTTCTATTCTTTCTATATGGTTGATAAAACTCTATACGGTTAGTCTCTGTAGGTCTGTTAGAAGGAAAACGAGCTTTTCCAAATATCTTAAAGTCAGCTTGGTGTGCCATATAAAGTAGCGGGTCTCCATCAGGGTCGCTGGCTTCTATATCAAACTGAAAGTAAGTATTAGGTGGCAAGGTATAACTCTTTTTCAATTTGGCACGATGTATCACTGGGGCACGATTGTCCGATACTTCTCCGTAGGGTATATTCGCTTGTGGCAGTCCTACCAATTGGGTACGTGCTTTATCGCTATAGTAAGCATCGTGTAGGTTAGTACGGTTGCGAATAGTGTAGATAGAGGGTAATGAGAAGTAAGTACCATAAGGGTCATTAATGTAACTCATTATCGAGTTTCCCCTATCAGGCTCTGTAAATGACGAAGCCGTTTGTCCTCCGATAGTAAAGGTATGCGCCGAGCCCAATAGGTGTCCGAACTCGTGAAGAATGATATAAAACTCGTGGTTAGCAATACAACCACCTTTTAGTTTCCCTGTGATTTCACCCAGATGCGCCAATCCACGATTGTCTTTGTATACCGAAAATACTATACCTGCATCGTAGTTTTCTTCACCTATCAAGCTGTTAAAATCGCCTGTAGCTCTCTCAACTACCGTTCTTACTGAGGGGCGGTCATACACTTCCTTTTCTTTAGTAGTGATGATAAGGCGAGGGTCGTTTACCAATTCAAACTGACAACCTATCTCCCTGCCACACACTTCATTCAGTCCTGCTTGCACTTCTGTCATAAAGGCTTTTACCTTGTTCATATCACTGCGGCAATGTCCTTTGTAAAAACTGTAATCTATAAGCATTGCCAAGCGGTACGTTATCATTACATTAGTGTTGTATAGCACTCGTTTGTCTTCTGATGGCAAGGCTACTTCAGCAAGAGCTACACCTCGGGCTGTAGTGCTTGCTTTTGGGGTAGTAGTGGTACCCATATCAGTATTACAATGCCCATCAGCACAAGTACCACAACTAAACTGACTCTTTTCGGTACTAATCTTTAGTATGCCTTTTTCGGTACTTAGGAAATAAGCCTTCCCTTCGTGCCACACTTCACCCGATATAGTAGAAGGAGCTACAGAAATACTCCCTGCAAAAGCCCCTTGATGGTAGGCTACAAAGGTGCGAAATCCTTCTTCGGCAAGAGAGTTATGGCGCTCATACCACATAAGGGGTATGCTTTTCCCTTTTACGGGTAAATGCCATTCTACAGCGTTATTTTGCTGAAATAAGCGTATTACAGCCGCTGCGTTTTGTTGTGCGTTTATGGTTCCTATAAATAAAAACCATATTAATAGTCGTAATATTTTCATTTTGCTAAATATTAATTGTCAATCATTTATCTGACATATAAGTATCCTTTTTTGTATGCTAATTGTCCGTTTTTATAATACGTAATGATATAGAAATATGTACCTGCCAAGGCTTTTCGCCCACCTATTATGGTACCCACATTAGCCATACCTCTAAATACTTCTGTCTTTCCATAATTATTATTCTCATAGACTTTTAGTCCCATTTCATCAAAAATAACCACTGAAATTGGTTGATCAGTATCTGTATTTTCTATTCTAAAGTAGTTAGCAGGGTCGGTTGTCGAAACTCCGTTATAGATAATAATCTCTTGGGTTGGACTACTTACCGTTGGTGTTGTCACTGTAGGGGTACTAACAGTAGGAGTTGTGACTGTCGGTGTTGTCACTGTTGGGGTGCTGACCGTAGGAGTACTTACTGTTGGGGTTGCTATTTGTGTCTTAGGATTTATAGAAATAGTTTGTGTATGCACTATGCTATTACCACAGCTATCAGTTGCTTTCCACATATACAGAACCTTATTATTCGCTTTACTTACCAAGGGCGTTACTTGCAAATTCCCAGCACAGTTATCTTCAGCGGTAAGCGTCTTAGCTTCAGGCAGAGCAGCCCCTTCTTCTATACTCACATCACTAGGCAAAAGCCCTATAAAAGCAGGTGCTTTATCATCTTTCACTGTAATGAATTGTTCAAAACTTACTATTGTATTGCACTCATCTCTAAAAGAGTAAGTACGTTTTAGGGTATAGTAGTTATCACATTTCTTATTAGTTTCTTCTTGTGCAATAGCCTGAGTAACTCTACCACAGCCGCCTTGCGTCTCTATCTTAGCAGTAGCTGGTATTGCATTAGCACAAGCCACTGTAATGTGTTGAGCAGGTAGGCTACTTGCTACTAAGGCAAGCGGCGTAGGGGCATTTTTGTTCTTATCAATCATAAAGCCGCCTACGTGATAAGGTTTAGTGCACGAAAGAGCAAAAGCCAACCCATCTATCACTTCTATTTTGATAATACCTTGTCCTCTTCGTTTGCCAGAATATCCGTGAGTAGTACCTATATTGATGTTGGGGAGTATCACATCACACGTTCCATTATTATCAGCAATCTCTTTCAGTATGTATTTATAAGTCTTTCCCGAGTCATTCGATAGCAAAATCCTAACTTTACTATCTTTTCCAAAAATATTTTCATCTACTTGCCAATGTAGGGTGAGTAACTGCCCTCCGTTGTAAGTGCGATTTTGTTCCCAACTACCATTGTCAAAGTTTTGTATTTGAAAAGGTTTTCCCTCAGTTATTTTCACTTTTACTTCCTCTACATCATACTTCACCACGTGGTTGCGGTCAGCTCTGTTATGGTCAGCAGCAGCCAACCAAAAAGTAAAAACACCAGGGGTATAGTTTAAAGGCGAAGTAGCAGCTATTGGCACAAAAGTATTGCGTTCTTGCTCAAACCAAGTAGTCTCAAAGCGTATATTACCATTGGTTTTCCCTTTGTAAGTCATAAAGCGCGCGTTTGAACTAGTAGAGTGAAAACGCCTATCTGCTTGGTGAGCTATATAGGTAATGGTATCATTCTCAGCATCCGTACCTGTTAGGTAAAACTGAAAGTAGGTATCTTTCGGAATTACATATTCTTTCTTTAAGTGCGAACGGTCAAGTACAGGAGGCTGGTTATTACTCTTCACCCCATACACAAGGTTAGAGCCTGTACCTTCCACGCGTTTTCCTGCCTCTTGGGTGCGTGCCTCATCAGCATAATAGGCCATCGAGTTACCTAAAAATCTACGTATAGTTTCCAAACTTATCAATGAAAAGAAATCGCGAGGGTACTCGTGCCCGTAGCTCATAATCGACTGACCTGAGCCTATTTCTGTTTTGCTAGTATAGTTTCCTCCGTTAGAAAAAGTATGATCTGCCCCAAACATATGTCCGATCTCGTGAGCTATAGTCGAAGGTTTTACAGGGCGTGCCGTAGCATTTGCCTTATTATGTTGTTCATAAGCCGAATAAACAGCTGCCATACCATTATATTTCTCCCTATAATCAGTCAGAATAACTGCCAAATCATACTTTTTAGAGTCATAATGTTTGTTAAGGGTAATCGTACCATCATTTACCACATCATTAGCCCGACTGCCTCTGCCAAATAGCTGATTTTCTGTAGTAGTGAAGATAAGTGCTTCATCATCTACTAAAGTAAAATCTACCCCTACATCATTGCGGTATAATTCATTTACAAAGGCAATGGTGGCATACCAAAATGCCTTAACCTTATTTACATCCCTATTAAAATATTTCGAATTGTAAATGCTGTAATCTACCGGAAGTGCCAATCGGTAGTGCCTAAATACCCCATCGGTGTGAATAAGAGCATCGGGGTAAAGCGAATTGTATATTTCTGGTTTCTCAATGGGTGGGTCATTCTTATCTTCATTGCCTTCATAGTACTGTCTGCTTGTAAGACTTTGTTTTTCAGAAGAATTTTGTACGCCACAGGCTTTTGAAGATTGGTCTTTCTTTATGCTAACTACTCTTTTTTCTGAAGTCTCTAACAGATACGAATTGCCTTGATAGAAGATTTCGCCAGTAGCATACTCCTTGCTAAGGGTTATTACTCCTACGAAATGGTCTTGATAATAGCCTACAAAACTGCGGAACTCTCGAGTTTGAGATGCAACTTTTCGCTCTTGCCATTTGATAGGTAACGACGATGCGTTAGGAAGAGATACTGCCCAGCTAATAGGTTGAGGCTGTGAAAAATAATTGAAGAGTTCTTGAGTTTTTTGTTGCGCATTGGCGGCTTGCAAACCTATAACCAATGCGCAACAATAATATAATATTGCTTTCATTACTGATATTAGTTTGACTGTGCAAAGGTACGAACTAAAAATCAATTAGCAAGCTAATTATTATAATTTTTGTTAATAATATTATTTTAAATTTCTTAGATAAAGTCAAAGCACAAATTAAACCTGCAACTCCAGAACCAACTATAACTACATCTGAATTTTCAATTTTCATTTTAATCGCC
>ERZ773035.2978-NODE-2978-length-10435-cov-7.126590_pt1 | contig 10435 bp, 10 predicted proteins | sample MGYA00511487_ERZ773035 | MGnify/ENA primary metagenome ERZ773035 (study PRJEB29015, sample SAMEA2737985) | human oral metagenome | biome: human oral; feature: human-associated habitat; material: dental | place: China | collected 2024 ...
GCTTCCTCGCACGGATATATTGCAGCCGGTTCCGCCACGATAGCTATCATATTTATGAAATTCGCTTATAGTTCCAACAAAAACAAAAGGATCTTCTATATTTTTTCTACTAGGTGCGCTTTGATATGCTATCAAAAGAAGTATAGGTGCGATAAATGAAACGCAAACAACGATTAGCGTTATAAAAGTATGCTTCCGATCAAAGCCGAATTTAATCAAATCATACCAATAATCTACGTAGTAAAGCGGGTTTTTCATTGTATTACTTTAGTAGCTTTTGGCAAATCAGAATATTCTTGTAGCGATTTAAAACCACCTGTAATAGGTACACCTTTTATCAACACTTCCTCTACTCATCTATATCTCCTTTATTAAAATTAAGGCATTGGAATTTTGAGCGTCAGAATTTTCCTGTGAGCCTCGCTCTAAATTTTGACGTCGTTCGTTTAGAATTTTCTTTAGCTCTTCGAGCCTTGCCTCGTTCATCCTTATCCCCGCTAAACCGCCTATTTAGAAGTCTAAATTTAAACCCCAAGCTAAATTTCAGAGCTTTCCTTGCGCGTCTTTATAGACATTTTTCACGTCGTAAACCAGCGAGCCCGCGTAATCAAGCTCGAAAAACTGCTTATGCGCCACGGCGATTACGACACAGTCAAATTTGCGCAAGTCGGGCTTTTGCAGCAGATCGATGTCGTAGTACCTCTTAGCGTCGGCGGCGCTCGCCCAAGGATCATAGACGCTTACTTCGCAGCCGAAATTTTTAAGCTCGTTTATCATATCCACGACGCGCGTATTGCGGGTATCGGGGCAGTTTTCTTTAAACGTAAGTCCCAAGATCAAGACCTTCGCGCCCTTGACCTTTTCATCATATTTTATCATCATCTTAACGACCTCCGTAGCGACGTAGCTTCCCATATTGTCGTTAATGCGGCGGCTTGAAAGGATGATTTCTGGATGATAGCCCACCTCGGTCGCCTTCTGCGCCAGATAATACGGATCGATGCCGATGCAGTGCCCGCCCACAAGCCCCGGACGGAAGCTTAAGAAATTCCACTTCGTAGCCGCCGCGTCGATGACGTCGTTGGTGTTGATACCGAGCTTACCGAACAGGATCGCAAGCTCGTTGATAAAGCCGATATTGATGTCGCGCTGGGTGTTTTCGATCACCTTCGCGGCCTCGGCGACCTTGATGCTGCTAGCGCGAAAGGTGCCGTTTTGCAGAATGCTAAGATAGACGCTATCTACGACGTCCAAAGCCTCGGGGGTGCTTGCCGAGACGATCTTTTTAATCTTAGTGACGGTGTGAATTTTATCGCCGGGATTGATCCGCTCGGGCGAATATCCGCAGAAAAAATCGCGGTTAAATTTCAACCCGCTTACGCACTCTAAAACCGGCACGCAGTCCTCCTCCGTAGCGCCCGGATAGACGGTGCTTTCATACACGACGATGTCGCCCTTTTTAAGCACGGCTCCGACGCTTTCGCTGGCCTTGATTAGCGGCGTAAGATCGGGGCGATTTAGCCTATCTACGGGCGTCGGCACGCACACGATATAAAAATTGCTCTGCCTCATATCATCTAGATTTGCGCTAAATTTAAGCCCGTTTTGAATCGCCGCAGCAAGCTCCTCGTCGCTAAGCTCCAGCGTGCGGTCGTGCCCGCCGCATAGCTCGTCTATGCGCTCTTGCGAGACGTCAAAGCCCACGACCTCGTGTTTCGCGGCAAACGCCGCCGCCAAAGGAAGCCCCACGTAGCCAAGTCCGATTATCGCTATTTTCATTTTTCCCTCATTTGCTTTCATATTTTCCTCTTTTCTTTGCGTTAAATTTCATCGTTAAATTTCGCTCTCAAACTCGCTAAATTTCACGCTCACGCAGATACATTGCGCGTCTTAAAATTTAACATTGCAAGCTCGCTCGCCGTTTTACTTGCGTGGCGGCAAATTTAAAATTTTGCCTTGACGCGGAATTTTACGCCGCGGCAAAATTCCGCATTGCGATAAAGCTCTATCGCCTTAGCGCAGCGAGCGACACAGCACGAAATCCCGCGTCGCGACAAATTTCCATCGCCGTGCCGTTAAAATTTTACGCCGCCAAAATTCCGCGCCGTAAAATTTAAACGTCTTAAAATTTCGAAAAGCCGCGCCGAATTCCACGAATTTTCGTCGCCGCAAGTCGCAAAATTTCAAAAAACCTCGCGAAATTTAGCAAATTTAATCTTTAATTTCAACTGCCTCATCCTTAATCTCGACCTTTTGCGTGGCGTTTGCGTCGGCCGCGGGCTTTAGATAGCCCTCCTCAATCAAAATTCCTACCGCCCGCTTAAAGATCGGCAGCGCATTTTGAGCGGCGTAGTAGCTGCCCCTTTTAGGCTCGCGCACCAAAACGCCGATCGTGTAGCTGGTGTCCGCGTCGTTGGCAAAGCCAAAAAACGAGCTGTTATAGGCGCTCGAATAGCCGCCTCCCTTAGCGATGCGCGCAGTGCCCGTCTTGCCGCCGATTTGCAGCCCCGCTACCCGCCCTTTGCGCCCCGTGCCGCTCTCAACCGTTTTGATTAAAATTCCTTTTATTACGTCAGCGGTAGGTTTAGAGATGACCTGGCGGGTTTCGCTTTCGTTGACGATATAGGTTTTGCCGTTATTTTCTAGATTTTCGACTAGGCGCGGGCTAATCATGACGCCGCCGTTGTTAAAGACGGTATAGGCATTTAGCATCTGAAGAAAGGTCATCTGCGCGCCGTAGCCGTAGCTGATCGTGGCTTTGTAAATTTTATTATTCAGGCTTTTGATACTAGGTATATTTCCGCTTTGCTCATACGGCAGATCGATGCCCGTTTTTTGCGACATACCGAAGTTCATCAGCCCGTCATAAATAGCCTGCCCCTCCAGCCGCTCTGAAATTTTAATCATTCCAATATTTGAGCTGTGGATGATGATCTCCTCGCCGCTCATCTGCTTAGCCGGGTGCGTGTCGCGGATCGTGCGAGTACCAAGCTTATAGCTGCCGTTATAGGTATTGATGATCTCGCCCGGTTTGACGGCTTTGGCATCGTAGGCGATTGCGAAAATTATCGGCTTCATAATCGAGCCCACTTCGTAGGCGTATTCGCTCGCGGTAAAATTTAAATTCTTAAGATCGTTTTTCGTGATGTTTGAGGGGTCATAGCGGGCATTGGTCGCAAGGGATAAAATTTTGCCCGTTTTGGAGTTCATAATGCCCACCACGATTTCTCGCGCATCGTAATTATCAGCGCCCTCATCGCTTAGGCGCTCTATCTTTCTTTGCAGCGTTAGCGGCACGCTTAGGCGGACATTGTAGCCGTCGATCCTGCCCGTTTTTTTGCTGCTACGCTCTAGAATGATGTTGCCGCCGATATCGCGCGGGCCCACGATAAACTCATCTCTAACCGGCGCTAGATAATACTCATAGTACTTCTCGATCCCCTTAATTCCGCTAACCTTTGTAATGCCATCAACCTCTTTTTTATTGATATAGCCGATTAACGGAGTGAGCGAATCGCCGACATTGTAGCTGCGCTTCTCGCCGCTTTCGGTCACGCTCATGCGGATAGGCGGATTTAGCCTGCCGTTTGAGCCTATGAAGCTAACGAAGACCTTTTTTAAATTTAGCTTATACGCAAGCTCTTTTAGATGCACGGCGGTTTTGGCGTCGATCTTATACGACAGCACGGTCGTGCCGCCAGAGCCCTCGATCGCGCTTTTGACACGCTTTTCGCTATCACCCGTGTAGATGCAGTATAGCCGCACGAAAAGATCAAGCTTGTTTTTATCGATGCTGCGTGCGTCGACGCTAACTTTATAGAGTTTGACGGAATTTGCCGCGACATAATTATCTTTTGCGATTATCGCGCCGCGGATCGCGCTGTTGGTTTCATTGACATCCAGGCGCGGTAACTTGCGCTCAGTGCTGCCCCAAAAATATAAAATCGCCAAAAATACGAAAAGCGCCGCCGGCACGAATATAAACATCACGATAATCATACCAACCGAGGAGCTTTTATCTCTTTGCCACATCTTATTTCTTTAAAATTCTAAATTCCGCGTATTTTTTACGCTGCTGCATTTCAAGCTTTGGCTCAATGCTGCGCTCCGCGCAGAACTTTAAGATCCGCAAAGCGCTCAAAGCCGCTATCTTGCACACTAAGCTCAGCAAATAGAGCGAGGAATTCCGCTCGCGGCATCTCTTTAGCACCCATAAATTTCAGATGCTCGTTCATAATCTGGCAGTCGATTAAAAAGCCGAAATTTGCAAGCACCTCACAAAGCCTAATCAGCGCGACTTTCGAAGCGTTGCTCTTTAGGCTCAGCATGCTCTCGCCGCAAAACACACGCCCAAAAATTAGCCCGTATAGCCCACCTACGAGCTCGCCGTCCTCGTATGCCTCGACGCTGTGAGCGTAGCCGTCTGCTGCCAAACGCGAGTAAGCCTGCACGATCTGCTCGCTGATCCACGTGCCGTCGCTCTCTTTTTTGCGCACGTCTTTGCAGCGCTCGATGAAGCCCTTAAAATTTGCGTCAAATTTCACTTCATATCGCTTAAGATAGGGCTTGATGGACTTTTGCACACGCACTTCACGCGGATCAAGCACTGCGCGCGGATTGGGCGACCACCATAAAATCGGCTCATCCTCGCTAAACCACGGAAATATCCCTGCGCTATAAGCGCTAAGCAAGCAATCCTCGCTCAGATCGCCGCCGCTTGCAAGTGGCGCAAAATCGGGCGCATCCATAGGATCTGGAAAATCGTAAAACCGAGCCATTATTTAACGACACTGCTTTGAGCTAGTGCGGGTTGCTTTTTTTCTATCTGCGGCAAAGGCGTAGAAGCAAAGCTAAAGCTTAGCTCGCCGTCTTTTACGCTCACGCTAACTAAGCCGCCCTCCTGCAGCGCGCCAAAAAGCAGCTCACCGCTTATATGATCGCTGATCTGAGAGCTGATCTCGCGCTTTAAATTTCGCGCGCCAAACTCGTCTGAATAGCCGCGCGAGATAATCAAATCTTTTGCTTCCTTGTTTAGACTAATCTTTACGTTTTTTAGCTGCGACTCTAGCTCGCCGATAGTTTTATCCACGATCTTTTCTAAAATTTCGCCGCTTAAGCGGTTAAAATTTATGATTTTATCGATACGGTTGCGAAATTCCGGCGCGAAGAAGCTTCTTATGGCGCTATCTACTTTATAGCTCTCGTCTTTTGTAAATCCGACCTGCGGCGCTTCTTTCGTGCCTAAATTCGACGTCATTATTATGATCGTATTTTTAAAATCGGTCGTAACGCCGTTGTTATCGGTAAGACTTGCGTTATCGAAAATTCCTAAAAAAATATTCGTCATGCTAGGATGAGCTTTTTCTACCTCATCAAATAAAATGACGCTATATGGGTGCTTTTTGATGTTGTTAGTTAAAATTCCGCCATTTTCAAAGCCCACGTATCCAGGAGGTGCTCCGATGAGCCTAGAGACGCTGTGAGCTTCCATATACTCGCTCATATCGTAGCGCTCAAAATGCACTCCAAGCTGCGCGGCTAAGACCTTGGCTAGCTCACTTTTGCCCACACCGCTGCTACCTGCAAATAAAAATACGCCGATTGGGGAGCTTGCGCCTCCAAGCCCGGCGTAAGAGCGCAAAAGCGCCTTGCAAAGGCTGCTAACCGCCTCATCTTGACCGAAAATTTCACGCTTGATATTAGCTTCCAGATTTTTTAGTACCTGTTTATTATCGACGCTACTGCTTAAATTTGCGATATTCGCGCTAATCGAAAGTGTATTTACTAAATCATCCTTACTGATTTCAAGCGGAGCTTCGTGTGGCTTAAACGCAAAGCTCGCACCCACCTCGTCGATAAGATCAATGGCGCTATCGGGAAGGAATTTATCGCTTTGATATTTTTTAGCAAGCGTTACGCTATCACGCAAAATTTCGTCGCTAAATTTTACGCCGTGAAATTCCTCATATTTTTTGGCTACGCCTTTTAAAATTTCGACGCTATCGTCAATGCTAGGCTCGCTTACATCGATCTTACAAAACCTGCGGCTAAGCGCTTTATCCTGCGAAAACGAGCGGTATTCGCCGTATGTAGTAGCGCCGATGACCGATAGCTCGCCGCTTGCAAGCGAAGGTTTTAGGATGTTTGACATATCAAGTTCGTTGCGATTGCCCGTGCCTGCGCCAACGATCGTGTGAATTTCATCGATAAATAAAATCGCATTTTGATTAGCGCTAAACTCGTCTATGAGATCCTTTAGCCTCTCCTCAAACTCCCCGCGCAACGTAGTGCCTGCGATCAGCGAGCCAGCATCAAGGGCGTAAATCACCTTGTTTTTTAGCTTTTCTGGCACTTCGCCGCGGACGATTTTTAGCGCGATACCCTCGATGATCGCGGTTTTACCAACTCCTGCTTCGCCCACTAAGATCGGATTATTTTTCTTGCGGCGACAGAGGGTTTGCAGCGTCTTTTCGATCTCTTTTTCGCGTCCGATGAGTGGATCGATCTTACCCTCAAGCGCGATTTTATTGAGGTTTGCTGTATAAAGTGAACTAGGCGAATCCTTTTTAATATCGCGCTCGTTTATGGCGTCCTTTTCGCCCTCAAACGCAGGCTCAAATTCCGTATTCTGCCACTGCCTGCGGCTTTCGTCATAATTCATCGCATGCGTGATATCATCGATATCGTATGAGTTTAGCTTAATCGCTGCGGCTTCGTCGCGAGAAACGACCTCATCACGGTGATCGAAAGCGGATTTGTACTTTCGCACAATGAGCTCAAAAATCGCGGCATTGATACCGTAGTGATTTAAAATTTTAGTGCAGTCGTTTTCCTTATCATTTAGAATTTTAAGCATAAAATCAAGCTCGTTTTTAGGCTCTTTAGCGTTATTTAATTCAGTATAGAACTGCTTAAATTCTATCGTCTGCGCCGGATCCTTACCGCTTGATTTAGGCATCATATCCAAAAGCCCGCCCAGATTATCCAAGATATTTAGGTAGTTAATATCCGGAATTTCTTTGGCGATGAGCCCATGGAAGGGCTTATTGTATTTAAAAATCGCATAAACTACGTGCGAAGTGGTGATATATTCGTCCTCGCCGTCGTTTGCGACGCTGATTGCTTGTTCAAAATGTTTGTTTAAAAAAAATCCTATCATTGCTTTCCTTTAAATTTAATCCTCTTCGATCTCACATCTAAGAGGGAATCCTGCGGCCTTTGCCGCTTGTAAAACCGCTTGTTGCTTGCACTCGGCTATCTCTTTGGGATACGCGCCGCAAACCGCGCGACCCTGCCTATGAACTTTCATCATTAAATCTACGGCGTCGTTAAAGTTTTTGGCGAAAATCTCCATCAAAATATAAACCACGAAATCCATCGTCGTCACGTCGTCGTTAAGTAAAATTACTTTATACGGATGAGGCACAAAAGATTTTGTTTTGGCGCGAGTGTGAATCTGCACACCGGTTTTAGTTGCCATTTTTTATCCTGGCAATATCGCTTTTTATCACATCGGTATCGACCATGCCTAAGTAATACGGCTTGCCCCGCTCATCGCCCTCATTGATGTCGGTAAGCCTTTGATATTTTCCATCTTTAAGTACTACCTTAAAAGGGATCGAAAGCGCGTGACGATAACCGATGTCGCTTAAAATTTGACCCACTATGCGCTCGTTTTGTTTTGAATTGGAGATGAAATAATACGCATTAAACTTTTTCGTAAAATTTTCGATCACTTGCGCGTCCGTAATGTCCTCAAAATAAATCAAGCCGACCATTAGAAAATCCGCGGAATTTTTTAACTGAAAGTCCATCAGATGCGGCGCTTCGATGCGGCACGGCTGACAGTAAGTACCGAAAATATCAAACATTAAAATTTTATCGCTGTCCGCGAGCTTAAAGCCCTTTTCTGTCCGCTCAATCGTTACCTCGCCGCCTACGACGCTTTTAAGCGTAAGGCGCTCTCCCGTTTTAAACGGCGTAAAAGCTACCTCCTCGCCACTTTCTCCGCCAATACGCTCGCCATTTTTATCTTGAGCGGAATTTTTTGCCATCTGATTCTCGCTCGCGGCAGGATTCTCGCCAGCAGAGCCCGTCTTTTTCTGCGAATCATCTCCGCAGCCACTTAAAACAAAAATCGCCAAACATGATAGTAAAAATTTCTTCATTGCATTTCCTTCGGGTTTAAATTTAAGCCCGCATTTTAACCAAAGTTTTGTGAATTTAAAATGAATGCTTGTCGTATCGCTTCATCGCGCTTTGCGCTTCGCGGTCGGCTTCCTTGCGCTTTAGCGATTCGCGCTTGTCGTGCAGATTTTTGCCACTAGCCAAAGCGATACGCGCCTTTACGCGGTTTTTATCATTCAGATACAGCGACAAAACCACGATGGTAAGGCCCTCTTTGCTAACCGCGCCTAAAAGCTTATCGATCTGCTTTCGGTGCATTAAAAGCTTTCGCACTGCCCCTTCGTCTGGACGAAAATGCGCGTTAGTGCTCTCAAGATAGCTGATATGGGCGTTTAGCAAAAACAGCTCGCCGCGGATCACGCGACAGAAGCTATCTTTGAGATTGCCCCTGCCCGCGCGCAGAGCTTTGACCTCGCTGCCCTTTAGCACGATGCCCGCCTCAAAGCTTTCAAGTATCGTAAAATCGTGAAATGCCTTGCGATTTTTACTCAGTTCTTTCATCTTTTTCCTTCTAAATTTAGTCCTAAGCTTAGCCCGTTTTTGCTTAAATTTAAAAGCGGGCGAGCGAATTTTAAATTTTATCTTTAAATTTAGCTTTTAAATTTTAACCGCGCGCCTTGGAATTCTTATTTTAAGAAAAACACGCTGCTACCGCTGCCGCTTAGAAACATATCGCGATACTTGCTCATCTGCGGATATAGCTTTATGCACGGCGCGAAAAGATCGTTTAGCTGAAAGCTGCCATATTGCGCCAGCAGCTGCTCGCTGCTTAAACGCAACATCTCTTGCGCCTGCGCGGCGTTTATATTTTGCATAAAGCTTGCGCGAAACTCATTATAAACCGCGCCGGTGGAGCAAAAGATTGCAGGCGTTAAAATTTCAATCGCAGGCAAGAGGTCCTCGAAAGGCTCGATGATCTCGCCGATACCGCGCACGTTTGCGGCCTCAAGTCCGCTAACAAAAAACGCGACGTCCGCGCCGATATTTTGCGCGATTTTAGTAAGCCGCTCACGTGAAATTTTTAAGCCTAATTCCTCGTTCGCAAGCCGCAAAAATGCCGCCGCGTCGCTACTGCCGCCCCCAAGACCCGCGCCGATCGGAATATGTTTTTTAAGCACGATCTTGTGTGAGCCGAAAAACTCCGCAAGCTCGCGCGCAAAGCCCGCCTGCTCAAGCGCCGCCTTGGCTTTTAAAATTATGTTATCCGCGATCTGCGCGGCGTCGCATTCAAGCGCAAAGCCGCTCGCGCGCTCGAAGCTTATCTCATCAAAAAGCTCCCTGCGCAGCACGAAGCGCGAGGCGATCTCGTGGTAACCGCCGCGCGTGCCGACGACTTTTAAAAAAACATTGATCTTTGCATAGGCCTTCAAAATTTTACTCCTTCTGCGCCTTGGCGCGCTTGCGTTAAATTTAGCTCGCGGTAAGCTCATCTATAGCGCGATTACAATTCCGAGCTAGCAAAATTCTAACCGCACCACCGCACGGCGCGAAACTTGATCCGCAATCACAGCGCCCGATACGTAAATTTATAAGGCGCGGAATTTAAATCCGCAACGCACGCGGCCGAATTTCAACCCGCGGCGCAAATCTATCTTAGCGATTAAAATTCCAAGCTGGTAAAATTCTAGCCGCACCGCTGCACGCCGCACTAGGTCATAAATTTAGTTTAGCGATACGCCGCCCGCTGCAAAATCAAACCCATCGGCACAGACTACGCATTACCGCAAGCCGAAATTTCATTTGACAAAAACTGCTTGCTGCGCCGCAATAAGCCTAACCTGCGCGCTTTTTAAATCGCGAAATTTTAATCTCGCAGTGCGTCGCCGTCGCGCGGCAAAAAGCAAATCAAAACGCCGCTTGGTCGCGTTTAAATTTAGCCCCATGGATTTATTCCTTTTCACAAGCGAACGTCGCCTGCCTAGTCGCACGTTTAAATTTACGCCGCCCGATGCCGATTTTGCGATCTATGCGCAACGAAAAAGCGTGATCTCTCGCCCGCTGCTCCGCACGATAAAATTTAACCGCACATAGTAGCGCGTTATGCGAGCAAATTTAAAAGCCGTATTTATAACCGCTTAAATTTCAAGCTAGGGCCGCCCGATCAAAATTCCGCCGCAAGCTAAAGGCGCTGATTAAAACGCGCCGCCTGCGATCGGAACGTCGTTCCAAAGATAGCACACCTCGCCCGAGCTTATCTCGATGATCGAGTAAAAATCGCCGCAGATAAGCAGATAGCGGCCGTCCGCGC
>ERZ773035.2981-NODE-2981-length-10432-cov-14.565192_pt1 | contig 10432 bp, 7 predicted proteins | sample MGYA00511487_ERZ773035 | MGnify/ENA primary metagenome ERZ773035 (study PRJEB29015, sample SAMEA2737985) | human oral metagenome | biome: human oral; feature: human-associated habitat; material: dental | place: China | collected 2024 ...
GTCACCTTGCACCCGACTTCCATCGTTCGAAAAGGCCTCTATCTTTGCAGCCTCAATTTTTGAGATTCAGAGAGTAATAACAAGAATGGTCTAACTTTTTAAGCAAACAGAGTACTCACTTTTTAAGATGGAAAATTTGAAAGACATTGTCCCCGATGAGAGCTTCAACTGGGATTCGTATGAAAAAGGCGATTCAACACCGAACGTCAATCGGGACGAACTCGTCAAGACGTACGACGAGACATTGGGAGCCATGAAGGACAAGGAAGTAGTGATGGGCACCGTCACAGCGATGAACAAGCGCGAAGTGGTGGTCAACATCGGCTACAAATCGGACGGCATCGTGCCCATGTCTGAATTCCGCTACAACCCCGATCTCAAGGTCGGCGATGAGGTGGAAGTCTACGTTGAGAATCAAGAAGACAGGAAGGGTCAGCTGATCCTCTCGCACAAGAAGGCCCGCTCGGCCCGCTCTTGGGAACGCATCACGGACGCTTTCGAGCGCGACGAGGTGCTCAAGGGCTATGTGCGCGGACGGACAAAGGGCGGCATGATCGTAGACATCTACGGCATCGACACCTTCCTTCCGGGCTCGCAGATCGATGTGAAGCCGATCCGCGATTACGATGTGTTCGTCGGCAAAACGATGGAGTTCAAGGTCGTCAAGATCAACAAGGAATACCGCAACGTGGTTGTTTCGCACAAGGCCCTCATCGAGGCCGAGCTGGAACAGCAGAAGCGCGAGATCATCTCTCGACTGGAGAAGGGCCAAGTGCTCGAGGGTACGGTCAAGAACATCACCTCGTACGGCGTCTTCGTCGACCTGGGCGGTGTGGACGGTCTGGTGCACATCACGGACCTGTCTTGGGGACGCGTATCGCACCCGGACGAGGTGGTGCACATCGATCAGAAGCTCAACGTCGTGATCCTCGACTTCGACGACGAGAAGAAGCGCATTGCCCTCGGCCTGAAGCAGCTTACGCCGCACCCGTGGGATGCCCTCGACCCGAACCTGAAGGTGGGCGACCATGTGAAGGGCAAAGTCGTAGTGATGGCCGACTATGGCGCATTCCTGGAGATCGCTCCGGGCGTCGAGGGTCTGATCCACGTCTCGGAGATGAGCTGGACGCAACACCTGCGCAGCGCTCAAGACTTCATGAAGGTAGGCGACGAGGTGGAAGCTGTCGTCCTGACGCTCGACCGCGAAGACCGCAAGATGTCGCTCGGTGTGAAGCAGCTCCGCGAAGATCCGTGGGAGAAGATCGAGATCAAGTATCCGGTCGGATCGAAGCACACGGCTCGCGTACGCAACTTCACCAACTTCGGTGTCTTTGTGGAGATCGAAGAGGGCGTAGACGGATTGATCCACATCTCCGACCTCTCTTGGACGAAGAAGATCAAGCACCCGAGCGAGTTCACACAGATCGGCGCCAACATCGATGTACAGGTGCTCGAGATCGACAAGGAGAACCGTCGCCTCAGCCTCGGCCACAAGCAGCTGGAGGAGAACCCGTGGGATGTGTTCGAGACGATCTTCACCGTCGGCTCCGTGCATGACGGCACGATCATCGAAATGCTGGACAAGGGCGCCGTTGTATCGCTGCCCTACGGTGTGGAAGGTTTCGCCACCCCGCGCCATCTGACCAAGCAGGACGGATCGCCGGCTAAGCTCGACGAGAAGCTGCCCTTCAAGGTGATCGAGTTCAACAAGGATGCGAAGCGAATCATCCTCTCGCACAGCCGCACCTTCGAGGACGAGCAACGCAGCGCACGTGCAGCTGAGCGTCGTGCCCGTAACAACAGCAACAGCGGCGGCGGCAATAACGGTGGCGGCGGTCACCATGCTCCGGCACCCGAGATGGTAAACGCACCCGTGATCGAAAAGACCACACTGGGCGACATCGAGGAGCTGGCTGCACTGAAAGAGAAGCTGGAGAACGGCGAGGCATAATCCGACACGGATAGGCCCCCTCGGTCTTCACTCATAGCACACGAAAAAGAGGGACGCGGATCAATCAGATCTGCGCCCCTCTTTCATTTTCCCCTCACCGAGAGCGGGAAGGTTGGCCCGGTAAGTACAGGCGGTCAATCCGTGCCTCGGAGCAGGAAGTCGGACACGACGGCGATGGCCTCGTGCGCGACATCGGTGTCGGCGAAGAGTCCGCAGTGGCAGCCGAGGTCGACAACACGCGACATCTCCATGAACGGCACCACACGCCGCGCATGCTTCACCACCTCATCGCCCGGGAAGAGGCAGTCCGACTTGCAGGCCACAATGCCGACCGGTGCACGAAACTTATCCAGGCTTTTCTTCTTCACCTCGCGCCACTCCTCGGGCTCAGGCCGGAGGTAGAGATAAATGAGGCGTGCCATCTCAAGCAAATCGGGAGCTTCAAAGTTCAGGGCTGGCTCTAAGGCGCGTTGCACAGCCTGATCCGATAGCTGCAGACGGTCCAGATCGGGCGTTCGGGCGCTGAGCAGACGATCGGTGCGCGCCAGCGACGTGGAGGCGAACCCAGCGGGCTGCACCAACATGAGTCGGCTGACGCTCAGCACGGCCGTCTCACAGAGCTGCAGCGCAATGCGTGCTCCCTGCGACCAAGCCAGAACGGTGCATCCACGCAGCCCCAGCGCCTCCATCACTTGCAGCGCCCATCGCCCATACTCCCCCTTCGAGGCGCTCAATCGGCGCCCCAGGCTGAAACCGACGGCCCCGGGCACATCGGGCACAAGAAGTCGCACCCGCTCCAGATCCAGTCCCTCGATGAAAGGGCGCATGGCCAGCGGGCCGGTGAGGTATTCGCCATGAAAACAAAGGATGGGCGTAGCGTCGTGTCGCCCATAAGTCACAACGTGCGTATCGCCCAGCTCCGTAGCCACCATGCATTCGGAGAGAGGCACGTCGAGCTCGGCCAGGTGTCGGCGGTATAAATCGTGTATAAGTCGGCGTCCGCCCGCCGACCGATAGATGTCATCCATAATCAGTGAAAAATGAGAAACTAAAAACGGGCTGTCACCCCGCGTGGGGAGTCAGCGGCGCAAATATAGACGCAGCGGGGAGCTTCGGTAGGGTGAAGTTTTTCGCCTCCACCTGCCTGCTCCACCCGCGTTTTGGGTCGGAGAGGTTTAGAACCTCTCCGGAGACGTTTTTTACTTCACGCGAGACGTTTTTCACCTCACGTGAGAGGTTCAGAACTTGTCGGGAGACGTTTTCTACCTCTCGTGACACATAAAAAACCTCTCGCGAGAGGTTCTAGACGTGTCGCGAGAGGTTCAGAACGTCTCAGGCGGTTTTGAGCCTGAAAGAGAGTCATAATGACAGCCTTTAACTGCCACAAAGTCGCTTTTATGTCTCATACGTAGAAAGATCTATCGGCACTTCCTTCAGGCGATATAAGTGCTCCGGATCCACCTCCATCTGATGGTACTTTACAGTTCGCCCTTTCAAAGCTTCGATGATCCTCAACTTGTCGCTTTCCTTACAATTCACTCCGAAGTAGATATCGGTGATCATACCATCCGGCATGGGTACTTTTTGATAGGGATCCGGAGTGTTGTCTTTGTCGTAGTATATCAGTCGCATCTCATGTTCATAGCTCCAAGATTCATGTTTTGTAAACATGGCTTCTACGATTGTTATCTGCTCCTTCAATACACTCATGTCTGCTCGATACCTTACTTCTTTTAAGAATCGAATCGGGCGCTTTTCGTCTGTAACATTGAAGAACCTTTCTGAGATTTTATATTTCACACAGTATCCCTCATGTTTACTTGCATAATGGGCCCACATTAATGGATTCTGATATTCTAGAATAGGAGAGGACGTTTTCGGTTCCAGATCCTTTGATGATGGTAAAGGCGTATTTCTCACAAAACACCGTATCCTGATATTGGAATATGTCTCTCTTATCAACCCTGCTGCCAACGGATGTTCCTTCTTCTGTTGTTCCAACCATTCAAAAAGAGGGCAGTCTACCGGATCATTGAATGTAGTAGGATTCGATAATGAGATTTCATAGTTCCTCAAATCCTCTATGTGATGATCTTTCTCTGGACAATCTTTCATAGGACAAGGAGAATAGAAGGAGTAAAACTCAAAACCGTCGCTACTCCCTTCTCGCCCACTATAAAGTAATTCGTAATAGACAGATTCTTTAAATGCCTTCTTGGCCTGTGTTATCCCCTCCTTATTATCTGCATATAGAAGACCTAAGCGGTGGTACATATCTCTCTTTATCTTAAACTCATATTTTGTCTGCCGTTTGAAATCCTTCAATCCTTCTTCCAAGATAGATATGGCTTCTTTAACTTGATTTGTCTGACAATAGGCAGCGGATAAATACAAGTAGAATAATCCTATATATTGAATCTCTGGACCGCGAAGATCTTTGGTTATTTCATGCAGATCATCTTTACGCTGAATCAATTTTTCAATGACCTCGGGGGCATTCTCCTTTGTTATTCTTTGCCCTTCAAATTCCTTAATCACATCGATCATCTCTTTTTTTATCTGATCTTTTGTTTTCTCTTCCATACCTTCTATCTATTGTGAAACCCTTTATGCCTCACTTCCCCGCGTAGAGGTGTTCGCGGAGCTCGGCGATCTTGGGATCGGAGATGTAATCGTCGTACTCGATCATCTTGTCGATGTTGCCGTTCGGGGTGAGCTCGATGACGCGGTTGGCGACGGTCTGGATGAACTCGTGGTCGTGGCTGGAGAAGAGCACATTGCCTTTGTAGTTCACCAGCGTGTTGTTAAAGGCCTGGATCGACTCGAGGTCGAGGTGGTTCGTGGGCGTGTCGAGGATGAGCGTGTTGGCGTCGCGGAGCATCATGCGCGAGATCATGCAGCGCATCTTCTCGCCGCCGGAGAGGACGCTCACCTTCTTCTGGAGCTCCTCGCCGGTGAAGAGCATGCGGCCGAGGAAGCCTTTGAGGAAGACCTCGTTCGTGTCCTTGGCGAACTGCCCGAGCCACTCCAAGAGGTTGTAGTCGGAGTTGAAATAGCGCGCATTGTCGAGCGGCAGGTAGGCCGTGGTGATCGTCTGCCCCCAGCGGAAGGTGCCTGCGTCAGGCTCCTCCTCGCCGTTGATGATCTGGAAAAGGGCCGTCATGGCGCGCGGGTCACGACTGATGAAGACGATCTTGTCGTCTTTCTCCACGTTGAAGTTCAGGTCGCGGAAGAGCGTGTGCCCGTCGATCGTTTTCGTCAGACCGCTGACTTCCAGGATTTGGTTGCCCGGCTCGCGAGCGGGGTTGAAAAGGATGCCCGGATAACGGCGCGACGAGGGTTGGATCTCCTCAATGTTGAGCTTCTCGAGCATCTTCTTGCGGCTCGTGGTCTGCTTCGACTTGGCCACGTTGGCGCTAAATCGGCGGATAAACTCCTCCAGCTCCTTCTTCTTCTCCTCGGCCTTCTTGTTCTGTTGCTGCTGTTGGCGGAGGGCCAGCTGGCTCGACTCGTACCAGAAGCTGTAGTTGCCGGCGAAGAGTTTGAGCTTGCCAAAGTCGATGTCCACGGTGTGGGTGCAGACAGCGTCGAGGAAGTGGCGGTCGTGGCTGACGACAAGCACCGTGTGCTCGAAGTTGGCCAGGTAGTTCTCGAGCCAGGATACCGTCTCCAGGTCGAGGTCGTTCGTAGGCTCATCGAGTAGCAAGTTGTCCGGCTTACCGAAGAGCGCCCTGGCCAACAGCACACGCACTTTCTGCTTACCGCTCAGGTCGCGCATCATCTTCGCATGCAGCGCCTCCTCAATGCCCAGCCCACTGAGCAGTGCCGCCGCGTCGCTCTCGGCGTTCCATCCCTCCATCTCGGCAAACTTCTCCTCCAGTTCCGAGGCGCGAATGCCGTCCGCGTCGGTAAAGTCCTCCTTGGCATAGAGCGCATTCTTTTCGCTCATCACAGCCCAGAGCTGCGTGTGGCCCATGAGGACGGTGTCGAGCACCGTGTAATCGTCGAAGGCAAAGTGATCCTGCGCCAAGACCGAGAGTCGCTCGCCGGGGCCCATGCTGATCGTGCCACGCGTCGGGTCGAGGTCGCCACTGATGGCGCGCAGGAAGGTGGATTTACCGGCACCGTTGGCACCGATGATGCCGTAACAGTTGCCGGGCAAAAACTTGAGATTGACGTCTTGAAAGAGGATCCGCTTTCCGAATCGGATGTCCAAACCACTAACTATAATCATGATTTCTTCGTGTGATATATGCTTTAATAATACGCGGGCAAAGGTACAGCAAGAAGGTGGGGGCGGGAGGCGGCGATGCAGAGAGACAGGGGGAAATAATCGAATGTGGAACTATCTTTGCACAACAAAAACGGGAATCACCCCAAATCATTAAACAGGAAAGAAAGGAGCAACATGTCATGTGTATCGTAAAAAACATGCATCGATTTGTTACAAACGGAGTGAAGGTTTTCCGTTCCGCATCTGCTGGGCGATACAATGAAGAATCGGAATCCGTTAAGGAACTGAAGCAAGAACTCATGGAGGCTTCATCATTCCGTCAAGACGCGGCTAACCTGCGCGAAGATCGACGGCGCGTAGGTCATGACGTACGTAAGAGTTTCAATGAACTGATTTTAGATAATGGGTAAAAAAACAGCTCTCCAGCAGAAAGAGACCCAGTTTACCTCGGGTAATGCGGTTGGAAATAGTTTAGAGCAATACATTTCAGTAGAAGACAACACGCTTCCTTCACCTCAAGACCTATCCGAGTATCAAAAGATCGATCCACGCATCGTGGACTATTTGCTCACGTCTTCAGCCAAGGAACAAAACCATCGACACGAAATGGAAGCCGGAAAATTAGCTATCATTCAAAAATCAGAACGGAGAACTGGGCGAATGAATTGGTGGGGCATGTTCTTTGCTTTTCTCGCCTTGCTGACTTTCGTCGCACTGGCAGCCTATGCACTTTATTTAGACAAACCGTGGTTCGCCGGCATATTCGGTTTTGCAGCCGTTGCGGGAATCATTTCCACATTTGTCAATGCGGGGAAAAGGAATGAGAAATAATCCTTCCATGCTTCCCGCAAGCGCCTCCGAAGCCGCCCCTAACCTTGCTTAGAAAGAATGCGGTTCTATCTTTGCCGACGATTTAACGAAGAGATCATGGGTCGATTTTACGCATACGGTTATTTTTTCTTTTACCTCGACAGCGAAGTAAAGGCAGGATCCGGTGCACGTAAGTAGAAGAGACTTTTATGAAGGAAATAGAGAAAGATCCTGCCATTCATGAATGGTGGGATCTTTTGTTTTTCTATGGTTCCCTCATTCGCAAAAAGGAGGATCGACCGGATATAAACGACGAACAAAAAGGAATGAAGAAGAAAGTAGCCATACAAGGCATAGCGGGGTCGTATCACGACGTGGCGGCGCAACGCTATTTTGAAGGCGAGGCCGTGGAGCCAGTGCCCTGCGACACGTTTCGCGAAGTGATCGAACACGTATCCGCCGGCACCGTCGGCATGATGGCCATCGAGAACACCATCGCCGGCAGTCTGCTGCAAAACCACGAGCTGATCCGCGAGGGCAATTGCCGCATTGTGGGAGAGTATAAACTGCGCATCATGCACTCCTTCGCCGCGCTGCCAGGCACGCGGGCGGAGGACATCACCGAGGTCAATTCGCACCCCATCGCGCTGATGCAGTGTCGCGACTTCCTGGACACACTGCCGGGCGCCAAGCTCGTAGAGTGTGACGACACGGCCGGCAGCGCCCGTTGGGTGGCTGAGAAACAAATGCACGGTCACGGCGTAATCTGTGCCCGACGTGCGGCCGAGATGTACGGTCTGGAAGTGTTGGCCGAGGGTGTGGAAACGAACAAACGCAACTACACGCGCTTCCTCGTCATCGCCCGCCCCGACCTGGCCGAACATATGCAGCAAGGGGCGGTGAGAAACAAGGCGTCGCTCGTCTTCGCCCTGCCGCACACCTCCGGTAGCCTCTCGAAGGTGCTCACCATCCTCTCGTTTTACGACATGAACCTCTCCAAGATTCAGTCGCTACCCATCATCGGACGCGAGTGGGAGTACATGTTTTACGTCAACCTCACCTTCGAGGATTACACGCGCTATCGGCAAGCCTTGGAGGCCATCATCCCACTGACTAACGACTTGAAAATACTGGGCGAATATGAACAAGGAAAACAAAGCATTTAGCGTACGGCCGGCCTATCGCGTCGGCACGGTGCAGGAGTATTACTTCTCCAAGAAACTGAAGGAAGTGGCGGCCATGAATGCCGCCGGTAAACGCGTGATCAGCCTCGGCATAGGCAGCCCCGACCTGCCACCGTCGGAGGTAGCCATCGAGACGTTCCAGCGCGAGGTGGCACGCCCCGATGTGCACGGCTATCAGCCCTACACGGGTATGCCCGAGCTGCGTCGAGGCTACGCGGCGTGGTACGAACAATGGTATGGCGTCACGCTGGATGCGGACCGTGAAGTGCTGCCGCTCATCGGGTCGAAAGAGGGCATCCTGCACGTCTCTATGGCCTTCCTCAACCCCGGCGAAGGCGTCTTGGTGCCCAACCCGGGATACCCGACTTATAGCTCGGTGAGCCGTCTGGTGGGTGCGGAGCTGGTTCCGTACACGCTTGAGGCGTCGCGCGGATGGCAGCCCGACTTTGAGGCGCTGGAGCGCCTCGTGGCCGAACGTGAGGCGGCGTTGTGCGCACCGATCAAATTGATGTGGGCCAATTATCCGAACATGCCGACAGGTGCGGACGCGTCGGACGAGCTGCTGGAGCGCTTGGTCGACTTTGGGCGTCGGCACGGCATCGTCATCTGTCACGACAACCCGTACAGCTTCATTCTGAACGACCACCCGCGCAGCATCCTCTCCGTGAAGGGTGCCAAGGAGGTGTGCATCGAACTCAATTCCATGAGCAAGGCGCACAACATGCCGGGCTGGCGCATGGCCATGCTGGCTTCGAATGCACAGTTCGTGTCGTGGATCCTGCGCGTGAAGAGCAATGTGGACTCGGGGCAGTTCCGCCCCATGCAGTCGGCCGTGGTGGAAGCGCTCAAAGCGCCGCGCGAATGGTACGACGGGATGAATGCCGTCTATCGCCGTCGGCGCGTCTTGGCGGAGCGCATCATGGACGCGCTCGGTTGCCAATACGACCAGCGACAGGTGGGCATGTTCCTCTGGGGACGGGTGCCAGTATCGGCACAGAGCGGCGAGGCGTTGGCCGACCGCGTGCTTCAGCAGGCCCACGTATTCATCACGCCCGGCTTCATCTTCGGATCGGCCGGCGATCAGTACGTGCGCATCTCGCTTTGTTGCCCAGAAGAGGCGCTCGAGGAAGCGCTGGAAAGGGTGAAAACGAAAATTGAAAAATGAAAGACGGGTACCCGGCCATACTTCCCTGGCCTCGGCAGAGGCCTTGATCTTCTTTTGCCCTCTTTTCTTCCATCAAGGGAAGAAAAGAGGATAAGAATAGCCGGACCTTCTAATGAATCATACATCTACACATATACTACAATGAGCAAGAACATCGAGAAATTGGATTTGAAATCCATCGTATTACCGGGGATCGACGAGAAGCGTCCGCTGGTGATTGCCGGCCCGTGCAGCGCGGAGACCGAAGAGCAAGTGATGACTACCGCCAAGGCATTGGCAGCCGTGGGGGTGAAGATCTTTCGCGCGGGGATCTGGAAGCCGCGCACGCGGCCGGGGGGCTTCGAGGGCGTCGGCGCACCGGGCCTGAAGTGGCTCAAACGCGTGAAGGAGGAGACGGGCATGTACGTAGCCACCGAAGTGGCCACACGCGACCACGTCTTTGAGGCGCTCAAGGCCGGCGTGGACGTGCTTTGGATCGGCGCCCGCACGGCCGTCAACCCCTTCGCCATGCAGGACGTGGCCGACGCGCTCTCGGGCGTGGACATCCCCGTACTGATCAAGAACCCCGTGAACCCCGACTTAGAGCTCTGGATCGGCGCCATCCAACGCGTCTACGGCGCCGGCATCCGACGCATCGCCGTCATCCACCGCGGCTTCAGCTCGTACGACAAGAAGCTCTACCGCAACTCGCCCCTCTGGCACATCCCCATCGAGCTTCGCCGACGCATCCCGAACCTGCCCATCATCTGCGACCCGAGCCACATCGGCGGTAAACGTGAGCTGATCGCACCGCTCAGCCAGCAGGCGATGGACCTGAACTTCGACGGCCTGATCATCGAGTCGCACTGCTCGCCCGACGAGGCTTGGAGCGACGCCGCACAGCAGATCACGCCCGATGTGCTCGACTATGTGCTCAGCCTGCTCGTCATCCGTGACGCCACGCAAACGACGGAGAACCTCTCCGCCCTGCGCCGACAGATCGACGGTGTGGACGAACAACTGCTCGAACTCCTGGCCAAGCGCATGCGCATCTCGCGCGAGATCGGCGTCTACAAAAAGGAGCACAACATGCCCATCCTCCAGTCGCC
>ERZ773035.2983-NODE-2983-length-10425-cov-5.681099_pt1 | contig 10425 bp, 12 predicted proteins | sample MGYA00511487_ERZ773035 | MGnify/ENA primary metagenome ERZ773035 (study PRJEB29015, sample SAMEA2737985) | human oral metagenome | biome: human oral; feature: human-associated habitat; material: dental | place: China | collected 2024 ...
CTCGCCGACACACGCTGCTTGATCTCCTCCGTCACATTGTCAATATGCAGCTCACGCACAATGTTGTCCCTGATCTCCGTCCACTTGCTCATAATGATTTGCTCCTTTCTGATTTTTCCCCGAAACTTTCAACATCTCCGAAGGGAGAGGTTACAATAACCAAAATAACGATAATTTGGTTATTACTTGTTACAAGTTTCAAAAATTGTTGTTATTAGACGTATCAAACACGAATGCATACCAGAGCACCATGACAGCCCTCGGGCAGACCGTCGCTCCTCTGCGCTCGTCCCATGCGACGATAATGCACCGCCCATACCGATGCGCCCGCAGCAGCTCACCCTCTGCAGGCGTATCCATCTCCCACCCTTGGCGCGGCTCGGACAGCCATGCAGCAAAGTCCTGCATGGCATCCAGTCGCACGAGGTTGCGCCACTCGGTTTGATCCGGCGGCTCTCGCGCCTCCTTTTTCGCCCGTCGACTCACAGCATCTGCTCGTAGTCCGTCACACCGCGCGCAATGGCACGGGTGAAGTCATCCTGCCGCGTCATCAGGAGTTCCGCGTCCTCGTCGTTGTCGATAAACGCCAGCTCGACGAGGACGGCGGGCATATCCGTTGCACGCAGCACAATCAGCTCAGGGCGCTCCTTGAGTCCCCTGTCCATCGTGTCGAGGCTGTCGACGATCTGACGCTGGATCACTCGGCCAGCTGCTCAGCTCTACCGCCCTCGCTGTGGATCAGCGTCTCCGTGCCGTGCGCCATGCCGTTGGCGGCATTGCAGTGGATGCTCACAAAGATGTCGGCAGGCCACTCGTTGGCACAGTCGCACACGGAGCAGTCCTGCCGATCGGCGTAGGTGCTCTCCCAGTTGAGATTGTCGCTCTGCAGCATACGCACCTCGCAGCCTGCATTTTCGAGATGCTTCTTGACGAGATCACCGACGACAGCTGCGACTTCGCACTCGCGCAATCCCGTGTCTGGATTGACGGCACCGCTGTCGTGCACGAGGTCATGCCCGGGATTCAAAAATACTTTCATTTTTCATTTCTCCTTTCGGTTTCTTGTTTCTTGTCAGTCGCGACGCCGCTACGCTTGCGGATGAGGTCGACCAATGCTCCTGCTTCCTCGACCCCCGACTCCTGCATATTCTCAAGGATGGATATAAACTCGGTGATCGCCAGATATCCGATGACAACAGTCGTCGCAAAGGCGGGCGCGTGCGAATGCGTGAGCATAAAATCGAGCACGACGGCTGACGCTACAACGACGACATAGCTCAGTATCTTATGCACAAAGCGCGTACGCATGGCATCGCTGCGGATGTAGCCGTCATGCCTCGCTGCACGGATGCCGCAAAGCTCTTGCCAGAGATTTGGGCTTTGCTCGCCGCGATCAACCAGTCTTTGACGAGAGAGCGACAGCCACTTGCTAAACAGGTCTGCAAAGACGAGCGCCACGAATGCCGCGAATATTTGCGCGTGCTCATGGATGGCGACCGTCACCGCACACGAGAGGCAGACCTTGAGAATCCACGCCTCCTGCAGTTTCTGAAACACCTGCATCATAATCTCCACGCTCCTTTGTCTCCTTTCCCGTGATATTCCCACAAACAAAAGAGCCACCGTATTACTACAGCGGCTCTTTTTTCTTGCGCACCCTACGCGTGCTCGACGAGGTATGCGGCAACGTCGTCACGGTAGACCTCGGGGACGACCTTCTGCTCCTCCTGCTTGTCCTCTTCGCTGATTGCCCACGTTTTACGACGTACGAGGTAGGCGTATATGGGTATCATATAAGCCCATTTCTTCATTTGCTGTCACCTCCTTTCACTTTGAGTGCAGCTTCCAGCGCTGTGATGCGCTCTGCCTGCGCAACGAGGCGTGCTTCCTGCGCCGCCATCGCCTCAAATGCGGCGAGACGTTCCTCATCACCGGGCGGCGACATTTCAGCCGAGATTTCGCTTTGCGGCAGAGGGGCATATTCCTTGATCGCAATATTTCCCGATTCATCCAGATAGAGGTCTACTGGGTTCAGCCACCGATTATCTTCAACGATCTTCGCATCTGGATCTTTTTCTGCCATCACTACGAGCGCATCTCCACACCCGCTCATGGTGTCGCACTGCCCTTTTCGGAATAGGTAATACATCCATCTTCCTCCTTTCAGTATTTGATACCATAAATCTCGACAATGCCGCAGTTCTGACTATGTGTGCGCCACACCTTGCCAGCGGATAGCTCTCCCGCATATGTCCCCTTCTTTCCTCCAAAAATTCGCCAATTGATGTCCTGATCGTTAATGACGTTAAAGCTGAGTGAATTCGCAAACATAAGGTCTAACTCCCATTTGTCAAACACTTGTCTCGTGCAAAAGCTACCCGCATCATCACATCCAAGAACAAGTATTTTGTCAAAGTCGGTATATACTTGTTTCAACAAGATACAGCTTTTCCCGTACCCACTTTTGGACGTGTTTTCCCCTCCACAGGCTATAACGCCGCTCTCTGCGTTTCGGATATTACGGGCATCAACGCCATTATTCTCCGTTGCCATAAGATCCCAGTTGATGAGCGCGGTTATCGTTGGCGTCTCATAGCCTCCGATGTGGCGATAGAAATGGTTTGTGACCACATCTGCAACTGATAGCGCGACAGTAGCCTCTTTTGCATTGTCCGCTGTCCCTGCAAAGCTTGCGGCACTTACGCGCCCCGGAAAAAAGGTGTTACCCGCCTCATCCAACAGCTTTGCCTCATGGACGATGTTCTGAAAACCCTGATCGCCGTACTGACGCAGCAGGATTGGCTCCGACCCGTCGTCCGCCGTTGCGATCTCCAAATATCCATTTTCTTTTCCGGTGCTTCCTGCGTAGATGCGAAACGCATCACTTTTCCCCATGAGTCCCTTAAGGATTGTGCCGATATCATTTGCAAAATCGAGCGCCCCTGTAAGTTTATCGCCTGTCTTACTGACTTTGTTATCAAACGATTTCGCCGCAATTTCAAGAACAAAATCCTTGATCTCAGCGAGATTTTTTCCCTCAAGTCTCGCAGCGTTATCCGCCGTCCCCGCAAATCCTCCTGTCGCACTCACACGCCCCGGAAACGATGTGTTGCCCTTCTCGTCCAGCAGCTTTGCTTCGCGTACAAGGGTTCTGAACTCTTGATCAGCGTATTGGCGTACGACAATCGCTTCGGTTCCGTCATCAGCCGTCGCGATCTCAAGGTATCCGTTTTCGTCTCCGGTGCTTCCTGCGTAGATTCGGAATCGATCATCGCCCGCCATAAAGCCGCGCAGGATGGTTCCGACGTCGTTTGCGAAATCAAGCGGCTCCGTGAGTTTGCCGTCCGTTTTTCCGACGACACGCCGTAGATATTCCTCAAGGATGGCAATCGTCACAAGTCCCGCAGGGTCAATATGCGCCGTGATATTCGCCGCATTCGACACAACAATGTTCATCGCGTACGTCGCCGCCTGTTTGAGCGCGGCTGTTTTTGGCGGGATGCTCTCGGGATTCGGGTCGAGCGAGATCATGTATAGGATTTCGCCCCTGTCGGGATCCTTTGCAAAAAGCCCCCACTCCCTTGCATAAAACGCCGCCGTGACGTTGGACGAGGAGATGACGCCCGTCACGGTGCACATGCCATCTTTTGCAACGACACTGCTGATGCCAAAGACGGCTTTCGGCCCGACGAGGTCGGTCAGGGCGTCAATTGCGCCGATGTCCTCCGTACCGTCGCCGAGCTTGATCTTCGTCAGCTCAAGCTTGCATCGCCCCGCCTCTACTTTGATTTGCAGGTCACGCCCCGCTTTCATGAGCTGCCCGCTTTGCCAGTTTGCCATGATTAGCTCCTTTCCGTGATCTCATGCGCTTGATGGAGCGCCATCGTCGCCCCGATGACGACATGCGGCGACAGTGCAGCATCCTGCACCGACAGAGGATAGACTTCATACTCTGTGCATACGCTCGGCAATCCGCCCGCATGGAGGTTCACTGTCGCGTCTGCATCACGCGCCGCGATTGGGTTGATCTCGTAGGTCGCGTGAAGTGTAGGGGCGGCGGCGTAGTGGATCATCGCCTCCGCGATATCCTTCTCAAAGTGCAGATTGTATGTGAGATGGGCAGGCACGGTCGCGTCCAGCATTTCTTCCATCTGCTCCTGCCACAAGATGACCGACGGAAAATGAATTTGGAAGCAGCCAGGCGCTACATCCTCCTCAACATACGCATCATGCCCCTTCGTAAAGGCGTTGATAAGCTGTTCAAGACGAGCTTTCGTAACGGGCTGCCGTCCGAGCATCTTTGCCTTGACGAGAGTGCGCCGAAATTCTGCATCCACCCCATGCGGCGGATGGCTTTCGTAAACCTCTTCCCATGAGGACAAGCCCCATGATACAGTCTCGATGAAAAACTGTTTCGCAAACTCGGGCAAGAAAAGGCGCTGTCGCTCATGTTCCTGCGTGTGCGTTTTCAGTAAATCTCGGAAAGCCTTATCCTCTGCCAAAAACCTAGGCAGATACCGCCGCAAATCCGCTTCGTGCAGCCGCAGAAAACGAAAGTCAGCCATGCAAGACCACCCTTCCGAGGCGCGGCAGTTCCGCACTTACCAAGGGCACATTCGCCGCCGCGCCGTTCAGCGTGAGTCCTTCATAATCCTGCACGCTATTCCCTTGCAAAAGCAGTGCGCCGATCTTGGCGATGCTCACATAGGAGCCTTGTTCCAAACCCGCCTTTGCGATGCGCTTGAAATACTTTTGCACCGCCCGTCGGAACTCTTCCTCATTCGGCTGCCCACGGACACGCGCCTCAACATCGATGGTCTTCACTGCTGCTGAGACGACCGTCAGGATGGCATTGATCGGATTGCGTTCGCTGATATAGTCATAAACTTTTCGGATAAGCGCTTCGCTCGCCGTGCTGTAATCTGCATCAATGACGATGACTTTTACTGTGTTCGGGCCATTCCACGCACGAATACACCCAGCCGCACCAATGCCGGGAACGGATGTCGCCCACTCGATGTAATGCCGCTTGTTTCCCGATACGCCTGGATAGCGCACATGCTCAAGGTAGCGCATCCGCAGAGCCTCGTCCGTCTCCTCGTCATATCCGTCTCGCATCGCCTCCGCATTGGTGACGCCGTTGATTCCGGGGATGGAAAACGGTATCTTCGTCACCGCTCCTGCGAGCACGTTGCCGCTTGTGCCTGCATCTACAGCCTCCACCTCGACTTGACCTGAGGACACGATCGGCGTATCTGCCACAGCGGCGAAACGTATGCCGCCTTCCGTGGCAAAGAGGCTGCCCTCGCGAACGACTCCGCGTCCGCGCACGGTCAAGATGCCGTGCGCCTTTACGGCCTCCTTGCGGACGATACCAGCTTCAGCAGCTCGCATCGTCAAGTATTCGCCCGTCGCTGTCGTTCCGAAGCTCTGCCGATACGCCTCCTCAAGCTCAACCTCTACCTTGGCAAATTCAATCGAGTTGGCGGCGAGCATATCATATTCAAACGTGCCCTCGATCTTGCTCGCAGGCGTGTTGCTCAAATCCTGCATTTCGCGCAGGATGTCCTTCTGTTCGCGTGCTCTATACATCAAGCGTCACCTCCCCGTAGATTGTCGTGAGCGTTATGCGGACGTGCACCAGCTCTCCGCGATTTTCCGGCACGTTTGAGTACGAATCAATGCTCTTGATATAGGGATTGACCATCAGGCACTCCGTGATGACGCGCTTGAGTTCAGAATACCTCTCTTCGACTCCCATGACCTTGCCAATAAAAGTCTTCAGCTCGATTCCGTACTGCCACGAATAGACGAGATAAGCAAAGCGCTCCGTCTTGAGCGCTTTGTAAATCCAGACTTCAAGGGCGTCGTTGCCCGTCAAAAGGATATGTTGTCCGTTCGCGTCGTACAGAAAGCAGTCGCGCTCGAAATCCCATGCGTACTCCTTAAAAAGAGGCAGTTCATTTCCAGCAATATCGCGCGTCGAGCCGATAAATGGAAACTCCTTACTCATAGTTTCACCAGCTTGCTTTCGATGATAAAGAGCTGCCCGCCCTCTTGCGGATAGACACTCACGAGGTCGCCCGGCTTCAAGGTGTCCGTCCACGTCTCGTCGTTGTCGATGGGATGATTATGCGATTCGTATGCAGGATCGCCGCTGCCGCCGCCGCGAAAGTCCGTCTCGCCGACGATATGGCGCGTATGCCCGGGCAGCCAATACTCATTGAGATAGAGCTTGTCGGGCGTGAGCACAATGTCGTTCCACGCGACGGACAGCGCGGGCGGCGGTGTCAGCACCTTCCCAACGCTCGGCAGGAGCGGCGTATGCTCTTCGGCGATGTCATGCTGAATCGCCAGCATCTTGCTCATCGAGTTCTCCGCGCTCGGTATCACTTCCGCCACGACGCTTCCCCCTCTCCTTCTTCTCTTCTTCCTTCTCCGTCTTCTCCTCATTCATGAGGTTCTCAAACTCAAGCTCGAGCTTCATCTCATGCTTTCCATCCGTGAACGTGTGCGTATCTGCCTTCACCCAGAATTGCCCTTTGAAAAGGCTGTCCTTCACCGTGATGGAGTAGGACGACTTCACGCGGTAGTCACCGAGCGCCGTGATATGCCCCGACCTCTCGGGCTTCTTGAGCATCGCCTTAGCTTCCGTCTGCGTGTCCTTGTTTGGGTCTTGCTTGTAGACGTCCTGAAACATGGAGTATTTTTTGATGTGCTCATCGTTTCGCACATAATCGACGCGATTGCCTTCCTCATCGACGACAAGAATTTGGTCGATGAGGTTCTCGATGCTCTCCTTGTAGACGCTGTCCTCCATGTTGACGGCAGAATCCGCCGTGTAACCTTCGATGAGTGTCCCCTTCTCGATCACGTCGAGCTTTGCGCCGTTCATGACGGGATGGTATTTCTTCTCCGTCACCTTCGCAGCCTCGGTGTACGCGCCTTGGATGATCTGGTAGCCCGTCTTGGCGTTGGCGATAAAGGAGACCGCTGTGCCTGTCTCGGCGATGTCGCCGACCAACACACCAAGTTCGGCGCAGACCTGCCGCGTGATGTCCTCAGGCGTGATGTTGTCAAACTTGCGCGTCGTCTTGCTCTTTGCCAGAACATAGAGATGGTCAAAGGCTGTGACGCTCACCGATGACTTCGCCCTGTCACGCTCGATGCTGTAGATATTGCCCTCAAAAACGAGGTTGTCCGCGTCGTCGTAACCGTAGCAGGTGTAGCCGTTGTCCACGTCGATGACGGGGATGTTCGCATCGCGGTCGTCCTGCACAAAGCTGTATTCGAGCTTTCGCGCGACATTCAGACGCGATCCCGACCATGTGCACGAGGTCAGAAGGTGTGTGACGTCTTTCTGCCCGATCTTGATTTTCATGCCATCCCTCCTACTCCGTGCGATTCTTGGTGATAGCGCCGCGCATATTCTTCAAAGCAAACGTTGTGAGAGGACTGCCGCCCCGCGCCAATGTGCGCCACTGCTTAAAATCGCCGTAGGCTTTCTTGCTCGCTTCAAGGATGTCCCGCGCGCGTTCAATGGAGTTCGGTCGCGGCGGCGTGCTTTCCACAGGGCGATTCTTCAGCCCCGTGTCCTCGTCAATCTGCTTGTCGTTGTTCGCCATCGGCGTATTGAGGTCTTTCCATTCGATGAGGTCGAGATCAAAGTAGATGTCACGCGAACCATCCTGTTCGCGATAGTCGAAGGACTTGATCGCCATCATGAGGTTAAACGGGCTTTCCGTGATAATCACGCGCACAGGCTTCTTCGCTTCTTTCCACTTCTCAATTTTCTCGATGCATTCCGACGGCTCGATCTTGTCGCCGACGACAAAAGGATAATCATGCCTCGGATGCGGGAAAAAGGCGGAAAAAGATAATCGCTTGAGCTTCGGATTGCCAAAGAGCTGCGCTTCGCCGAAGTCGATAATGTCGACGACGACGTTGTTCTGCTCCGTCTGCACCTTGTATGTGCGCGGCGTAACGGGCAGCGTAAACTTTTCCTCTCCAGCTGATAATATGACCTGTCGCTTCGTGCCACCTCCGCTCCCAAGGAGATAGCCGCCGAGCGTATTGACGCGATTCCATAGGCTCAGAAAGCTCATGCCAGCGTACCTCCATTCATGTTGACGTGACTCTTGAACATCAGCTGATACAGACGATAAGCGATGCGGTCGATATCCGCTTCCTCACGCACTGTGAAGGTGTTGCCCGTGACGGTGATTTGCGGCGCCGCTGTCGATGCGGACGTGCCGCCGCCCATACCGTCCTTGAGCATCTTCATTGTCGTCGCGTGCGGATAGACGCGCGAACCCTGCGGCAGGTCGATAATCTCGCCGCCGTGCTCGTTGACTTCCGTCCAGCCGCCACCCCAATACGACGTGCCGATGGCATTGTGCCCAGTGCCGTTGCTCGTCGTAAGACCTGTGACAGATGAACCCACATCAGCAAGTTTGTTCTTGAGGTCAATGAGCCCTTGAAACCTCTCCTTGAGCGGGTTGATGACGTTCGCCTCAAACCACGAGGCAACGCCGTTCCAAATGCCTTTGACAAAGGAAAGTGCCTCGTCAAACGCGCTGGTGATGGTCGTCTTTACTGGTTCAACGGCTTGAGAAATCGGCTGCCAGACTGTGGAATTAAACCATTCGGAGGCGGTAGCCCACTGGCCGCAAATCCAATCCCAAGCATCGGTGACGAAATCACGAATGCCAGTCCACGCCCATTCTGCTGTGTTGGCGATCGGTTGCCAAACCGTGGAATCAAACCACGCAGAAGCCTGTTCCCAATAGGGTTTTATAAGCTCCCAGCCAAGGGCGGCGATGCCAACGATCACGTTGATGCCTGTAATAGCGGCATCCGAAATTGGTGTCCATACGGCATCGGTAAACCATCCCGACAAGTCTGCCCACCCTTCTTTGATGCTCTCAACCGCACCATCGAAGTTCTCCGCGATACCGCTGCCGAGCATTTCGCTCAGCTCCGAGCCGCCCAGTCCACCTGCAATCATGCCAAGAACTCCGCCGATTGCTGCGCCTGGTGCAGCCCCCACGCCGCCGAAGAGTGCCCCGATGGCCGCGCCTCCTGCCGCGCCAGCTTCCGCCCCCGCCCATGCGCCTGCAAGAGAGCTGACACCAGAGCCTACCGCACCGCCCATGCGGCTCTTGTTGTAGTCCTCGGTCTCCTGTTGGTAGGCCTTGGCTGCGTCTACGGCGGCGAGGTCTTCTTCCGTTGCCGTACCATCGGCCAGCTTATTCTCGTAGTCCTCTTGTGCCGCATCCACGCCGTATGCCGCTTCTGCTGCCGCCTCATCATTTGTGCTGTATGCATCGTAAATGCCGATGCCAGCACCCAAGGCCGCGAGCCAACCGCCACCTTTGATGAATTTACCACCGCTCTTGAGGAGCTTTCCCGCACGCCCAGCATTTCCCGCCGCGCCAGCCGCTCCCGCCGCACCTGCGCCAGCCGTTCCCTTGCCGCCCTTGCTGAGATTGACGCCGCCTCCTGCACCCGCATTGGCGACGCTCGCGGCATGGATGATGACCGTGCCAGCATGGACAGTCATCGTTGAGACCGCTGACGCACCGCCGGGAAGACCCGTCTTGCCTCCGCCCGAAGACGTGAAGAAGCCCTTGACGCCGCTATAGGCTTTCTTGCTGAGACTCGTGATCTTATACAAAGCAGCTGCAAGTGCCCCACCCGCAAGGATGGAGCCTACGCCGTCAAGCTCAAGAAACTTGTCCTTGAGCTGCACAACAACATCCATGGCGATCTTGCCGACATCGCTGATCTCGAAGCCGTCAGAAACGTAGGTCTTAAACTTTGCAACATCGTCACGAACGCCTTGCACAAAAGAGCGCAGACCCTCACTGCCTTTGCCTTCCATAAATTCCAGCTGAAATGCTTCCCATGTGGACGAAAGAGCTTTCAAATCTCCCTTGAGATTATCATTTACCGTCTTCGCCATATGGTCAGCTGCACCGTCTGCATTACCAATGGCCGCTGTCAGCTTTTCAAAATCTGCATCAGAGGCATTCACCATGGCCAAGAATCCCGACATAGCTTCTTGGCCTGCAATACTGGCGGCCATTTGTGTTTTCTCTGCATCCGTCAGTCCAGCAAACTTCGCTCGGAGTTCCAGCATGGTTTCATTCCAGGGTTTCATAGATTCATCTGCATTTTTTACAGATAACCCAAGTGCCGCCATCGCCTTTGCCGCTTTTTTTGGCGGTGCAACAAGGCGTGTCATGATTGCGCGTAATGATGTACCAGCCTGTTCCGCTTTAATGCCGGCATTTGCCATGAGGCCGATGGAAACACCAACATCTTCAACGGAATACTTCAATGCACCAGCGATCGGTGCAACGTACTTGAATGTATACCCCATCATGCCTACATTGGTATTGGAGTTTGACGCTGCTTGTGCGA
>ERZ773035.2985-NODE-2985-length-10423-cov-82.468654_pt1 | contig 10423 bp, 7 predicted proteins | sample MGYA00511487_ERZ773035 | MGnify/ENA primary metagenome ERZ773035 (study PRJEB29015, sample SAMEA2737985) | human oral metagenome | biome: human oral; feature: human-associated habitat; material: dental | place: China | collected 2024 ...
CATGGGTTCTCGGCGCCAACGCAGTGCAAGAACATAGGATGACAACCCATGGGGCCGGTGATGGCGTCTGCACCGGCGCCTACCGAGAGGGACGACGGAGACCGGCCTGACAGCATCGCGGCACAGCACCTGCCTGAAGCACACAGGGCATCAGGGCTACGATAGGCGGTAGCAATGGAAGACAACAACTCGCTGGGGAGCACCATTCGTCTGCTCAGAAAGGAGAGGCACCTCACGCAGGAAGAGCTTGCCGAGGGCATATGCTCGCCCGTTACCGTCTCGCGCATCGAGACCGGAAGGCAGATGCCCACGAAGGCCGTGCTCGATGGCCTGCTCTCCCGTCTTGGGGCCAGCACCTACCAGCTCTGCGACGTCTACTACAAAAACGAGCGCGACAGCGAGTTCGCACGGGCTGCCAAGCGCACCAGGGCCCTGCTGCACCGTGGGAGGCCGGACGAGGCGCGCGAGCTGCTTGACTCCATGGACGAGTCGTCTCGCGAGAGGCCAAGCTACCGGCAGCTCTACCTCATGCTGAACGCATCTACGCTCATCACGATAGATGGTAGCGAGCTGGGCCGAGCGCTCGACCTGCTCGACCAAGCCATCAGGCTGACCAAGCCGACACTGAGGCTCGATGACTTCAGGCACACGCTGCTGTCTCCGACGGAAGCCGAGTGCATAGGCCTCATGGTCCCGACACTGTGCTACCTGGAACGGCATGCCGATGCGTCACGTCTTGGCGAGGAGCTCATCGAGTCGATGGACAACCAGGACAATGGCACGCAGGACTGGGCCGATGACAAGATTGGCTGCGAGCTCAACCTTGCGCTGAGCCTCGAGCAGGAGGGGCGCTACGCCGAGTCCCTCCGCTACATCAAGCGCGCCCACAGCGAGGCCCTTGACGAGGGGATTCTCACATACATGCCCGTGATTCTCTACGCGGAGGCGCGCGTCAGGTATCGCGAGGGACAGAGGGACGAGGCCCTGGGCATCCTTAGGCACATCGCCCCGTACATGGACCTCACGGGGCAGCATGAGCACGCTGCCGCCGTACGGAACTGGGTCCAGGAGAACATGGGCGTGAGGCTCTGACGCGAACGCCCGCGCCCCGTCATCTTTGTGACATAGTGTCTCGCGAACGTTCAAATATACATCATTCGATATGGAGTCATGCCGCCATCCCTGCGATGATGCACGTGTCATCGTAAGGAGGTACATCGGTATGCGAAGAATGCGGTACATACGAAAGCACATCGGCACCAGGGGGCTTGCCTGCTTCTGCGTGGTCGATTTTCTCTTCTGCTTGTCATCGATGGGCATAGCGCTCCTGCTCAGCGCCCTGCTTGACGCCGCCACAGCCGCCGTGGCCGCTGGGGACGTCTCTCCGATGATGCACCTGGCCCTCGCATCGTGCCTGTACGCACTGGTGCTTGGAGCCCTGAGCCTTGCCTCCGACGCCCTGAGGGCGCTCATCGTCAGGAACGCCATGGTCAACATACGCGAGGGGGCGGCGCGCGGGATGATAGCGGGCGCGTCGTGCGGTCGCGTCTGCGACAGTGCAGAGCAGCTGACCGTCCTCGGCCAGAACATGGACGTACTCGAGAACGACTGCATCACAGGCTCCCTGGGCATTCTGGAGTCCGTCTTCAAGATCGCCATAGGCTGCATCATGCTCGTGCTGATCAACCCGCTCGTCGCGCTGATCTCCCTTGCGGGCATGGCTCTGCCGACGTTGGTCCCACAGCTCTTCGGGAAACGCCTGTCCTGTCAGCAACAGCAGGTTGTCGAGGATGCTAAAAGCTATAATGGGCGCGTACGCGACACCGCCCAAGGGGGCGAAGTCATACGATCGTTTCATGTGGAGCAACCTGCGCTCGACAAGCTGAGTGGGATGATTGGCCGCTACCAGAGGCATAAGGCCGACCTCAACATGACGATGGCGTGCGCTCGAAGCCTCGCAAGCGTCGTTGGCATCGCCATGCAGTTCTGCATCATGGGTATGACGGGCGTGTTCGCGATATGGGGTTACGTCACCATCGGCAGCATCGTTGCCGTCACGCAGCTCTCGGGCAGCGTCATCTCCCCTGCGACGGAGCTGTCCGACAAGATCAGCAAGCTCAAGTCGACCTATCCCATCCTCGACAGGCTCGACAAGCTGAGCGACGTGCCGAGCGACACGTCGAGCGACACGCCGGGTGCCAGGCAAGAGATCGCGGTGTGCGAGCCGAGGCGCTCCATCGAGCTCGACGACGTGAGCTTCTCGTACGGCGATACGGGCCCGGCCGAGGGCAGACTCTCCAATGCGCCCACGACCCTGCGCAACTGTTCGAAGCGCTTCGACGTCGGCAAGAAGTATGCCATCGTGGGCAAGAGTGGCTGTGGCAAGTCCACCTTGTTGGAGCTCTTGGGCGGATCCTTACGCCCCAGCTCAGGCCATGTGCTCGTAGATGGCAGGGCAGGCTGCGTCCCCGATACGGCCTGGGTGCACCAGAGCGTCTTTTTGTTTGATGACACGCTGCGCGAGAACATAGGGCTTGGAGGGACGTTCACGGACGAGCAAATAGGGAGCGCCCTGCGCCTTGCCGGCCTTGGCGAGGTGGTCGCCGCGCTGCCCGATGGACTGGACACGCCGGTCGGGGAGGGCGGGGGGCGCCTCTCTGGTGGGGAGCGCCAGCGCGTGGCCATAGCCCGCGCCCTGCTCTACGGCAAGACAACGCTGCTCGTGGACGAGGCGACCTCGGCCTTAGACAAGGAGACTGCCGCACGGGTTGAGGACACGCTACTGGCGCTCGACGGGGTGACCCTGATAGCCGTGACGCATCAGCTGGATGCGGAGCATGCCGCGCGCTATGACGAGGTGCTCGAGATGAAAGACGGTCGCCTTGCAGCCATGTAGCTGACCAGCTTTACCCCAGCAAGCGACCTGGATCCAGTGGTTGCGGCCATCAATATCGTACACTTTTGCCCCATATCGTGGTGATATAGCCGCATTCATGCAATTTGTGTACACTGTTTGCAAGCATGACTGACGCCGCGCTATGCAAGGGGCGTGCGGCGCAAGGGGGCGTGCGGCGCCAACATGGATGGCGCGATGCTAAGGTGCAGCGCCATACGAGAACACGGCGCCGCGTGGCGCAAGGGAGAGGAGCGCTGTGAACATCACCATCGATGGGCTGGCTGCCCTGCGGCTGATCCGCGCGGTACGAGCACAACGGATTGAGGGCCTTGGTCCCAAGACACTCTCTCTGCGCACGGGCCTCTCTGCCCCTGTCTTTGCCGAAGGCAAACGCTGGTCTGCCAAGCGCCTCTCTGCGGCCTTGGCGCGCTTCGAGGGCCTCTGTCCCTTTCCTGCAAAACGGCCACTCGACATCGCGGTTCCCGCCAAGGACAAACGCCTGCGCATCTCTGGGATCAAGAACCACGTGTACGGACACCCACTTCCCAAGAACGCTTTCATCGATCTTGGCTGCGGCGTCTCTGTGGCAGGGCCCGAGCTTCTGTTTGTCGAGATGGGCGCCTTTATGCAGCCCGCAGTCCAGCTTATGCTGGGCCTCGAGCTCTGCGGTCGCTTCTCTCGCGATCCCATGGACCCGCGCGATGGTGAGGTGAGTTTCAACATTGAGCCCGCGACCACGCCAGAGGCCATCCTCTCGTATGTGGGGGCCTGCAGGGGCATGGCGGGACTCAGGCAGACCCGCGAACTCGCCCCTCTTGTCTGCGCGGGGGCATGGTCACCCACCGAATCCCTTATCGCTGCACTCGCGCTGCTCCCCTACCACCACCTGGGATACAACATGGCGCCGCTCACGCTCAACCCACGCGTACGCGTGAGCGATCCATGCATGGACGCGGATAGCTCAGCTGTGCCTGTGGATATTCACACCAATGCCGCCCATTCTCGCGTGCCAGACATCCTCTTTGGGAAGACGGGCGTGGGCCTTAACTACGACGGGGGCGTCCACCTGGAGCTTGAGCAGATTGCGCATGTGGCTGCCGAGGCGTCCCTGGCCACTGCCGAGACACCTTCGGCCACCGCCAAGGTGCCTCGAGCCCATAAGGTCGACAGCTCTGTCAGCCGCTCTACCGGCGAACCTTGCGCGAGCGACATGGTGGTTGCCAGCCAGGCCGTGCAGGCTGCAATTCGTCAGGTCCGCGATAAGTATGTGGATGACCGCAGGCGCGACAGAGACCTATGGTCCCAGGGCCTGGCGGTCCTGCCGGTAACGAGAGAGGACCTCTACCAGAAAGGAGGACTCGATACCCTCATGATGCGGGTCATAGATACCATCGAGCACCTGGCCAAGCGAAGGGACACGGCTCGTTTTGAGGTGCCCGCATCACCCGCGCTCGCCCGGATGCGCCAGCGGCTTATTTGGATGCTGCTGCCAGGGGCGCGGGGCCGCCAGCTTGCCCGAGAATATGAGCGCTACATGAACACGCCGCACGGCCACATAGAGGAAGTGACCATTGTGTTCGTCTAAGGCCCACGCGAGGATACCTGCGTGATGGGCCGGCGCGTGGGTGCGAGACGGCACGGATACGGGGTACTTAAACAGTGTACACAAATCGCTGGTTTCCAAGCAAACTGGCCGAAATGCTTGATTTGTGTACACTAATGAGGATGGTGGCTCTCGACCCACGGATGAATAGTGTACACAAATGGCGAGATTCCCAACAAATTGGCGTAATTCGCCCATTTGTGTACACTATTGCTCGCGCGCACGCTGTTGCTTGCGCGCGCCGCTGCTCGCGCGCACGCTGTTGCTTGTACGCGCTGCTGCCCGCGCGCGCCGCTGCTTGTCCGTCTCGCTACTCGACAACCTTGAGCGCCAGCGACAGCGGCACCTTCTTGATGTGGCGCATGTGCAGCAACGCCACCACGAGGTAGGTGCTGAGCGCTACGACAAGGTCGATGACAACGATGTGCGGTGTCATCGTATAGACGTAATTGCCGTTTTGCGCAGCCAGCATGAACGTATACACCACGCCGATGAGCCTCCTGAGGACGGGCACGCTCACGAGCAGCGAAATGACCACGCCCACCGTGATGGAGCGCAGGTAGAGCTTGTCGATCTCACGATTCTTGTAGCCAAAGACCTTCATGTAGGCGATGGAGCGTGCACTTCTGTCGATGAGCGTCTTGGTGAGCAGGTAGATGACGATGATGAAGATGGGGATCGAGAGCCATGTGACGACGTTCATGATGTCGCCATAGCTGTCTTCAAGCTGGTTGGCAATCTTGTCGGCATCTGCCGGGGTGTAGTCGGACGCAAGGTAGCGCCGGTCGAGGTCGAGCGCCTCGTTGGAGAAATACCCGTTGAAGTAGCCCTCGTCCTTGCCGAACATCCGGTTGAACGTGTTGATGCTCATGTACACGTTGGTCGAGACGGCAAACGAGGTCGCCCCATCAACCGTGATGTCGTAGGCGTTGCCCGTCGTGCGGTCGGTGAACGTGGCGGGCTCGCCGAGCGTGATGCCGCACTTCTCAAGCAGACCGGCGTCTGCTACGATGCGCCCGCCACTCACGTCGATGCCGGTGTGGTATGAGGAACCCTCCCGGATGCCATATATGGTGATTGTCTCGTTACTGTCATCGAGCGCGCGGCCGCACTCAAGCCGAGTGACGGCGAAGGGCTCTGCCTGGTCAATCGTGGCCTGACTCATCTTGACGGGGTTCACGGCGATGTCGAAATTGTCCACCTTCGAGACGTCGGCGACGAGGTTACCAAAGTCTGTGCGTTCGTCATCGCTAAGGGGAGCGATCTGCTCGCTCAACTCGTGCGCATGCTTGAGCAAGGTGGTGAGCTGACCGTCGGTGGCACCAGAGAGGTCCACACCTTGTTTGGCCATGACCGCGACAAACAGCTTGTGAAAGTTGGTGTCGGCAAGGTCGGTGAAGTCATCCACGCGATAGGCTCGCACGAGCAGCCTAAGCTCGCGGGAATCGTCCACGTCGGCCTTCGTGAGCTTGCTCATGAGGGCAAGTGCGCCAATGGCGTCCTTGTCAAAGTCGCGAAAGCTCGAGCCTGCGGCCTGCAGGTCATTGGCCACATCCTCGATGAGGCCAAGGTCAATGCCGGCGTACCTCTCGTTGGTGGTGATCTTCTCGATGGCGGCCCATGCGGCTCGCTCGTCGGCAGTGCCGTCAATCCGCAGCTCGTCCTTGAGCGTGTAGACGTGCTCCGCCGGGATGCCGCGCTTCAGCTCGACCGCATAGCTGCGAACCGACGGCATAACGGAGAGCGAGAAGAACAGCAGCGTGTTGGCGACGAGGATGCCCACGAACAGTACGACGAAGCTCGAGGTGTTGCGCAGGAAGACGCGCAGGCGAAAGCGCTGCACGTAGCCCATGCCCTCGGGCAGCGACGACTCCTTCTTCGCACCCCTGCTACCCCGCACCTCGCCGCGCAAAAATTGCAGCGGCGTAAGGCGCAACTTAAGCAAAAGGCCAACGAGAAGGATTGCGAACAGCAGCACAAGCGGCACGAGGACCGTCTTGAGGTGGATGTCAGGATGGAAGCTGCGCACGTAGGGAGGCAGGCTGTATGTGTTGTAATACGACTTTCGGATAGTGTTCTCCACCGGGATGGCGTATCCAAGGCCCAGCAGGCAGCCCACCACACCCACGATCATCGGCAGCGTGAGGTAGTGCCTGACCAGCTCGCCCTTTGTGTAGCCCATCGAGAGCAGCGTGCCGATGGCACTGCTCTCCTGCTCGATGGTGGCATTGGTGAGCAGCACAAAGATGAAGGCGAGGACAATCGTGAGGATGACCGTGAGGGTCAGGGCCGTGCTAAGGTCGCCCTCGTTGTCGCCCGTGGCATAGCTGATACCCTGGTTGTACTCGTAGTCGATCATGTCGCCCACCGAGACGCCATGGTCGACGAGCGCCTTGACCATGCGCTTCTCACGGCTGACGCGATCGGCCAGGGACAGGTTGCGGTCACCGAAGAAGAACGAGTATGTGAAGGTCTGGTCACCCTTGGCCAGCGCGTCACGTGCCCCCGACCTGACTTGACCCACGCCAAACGTGAGGGCGTTGTACACGACGTCAGCATTGTTCTTGAAGAGCGTGACGTAGTCGGAGAAGGTCACGATGCCGCAGATTGTGAACGCCTTGCCGTCGAACTCCACGGTATCGCCCAAGGACAGCTTGTTGTTCTGCATGAACACACGGTCGAGCGCCACTTCGTCGTCTGTCTCGGGCGCGCGGCCCTCGGCATAGCTCACCTCATCGAAGCCCTCGCGGTCACCATAGAGGCGAACCGTCGTGTCGTCGATGGTACGACCGGGGATGGTGAGGCTGGCATCATAGCTAAAGTTCTCGTGCACCGTACAGCCCAGCGCCTCTATATCCTTGATGGCATCTGCCTTAGCCTTGAAGTCGGTCATGAAGCGACCGTCCTCGACGTTGTACTTCTCGCGCATGCCGCTCATCATGTCGATGTTGTTTTGCGCCGCCTGCATGTAGCCGTTGCCGAGACCTACGGCCATCATCAGCAGAATCAGCAGCCCAATATAGCGCCCGAGGTTATGTTTGATCGAGCGCGGGTAACGCTTGCCAAGAGGAGACATCTGCACGCCCCCTTACCAAGTCAGCTCGGACGCGGGCGCAGGGGTGGGATTGGCCTCGTCCTCGACGAGAAGGCCGTCGCGCAGGCGCAGGATGTGGTTGCTCATCCTGCAGATGGCATCGTTGTGCGTAACGATGACCATCGTGGTGCCAAAGTCCTGGTTAACGCGCTCCATGAGCTCCAGGATCTCCTTGGACGTCTTGTAGTCGAGCGCACCTGTGGGCTCGTCGCACAGCAACAGGCCGGGCGCCTTCACGAGGGCGCGACCGATGGCGCAGCGCTGCTGCTGGCCACCCGAAATCTGATTGGGAAACTTGTTGCGATGCTCCCAGAGGCCAAGCGAGTGCAGCAGGTCGTCCACGGACAGCGGCTCCTTGGAGAGGTACTCGCAAACCTCGATGTTCTCACGTACCGTGAGGTCGGGCACGAGGTTGTAGAACTGGAAGATGAAGCCAAGCTCGCGTCTGCGGTACTCCACAAGCTCCTTGCCGGCAATCTTGGTGATGTCGGTATCACCCACGATGATGCTGCCGGCATCTGCGGTCTCAAGGCCACCCACAACGTTCAAGAACGTCGACTTGCCCGATCCCGATGGGCCGAGAAGGACGCAGATCTCACCCTTGGTGATGGTGCAGTCGATGCCTCTCAGCACCTTGACGCGCGCCTCTCCCTCGCCATAGTGCTTCTCGACGCCCTTGACGACGAGGTATGCCTCACGTTCTGCCATGCTGCCTTCCCTTCTTCCCGGGCGAACGACAACGGGCGTCGGGCTGCCACTTGGAATTTGAAAAGTATAACTCCTGGTCGCCCGCGCGGGCAAGCGCATCGAAGTTGCGCCGACTCATTCACAGTCGGAAAGGCACATTGGCAAATCTCGGAGCCCGCTCGTGGGGACGTACGCAGTACAGGCATGGCATGAGGGTGCCATCGAGAATGCGGGCGCGAAACGGGGCGGATGCGGGGGATACGCGAACAGTGTACACAAATCGCTGAGTTTCAAGCAAATTGGGCCGAACACTTGATTTGTGTACACTAATGAGAGTGGCGTCTCTCGGCCCAAACGTAAACAGTGTACACAAATGGCAAAATTCCCGGCGTATCGTCGCAATTGGCCCATTTGTGTACACTGTTGCGTGCGCACGCAGTTCGCGCGCACGCGCGCAGCTGCGCCCGTGACGTCATGCGTGCCGCGCGTGCGGGCCTCATCCGTCGCCGCTGCTGCGGAGCAGCCCGCGCATGACCTGCTCGGGGCTGGCCCCGTCGTAGCGGGCAAGTGCCGTGATCTTCTCGCGCAGGCGCAGCTCGTGGAGGTCGTCCTCGAGCTCGCGCAGGCGGGCACGCAGCTCGTCGATCTCGCGCTCTCGCTCCTGCGCGCGCTCCTGCATGTCTAGGATGCGCACCACGCCGGCAAGGTTGATGCCCTCGTCCGTGAGCTTGCTGATGAGGTTGAGCCGCTCGATGTCGCTGCGGGAGTACAGACGCGTGTTGCCGCGCGAGCGCCCGGGGTTCACGAGGCCCTTCTGCTCGTACACGCGAAGGGTCTGTGGGTGCATGCCCGTAAGCTCGGCGGCAACGCTTATCATGTAGAGGGGCTTATCCCTCCCAGCGTCGGCGACCCCGCTAGCGTCACTGCTGGCGTCCCTGCCGGAAGCCTCGTCGCTACTCGACATAGCGCTCAACGTCCTTCCTGTAGGCGCGCGTGTCACCCTGCCTCAGCGACTCGAGCGCATCACGCTCCTTTGCGGAGAGGTGCGCAGGCACCTGGACCTTGACCGTCACGTACAGGGCGCCCTTTCCGCCCTTGTGCCTCACGTCCTCGGCCCCCATGTTGCGAAAGCGGAAGGTCTTGCCGTCCTGCGTTCCTGCGGGGACCTTGAGCATGACCTCCGTACCGTCGGGAGTGGGCACCTTGACGCTCGCGCCCAAGGCGGCCTCCCACATGCTGATGGGAAGGTTCATCTTGACGTCCGCGCCGTCGCGCTTGAAGAGGGGGTGCTCGGCGACCTTGGTGGTCACCACGAGGTCACCGCGGGAGCCGCCGTTCGAGCCATACTCCCCGCGTCCGCGGTAGCGCAGCTTGCCGCCGTCTACCGCACCCGCCGGCACCTTGACGGTCAGTGACTGGCGCTCCCCCGTGGAGGGAATCGTGTAGCTCACCTTGCGCTGCGTGCCCTTGAAGGCCTCGTCCGCACTGACCTCGACGGTCATCGTGAGGTCGGACCCCTTGGCGGGACGGCTTGCGCGTGCACTTGCCGCTCCCTGACCGCCAAAGATGCTCGAGAAGTCAAAACCCGAGAACGCGCCGTCGCCACTGCGGATGTTCTCAAAGATATCCGCCCAGTCCGCGCCGTTCACGTTGGTGGTGTAGGTGTAGCCTCCCCGGTTGCGGCCACCTGACCCCCCAAAGTCCGAGCCAGGGATGCCGCCAAACATCAGGAGCTGGTCGTACTCCTTACGCTTCTCGGGATCGGACAGGGTGGTGTAGGCCTCGCTGACCTCCTTGAACTTCTGCTCATCCCCGCCGGCGTCCGGGTGGTACTTGGCCGCGAGCTTGCGGAACGCCTTTTTTATCTGATCATCCGTGGCGTCACGCTTCACGCCAAGGATGTCATAGTAGCTTCTCTTTCCCGCCATGAGGCAGACGCCTCCTTTCGTTGTGTCGATGAGCGAAGGGCCTTCCCGACTACGGTTGTACCCCTCGCCCATCAGTCGTGCGTACATATCCGCGCCCGAACCATCGGGCTCGGGCGCGGCGTTGGTTCGAGACTACCCTACCTCTTCACCTGCGGCGTCATCGGAGGAAGCAGCCTTGCCCTCGACATCCTCTGGGGAGTCGGAGCTAGGCTCTG
>ERZ773035.2996-NODE-2996-length-10398-cov-10.120081_pt1 | contig 10398 bp, 10 predicted proteins | sample MGYA00511487_ERZ773035 | MGnify/ENA primary metagenome ERZ773035 (study PRJEB29015, sample SAMEA2737985) | human oral metagenome | biome: human oral; feature: human-associated habitat; material: dental | place: China | collected 2024 ...
GGGCCTCTAGGGTACGTCCCCGACGACCAAGGCACGTCCCCGGCGGGGTGGCAGGAAAGGGGCTGAAAGCCACCCGCCCCCAGAGCGCGAGCACCTGGGACGCCAGGCTGCTCGCGCGCAGCCAGCAGGAGGGTGGGCTCTGACCGCGCCCAGGGAGGACGCCAGCGTCCAGGACTCGTCGGGTAGGCGCCCTGACGGGCTCCCGACCGCACCCCGGGGAGGAGTGGACGCTGGCACGGACCGCTCCGCCGTCGAGGAGCCGCACCTGGACCCAGCACCAACCAGCGTCTCGGACGGCCCCCGTTCTCACGAGCAACAAGTACCGTTCTCACGGCCAATAAGTACCGTTCTCACGAAGAATAAGTACCGTTCTCGCGGTGAGCGGGTGGGGCAGTGGCCAGCTAGTCGTAGGCGGGCTCGGCGCCCACACCCTGGGCCATATTGGCAAAGCGTGACAGGTGCCCCTGGAATATGACCGGGATGGTCCTGGTCTGACCGTTGCGGTGCTTGGCCACAATAATGTCGGCCTCACCAGCACGTTCGTCGCTGTTGTAGTACTCGGGACGGTGCAGAAGCATAATAATATCGGCGTCCTGCTCCAGGGAGCCGGACTCTCGCAGGTCACTCATCTGCGGCTTGTTCCCGGTACGCTGCTCAGGACCACGGTTGAGCTGGGCCACCGCCACCACGGGGATATCAAGCTCCTTGGCCAGCAGCTTGAGGGATCGGGAGAACTCCGAGACCTCCTGCTGACGGGACTCCACACGTTTGCCCGAGGTCATGAGCTGGAGGTAGTCGATGACCATAAGACCCAGGTCCCCGTGCTGCTTGAGACGCAGGGCCTTGGAGCGGATCTCCGGCATGGTGAGGTGAGGGGAGTCATCAATATAGAGAGGCGCCTCGGAGACGGGGTTGTAGGCACGGGCCACGTCCTCCCAGTCCCGCTCATCCATCCGACGCCCTCCACGCAGCTTGGTCATGTCCACCCCGGACTCGGCGGCCAGGATACGCATCATAATCTCCATGCGCCCCATCTCCAGGGAGAAGTAGCAGGAGGGGACGGGCTTGCCGTCAATGCTCGCGTGGATGGAGGCGCTGCGACAGAAGTCGACGGCGAGGGTGGACTTACCCATGGCGGGTCGGGCGGCGACGATAATCATCTGCCCGCCATGTAGGCCCCCGGTGAGCTCGTCGAGCTCGACAAAACCCGTGGGGACCCCGGTCATGACACCGGACTCCCGGGACTGGCCCGCCTCGATCTTCAGGTTCGCCTCATTAAGGAGCTCACCGACCACGGCATAGTCCTGCTTGTCGCCGTCGCGGTGGGCCACGGAGTAGACCTCCGCCTCAGCCAGGGTGACGAGGTCGTCAATATCCCCGGCGTCGGTTGAGTAACCGAGCTGGGTAATGCGGGTCCCCGCCTGGACCAGGCCGCGCATGAGGGACTTCTCCTTGACGATCCGCGCGTAGTAGCCGGCGTTGGCGGCGGTGGGGACGGTGGCCATGAGGCTGGCGAGGTAGGGTGCCCCGCCCACGCGCTCCAGCTCGCCGCGCTTGGCCAGCTCGTCGGCAACGATGAGGGGGTCGGCGGGCTCGGAGCGGTTGTAGACCTCCACGATGGCGTCGAAGATCGACTCGTGGGCGGGCTTGTAGAACTCGGTGCCGCGCAGGACCTCGATGACGTCGGTAATGGCCTCCTTGCTCAGGAGCATGCCGCCGAGCGTGGCCATCTCGGCCTCAAGATCCTGGGGCGGGAGGCGGTCGAAGGCGCCGTCGTAGCGGACAGCCTGGTCGCCGTCCCCCGCGGGCCCGACGGCGGAGCTCACCTCGGTCATAACGCCTCCTTCTCGCATGCGCGGACAGGCATCCCTGGCCCACGAGCCCCTCCCGGAGGTGCTCCGTCTCGCGTGCGCGTGCACGATAGCCACGCAGGCGCCGGGGCGCAAACGCTCAGGACCGGCAGGGTGTGGAGGAGCAGGGGACGCCTGTGGATATGTGGGCAGAGCCTGTGGAGGACGCGCCGTCGGACATGGGGACAGACGGGGTAGAACTGTGGAAAAACTGCTACGCCACCAGCGGATATCGGCCTAGTTCCAACGTTTTCCCGCTGTCACCGCCAGCTCGCCCATCGTAGTACAAAGTGTGTACAAAATCTGTGGATAAGTGGACAAGTCTGTGGATGAACCTCATCCTGTCCTTCAGGTCGGCCGCCGCCCGACCCGTCTGGGGCGCCGCCAGCGGTGGAAACGAGGCGCCCCTCCACCCAGAAGCGGTGAGGTGCCACACAGATAATCACAGTGCCCGTCAAAACCGAGACCTCCACCCAGGAACGGGGGGGCACTGGTCGCCAAGGCCGACAGGAACGAGGCCTCCCTCCCCCCTCCACCCAGGAGCGGTGGGGCACCGCCACCGGGCAGGAGGGCGGGCGTGAGAGGAGGGCGGGCGTGAGAGACTGGGGCGTCGTCTCCGGAGGTCCTGTGCCTAATACGTCCAGCCCGTCGCCCGTTCCCGCCGAGCCCCACACGCCCTTGCCGCCCCGCGGGACCCCGACGCCCCACGGAATCCCGACATCCCCGCCGTCCCCAGCGCTCCACGGGACCACAACGCCCCCAACGCCCCGCGGGCCCACGGCGCCCCCGGCATCCCACGGAACCACAGCGCCCCCGACCACGCCGCCCCGCACAGCCAGCCTGAACCGGCAGATCCTCTCCCTGGCCCTGCCCGCCCTGGGCGCGCTGGTGGCCGAGCCGCTCTTCGTCCTCATTGACTCGGCCATGGTGGGCCACCTGGGCCCCACCTCGCTGGCGGGCCTGTCCCTGGCCTCGACGGTCCTGACCACCGTCGTGGGCCTGTTCGTCTTCCTGGCCTACGCAACCACGGCCACCACCGCCCGGCTGTTCGGGGCGGGACGGCGTTCGGCCGCCCTGCGGGCCGGGGTCGACGGCATGTGGCTGGCCGGGCTCATTGGCGTCGTGGCGGGCACGCTCCTGGCCCTGGCGGCCCCCTGGGTCGTGGCCGCCCTGGACGCGCACGGGCAGGTGGCCGAGGCCGCGACCGCCTACCTGCGCGCCTCCGCCCCCGGCATCCCCGGCATGCTCGTGGTCTACGCGGCCACCGGGACCCTGCGCGGCCTGCTGGACACCCGGACGCCCTTCGTAGTGGCCACCGCCGGGGCCGTACTCAATGTGGCGGTCAACGCCGTGCTGCTCTACGGCGTCGGCATGGGGATCGCGGGATCCGGCCTGGGCACGGCGGCGGCCCAGACGGTCATGGCCCTGGCCCTGGCGGCGCCGGTCCTGGGCGCGGCCAGGCGTGACGGCGTCGCCTGGGGACCGCACCGGCAGGGGCTGACCGCCTCCCTGGGGACCGGGACCCCGCTCCTGGTGCGTACGCTCTGCCTGCGTGCGGCGATCCTGGCGACCGTGTGGGCGGCGACCGCCCTGGGAACCACCGCCCTGGCGGCGCACCAGGTGGTGAGCTCGCTGTGGAACTTCGTCGCCTTCGCCCTGGACGCCCTGGCCATTGCCGCCCAGGCGCTCATTGGGACGGCACTGGGCCGGGCCTCAGCCGACCAGGCCCACCAGGGCGCGGGCGTGAGCACCCTGCTGCGACGTACCACGGCCTGGGGCGCGGGGGCGGGCGCCCTCCTCGGCCTCCTTCTGGCCGTGGGCTCCCCCTGGCTGCCCCACCTGTTCACCTCCGACCCGGCGGTCCTGGGCGCCTGCGTCCCGCCGCTGCTCATTGCGGCCAGCGCCCTGCCCCCGGCCGGGGTCGTCTACCTGCTCGACGGGGTCCTCATGGGGGCGGGTGACGGGCGCTACCTGGCCTGGGCGGGCCTGGGGACCCTGGTCCCCTACCTGCCCCTGGCCGCCGCCGTCGGCACCGGGGTCCTGGGCGGGGCCGGGACCCCGGACGGGAGCACCGGCCTGGTGTGGCTGTGGCTGTCGTTCGCCTGGGTCCTCATGGGGGCGCGGGTGCTGCTCAACGGCCTGCGCGCCCGAAGCACCGCCTGGCGGCACTGAGCCGGTTCCCTGACACGGTACCCACGCCCCGGGCGACGGCACCGCCTAGCGGCACTGAGCGGATCGGGCACCGGGTGAGGACGGAGCACAGGGTGAGGACGAGCACCGGGATGTCACATTTGATATCTGCCCCACCGCAACCTATCTTAGACATATGATCAATACGACCGGCTCCCGGCTCAGCCCCGAGGAGCGCCGCGCCCAGATCATCGCCGTCGCCGCCCAGCACTTCGCCCGCGACGGTGTCGTCGGCACCTCCATGAGCGCTGTCGCCAAGGACGCCGGCGTGGCGCGGACCCTCATCTACCACTACTTCCCCGGTAAGGAGGAATTACTCGGCGCGGTCCTGGCGGCGGAGGCCGCGGGGCTCCTGGCGGAGACCGCCCCGGATGCCTCGCTGACGCCCCAGGAGAACGTCGAGAAGGCGCTGCGCGCCTACATAAAACACTTCCGCACCTCCACCAGCAGCCTGAGCGAGCTGTACTCATCCAGTGACGCCACCGAGGTCGGCGCCCTGGTCGAGCGCAGCCACGCCATGCACATTGAACGGATCCTGGCGCTGACCGGCGCCGAGGACACCCCCGCCATGCACCGCAACCTGCGCGCCTGGCTCATCTTCATCGCCGCCCTGGCCCAGGACACGGTAGACGTCGGTACCCAGGAGCAGGACGACGTCGCCGTGCTGAGCCTTGACGTCCTAGCCACTATTGTGGGACACCCGTTCTAAGTACTGGCGCACGGAGCCGAGCCAGCCCGACCAGGGCGGGTCCGGCCCCGTCCCCACAGCGCCAGCCCTCACCAGCACCGGTGCTGCGCCACCCAGCCGCAGCACCGCCTCCCTGCCCGACGGGCCCGCACGGCCCGGCGCGTCAGCCTCGCCCAAGCCGCCCCGCCCGTCCGGTTCGGCCCACCAGCCTCGGCTCATCACGTGCCACCCCGACCCCTCACCGACCTGCCCAGCCAGCGCGTCGCCACCAGGCGGGAGGCACCGGTCCCACCCCACCACCAGCTCGACCTCGCCCACGGTCCTGGTGCCGCCCCTCCCTGACCCGACGCCGTCGGGCCCTACCACCGCCCTCCAAGGAGAACCCCATGAAGCTCGTCATTATCGGCGCCACCGGACACGTCGGCTCCCGTGTCATGACCCAGGCCCTGGCGACCGGACACGCTGTCACCACCATTACCCCCCACCCCGAGACGGTCCGTCGCAGGAAGCGCCTGAAGGTCGTACGGGGCTCCACCTCCGACCCGGGTGCCGTCGCCCACGCCGCCAGGGGGGCGGACGTGGTCGTCGTCAGCCTGACCGGCAAGACCAGGGACGGGACGCTTATGCAGGCGCGTCTACCCAGTATTATCCGGGGACTAAAGAGGGCGGGCTCACCGCGCCTGGTGCTGGTCTCCGCGTTCGGCGCCGGTGACACCATCGACAAGGCCCCCTGGTACATGCGTCTGGTCTACCGCTACGTCCTGGGCCGGATTATGCACGACAAGACCGCGTCCGACAATCTCCTCATGGCCTCGGGAATACCCTGGACCATTATCTACCCGGTCAACCTCAAGAACAGTGTCGCCACGGGTACCGCCGTCAGCCTGCGCCTGGACCAGGTCACCAAGGTGCCCGGGCTACCGATCCTGGCATTCGACGACGCCGCGGCCGCTATCCTGGCGGCCGCCGAGGACCCGGACACCCAGGGCAGCCAGATCATTGTGACCACCGCCAAGGGGTTCCGGCGCGCCTGACCGGGCGCCGACGTCGGGCAGCGGGGAACATTTTGTACAGAGAGTAACCGATTGCGCACAAAGTGACCTCGATTGGTTACATTCCGCACAGAATGTTCCCCTGCGCACAAAATGTTCCGCTGCGCTCAGGAGCGCCGTCACCCTCCGGCACCTGCCGTCTGGCGCCGGAGGAACTCCAGGTTGCTGCACACAGTCAGGGTAGCCGGGTGGTCAGGTCCCAGCACCCTTACAGTATCCTCCAGCACGGCCCCGCACAGGGAAACCGCCTTCTCCGTGTCACCAGCCTTCTGGTAGGCAATAGCGAGGTTACTGCGCGAGGTCAGGGTACAGAGATGCTCCGCCCCCAGTACACGCTCGCAGTCCTCAGCCACTGCCTCCCAGGCGCGGACAGCCTGCTGGAAGCGTCCCGCGGCGTCATACGCCTCGGCCAGGCCCGCACGGGCGACCAGCGCCCCGGGCTCATCCAGTGCCCCGGGCACCGTCACCCCCACCGTCGCGAGCGCCGCCTCCGCCTCGTCCAGCCGCCGGGCGCTCACCAGCCAGCGCACGAGCATGAGCCTGCTCTCCAGGCTCGCCTCCTCGGCGTCGAGACGCTCAGCACGCTCCACCCACTGGCCCGACTCCGGCTCGTGGGGCACGCCCATCTCCCTCAGGGCGAGCGTCAGGAGGTCCAGGCGCACGGGCGTGAGCCTGCGCTCCGGTCCCGCCCGGTGCTCAAGGGCCTGGCGTACGGTGCTCGGCAGATCCATGACGGGCTCCGCGTCCCCGCGTCGGGCCGCCGCCAGGGCGTCCTCCACCTGCCCCAGGAGGGCCACCGAGGGCCTCCGCCTCACCGGCAGGCTCGTCAGCTGCTGGACCGGGCCAGCTGTCTCGTCCCCGGAGAGGACGCGCATGGACATGGCGCAGTACGGTGCGGCGCTTCCCTCCTGCCCGGCGACGCGGAGCTCGGTCAGGCCGTACCAGCTGGTGAGGAAGTCCACGACCAGGCGCAGCGGCTCCCCACGGGACTCCTTGATCTGGAAGGCCAGCCGGGCCAGGGGCTCAGCCAGCTCGTAGTAGGTGCGACGGCGGTCCAAGAGGTCGGCGAAGACCGTGTCCGTGGGCCGCAGCCACCCGCGCCCACTGAGGTCGCCCACCGCCTTGGCGACGGTCCGCTGCCCGATCTGCGTGCGCCTGGCGATCTCCTTGACCGGTAGGGGCCGGTCCGCGCCGGCCAGCTCGGAGACAATGAACCGGTGCTGGGGTGACAGGTGTGCCAGGCGCTCCTGGTAGTAGGGGGTCAGGTTGTCGAACCGGATCAGGAGCAGGTCAACCAGGTCGTCCAGCTGCTCCACCGTCAGGGCGTCACCCAGGAGCGCCCACAGGCGCGGCTGCCCCCCGGCGAGGTGGGCGACGGTCCTGATCTTGACCCGTGCGCCAGGAGTCTCCAGCTCCTTGCGCAGGTCCTCGTTTCCCTGGGCGCCGGCCAGGGCCGAGAGCATGGTGACCGCCTGCTCGGGCGTGAAGGGCTCAAGCCTCATGACGTCGAAGTAACCGAACAGCGGCCGGTCCTGGAAGACCCGGTCGTGGTCGAGCCGCCTGGTCGAGCCAATGACCAGCAGACCGGGCTGGGCCTGCAGCAGGTGGCGGAGCCGCTGCTGTCCCAGCTCCCCGACGCCCTCCAGAACCTGGTCCGCGTTCTCCATGAGCACCAGTACCGGCCCCGCCTCGAGCACGGCGCGCAGGCGGGCCACCGCCTCCTCCTCGCCCAGCGCCCCCAGGTCCTCGTCGTCAACGAGATCCTGGAGCACGGCCAGCACCAGGTGGCGGTAGGAGACGATCGTCCAGGGGTCCTCGGGCAGCCAGGCGATCCGGATCCCGGCCCCCTTGGCCGCCAGGGCGCGGGTGCGGTGGTAGACCAGGGCGACGAGGTGGGTCTTCCCCGCGCCCCGAGGCCCCACCAGGAGAGCGTGGTGAGGGCTCCGTCCGCTGCCCAGCTCCTGGACCCGCTCCATGAGCTGGTCCAGAAGAGGCTCGCGGACCACGAAGAGCTCCTCCAGGTGCTCCGCCGACATGGTCGAGGGGGTGAAGCGCGAGGGCCTCACGAGGCCGCCTCCCAGATCCGACGACGTCGGGCCCAGGTGCACTGGAGCGCCGGGTAGCGCCACCGGCAGGACATGCCCCGGGCCGTGGTCCGGCGTCGCCCGACGAAGAACTGCGGGTCCAGGAGGTTCCCATCCAGGAGGTTCCCAGGGTGGGGGCGGATGGGGGCCGAGGACATCCGGCTCATACTCGCTCCTTCGTACGTGGTCAGTCACGTACAAGTGTACGTCATTAACCACGTATACTTCTACGTGGTTGATGACGCACATTCTATTTCGGCCCGGGCAGGCTGGTCCGGCTGGCCTGGGATGCTGGCCCGAGGCTAGCCCGGACGGCGGCCTACCCTGGCCCGCCCTGGCCTACCCTGGCCCGCCCATTGCCCCGCGCCCCCGCCCTCACAATGCGCGGTCGCCGCCACACCTCGCAGGTGTGACGGCGACCGTCATGCTTCAGCCGACCGGTGTCAGGGAGTGGGCCACGGCCTGACGGCCGCGTCCACAGCCCGGCCTCACGGCTCGGGCCACAGGCCAACAGAGCCAACAGAGGCTGGCCGCGCCGCTCGGGGCTTACCCCTGGCGGCGTGCGCGAGGACGGCTCAGCTGCGCGTCCCCGAGCCATCGCGGTTCCCCGGCAGCTCGGTGAACAGGGCACGTGGCGCCCAGAGCTCCCGCTTCTCAGCGGGCAGCGACCACGTTGACCTCAATGGGGGCCACGACGTCGGTGTGCAGGCGCACGGAGACGGTGTGGCGGCCAACGGACTTGACCGGGGGGACGGCCTGGATCTTGCGGCGGTCGATGGCAGGGCCACCGGCGTCCTTAATGGCCTGGGCCAGCTCGGTGGTGGTGATTGCGCCAAAGAGGCGGCCGTTGGCGCCAGCGGTGGCGGTCACGGTGACCACGTTGTCCACCAGCCAGGCGCGGGCGGCCTGCGCCTGCTCCAGGGAGGCGATGGTGCGCCTGCGACGGGCCTCGGTCATCTGGTCGATCTGCCGCTGGGCGCCCTTGGTCCACGGCGTGGCGAGCTTGCGGGGCAGCAGGTAGTTACGGGCGTAACCGTCCTTGACCTCGACGACCTCACCGGCCTCGCCGAGGTGGTCGACGTCGTGGGTGAGGATGAGCTTGGTGGTCATGCTTCCTCCTTCTCAGCGAGCGGAGCTCGTGTAGGGCAGCAGGGCCATCTCGCGGGCGTTCTTCACGGCCTTGGCGATCTTGCGCTGCTCCTGCACGGAGACGCCGGTGACGCGACGGGCACGGATCTTGCCGCGGTCGGAGATGAACTTGCGCAGCGTAGCGGTGTCCTTGTAGTCGATCTTGCCGACCTTAATGGCCTTGACCGGGCCGACCTTCTTCTTTGGCTTACGAAGCTGAGGCTTCGCCATGGTGGTACTCCTTGCTTCGAGCGCCTGGTATTAGCGGCGCTCACACGAGATTGAATATGGGTGGAAGCGGGTCCGACGACGCATCTCGCACGGCCCGCACCTCACCGTGGGTGTGGTGCTCGCCGGTGCCGGGTCGCCGCTGACAGACCCTGGCTGGGCGGTCCGACCCCTAGAAGGGGGGCTCGTCCCCAAAGGACGTGGTGCCGCCGGTGGCCCAGGGGTCGTCCGCCGCGCCACCGGAGGGGGCGTTGTAGCGGGGCTGGCTGGGGGCGTTGTAGCCACCGCCCTGCTGGCCCGAGTTGTTGTAGCTCCCGGAGCCGCCCTGCTGGGACTGCCCCTGGCCTGACGCATTGCCGCCGAAGCCGCCCTGGCCACCGCTGAAGCCGCCCTGGCCACCGCCACGGGGGTTGCGGGTGACCTGGGCCTTGGCGTAGCGCAGGGAGGGGCCGATCTCGTCGACCTGCATCTCCACCACGGTGCGCTCGGCACCCTCGCGGGTGGTGTAGGAGCGCTGGTTCAGGCGCCCGGAGACAATGACGCGGGTGCCCTTGGTGAGGGACTCGACCACGTTCTCAGCGGCGTCGCGCCAGATGGAGCAGCGCATGAACAGGGTCTCCCCGTCCTTCCACTCCCCGTTCTGACGGTCGTAGGTCCGCGGGGTGCTGGCGACAGTGAATGAGGCCACGGCCGCACCCGAGGGGGTGAAGCGCATCTCGGGATCCGCGGTGAGGTTCCCAATAAGGGTGATAATGGTTTCTCCGGCCATAATGTGTCGTCCGTTCCTGCGGGCTCAGGCCTCGGGGCGCAGCAGCTTGGTGCGCAGAACCGTCTCGTTGAGGCCCAGCTGGCGGTCGAGCTCCTGGGCGTTGGCAGGGGTCGTGGTCATGTCCACGACGACGTAGAGACCCTCGGACTTCTTCTTAATGTCGTAGGCCAGGCGACGCTTGCCCCAGATGTCGATCTTGTCCACCGTACCCCCGTTGCTGGGGATGACCTGCAGCAGCTTCTCCAGCGTCTGAGCGATGGTGCGCTCATCGGTCTCGGGCTCGAGGATGATCATGATCTCGTAGTGACGCATGCTTGGTACCCACCTCCTCTGGTCTGAAGCGGTCACGGTCCTTCCGTGACAGGAGGGTGATGCGTACGGCCGGTCACCGGGCGGATGCCCGACGGCG
>ERZ773035.2997-NODE-2997-length-10393-cov-3.295802_pt1 | contig 10393 bp, 22 predicted proteins | sample MGYA00511487_ERZ773035 | MGnify/ENA primary metagenome ERZ773035 (study PRJEB29015, sample SAMEA2737985) | human oral metagenome | biome: human oral; feature: human-associated habitat; material: dental | place: China | collected 2024 ...
GAGATTTTGGAACGCGGGTTCGACTCCCGTCGTCCGCCGCCATATCCATAAATGAGCCCCCGGCTCCTTAATTTTTTCATCAAATGGGGGCTCTTTTATGGATATTTTTTAAAGGAGAAAAAGATGAAAAAAGAAATCATCATAGGTCGCCACGCCAAAAACGGCGAAACATTCAGCTGGATACTTCCAGCCGCAAAGAAAGAGAAATTTTTCGCCGCCAAAAAGGCGGCTATGCGCTCAGAAGAGAGCGTTTTGGCTCTCGTTGAAAACCTTGATGGTTTTTCGACCGTAGAGGTCATAGACCACGCTATGGTCTTGGCAGGGGATCATATCCCTTACAAGAAAGCGGTATTTTTCTACGCGGGCGACCCTGCCGAGCAGATACCGGGCTTTATCGAAAGAGCCGCCGTGCAGGAAGGCGAACAAGAGAAAGTGGAAAGAAGGCTTTGTTTTGACTATCTACAAAGCCTTGGGAGACGAACGGACGCCCTTGAGGAGGAGCTTGAGGAATGGGATTGGACTAGAGCCTTTGACATCCTATTTCAAAAGGAGAATACTCGCCCGGTGGACCGCGATGTTGATTTTTTGGAGTTTGACACGCTTCCTTTTGCGGATAGCGGTGCCGACGATCAAAGAGAGGTCGTATGCGGACTTCCGGGCATTCCAATCCTAGTCAGGACTTCGCTAGCCGAAAAAGTTGGGAAGACTTTTTTTGAAAACCTTAGCAGGGCGGTGTTTGCACAGCAAAAGCTGGAGCGAGCCATCTCCAAATTTATGACGGGCCATCCTCTTTTGGATCGCGCTTGGAGAAGCTGGAGCATAGGAGTGCGCGATAGGAAATTTCGCATCGTGGCTACAAAATATTCCAACAATGAGCCGCTTGAGGAGATGGACGGCGGCTTTATATCCTCTTTCTTTTCTTTTTCAGAAAAGAAAGAGATAAAGGAATTCATCAGCTACGCGAACTACTTCGCGCGAAGTCGTTTTCTTTGGGTGGACTTCATAAACGCCCTAACGCCAGAGCAAAAAGAGTGGCACGATGGGAAAATGGCCGAATGCGAAGGTAGGGAGTGCTGGCCGCCTCGCCCTAGAAACATAAAATCGGGAAAAAGCAATGAAATTTGAAATCACGAGTATCGCCGATATGCAAGACGCCATAGATGCGATATACGACTATTGTTGGGAGATGGGCGTAAGCAAGGACGAGGTGTCGGATTTTATTTCAGCGAGGCTTGCGCTACTTTACGCGCAGCATAAAGCTGAGATGATGAAAAAAATAATGGAGAGTGGTTGTGTTGAGGCTTTTGAAAAGATTATTTAGAAAGCATACAAAATTTACGATCTCAAATCTTAGGTTTGGGATATTGAGATGAGTTTTGTCGTAGCTTTTCTGATCGGTTTCGGCTTTGGTGCGGTTATTACGGCGACCGCAAAATATAAACGAATTTTAAAGGGAAAACAATGAAAACGAATTTATCGAAAAGTGGTCTACCAACGTTAGGCGTTGGCGGTGGGGCAGCAACAAACACCGCAGAGTTCCGCGTAATACTAAATAGTGAAAAAGGACTCAAAAAACCGATATTTATTGCTCGTCGCGGGCAGCTATCGTGCAGCAGCGCTCAAGCAATTATCGCCCTACAAAAGGGCGACTACATTGTCGACGTCCATTTTAAGCGCGATGCCTCTCGCGAGGCTTGGGAGAGCGGCGAAATCAAAATTAACGCTGAGCGAATTCTCTCTGTAACAAGGGGCGTGGACGAAGTAGAAACAGAACCGGCCGCCATCAGCTACGATGACATCCCAGAAAAATGCTGGGAAGGCGGAAACATCTATCATAACCGCGATGGCGAGTATTTCGTGGAGGTAGAGTGATGGATGAGAAGCTTGAAACTGCCGCGGCGGAGCATCTATGCGAAGTTTCGCAGATGAGCTCGCGTAAAAGCTATGGGCTTAAACTTCAACAATGGGCTAGTTTATTTCTAGCCCTAGAAAGGATAAACAATGAGTTTAAAAGATTTTAGAAAGGCATTTAGAGCCTATCGGACTTGGATAGGCGTATATAAACACACGAAATTTAGCAGCTTTGCTAAATTTGTGAATGCTCATAAAAAGGGGATGCGATGCGCAATGAAACAAAGCTAGGAGTTATGGCGGAGGTTTCCTTAAGTGAGGTAATAAACGAGCTAAGCGTTAGCGATCTTGCCGAGATTATGGATAGCTTTTCTGTGGAGGATGTCGTTTATGCGATAACGCAGCTTCTTCCACAAATCAAAGCAGACAAAATAAGAAATTTAATAAAGGACGAGGAATGTTAGAAGTTCTAAACAAAATCCAATGTGAGCTAAAGGCTCCCAAAACGCAAATGAATAAATTCGGCGGTTATGCATATCGCAGCTGTGAGGATATTTTGGAATCGGTTAAGCCGCTGCTACAAAAATATGAAGTAGCTCTAATGCTTAGCGATGAGATCGTGCAAATAGGCGCGCGTATCTATGTAAAGGCAACCGCCGCGCTAAAAGGCAAAGACGGCGAAGTAAGCGCAAGCGCATACGCAAGAGAGCCTGAAAACAAAAAAGGTAGCGACGAGAGCCAAATCACTGGCGCAGCTTCTAGCTATGCTAGAAAATACGCACTAAATGGGCTATTCGCTATTGACGATGCCAAAGATGCCGACGCCACTAACGATCACGGCGCTGGTGCTGCAAATAATAAGAGAGGCGAATATCCCGCGCCGATGAGTGAGGAGCAGGTGGCGGATTTGTTGCAACTTTGCGAGGCGAGCGGCACCGATCCGCGAAAGGTAGCCGCAGCATATAAGACGAGCGACATAGCTTTCGTGCCGTTTGAGAAAGTGCGCGCGCAGCTTCTGCAAAAGCTCGCAAAGGCGCAAGAAGTGAGAAAGGGTGCGTAATGAAATTTATAAATTTGCAGCAGGGCAGCCCCGAGTGGCTGGAATATAGAAAAGACAAATTTAACGCCTCCGAGGCTGGCGACGTTATGGGCTGCGGCTTTAACAAGCCATATAAACTAGCCGAAATCAAATACGGCGGCAAAGAGGTTTTTCAAAGCGAGGCAATGAGGCTCGGCAAAGAGTATGAGCCCAAAATCCGCGAGTATATCAACAAGCTTTTAAACGCGGATTTTCAGCCCGTCGTAGGACTTAGCGACGATGATCCGAGATTTAGCGCGAGTTTTGACGGGCTAGACATTATAGGCGGCGAAATTTTAGAGATTAAATTTAGCGCGAACGAGTATGAGGTTTTGGAGCGCACCGGCAAACCTAGCGAAAAGTATTTTTGGCAGATCCAACACCAGCTTTTCGTTTGCGACCTCGCGAAGTGTATTTTTGCCGTCGGCAAGATAGACGATAATTTCGATCTGCAAATCCGCCACGTTGTCGTAGAGCGCGACGAAAAGGCGATCAAAAAGCTTATTAAGGCGTGGAATGAGTTTGAAGCGACCTATGCGGGGGCTGCTCCCGATGAGGAATGGTTAAGCTTGAGCGATGAAATTTCAACCCTTAGCGCGCAGAAAAAAGAGCTTGACGATAGGCTCGACGAGCTAAAAAAGCGCGCCATTAAAAAAGCTGGCGGCGTGGAAATAAAGGCTTACGGGCTAACTATCTGCAAATCAGAAATTAAGCCTAGCTATGACTATAAGGCATATTGCGAGCAAAGCGGCGCCGTAATCCCCGATGAGTTTTTAAAGGCGGGTAGCGAGCGCTGGAGCGTGAGAGTTGCAAATTAGCGGGCAATTCAACCGCTTTATGCACGGCGTAGTATTGGCGCAGATGCGAGCCCTTAGATATTTATGTATCAGAGAGCATCGCATAGCCATTCGCCCGTTTTATCTTAGCGCCGATACGCTAAAGCAGCTTTTAAAGGTGCTGGATTTCGACTATCCGAGGCAGAAAGACGGCACGCCGCTAAGCTACACGCAACTAAGCACGGCGGATATGCTAGGGCACCTAGCCTATATTGAGACGCTTTGCGCCGAAAACGGCATAGAGCCCGAATTTATAAAAGAATTTGAAAAGGAAATAAAATGAATAAAGTCGTTTTAATCGGAAATTTAACTCGCGATATCGAGCTAAGATACACGCAGAGCGGACATTGCGTCGGAAACGCGGGGATCGCCGTAACGAGAAAATTTAAGAATGCGCAGGGGGAAACTGTGGAGGAGACCTGCTTTATCGACGTTAAATTTTTTGGCCGCACGGCCGAGGTCGCGAACCAATACCTCCGCAAAGGCTCAAAGCTTGCCGTAGAGGGGCGGCTCAAGCTGGAGCAGTGGCAGGATCAAAGCGGACAAAACCGCAGTAAACACGTAGTGGAGGTAGAGAGCCTAGAGATGCTAGGCAGCCCTCAAAATTCGGGAGGCACGCAAAACTACACTCAAAGCGGCGGAGCGCAAAGCAGAGCGGGAAAGCCCGCCGCCGCTAAATATGATGACGGCGGCAACACGATCCCGTTTTAAGGAGGGGACAATGGGCGATGTAGAATGGCTAAACAAATACGGCGACTTCGATGAATGGCGCGCCGCAGCAGAGACACAATGGTGGAATGATTACGGAGCGGACGCGGCGTATGACAGAGAGATAGACGACGCGGAATATTGCGCTGAAAGGGAGCCCTATGTGGATGAACGCTAGGGAATTCGCAAAGCGCGAGGGCAAAAAGCTCTACGTGATAGATGTTCAGGCAAATAAAGACCGAAAAATCGGGCGCACGGATCGCTTCCGTAAAGTAGGTGGAGTGCTACAGATAGAGACGGAGCACTACTATCTAGCCTTTAAAGATCCGATCACGCCCGCGCTTAAAGAGCGAATAGAGCGGCTTTATTATGAGGCGATCGAATTAGTCGCAAGTGATTATGAGCTTGCGTGGATCGCACACAAGGGCACGGGCTCGCCGCACTTAAATGTGCTTCAGCGCTTTATACGCTTTCGGTGGCATCGCGGCGGAAAAATAGTGCAGAAAATGTGTGAGAACCTAGAGGCGCTTTTGGCAATGAGCGAGGAGGCGCGCGCAGAGTTTCTGGCTCGTGAGCGGGAAGCTATGAGAGAAGCGGCAAGAAAGCAAAAGGAGGTGCAGAGTGAAACCGAAGGAGAAAGCGATGAGAAAAATTAAGTTTAGAGCGTTTTTTAAAGCGGATGAGCGAATTTGTGAAGTGACAAGCATTGATTTTGCGAACAAAGAAGCTACGCTTTGGGATAAAGAAACGGCTGTAAATTTTGAGGCGAGTTTCGAAGATATTAAACTATTGCAATATACAGGCGCAAATGATAAGCACGGCGTGGAAATTTACGAGGGGGATATTGTTAAATTTGAATCAAGTGTTCCGATACCAGAGGGCCCAGATTACCCGAAAGAGGGGCAGATAGGTGTTGTAAAATATGGCTTCTGCGACTACTATGTTGATGCCAAATCCCTCTGCGGATTCAATCTTGATGAACTCGGCGATTGGATCGTCGTCGGGAACATCTACGAAAACCCAGAGCTATTAAAGGACAGATAATGAGTATGTGGTATAGAACACGCATAGAAATTTCAGGGCTGACGCTCAATCAGGCAGCGGCCATTACGGCAAGAGGCAAAGATTTCCTAGGGAGCATAATACCGCTGCCTAAGACCATAGCGCTTGACGAAAACGGCTTTTACAAGACAGAGAAAGACAAAGAGGCGGCGCGCGAATTCTACGACAAAGAGCGCGACTGTCGATTTATTAACTGCGATTGGAAATACACTGTATATCCAGAATATGGCGGGTATCGTGTGCTAGTTGAAGCGCAAACCGAAGATATTCCTAAAAAAGAAATCCTTAAATTTATAAAAGAGTTTGAAATGGAGAAAGATTGGCAGTGTATAGAATTTCTCGCAACATCTTTTTGGGAAGAATTTGACGAAGGAAGCGATAATTGGATATTGCGAGCAGAGATAATATCAGACGAAAAGCAAAAACTCACGATGACCGAGTATGCGGTAAAGACGCCACTAACTTATGTAATATGAAAGGATACAAAATGACGACAAAAGAAATGATCGAGGTTCTGCAAGCTTATGAGGCGGGCGAAGATATAGAAATGAAAGAAAACGAGGAAGAGAGCTGGAGGGAAGTAAAATGTCCATTTTGGGTTTGGGAAAATTTTAAGCTCCGTATTAAGCCCAAAGAAAAACAGCCGAAATTTAAAATAGGCGACATGCTCGTCCATTTGGAAAAAGAGGGGCAGTCTCTTTATGGGGGCGACATTTTTCGAGTAATTTTAGTAGATGGAGAATATGTAGCAAAAGACGAAATGGGGTTTAGATGCACCGGGAAATACGAACATTTCGAGCGAATTTTTATCAAAGCCGATGATGTACTTTGGTTTTGGGAATATCAAAACGTATCTAGCGAGTGGGAAATGACAGACGCTAGATACACAAAAAGCGACCTTAGCAACGAAGTGCTCGGTCCCAATGAAAGAGAAACGGCTATACCTCTTTACGCGCTCGGATTTAGATTGCCCCAAAACCTGAAGGAGGAGAAATGAAAAAATTAGACGTGATTATCGTATATGCCATATACACTTATTTTGATGAAGAGGAAGGCGTCTATCAAAAAGGACGAATGGCGGCAGGACTTTTTCCGTACAACAAAGAGGGCGAAAAAATTGCGAAAGAATTTGCGATCTCGTTAAAAAAAGATTACGAAAAAGATTACGAATTTGAAATCGCGGACGTAATGACCAGCTTAATTATTTTGTAAGGACGGGGTAAAATGTTTATACTGACTTATATCAAAGCGTGGGGTATTCTTATGGCGCCGATACTTTCTATTTGGGTTATCGTATGGTCGCTCATCAAGGTTCATTTTTCAGAATGGGATACCGTCCTAAGAGACTATGTATTGCCTGAAAAAACTATAACATCATAATGCCGATCTATGGCGTATTAACCGCGCTTCTTATCATCGGCGTATCGATTTGGTGCTGGTATATAGCAGACGATGTTTTAAAATTCTTTAGCGGATTGAAAGGAGAATAAATGCTGAATTTCATATTTTGGGGCGTAACGCTTAATTGTTATGTATTTACAATACTTGTTCTTATCATTAGGGCTCTGTTCCCAAACGGGCTTCGAAAAAAGAGCGAGACAAAATTATTGCCTATGGTGATCGCTACATTTACGCCATATTTTGCATTTGTCTTAGGGGTTGCAATCTTTCTATCAATGGCATACTACGGATTTGACGCCGACAAGATAGAAGCGAGATTGGAGAAAAGACGATGAGTAGCCCCGACCGAGAAAAAGAGCGCGAGATGCTGCGAAAAATCGATGAATTTTCAAAACAGCACAACAAAAAAAGCGCGATTGTAGAGAAAATTCACAGGCGATTATTTGAGTTAAATTTAGAGCAGCTAAAGGAAATTTTAAAGAGGATCGAAAAATGAATAAAATTTTATTACTATTATACTTGGCGGATCTGTCTGATAAGATGTATCTGCTATTGTTGGGTAGCTTCTGCGTCCTTTTAGCAGGCATAATGTTGTGGTTTGGCGGCGTTCAATTTAACGACGACACGAGCGCGCGAATGGTAAAAACCGCGAGGCGCATCATTAAAATATCAATAGCTGTTGTGATTTTTGCTTTTCTATACCCGTCCAAAAATACCCTTTATATCGCCGCTAGCGCAAAAGCGGGGCGGATAGGGATAGAAAAATTGCAAGGTAGCGATACTTTAGAAAAGGCATTGAAATTATTGGATAAAAAGCTAGATGAAGCTTTAGCGGAGGAAAAGAAATGAACGATAAATTTATAACCAAAGCCGAAGCCCTAAAAGAGCTCGGCATTTCCGCGCGCTCGCTTTACGATAAAGTAAGGCAGGGCGTTATCGTAGCCAACAAGGTCAATTCGCGGGTAATCTATTATTCGCTAAAATCTATCCGCGCTTACAAGGCGGGCAAAAGCGCTTAAGGCTCGTTTTGATATAATGGCCTAAAATTTTAAATGAATAAAGGGGGACTAATGAGCGAAATTACAACTAAACCCAAACAAATTCTAAAGGCTGTAGCGGGATCAAAAGATACGCCCATTAAAATCGGCAACGCTTTTTTGGAGTGCTATGTCCTGGAGGACGGAACCAGGGTTTTTAGTGGCAACGGGCTACAAAAAGCCCTAGAGTTTCCGGTCAGCGCAGGCGGCTCTGCCTTAATTGCAATGCTGAATGCAGGGGGTTTAAAGAGCGTTATTACAGACGAGATAAAACAAAAAATAGACGACAGAAAAGAGTTTATACGTCCTGGCGCTGGCGGCAAGCTTTCTAAAACTTACGGCTATGATGTTACCCTGCTTATCGATATTTGCGACATTTTAATAGAGGGCAAAAACCAGGGGCTATTAACGGATCGGCAAAAGCAATATGCTGCCGTCGCCGAAATCATAATAAGAAGCGTTGCTAAAGTCGGCATTATCGCCCTGGTGGATGAAGCTACAGGCTATCAATACGAACGCGAGCGCGACGAGCTCCAAAAAATACTAAAAGCTTATATTAGTGAGGAGCTTCTGCCCTGGCAAAAGAAATTCCCCGACGAATTTTACAGAGAGCTTTTTAGGCTCAATGGGTGGGAATTTACGGTTAGGGGCATTAAAAAACGCCCTGGCGTTATAGGAAGTTGGACAAATAAACTTATCTACGATGAGCTACCGCCTGGAGTAAAAGAGGAGCTAAAAAGAAAAACCCCTACTAGCGCGGCGGGCAATGCTACTGCTAGATACCATCAGTTTTTAACCGCTGACATAGGCGATAGCCATCTAAAAAGCCAAATAGACCAAACAATTATGCTTTTTAGGTTGTCTGATAATATGCAGGATATGTGGTATAAATTTCAAAAGGCTAAAGATAGAAAATCAGGGCAATTAACGCTGCCTTTTGAATTTGACGAAAACGGACACATTAAAGAGTAAAATTAAGGACAAGATTATACTAAGGCTAATCTAACCAAGCCCGTCCAAAAAATCGCTCCACCACTGCATTAATGCCGCGCGCTGTTTTAAATTTTTGGCGTGGTTATAGGCGTCTTTTACCTTGTTTTTTTCTACGTGCGCGAGGCAAAGCTCTATAACGTCGCTGCTCTGCCCGTGCTCGTCTTGTCTTTCGTGCGCTATCGTGCTAAAGCTCGCGCGGAAGCCGTGCGGCGTAATCATCTCATTGCTAAACCCCAAATTTCGCAGCATCGAACGGACGGTATTATCGCTGATCGGGCGAATGTTTGATTTAACCGACGGAAAGATAAGATCGCTTTGCAGCGGCGAGCTCGCGTGATAATCCGAGAGTAGTTTTCGGACGCTTGCGCTTAAAAACACCTCGTGAGCTTTGCCGTTTTTCATTTTGCTAGCGGGTATGCTCCAGAGGCTATTTTTAAAATCTATCTCGTCCCACGTAGCAAAGCGTGCATTTTCGCCCCGCACTGCCGTATAAAGCATAAATAGCGCGCACACCTTTATCCTCTCATCTCCGAAATACCCCTTTATCGCTTTTATTAAATTTCTAATCTCTTCCTCATCTTTAAAATACGCAAAATGTCTAATCTGCCGCTTGCCGATCAGCGCGGTTTTGTCAATATCGGCGATGATATTATGCTCTACGTATTCGTGGAGCAGGGCAAATTTATAAAAGCCGTTTAACGCCCCTAAGACCCTTTTGGCGGTTTCTTGCTTTTCCTCCTCTAAAAGAGGCGCGAGCGCATTTATCACGTCTTTTCTGCTTATATCTTTAATATCCGCGTCGCCTAGTTTAGGCAGCAGCAACACCTCAAATCTCCTTTTTATCCAAAACAGATGCTTTTCGTTAATTTTATTCTTTGTTTTTATCCACTCGGCGTATATCGCGCGCAGGGTAGTCCTGCTTTCGTCTTTTGAAATATCTACGCCGTCTAATAGCTGCTTTTTAAGCTCGTTTCGCTTTTCTCTAGCTTCGGCTAGGCTTATGTCTCCTAGTTTGCCGATCGTAATTCTTTGACGCTTATTCGTTAGCTTATTGCGGAATTCGTAGATGAAAAATTTATTGCCGTTGGGCATGACTTTCAGTAGCAGGTTGTCGCTATCACTTACAAAATACGGCTTATCCTTAGGCTTTAAATTTTTAACTTGGGTTATCGTGAGCTGTGACGATAGTTTAGGCATTATGTGTCCTTTTGGCTGACTAGCGACGATAAATTTTGGCTATTTTCTTAAGTAGCCAGCTAAATAGTCAGCAAAAAATCGCCGCTGTTAATTTCTTTTAGCTGCTTTTTATTGCCGTAAGTTTATGAAAAAATGCTTTAAAATATCATAAAAATCGAGATTTTACTGCCGCAACTTGCTAGGGTTTTCTGTGTGTTTCTTGAAGTAGTGGCGGACAGAGAGGGATTTGA
>ERZ773035.3001-NODE-3001-length-10383-cov-22.678060_pt1 | contig 10383 bp, 3 predicted proteins | sample MGYA00511487_ERZ773035 | MGnify/ENA primary metagenome ERZ773035 (study PRJEB29015, sample SAMEA2737985) | human oral metagenome | biome: human oral; feature: human-associated habitat; material: dental | place: China | collected 2024 ...
CGGTGAATATGAGTTCTGTTTTCCTAGGGTCACGGTATTCGTTGTCATCTGTCACGAATCGGATTGTGTTTTCTGATAGGTAAAACGGTTTTGTTACTTTCGGGTCGACCGTCCATAGTTCGAGGATGTACTCCTGGACGGAGTATAAACGTTCTACTTTTGCATTGCGGATATAAAACTCGTAGTAGGAAGGATATGATGTTGATACCCCGGCTGCGATGTACACATCATCGTTGAAATAGTCCGCATTATGGTCGATCCATAGTTGATCGCGGGTGGTTTCCTCAACATAGGCGAGAAAGTCTTTTGCTGTTATCATGGGATAATCATGTCCTCTGGTAGTAAAATATGTGTTGAAACTGATGCCTCGTTAGCTTCTGCTTCGATAGCAGTAAGTTCTCTTGGATTCTCAAGAAGTTCTTTTGGTGATGGTGCTAATTTTAAGAATGATTTGTGGTACCAATTTCCCTCAGCATCACCATAATGCCAACCAAGTCCTTGATTATTATGGGCAAGTGCATATGGAGGATATGACCTTCCAACACGATAAATATACCTACCTGCTGTATAGTCGCTCGGGTGTATCCTGACCTCGTATTTGTAGCCATTTGAATCTGTCCATATTTCCTTAAAACCTCTCGGGTACCGATCCCCAGACTTAAAACCTTGTTTTTCTAGCGCCTCTTTGAATAACTCTGGTGCAGAAGGTGTGTTCCAATCCGGCAAATCCGAGCATGATTGCAGTCCGTAGATATCCACCCAGGTGGTGGGATTAGTAACATATCCCTGCGGGGCTGCTAGATTCGGCCCCACCCCTAACGGATCCGATGCGTTATACATGCCCATGACCGGGTTGTAGTAGCGGAACCGATTATACACCCACCCGGATTCGCTATCAGCATACTGTCCGTTAAACAATAACGGGGACGATTGTGTACCATACCATGTTCGCATGCCAAATAATGTATGGGTGGATGATCCAACAATCTCGCCACTATCAGGATCAATAATTTCTGTTGGCATTCCCGCAAAATCACTGACCATTGAGTAAAACACTGCGTCTACTTGCTGCTGTGGCCAGGTAAGAACCGACCCCTCATCATCATGGGGATTATGATTCATACTTGTGGGTGTGATTTCTACCTGCCCAATAACTTCATTCGTGACAGGATCTGCGGGCCATAACCTGCCAGAACCCACCATGGTCGGTTCGTACATATTGACTGTTTGTTGTTCACCGGATAATTGATTCCCCCGATGGAAAAACACCATCCGATATATTACGTCACCTGTGGCAGTATCAATGCATTCTTTTCCTACCCGTCGTCGTAGCCCATCATATAAATACCGCCACCCCACACCTGGATGATCCGAATCCTCGTATCCCACAGGCTGGGTGCCGGAATCATAGTAGAAATGCTTTACCAAGGGTTTCTTCGATAGCCGTTTCGTTACTGTTTGGGTTACCCTGCCGGCATTATCGTAAGTGAGCATGGTTCGTCCCACCTGATAAGGGCGTGTCATATAGGTTTCTACGTCTTCTGCCCATCGGGTTGTGGTATCCGGATGTAGCTTCGTCAGCATACCCGCAGTGCTGAATTCGTAGGTTTCCCTGTTTTGTTGTTGATGAGCATCTGTGTGGATAACGTTTGTGACGCGTTCAAAACTGTCAACCGTATAGTCCGTGGTCAGGGATTTTATGGTGTTTGTTACTTGGGTGAGTACGTTATCTGGCCGCCAAGAAAATACCCGATCAACTAGTACCGTACACATGTTGTCACTGGTTTTAGCCGTGGCTGTCTCTAGGGGTTTGGTAGATGGTGTGCCTAGATAGTGGGTTGTGTCAGAGATCAGCCGGTGACGATTGTCGAATGCGTAGTGACGGATGGTTGAACCAACATTTACCCAGTTTCGCCTACCGGCAGTATCTAACCCGAATGATACTACCGCTAATTCACGTCCCATGAATGTGTGGGTGATGTGGTGTAATTCCCCAGAAAGATCATAGGAAGGTGTTTCTGTTATTTCCCGACCATCAGGTAGTACCCGGGTGATTGTGTTGGTGGTACCGTAAGGATCGTACTGGTAACGCAAAGTTGATTGTTCACCAGAATACAGGGTAGTGGTTTCGGATGATAAACGATGATATTCGTCAAACGCGTAATCGATACTGGAGTACGCATTTGTGATGCGGGTAATAGTTCCTAGCGGGTTACGGATGTAATCGGTGACGTCATTATCGTCACGTATTTGAGTAACCCGCCCATACTGGTCATATGTAGTGGTAACCGTGTTATCCCCGTTATAGTATTCCGACCATAGCCCACATGGGTCCATACGGGTTGTGGTGATACGCCCTGTGTAGTCGGTTTCTTTAATAACCTTCCCATCCAGGTCGTATTTAAACTGCCAGGTGTGCCCGTCCGCATTCGTCACAGTGATGGGTTCCATCTGGGTGTTATACGTGTAGCGGGTGATGCCACCATTTGGCAAGGTGACGCTACTTACTTTGTCGAACACGGTGTATCGGGTTGTGGTTTTAGCACCAGCCTCGTTTATTGTTTGGGTAAGGTTTCCTTCCCCGTCATAGGTGCCGGACCGCTTACTCCCATCAGGGTTCACAACCCTAGTCACCCAGCCTTCGGGCGAGTACTCGATTGTGGTCACATTCCCTACCGGGTCAATCACTTCCGTTACTAGACCCCGCACATCCCGGGTCACACTACTGCGCCTACCCGCGGGATCGGTGGACGCTACGGGCCGACCAGCATTATCACACTCTGTCATGCGTACTAATCCGTTGGGGGTGATCGTGGCCTTTGGTACGATACCGGTTGCCCGCCATTCGTACTCGAACCTAGTCACAACTCCTAATGGGTCGGTCACAGCAGTGACCATGCCGGCAGCATCTACCTCGTACTCGGTGGTAAGCCCATCCCGGCCGGTGACCTGGACTGGTTCGCCCCACGCACCAGGGGTGATCGTCTCTGTGGTTCCGTCACCAAAATCAATCCGGGTAATAGTCCCGTACTCGTCCCGGCCGATAGTGGTCACCACACCAGTGTTCGAGGTTTCCCGAATGATTTGGTGGTGCTCGTTAAATTCCCGGTCCGTCACCACACCTTCCGGGGTAATGATCCGCCACACATCACCAGCCGGTGTCGACCGGTACACGGTTGGGCGGATATCCCCTAGGAACTCGTCACGCAAAAGCTCCTCAGGGATCGACCAGGATGCATCATCCCTAACACCTGCACGGCCCCGGCCCGTCAAACCAGCACCTTGAAGGCCTTTTTCTCGAAGAAGATTCGCTAGGGGGAGTTTATCTAACCGTTCGAAGTATTCATGAATGCATGTGTCGCCGATTTCTGTGGGGTTGCCGTGGAATTCGCCTGCGCATTCTAGTGCGACGCACACTGTGCCGTCTTCTGGGGCGTCATCACCAGTATCTTTCAGCCACACGGCTACGTTGGGGAACATGCCCCCAGACCCTACCTGGGCTGTAACCCTGCCCTTATCGTCGAATCGGTAATAATACGAATACCCATTCCGGTCTGTCCACCTAAACGGACGATGCTCATCATCATAAAAATACCTTAGTGCCCCGGCAGCCGAGTTGATGACTTTCAGTAGGCGGCCTTTCCCATCATAGTTATAGGAGGCTAGCCGGAATGGCTCCTCGCCTGGGTGGGTTTCCTCATTCCGCACCCAAATAGACAACAACCTGCTGATCCGGTTATGCCACTTCAACTCCAGAACAGTACCATCACTCCTGCGCATCGCAACCAAATGCCCCGTGGACTGTTCATAGTCGTATTCGATCCACGCACCAGAATGATGAATAACCGTAGACAACTGAACCTCAACACCCAGATTAAACGTGTCAGCTACCGAACCAGACGATAGCATATTCACAAACGAGTTCGACGCCTCCCACACACCAGAACCACCAGCATTGTTGCCGGAATCATCCTGAGGATTAGCAGCACCAGATTGGGCCTTATCAGTATTGACTTGATCCTTATCAGGACTGTTCTGTGAGACAGCAGAATCATTCACAGGAGCAGCGGAATTGTGAACGTCTGAAGCAGAAACACCGGTGGAATCATCACTAGTAGAGGTATCAGTGACAGACTCAGCCCCACTATCACTATGATCTTTACCTGCTACACCATCATTATGCTGTGTATCATCGTCGATGGTTCGTTCCCTGCGGATCAGTTCCCCGGTTTCTTCGTCCAGGCGGTACACATAATTCTTTGGCGTATCCCCCGTGATCGTATAATCCGGCACGGGCCCGTCGGGCCGGTAACACGGCTCCCCGCCTTGGGCTTCACTGCCTGCTACACCGAACACATAGGTAACGCCTTCTTGGATGTTGCGGACTCGGTACGCCCCGTCTACGAAACACAGCCGCCACGGGCGGCCCGCATCCCCTACCTCGGACCCGTCCACCGGGGCGGGCGGGAACTCCAACAGCGCACCATCGGGGGTCATCATTAACACCTGGTTCGGGAGGATTTCGATCCGGCAATCCAGGGTGGTGTTCCACCCTGGGCCGAATACCCGACTGGTATCCATATCCGAGTCAGTGTTGCGGGCTACTACCATCGGCAGGATGCCGTCAATATGGATATCGGTGGCGGAATCAATCATGGCCCCTGTTGCCATATCCACCGGCTCCAGGCCCGGGTGTTTACACTTATTTCCTCGGGATAAGAGTTTCGCTCCGTGTTTGCCTGCTTTTGCTTTCGCGGCTTTCGCCGCTTTCGACAGCGCTTTCCCCGGTTTTGTGCCTTTTAACGCCTTGAATATCTTCCCCCCGGGCAGACACGTTATCAGGTCGAACCCGAATTCCTGCCAGGAACAATTCCCCGTCACCCACAACAACCCCTTCAGTCCTACCCCTACAAGCTCTAAAAACACCCCCAACGGTGCTAGCGGGGTAAACGCCAGCAACGCACCAATGAACTATAGCGCGTCTGAAATATCACTGATCTCTTTCGAGTGTTTCGTCACCCAATCCTTAAACGCCTCCCACTTCTCCTGCAACCAGCTCGGGTTTTCCTCGAACCGCCTCCTGGCCTGGGTTTTAATCCAAGCCACCGCGGTATCAACCTCCATACTCAGTGTGGATTTAATCCCCGCGCCTTTAGCAACATCCGCATCAAACACCGTAGTGGCCCGCAAATGCTCCGCTTTCGCTGCTTCGAACGCCGCCTGGGCCGCAGCCAATTCCGACTGGGCTGCGGTAGCGGTACTCGCGGTAATCGCATTCACCCCGGGCAGGGCAGCGGTTGCTACCGCAGTCGCTGTTGCTACCTTCGCCGTGGCCGCGGCCCTGACAACGTTTGCCTCACACAGGTTATAATTCGCCACCGCGGTCTGCACCGCCGTATGATCCACTAACGCCACCACAATCAGAGCATTCATCTGGGTTTGCGCCGACGTTAACGCCTCCGCGTACTGGGTGACAGCGGTACTTACCCCACGATGCGCCTCACCCGTGATCGTTAAATGATTCGGGAACTCCCCATGAATAAGCTCCCGATACCTATCCCCCTCATCACCCAAAAACCCACCATCATTAATAGCACGCAACGATGCAGCAGTTGTTAACGCGTTCTCGGCAAACACCCGCCACCTACGGGCAAACTCGAACACCTCAGCCGGGTTACCACCAATCTGAAACTCATTCTGCTTATAAGCAAGAAACGGCTTTAGAGGAAAAACAGGCATAACACAACAACCTTTATAAAAACAAACAAACAATAAGGGGGAAAGACAAAGAAACAAAGAAGATATGCTACAACAAGCAAGGATGAGGCGTTTTACCCCGAAAGCCTTCGAACACCCATACTGGTCAAACCACAAGAAAATCTAGGGCAGTACACCACAATAATCTGCCGGCACAGCATCACGAACCTCCAAAAACGGGTCACTCAACCAAGGTTTCAAAGAATATTATGAAGTAAGATAGCAGGCCCATCACCCACCATTGCCAGCCAGAATCAGCCTCAGCATAGTTACTAGCTTCCCATCAGGAAATAACTACATAAAACCTTCGCAACACTCATGCATTGCTTATTATTTGCTATAGCATTATCAATAAGCATCAGACTTCTTATGTATAAAGATTCCCATATCAACCAGGTTTCATTCACCCCATACCGTCACCCCAAAAATATTAAAGATATGACATTCATCACGTAGGTGATATGAAGCCCTGAAATGCTTCTTTCCGAACCGAAACACACCCCCATAAAACACACTCCCCATCCCCATTACATCTCAGCAATCCACCACCCCATCCCTGCACCAGCAGACGGCAAATCAGAAAAACACGCCGTTCACCTTAATTCCCAAAGAAGAGCCATGTGTTATTAATAACCTGGGTGGTCAAGCCCCATTTCCCAGCAGCTGAATAAGTCTCAGCGAATCAACGCTTCATCGCGAACACCCCGCAGATTGAGGCGCACCAAATACATTGGGTATGTGGCAGCCCACGCTTGTCGACGTCGCAAAGCGATAGCACTCATGTTCTAAATCTGGTGTCAGAGGTGTCCACGCACTCTTGTACCCTGATAAACCATGAACGCTAAACACCAAGTCCTCCTCGCCGAAGAACAATACACAACCGAATTAGCCTTCCTCGCCGCCTACGACCAAGGACCCAAGCCACCAGGCTGGCTGCTTACCCCCCGCGCCGTCGTCACCTTCGTCTGTGGCGAAACCGGACTCCGACTAGACAAAGACGCCAAAACCGAACACCCCGAACTGCCAGCCCGAATGGACATCACCGCCAAATTCATTGGCGACCGGGCCCTCGTCGAACGCTGCGTCGTCACCCTCGCCGGCAGCCGGGCACTCATGCTGGTAGGCGAACCCGGCACCGCAAAATCCATGCTCTCCGAACTCCTCGCCGCCGCCATCTGCGGCTCCAGCGAACTCACCGTCCAAGGCAGCGCCGGCACCACCGAAGACCAACTCCGCTACGGCTGGAACTACGCCATGCTGCTAGCCCACGGGCCCAGCACCGAAGCACTCGTCCCATCACCCGTCCTCCAAGCCATGACCACCGGCAAAGTCGCCCGCATCGAAGAAATCACCCGATGCCAACCCGAAATCCAAGACGCACTCGTCCCCATCCTCTCCGAACGCCGCATGGCCATACCCGAACTCGGTGAACACTCCGAAGCCGCCCGCGAAGGATTCTGCGTCATCGCCACCGCCAACCTTAGGGACAAAGGCGTCAGCGAAATGAGCGCCGCACTCAAACGACGCTTCAACTTCGAACACATTGACCCCATCGCCGACCGGAACGTAGAAGTCAACCTCGTAAAAACCAAAACCCAACAAGCCATCGACAAAGCACAAGCCCAAGGCACCGTCGACACCGTGGTCGTGGAAACCCTCGTCACCATCTTCCGGGACCTCCGCCAGGGGCTCACCACCGAAGGCTGGGCGGTCGAAAAACCCGGCAGCATCATGTCCACCGCCGAAGCCGTCGCCATCTCCTCCTCCATCGCATTAAGCTCCGTCTACTTTCCCCTCAACGAATCTGCCGTCAGTCTCATCCCCGGGCACCTGCTCGGCGCAGTCCGCAAAGACGACGACAAAGACGCCACCCGGCTGCAAGCCTACTGGGACTCCGTCGTCCGCCGCCGCGCCAAAAAACCCGCCATCAAGGGCGCTGACGCGAAGGCTTGGCAACTTCTCTGGGATCGTCGGGAAGATGTGATGGCCCAATGACCGAACAACACATCCTCGACCAGCTCGAACGAGTGGTCGAAAAAGAATACATTTTTGGAGTGCGGCACCACTCGCCAGCCTGCGCCCATGCCGTGGTGCAGGCCGCCGAAGCCCTCCAGCCAGAGGCTATCGCTGTGGAAATGCCGGCCGACACCAAACCCATGCTCCCATGGATCGTCCACGACGACACCAAGGCGCCCATCGCCCTGGCCGTGGCCGCCGAAAACACCCAACTCGGCTTCTACCCCTTCGCCGACTTTTCACCCGAACTTGCAATCATGCGCTGGGCGCATCGAAATAATGTTCCCATCCACCTCATCGACCTGCCGGTCGGCGCACCCCCACCCGCAGACCCCGACGAACCAACAGCCACCGATGTGGATTCGCAGCCACCCGTCGACGTGGACAAACTCGTCAGCGCCGAAGCCTGGGACACCAAAGTCGAAACCCTCGCCGTCGGCGCCCGCTGGCAAGACGTCCGCCGGGCCGCCCTCGCCGTCGGAGTAGGCACCCGCCTGGCCGAACTGGGCGTTGACCCCTATCATGCGCGCAGGGAGGCACACATGCGGGCGCGGCTTGCCGAACTGGGGGAGAAAACCCTGGTGGTAGTGGGCTCCTACCACTGCCTCGGGCTGTTGGACGGCGAGCCTGAGGCGCCCGCCACCGTCTCCCCGGTGAACATGTCACTCGTCCGCTATAGTTTTGCGCAATTGGATTCCCGGTCGGGGTATGCTTCCGGCATCAGGGACCCCTATTGGCAGCAACGCATGCTCGGCATCACCTCGGCCGGGGTGACGGATCTTATCAACGACGTCATTGTGGACGTGGCGAGGGAATGCCGCACCCAGGGCGAACCCGCCGGCACCGGGGAAATCGCCGAAGCCATCCGCTGTGCCCACGACCTCGCCCGCCTGCGTGGCCTGCCCAATCCCGGCAGGCGGGAGGTGCTTGAGGCCCTCAACACGGTATTCTCTTACGGATCCGTCACCGGCCGGGGTCGCATCGTAGCCCAGGCGCTGCAAAAAGTCATGGTGGGCGATGTGACCGGTGAGCTTCCCCCGGACGCACCCGTGCCGGTACTAGAGCAACAAGTTCGGGCGAAACTCGCCGAGCTCGGCCTGCCGTCCAAGGAACGCACCGCAACCATCACTAAACAAATCGACCCTTTTAAGGGCGGCAAGGATTTTGAACGACACCTGGTGTTAGCGCAGCTCGCCGTCTTGGATGTGCCCTATGAACGGGATCGGGTAACCGGAATGAATCGAGGATTCGAATCCCGCTCCTACTCGGCGACCTGCACGTTTGATTCCAGCACCGCCGCCACCCTGGGCATGCGGGCAGCCTGGGGGGTCAACCTGGCCCAGGCCGCCAAAACCATGCTGGCCGCCGACCTGGCCACCGCGGCAGGCGACCCAGCCAGCACGATCGACGTGCTTCGCAAGGCCGCAAGCATCGGGGCCGACGATGCGCTCTGCCAAGCCGCTCAATTAGTGGAAAACACCCTGGTTGCCCGGCTGAACTTCCAGGATGCCATTAACGCCATCGACATTCTCATCGGGGTTGCCGGGGGCCGGGAGCCGGCCGCCAAGCTGCTGCGGGATAGCACCCGTGACTATTGCACCAAGGTGAGCGAAATCCTCGGCGGGGTTGTGGTGCGAGAAATCGCCGGCATTGCCGGCTCCGACGAACTGGAACACGCCCGCATGCTGGGGTTCGCCGCGGGCCTCATGGAAACCCACTCCGTGAGCATTCAGGCGGCGGTTAATAAGGTCAAGGTTGACGGTTCGCCGCTCATGCAAGGCGCGGCGTGTGCCATCATGCCTGACGAGCATTCCGCAGCCTTCGTGGGCAGTTGGATCGACACCGCCGGCAGCCAGGCGCGGCAAACCAGCTACCGTCGGCTGGTTGGGTTCCTGGCCGCTTCCCGCGGGCTCTGGTATGACCATCCCATCATGGACGGGATTATCGACCGGGTGTCGTCCCTGTCCGACCCCATGTTTGTGCAGGCCCTCCCCACGCTGCGGGGCGCCTTCGACACGGTGGCCCCCGCAGAGCGGGAACAGTTCCTCGACCGGTTGTCGGCCCAGATGGGGCGGATCGACGCAACCCTGATGATAGCGCCGGAGCAGATTGAGGCGAACGCCCGGGCCGACGTGGCAGCGAGGGCTAGGCTGGCGGCCTTGGGCCTGGCCGACCTGCGGTTCACCCCGGCGATGCGCTGGCGGTTGATTCTCGGCGCCGAACCCGAAACCCTCGACAGCGCCGGCGGTCGCATGGCGAGTGCCCTCGACGAACTCTATGGCACAGACACCGCAGGGAAAGACACCACCGGGGAATCCGACGGCCGGGTGCACGCCGCCGGCAATGGCCCCAGCCAATTGGGGGTGCGACAGTGGCAGGAAGAAATCACCGCCCTTTTCGGCACCGACCAGTTGCAAGAAATCTTCGGCAAGGCCGCCGACATGGGTCGCAGCGACGTTATCACCAGCCTTGATGCGGAAAGTGTGCGGCCATCCGTGGAACTCCTCACCACGGTGCTCAACCTGAAAGGCGCCCTCCCCGAGAGCCGGCTGCGGCAGTTGCGACCCCTCGTGAGCAAGATCGTGTCGGAACTCTCGAAAGAATTAGCGT
>ERZ773035.3002-NODE-3002-length-10381-cov-3.752760_pt1 | contig 10381 bp, 10 predicted proteins | sample MGYA00511487_ERZ773035 | MGnify/ENA primary metagenome ERZ773035 (study PRJEB29015, sample SAMEA2737985) | human oral metagenome | biome: human oral; feature: human-associated habitat; material: dental | place: China | collected 2024 ...
CGGGCGTGGCCCACGGCGCGCGTATGGCGGCGCGGCGCGCGCGCGGGGCCGTGGCGCGGGCCAGGGGGCGCACATCCAGGCTGAAGCCCACGGCGGGGCGTTCGCGCTCCCCATAAGGGTTGAAAACGGCGCCCACGCCGTCGTAGCGGCCGCCGCGCAAAACGGCATCGGCTCCCCGGGCCTGGCGGCGCGCCTGCTCGGCGCTGGAAAGCGCCTGCGCGTCGTCTTCGCACGCGGGCGAGCCGGCGTAGACCGCAAAGCGCATGCCGCTGTAGTAGGCGTAGCCGCGCGCGTCGGCCAGGTCAAAGCTCACGCGCACATCCGGCCCCAGCCGCGCGGCCAGCCAGCGCAAATCTTTCAGCGCCTGGCGCAGCAGCGGGGCCGTGCCCAGCGTGCGCTCGGCGCGCGCCAGCATGTTTTCGTCGCCATACAGGCCGGGCAGGGCCAGCAGGCGCTGGCGCGTGTCGGAAGGAAAGTCGCGCGTGAGCGCGTCCAGCCGGCTTTCATCCTTGGCGGCCAGCGCGGCCAGCACTTCGTCCAGCGCGCCCGCTTCCAGCGGCAGGCCCGCCAGCAGCGCGCGGGGAATGCGGGCATCGGCCAGATCGACCGTGAGCGGCCCTTGCGCGGCCAGGCCGGTGGCGCGCAGGCAGTCCAGCGCCAGCAGCAGGATTTCCAGATCGGCCTCGCGCCCGGCGTAGCCGTAAATTTCCGCGCCCATTTGCAGCGGCTCGCGCGAAGCCAGCGCGCGCTCGGGCCGCGTGTGCAGCACCGGCCCGCAGTAGCAAAGGCGCGCTACGCCTTCGCGCCCCAGCAGGTGCGAGTCAATGCGGGCCACTTGCGGCGTGGTGTCGGCGCGCACGCCCAGCGTTTTGCCCGAGAGCTGATCGACCAGCTTGAAGGTTTGCAGCTCCAGCGCGCTGCCCGTGCCGGTGAGCAGCGAATCCAGATACTCCACCAGCGGCGGCATGACCAGCTCGTAGCCATAGGCGCAGGCCGCGTCCAGCAGCTGGCGGCGCAAGTCTTCAATGTGCCGCGCCTCGGCGGGCAGGGCATCGGCAATGTGATCCGGCAGGAGCCAGGCGGACATAGGCAGTGAAGGCAGTCGAAAAAAGGGGAAATTCTATCGGCGCAGCGGCGGATGTAAGCGTCTGTAGCCGCCGCAGGCCGCGCCTTCGCCGCCGGAAGCGGCAGCGTGCATTAAAAAAAAGAGCGAATTCGCGCCGCTTGAAACCGGCGTTCCCGCCCATTCGGCGGGGAGGTCTTGCCATGAATCAAGGAGCGAAAAACGACGCTTTGCTCCCTTCGCCGCTTGTCTGCCTGCACAGGCTCATGGCGCAAGCGCGCAACGGCCTGCCCGGATGCCGCTCACGCCGTCTCCAATCATTTCACCCCGCCATTCGGATAGGCCCTGTTTTTGCGCCTGCCTGGCATGCATAATGGAAATTCAAATAAACGGCGTGCATGGATATTGGATCAGGACGCAGCAAAATCGGGCTGGCTGCACTCTGGCGAGTTGGAAAGATATTCGGAAAACAGCGTTTTTTCGGTATTCTCAAGGATTTTCTGAATGATTTCTCGTGCTCATGTCAGGGAAAGAAAGTCTTTTTTCACGCCATGAGGAAGAGTTGTTGAAATCGGGCGGCTGAAAGGCCCGGTTTTGCTAACTCATTAAAAGCAAAATGGCGGCAGCGGATGGCGGCGGCATCATTTGTTACCTCGGCCATGATGTTCATTCTGGGCGGCGGAACGCGGGATAAATTCTGGCTTGCCGCGCTGGTGTTCGCATTTGTTTACGCGTTTCTGGCATCAGCTTTTTGCGAATGGGCGCTTTATATTCACGGCGGCTTGAGGCGCCAAATGGCAGGCATGAAAAAATCCGCTGCGGGCGGCGGGGCCGGCAGCGGATTTTCCGGAAATATCCGGAAAGAAGAGGCATGACGCCCGTTTCGGGCCTGCCGCGCCTTTCCGGGGCCGCATCAGCGCATCAGGCGGCGATTTTTTCGCATTCCTTGATGCAGGCCAGGCAAGACTCGTGGCAAGCCTTGCATTCGGCGTGGTGCGCGGCGTGTTCCTTGCAGGCGTCGGCGCATTCCTTGCAGGCTTTGGCGCAAACCTTGGCCAGCGCGGGCGTGAGGGCGGAGTTTTGCGCGGTCAGGCTTTGCAGCGCGCCGCACAGGGCCAGCATCTGGTTCACGCTCTTGGCGCACTGGGCCATGCTGGTGTCGCCCTTGGAGAGCTGGCGAATGCAGTGGTCCAGGCACACCTGACCGGCGCTCAGGCAGTGGGCGGCGGCCAGGCGGGCGGCGTCATAAGGGTTGGGCGCGGCCTTGGCGGCAGCGTGGTCGCCGTGCTGGTGCTCTTCGGCGGCGATGGCGGCAGCCGACAGGGCGGCAAGGGAGACGGCAGCGGCGCTGCCCACGAATGAACGACGGTTCATGTTGATATGGCTCACAAATGAAAGATCAAAAAAACAGATGCGGCCCGGATTGGCCGCACCGGCGCGGATATTAGGGGAAACCTGAATTGCATGAGTGACGAATGGCTTTCCGCAAGCGCGCGGGCCAGCAGGGCAGGGCGCTTTACGTACCAAATTTCATTCTTGACAGAAATTTCAGCCAGCCTACAATCCGCGCTCATGGAACTCACTGACATTCAGCAACGCTTCGTCATCCACTGGGGCGAGATGGGTTCGGCCTGGGGCGTGAACCGCACGGTGGCGCAGATTCACGCGCTGCTGTTCATTCACGGCAGGCCGCTGCACGCCGAGGAGCTGGCGGCCACGCTGGGCGTGGCGCGCTCGAACGTGAGCAACAGCCTCAAGGAATTGCAGAACTGGGGCCTGGTGCGCGTGACCCACACGCTGGGCGACCGGCGCGACTATTTCGAAACTTCGGGCGATGTGTGGGAGCTGTTCCGCACCATCGTGCGCGGCCGCAAGGAGCGCGAGTTCGACCCCACCACGCGCCTGCTGGCCGAGCTGGCCGCGCGCGAAGACTTCGCCCAGGAGCCGCCCGAGGCGCAAGACCGCGTGCGCGAAACGCTGCGCCTGATGCAGGCGCTGGGCGCGTGGACGGAGGAGATGCTGCGCCTGTCGCCCCACACGCTGGAGAAAGTGCTGCGCCTGGGCGCGAGCGTGCAACGCTTCGTGCGCGACAAGCCGGACTGAAGCCGGACTGGGCGCCAGCGCGAAGGGTTCAGCGCTTCGCAATGGCGCCAGGCGCAGACGGCGGGCGTGCGGCTTTTTCTAGCTCCTTTCTTCATAGCATGATGTCTTGGTGAAATCTGCGAGGAACGGTATTTTTGACCCTTTGAATTTGCTTCTGTTTTTGATGAAGCTCTGAACGATGGCGCCTTTGTTTTCACCCCTTCGCCGGGCTGGCCCGCTCTTGTTTCGCGGCGCGGGCGCTTTGGCTTCGCCGCTGGCCGGGCTGCGGACAGCGGCTGGAGCGGGGCTTCAGGCTTCGCGCTGTGGCGCGCCACCCCTTTTTTGTCCATCATTTTCATTTTCAACTGAAATTTTGAAAGCAACTGCCATGACTGATGAAAACAGCTGCGCCAACCCGGCCAGCCAGGCCGATGCCGCCCAGGCGCATCAAGAAAAGGAACAGACATGAAAGCTCAAGAACCTGTTCAAAGGCTGCCGACAGGCGCGAAAAGCGCGGCCTTCAGGCGGTCTGCGCCCCCTCACGGCCAGGTTCCGGGCAGGTTCCAAAACCGCGAAACGTCCCCGCAAAAACGGAAAAGCCCTGCGCCATTGATGCGGTAGCGAATGCATTGCCTCAACCCAACCGGAGAAAACCATGTCCCTGTCCCCCTTTGCCGCTTTGCTCATCTCCCTGGCGCTTGCCGTCGCCGGGCCGCTGGCCGCCATGCGCTATTTGCGCCCCATCCTCATGCAGACCATTGGCCGCCTGTGTGACGACGGGCAGGGCAGCGGCCCCATTGCCGCCGATTTCTGGACGCGCGCCGCCTATGTGCTGGCCATCAGCGGCACGGCCCTGCTGGTGCTGCTGTGGGGCGATTTCGACGCCATTCACCCCATGCAGGCCCTGCGGCGCGGGCTGCTGCTGGTGTCAGGCGGCGTGTTTGCCAGCGTGGCTTTCATTGCTTTCAACGTGTGGAAGCATGTGGCGGCCCTGCTGGCCGCCCGCCGCCCGCCTGGGGCCGTGCCCGCGCCCGCTGTGTGCTGGCCTGAAGACGGGGAGACCAGCTCATGAACGCCCAAGCCGCAACTCCATCCGCCGCATCCGCTGCCCCGCCCCTTGCACTGCTGTGCGGCGCCAGCGGCTTCATTGGCCGCCACATCGCCTGCGCCCTGCGGGCCGCCGGCTGGCAAGTGCGCCCCGCCAGCCGCCGCAGCGCCCCGGCTGTGGACTACACCCGCGCCACCCATGCCAGCGACTGGCAGCCCCTGCTGCAAGGCGCCAGCGCCGTCATCAATGCCGTGGGCGTGTTGCGCGACAGCCGCGCGCGCCCCATGCAGGCGCTGCATGCGGATGCGCCCTGCGCCCTGTTTGAAGCCTGCGCGGCCAGTGGCGTGCGGCGCGTCATCCACATCTCCGCCCTGGGCATAGACGGCGGCGGCCCCGCCGCCCGCACGCCCTATGCCCGCACCAAGCGCCAGGCCGAAGAGCGCCTGCTCGCCCTCACCGCGCAGGGGCGGCTGGATGGCATCGCCCTGCGCCCCAGCCTTGTTTTTGGCGCGGGCGGCGCCAGCACCCGCCTTTTTCTGGCCCTGGCCCGCCTGCCCGTGCTCGCGCTGCCGCGCTGCGCCTTCACCGCCCGCGTGCAGCCCCTGGCCGTGTGGGATTTGGCCGAAGCCGTGGCCCGCCTGGCTGCAAGCTCCGCCGCCAGCCACGCAGCCAGCCATGCGGCGAACGCCCGCCCCCTCACCGGCCTGCTGGAGCTGGCAGGCCCCCAGCCACTGACCCTGGCTGCCTACATCCAGCAACTGCGCGCCAGTCAGGGCCGCCCGCCCGCCCGCGCGCTGGCGCTGCCCGCCTGCATCACCCGCGCCAGCGCCCGCCTGGGCGACGCGCTGCCCTTTTCGCCGTGGTGCACCCAGTCGCTGCACCTGCTGTCTGCCGGCAACGTGGCCAGCCCCGCAGCTTTACCGGAGCTGCTGGGCCGCCCCGCCACCGCCCCCGCGCAATTCATGCAGGCTTTGGCCGCTGCCGCCCAGGCGGACGCGCCCGGAGTGCGAAAGCCTCAAAACGGCGGAGACGAAGGAGGCGCGCCATGAGCCACAGAACGCACAGAGCGCCTGCATGCCCGCGCGCTTCAGCACCCGGAACGCCTGAAGCAGGCGGAACGCCCAGCCCGGATAAATTCGCTCATGTTTCCATAGCAATACGTCCTGGTGGAATCTGCGCGAGGAGGAATTCACGGCCCCTGAATTTGCTCCTGTTTCTGATGACCTGCGGCCTTCTTCATGGCCTGACGGCAAGAAGCCCGCAGCCGCGCCCGGCCCAACGCCAGCCGGCCCCGTTTCCGCCTTCTCCTGCCATGACTTTGCCTGCCATGACCTCTCCCGCCATGCCCACTGCTTTGCGCCCCCATTCGCCTGACGACGCCCGCCTGCTGCGCGCAAGCCTGATCGCCGTCTGGCTCATCACCATCGCCGCCAGCCTGCTGGAATGCAACGGCCAGAGCCTGGCGCTGCTGCGGCAAGGCGGCGTGCATTCGCTGCCCCTGGCGCACGCCCTCATCGCCGCAGGCGTGGCGCTGGACGCCGCGCTGGCGCTGGCCCTGATCTGGCGGCCCGGCCGCGCCGCCTATGCCCTGGCGGCGGCCAGCGTCATCGGCCTGACCCTCACCGCCACGGCGCTGCTGCCCGCGCTGTGGCTGTACCCCATCGGGCCATTGAGCAAGAACCTGCCCATCCTCGCCATCCTGGCCGTGCTGTGGAGGCGCGCGCCATGAGCCACGCCTTCAGCCTCTATCTGGCCGTCAAGTGGCTGCACATCGTCAGCAGCGTTTTCATGGTGGGCACGGGCTTTGGCTCGGCCTTCTACATGTTCTTTGCCAACCGCAGCGGCAGCGTGGCCGCCCAGGCCGTCGTCAGCCGCCTGCTCGTGCGCGCCGACTGGTGGTTCACCACGCCCGCCATCCTCATCCAGCCCGCCAGCGGCCTGTGGCTGGCCCACGCCGCAGGCTGGCCGCTTGGCGCGCCGTGGATCGCGCTCACCCTCGCCCTCTACGCCCTGGCCGGCGCATGCTGGCTGCCCGTTGTCTGGCTGCAACTGCGCATGGCCCGCATGGCGCAAGCCGCCCACGCCCAGGGCGCGCCCCTGCCCCCGCTCTACTGGCGCTATGCCCGCCGCTGGGAGGCGCTGGGCTACCCCGCCTTCGCAGCCATGGGCGTGATCTACTGGCTCATGGTGAACAAGCCCGCGCTGTGGGGCGGCTGAAGGCGCGCCCAATACGCCATTCATGGCATCTCGCTTCCATTGCCTCAGCATCTGCTCTCAAAGCTACCCCGCCTTCGACGAGGGTGATCTTCAAGCGCGCCAAGCGAAGAAGCAGCCTCGTCAGCCGTGCATTCCACTCGCCGCGCTGGCGTCAGCGGCTAAAGGCGTTGCAGGCCAGGTTGCAGGGCGGATTTGTCCTTGGGGCGGCGCACACCGGCAGTCGGCGGTTTGCACATAAAAAAATGGCATCCATCATCTGCGGAGCGTTGCACTGATGCCGACGCCCTCTCTCGTCTCTTTCTGGCTCATCGCGGCAAGAGGATCGGCTAACGCCTGACACTGCCCTCAGGCGGGGCAGAAGGCGCTGACTACCATCAGCGCCTTCTTTTTTTCGCGCGCAGGCAGGCTCTGCGCGTTCTGCTTTCGGCTTGTTTTTTTTCACACGTGATTTCTCTTCAAAACCTGACTTTGCGCCGTGGCGCCAAAGTGCTGCTCGACGGAGCCAGCGCCACCATTCACACCGGCGAAAAAGTGGCCCTGGTGGGCCGCAATGGCGCGGGCAAATCCACCCTGTTTGCGCTGCTGGGCGGCGCGCTGCATGAAGACGGGGGCGACTTTTCCATGCCCGCCCACTGGCGCATCGCGCAAGTGGCGCAGCACATGCCCGAAACCGGCGAAGCGGCCACCGCCTTTGTGCTGGCGGGCGATGAACGCCTGACCCGCCTGCGCGCCCAGCTGGCGCAAGCCGAAGCGGCAGGCGAAGGCATGGCCATCGCCCAGCTGCATGCCGATTTGCAAGACGCTGGCGCGCACGACGCCACGGCGCGCGCGCAGGCGCTCATCCTCGGGCTGGGCTTCAAACCCGGCCAATTGCAGCAGCCCGTGAGCAGCTTCTCGGGCGGCTGGCGCATGCGGCTGCAACTGGCGCGCGCGCTCATGGCCCCGTCTGATTTGCTGCTGCTGGACGAACCCACCAACCACCTGGACCTGGACGCGCTGGTGTGGCTGGAAGGATGGCTGGCGCGCTACGCCGGCACGCTCATCGTCATCAGCCACGACCGCGACTTTCTGGACGCCGTCACGCAAGCCACGCTGCACATCGAACACGGCCAGCTCACCCGCTACGGCGGCAGCTACAGCACCTTTGAAGAACTGCGCGCCCAGCAACTGGCCCTGCAACAAGCCGCTTGGGCCAAACAGCAGGAAAAGCGCGCGCACCTGCAAAAGTTCATCGACCGCTTCAAGGCCAAAGCCACCAAGGCGCGGCAGGCGCAAAGCCGCGTCAAGGCGCTGGAGCGCATGGAAAAAATCGCCCCCGTGCTGGCCGAAAGCGAATTGCAATTCAGCTTTCGCGAACCGCCCGCGCTGCCCAACCCCATGCTCGCCATCAAGGAAGCCGCCTTCGGCTACCGCAGCGATGCGGGCGACAAACTCATCTTGCAAGGCGTCAGCCGCACCGTGCTGGCAGGCCAGCGCATCGGCATCCTGGGCGCCAACGGGCAAGGCAAATCCACCTTCGTCAAAACCATCGCGCACCAGCTGCCCCTGCTGGCAGGGCGCGTCACCGAAGGCAAGGGCCTGGCCATCGGCTACTTCGCCCAGCAAGAGCTGGACGTGCTGCACCCGCAAAGCACGCCGCTGGAACACATGGTGCGCCTGGCGCGCGAAACCGGCCGCGAAAACGCCGAAGAAGCGCGCGAACAGCCGCTGCGCAACTTTCTGGGCGGCTTCAACTTCGCGGGCGACATGGCCGCGCAGCCCGTCGGCCAGTTCTCCGGCGGCGAAAAAGCGCGGCTGGTGCTGGCCATGCTGGTGTGGCAGCGCCCCAACCTGCTGCTGCTGGACGAGCCCACCAACCACCTGGACTTGGCCACGCGCGAAGCCCTGACCGTGGCCCTGAACAGCTTTGAAGGCACGCTCATGCTCGTCAGCCACGACCGCGCGCTCCTGCGCAGCGTGTGCGACGAGTTCTGGCTGGTCGCGCGCGGCCATGTGCAGCCGTTTGAAGGCGACTTGCGCGACTACCAGCGCTACCTGCTGGACGAAGCCAAACGCCAGCGCGAAGCTGCCGCCCAGGAGGCATCCGCCGCCGCCCCCAAAACCGGCCCGCTAACTGCCAACAGCATCAACCCCGCCGAACAGCGCCGCCAGCAAGCCCGCCTGCGCGCCCAGCTGGCCGAAAAAACCAAACCGCTCAAGCGCCAGCTGGCCGCCGCCGACGCGCGCATGGCCGCCATTGCCACACGCCGCACCGAACTCGAAACCCAACTGGCCACCCCGCAGCCGCCCGCCGCCATTGCCGACGCAGGCCGCGAACTCAAAGCCCTTGAAAATGAATTGACCGCGCTGGAAGAGCAATGGCTCGAGCTTTCCACGCAAATTGAAGAAATTGAAAATGGACAGGCGTGACAGCTCCGGTTTTTCAGGCCCTCATCTCGCGAAAAGACAAATGAAAAGATATAGCCCGGCTGCATCTGGAACGATTTTCGCGTTCAGGAAATTGAGAAAACCGCCAAAACAGGATCACCAGGCATGGCTTCGGCAATTGCTGGAACCCATATTTCCGTTCCTGTGGAAGGCCATTTTGGGAGCCGGTGGACTGATTTTGCTCCTGTTTTTCATTCAAATCGGATTCATGCCGGAAATCGGCCTTGCCGATGCCACGGCCATGATGGTTGCCATCGCATTGAGCGGTCTGGTTTTTGTTGTGCCTGCCGGAGCTGCGATGTTTCCTGCCATCATGCTTTCATGTGAGCCGGAAATAAAAAACAGTTTCAAGACTAAAGAAATCAAGCGCTGGAAAGTTTTCTTCAAAAATCCTGCTTGTTTCTTTATCTGGAATACATTTTTATTCTTGTTGTTGTTTTTATTCCTGTGGTGGTTGGCAAGCGAGCCTCATTCCAGCTATACGGGAGGCTGGCCGGTGGCGATTATTTACGCTTTGTATATAGCTGCTGCATTCTTCTCTTCTTTTGCCAGGATTGATCCTGGTTCCATGCACAAGATGATAAGAGCAACCCATCTGCACATACGGCATTTCTTCGTGAACAAGAAATCGAAAAAAGACAGAAAGAAACGATTGCTTCTTCGTGTCAAAAAATACGATGATCAGGCTTTCGCCGCCCTGAAGGCCAAATTCATGCCTGTCCTCATCGATGCTGTCGTATGGTCATTTTATCCGCTCTTTCTGTTTGCTTTATTCTATATTTATGAAGGATTCCGTCAGGATACATGGCTGGTAATTTTTCCGTTGGCATTATGGTTTATGACCTCATACTCAATCAGTTATATTATTATCATTTCTGATGGCAAACAGAAAACTGTTTTATATTCTATTGGAGCTTTCTTTTCTGTTCTAATGTTATTAACCACGACGGGCAGTATAACCAAGATTCCATATGCGGCCATCAGGCTGATTGGCCTTGGGGCCATTCCAAATGCCAGTGTTTTCCTGAAAGATGAAGGTTGCGCCACATTCAATGCCATTCCAATGCCTGTCGGACAAAATCCACTTTGCCAGGGGAATATCGTGCGCTCCGTTTACCTGAAATCCAGAATCGCCTCACCCTATGTTTTCGAGGTGGAAGGAAGGGATAATCTGGCATGGAGAATCACCATCCCGAAGGAACAGGTTATTTCTTTGATGATTCCAGATCAACGAGGCGGTGGCAAACGCAGCGGCGAACCCGCCCAAGGCTCTCGATGAGCATTCAGAAACCTGTGCTGGCGCGCCTGCGAGCCTTGTTGAAGGCGCTGGCTTCTGAACGACTCGCCAGCCCTTCATCCAAAAAGCGGCGGCCCGCTTCCGTTATGCCGCACGAAAGCGGGCCGCTGCTGTTCGAGTCGCAATAAAAACAGGAGCGAATTCAGGGGACGTCAAATACCCTTCAGCGCACGATTCACTAGGACATATTGCTATGGATAAAGGAGCGAAATAACGCGGCGTATCCAGCCTTGCTATTTCGCTTCTT
>ERZ773035.3003-NODE-3003-length-10372-cov-6.813124_pt1 | contig 10372 bp, 8 predicted proteins | sample MGYA00511487_ERZ773035 | MGnify/ENA primary metagenome ERZ773035 (study PRJEB29015, sample SAMEA2737985) | human oral metagenome | biome: human oral; feature: human-associated habitat; material: dental | place: China | collected 2024 ...
CCTCGCTCCGATAGGCACGGTCTTTCTCAAGATAGCCTGCCGACTCTCCCGGCTGCTTCGAGAGTTCCGCGAGCAGCTCATCCGCCGTGCGTCCCTCCGAATACTTGATGCCGTCGAGAATTGCGAGGTACGAAGCGGCAATGACGAGGTAGGTGTTCGAGTAGGGATTGGTCGCGCGCAGCTCGAACCGCGTTGCGAGCGGGTTTTTAAGATCGCGGATTAGGCTGACAAGTACCGTACGGTTGCGCGACGGGATCGCGGGCGATGCCCCGAACGAGGTGACGACGCAGACCGGCGCCTCAAACCCGGGCTTCAGGCGGTTGAATGCGTCATTCGTCGCCGAAACAAACGGATTGATCGCCTCATAGTTCTTGAGCAGCCCCATCAGTGCGCTATAGCCGACCGCATTCATATAGTGTGCATTCTGGTCGTCTGCGGCAAAGAGGCTGTGACGCTTGCCGTCCTTCGTGATCGCCGCGAGACTCAAATGCGTGTGCTCGCCGTTGCCCGCCAACCCGATCAGCGGCTTCGCCTTGAAGTTGACCTCGAGTCCGTAGAGTCGGAAGATCTCACGAACAAAGGTACGGACGAAGAGTTCGTTATCTGCCGCCTGCACAGCACTATCATACTGCCAGTCGATCTCGATCTGCTCGCAGACATGTGTCATGCGCCCGCTCTCGTTGATCTGCGCCTTGAGGCCGCCGACCTCCTTGTGCCCCATCTCCATGTGGAAGCCGTATTTGTCGAGCTGGATAATGCAGTCCTCGAGCGCCGTACGCACAGCACCGTGCGTACGCTCCCAGTACTGCTCATTCATCACCTGCGAGGCAGACATCTCCTCGATGGATGCGTTGTCATCGAGCGGTGTTTTGACCCAGAACTCGAGCTCCGTCGCCGACGTAAAGGCGATGTCCACGATATCCGCGCCGTTCAGAGAGGGCGCAGCGGAAATCTCGGGATTCCGATGGAAGAAGTCGAGGAGTTCCTTTTTCACATAGGCGAGCGTATCCACGAGTACCGCACGCGAGTCGACGCGCTTCCCCTCATGTATGATGAATGAGGGAATGCGCAGCGTCCCAATCGGCAGCCCCGTCTCCTCATCCGCCCCCTCGGGGTCGTAGTCGACAAACCAGTTGACCGCAGGATCAATCGGAAGATCCACCTTCGCGTTGTTGATCGTCGCGATCTTCGGCAGGACGACGGAGGAACCATCCGTCTGCACGGCGGTTCCGTTGTAGAATTTCTCAATGTCCTCAATGAAAATCCGCACGGGAATCTTCTCGTCCGTATCGTTGCCCGCCATATCGATGCCGACAAGCGAAACGAAGCGCACCTCGGGATGCGCCTTGAGCTGGCGGATAACCTCTTCACGCGGCGTGTTGGCGGGAATCTTATAGAGGAGCTCGTTCATCTTTGCGTACCACCCTTTTTCTAAAAGAATGCCCATACGGCATAAACTCACGCGCCCATCTTACCATTTTTCAGTATGGATTGTAAAGCTACTGAGAAGAAGTATTCACGCAGAACACCGTCCCGCTTTTCATACGGTATGGTTCCACGCACAGAGCCGCCGTTCTGCCCAGTCAAGCAGGATGAAGAGCAGCAGTCCCATCGTGCTGAGGACGACAATGCCCGCATACATATCGAGGTAGTTCACGCGCAGCCACGCGTCCATGATGTAGTAGCCAATGCCGTATTGTGTGCCGAAGGTCTCTGTAAAGAAGAGAACGGAGATCGCCGTCGCCATCGCCACGCGGACAGCCGTGATAAACTTCGGCAGCGAGGCGGGCACAATGATGTGCCGCACCATCTGTGGGAACGATGCCCCTAGGACGCGCAGCGGTGCATACGTTTCTGTCGGAATCACGGCAACGGCATCGCGCACAGCGACGACAACCTGAAAGACGATGATGAGGAACACGAGCAGCAGCTTGCTCGTCTCCCCCACGCCGAAGAGCAGCATGACCACGGGCAGCAGGGCGATCTTCGGCACAGGATAGGTCAGATAGAGGATGGGGGCAAGCAGACGGTTCATGCGCGGGAAATATCCCATCAGCACACCGATCGGATAGCCCACGGCAACGGCGGCAAGAAGCCCGAGCACGATGCGCATGAGACTGTAACCCGCATGAACGGCAATCGTGTCAGGAAACTTCTGCACGAGGCGCAGAAGCACCTGTACGGGCGAAGGGATCACGGGCATTTGCAGGATCTGCGCCACACCCGCCCAGAGTGCGAGACAAAGACAGATGCCGAGTGCAAACATCCGCAGAGAAATCTTGCCCATCAGACACCTCCCCCTGCAATTTTTGCACGCAAGCGCTGTCCCATCGCAAAGAACTCCGGTGAGGAACGGTGCGAAAGATCGCCCCCAAAGGGATTGTCAATGAGTTCGGTCACGCGCCCCGGTGTCCCACGCATAACGGCAATCCTGCCTGCAAGCGTCAGTGCCTCCTCCACATAGTGCGTCACGAGCACCGTTGTAACGGCGTACTTCTTCCAAAGTGAGAGAAAGACCTCCTGCATGGACTCACGTGTGATTGTGTCGAGTGCGGAGAACGGTTCGTCCATCAGCAGGAGATCGGGCGCGAGCAGAAAGACGCGCGCGAGTCCGACGCGCTGCTGCTGCCCGCCTGAGAGTTCACGCGGATAGCGCGTGAGCAGTTCGGTCAGCCCAAGATCCGAAACAATCTCGTCGAATGTTTTCATCCGCTGTGCGTTCCATTCTCCCTTGATCTGCACGCCGAGCAGGATGTTTTCACGTACGGTCTTCCATGCAAGCAGGCCATAGTTCTGTGGCAGGAAGCCAATGCGCCGCGTACGCGGATCAATTGGCGTGCCCTCGCTCGTCACCGTCCCCGCCGTCGGACGAATCAGCCCCGCTCCCACGCGCAGCAGCGTCGACTTGCCGCAGCCCGATGCACCGATGAGCGCGAGCACCGTCCCACGCTCCACGCAGAGCGACGTATCGGCAAGCGCATGAACGGCATCCTCCCCCGTTCCATAGTCCACGGACACCCCCGAAAAGCACAGCAAACAATCACCTCTCTCCGATCAACGCCTCATAGTTCCATGTAGGCCTCTGCAATTTCTGCGAGTTCCGGATTTTCCTCCTGTACTCCATGCAAGTCAAGATGCACGGAATACATCGAAAGGAATTCATCAATCTCTCGCTCCATATTCGCACGCAGCAGCGCTGCAAATGGAGCAATCATATCATGAAGAGCATAATCCTCCAAAGCCGTGAAATATTCCTGTCTATTTTTATGTTTGATCGAGGTTGGCGGGAATCCATGCGCCAATAGGAAATAGTTCATAATCAATCGCGCCGTACGCCCATTTCCGTCTTGAAATGGATGGATTTTCACGAACTCTGCATGAATCCAAGCAGCCTTTTCAATCGGAGCAGAAAATTCATCATGTTCCATGCGATAGGTAAAATTTTTCATTGCATCCCAAACCTTGTGCGGATGGGGTGGAACATGCTGTGCGCCCCTGATATAGACAGGAATGCTCCGATAGATGCCGCCGATTCCAGCTGCTGGAACAACGCGTTCGTGAACATCCTTAATGAGATTCTCGGACAAGGGTATACCTTTACGGACATTCTCTTTCACGAATTGCCATGCGGACGCATGATCACGCACCTCATCCAACTCTTTCAACGATGTCTCGGCAGGAACGATGCGATCCGTCAGAATCATCTTCGTCTCAATGAGCGTCAGCGTATTCCCCTCAATGGAGGTGGAATCATGCGTGAATTCCACCAAAAAATTTTCTTCCCAATCATTTTTTTCAAACGCACTCAATTTGGGGAACACCATATTAAAAAGAGCCACCTTTTTTGTAAAGTCACTCATCATATCACCTCAGCATACAGGGAAATACAACGTGACATCGCATTTCCTCATTCCATACACATATAGCTCACACGCTTTCATGAGACACAAACTAAATATATATATGCTAGCATATATTGAGAAAGGTTTCAATCCACGCGCCCTCTATGGGATGTGACACAAACGGAGTTGGCGTATTATTTCAATCCATTTCTCCTCCTCTGCCTCATTGTGAGTTTAACTTGAAAAAATTTTATGGTATACTTCTTTATATTCTATTCGGGAAACGCAGGAGGGACTCATCGTGCGGATTGTAATTGCGGGTGCGGGACGGCTGGGCTACAGCATTGCGGCGCTGCTCTCGGAGGAGGGCATGGATGTCGTCGTCGTGGACGGCGAGGAGAGTCAGCTTGAGGCGGCGAAGACGACGCTCGATGTGCTGACGATCGAGGCGAATATCGCCAGTCCGCTGACGATGAATGACCCCGACATCAAGAGCGCGGACATCCTCATCGCCGTGACGGAGAGCGATGAGGTAAACATTGTCGCCTGCGTGCTCGCAAAAAAACACGGCATCGCACACACAATCGCGCGCATCCGCGACATGAGTATTACGGTACAGGCAGGACAGTATCTCAAAGAGAATTTTGACATTGATCTCGTGCTCAATCCAGAGCTCATCACGGCAAATGAAATCTCCCGCATCCTCATGACCCCCGCCGCACTCAACGTGGAGGACTTTGCACAGGGCAAGGTGCGCCTTTTCGAGACGCGCATCCGACGCCGCTCTGCCATTGCCCGTAAGGAACTCAAGTCGCTGACACTGCCGCACGGCGTACTCGCAGGACTCATCTTCCGCGATCATCGCATGATTATTCCGCATGGCGACGATATGTTCCTCCCGGGGGATAATGCCTACTTCATCGGGCTGCCCGAACGCATTGAGGAGTTCAGCCAAAGTCTCGTACCGAGCGACACACACAAGCTAAAACGCGCCGCCATCATTGGGGCTGGGCGGACAGGGCGTGCGCTCGCACTTCTGTTGGAACGACAGGACGTGCAGGTAAAGGTGATCGACCGAAATCGGGAGCGCTGCGAACTGCTCGCGGAGAAGCTGACCACGGGTCTTGCAATCTGCGGTGACGGTACAGATATCGACCTCCTCACAGAGGAGGGCGTCGCCGAGGCGGATGTCATCATCTGCCTGACAGAGGACGATAAGCTGAACCTGATGCTGGCGCTCCTTGCACGCCATCTCTCAGATAACAAGATCAAGACGGTCGTACGCGTCGACCGCAATGAATACATCGACCTCATGGAGAAGGTCGGCGTCAATATCGCCCTCTCCGCACGACTTCTCTCCGCAAGTGAGGTGCTTGCCTACGCGCGCGGCGGCGATGTGACGCGCGTGACCCTTCTTGAGGGCGCACGCGCGGAGGCACTGGAGGTGATCGTCAGTCCCGGCGCTCCCATCGTCGGAAAGAAGTTGATGAACGCAAATCTCCCGCGCGAATGCCTCGTATGCGCTTATGTACGCAATGAGGCGGCCGCAATCCCGAACGGCATGACGGAGCTGCAGCCGGGCGACCGCGTGATCCTCTTCGTCCTCAAAAGCTTCGCAAAAAAGGCACTTGCCTATTTTGGAGACGACTGATGCGCTTTGATTTATTCTGGGTACTGATGGGGCGTACCGCTTATGTCTTTGCGCCGCTCTACCTCATCCCATTTGGCTACGGTTTTTTACACGGCGATCCGCTCGCAGGTTCTTTTCTCTCGCTTGGCGTTTTGACCGCCATTCTCGGCATGGTATTCGGCAATATGGGGCGCAGTCACATGCGCCAGCTGTCCATCGAGGAGGGCACACTTTTCCTCCTCTCCGTCTGGTTCCTACTTGCCGTACTCAGTATGCTGCCGTTTCATCTGGCGGGGCTGCATCTCTCGCCTGCAGATACGTTCTTCGAGTGCATCTCCGCACTCACGACAACGGGCATGACAACTCTCGGGAATACGCTCCCCCCCACCCTCATCCTCTGGCGTGGGATCATGAGTTGGTTCGGCGGGCTGCTCTTCATCGTCATTCTCGTGTCAGTGCTGCCCGTCGTCGGCGGCTGCTTCGGTGTGGATTTCAACGTGCGGCAGGAGCGGCTTTTCAGTCCGCTCTGGAATCGCATGACGCATCCCATGCGCGAGATGACTCTACTCTACATTGCCATCACAGGAGTCGCCGTTATCATCTATCTCGCGGTTGGTGATGAAATCTTTCCCGCACTCATTCTCGCCCTCTTTACGATCTCCTCAGGCGCAGGACCGATGACGGGAGGGCTGCCCCCTTCGCCGCCTCTCATGCTCAGTGCCGGACTTGTCAGTCTGCTCTCGGCGCTTCCCCTTCTCACCGTTTGGCAGATGCTGCGGCGCCGATCTGGAACACTGCTTACACAGCATACGGAACTGCGCGCATTCTTTATCCTCTTTGGCACTGCGGGAACACTCCTTGTGATCCCGCCGCTGCTCCACGGCACGCAGCCAATCACAGAAGCATTCTCCTATAGCTATTTTTATGCAATCTCTTTTCTTTCCACCAACGGATTGCTGCTGCAGGAGGAGGTTCCCTTTCATAACGGCTCCACGCTTCTGCTCATCCTGCTTTCCATGATTGGCGGCTGCATGGGTTCGGCGGCGGGTGGTTTTCGTATCTCGCGCGTGCTCGTACTCATCTCTCTCGCATGGACAGAGCTGCTCCGTACGCTGCATCCACGCATGGTACTTTCCGTACGGCAGGGCGGTGGAATCGTCCCTCTGCATTCTGCGGGACGGATTCTCGTGCTTGCATTCTTCTTCGCCGCCGTATTTTCGATCAGCAGCCTTCTCGTCGCACTCGCGGGACTCACGCCCATCGAGACGATCACACTGACCGTCTCCTGCCTCACGACGACGGGCGGCGTCGCCTCGCTCACGGATCTGAATACGGTCGCCGGACTGCCCGTATGGACAAAGATCGTATGCGCCCTCCTCATGATCCTTGGGCGCATTGAAATCTTCGCCGCCTTTCTCTTTGTCGGCATCCTCTTTGAGGATACGGGGCATAAATGGTAGTATGCTATGAATATTTACACCGTCAACTACATTCTCTCACGCCTCTCGTTCGCAATGGCGGCATCCCTCGTGATCCCACTCGTACTCGCAATCGCCGCCAATGAACCGAGTCGCCAGGCATTTATGTTGTCCGTTCTCGTCAGTGCATTCCTCGGCGTCGGCTTCCGCCGCTACGGGAAGCCCGCCGAGGCGCTGACGGCGCGTGAGGGCATTGCCATCACGGCGTTTGGCTGGTTTACGGGGACGTTTCTCGGCATGCTCCCCTACCTCCTCGGCAACTACCTTGGGTTTCTCGATGCACTCTTTGAAAGCATCTCTGGATTCACGGGCACGGGCGCGACGGTCTTCTCGTCGCTTGGCACGCTCCCCTACAGCATTCTCTTTTGGCGCATGATGACGGCTTGGATCGGGGGACTTGGCATCATTGTCATCTTCATCGCACTCCTCCCCCAGTCCGGCGCGAGTACCATCTATATGTATAACGCCGAGGGCGGGGGACCAACGATGGATCGCGTCATGCCGCGGCTGCGCGACATGACCATAGCGCTCTTCAAGATCTACCTGATATTTACGGCGTTTACAACGGGCATATTCATGCTCTGTGGGGTAGATTTCAGTATTGCTGTTACACATGCAATGTCCACCATCGGGACGTGCGGCTTCTCGACATACGACGATAGCACAATGCACTTCCACAATCTCCCGTTCGAGCTGTGGACTGCGCTCTTCATGTTCCTTGCGGGCGGCAGCTTCTCCCTCTACTACCGCGCGTGGGTCAAGGGACCATCCGTCATTCTTCGCAACACAGAATTTCGCACCTATCTCTGCATAATCCTCGTTTCCATACTGCTCATCTTCCTGAACCTCATCGTCGAAATGGGCTTGGATTTCGCGTCAGCCGTGCGCTTCGCCGTGTTTCAGGTGACATCGCTGTCAACGACTGGCTTTGTTTCGGCGGATTTTGAAACATGGCCGACGTTTTCAAAGTTACTGCTGCTCATCCTCATGATGATTGGCGGCTGTGCAGGATCAACCGCAAGCGGCATCAAAGTCGCACGCATCATCCTTCTCGTGCGCAATGCGCGCGCCGTCATTCTCCAAAAGCTGAATCCACACCGTGTCGTCGATATCTCGCTGGGTGGTGCCCATGTGGACAGTGCGATGCTGCTGCGCGTTGGGACGTTCTTCTTCCTCTACCTCGCGATCATCTTTGTAACGGCATTCCTCCTTACAATGGACGGACTGCTCCCATTCGATGCGATCGCCGTCGCCGTCACAACCATCGGCAACATCGGTCCTGCCTTCGGCATTGTGAGCGCCACCTCCACCTACGCGCCGCTCTCGGACTTTGTAAAGGCTGTTCTCTGCCTCTCCATGCTCCTCGGCCGCCTTGAAATATTTACGCTGCTCATCCTTCTGCGCCCCTCGTTCTGGCGCAAGACGAAGCGATGGTAATGACGCATACGAAAAAAACTCTTTGAGCCGTTCTTGGTTCAAAGAGTTTTTCGTTTTCCTTCTTCTATTTCCCACGCCGGAGTTCCTCAAGACGCGCAAGCGTGTCGCGATCGATGCGCTCGTGCAGTTCGCTGCGTGCAAGCGGCTGAATATGCGGATTCATAAACTCCGCCTTCATTTGTTTCTTCGCCTTCTTCACGGAGCGGCGCAGCTCGCGCGAGGTGATACGGTAGGCACCCGCACCGAGGATAACGCTCTGCTCTGCGCCGTCGGATGTGACGACGTGCACCTCACGCCCCGCACGCACCGCGGTGTAGGCAAGGCGCTCGATGCAGCTGTCTGCCGTCTCGCCCGCCCCCGTGTAGATGACGCGCATGCGGTCACTGATCTGCAGTTCGTGCTCCTCATCCTCGGTAAAGAACGCATCGAATACGACGGTCATCTCGTAGTTCTCAAATGCGCCGTACTCCGTGAGAATGTGTACGAGGACATCGCGCGCCTCATCGAGATTGCCGCGCAGACGCATGAGCTCCGGCCATGCGTTGATGACATTGTAGCCGTCAACGAGATAGTATTCGCTCTCGCGCTGTCTAGCCATGCCGCACCGCAGCCTTTGCCGTGCGCTGGCGCAGCGCCTCATACATCAGAATCGCACCCGCAACCGAGGCGTTGAGCGAGTTGATCTTCCCGCGCATCGGCAGCCGCACGGTGAAGTCACAGAGATCGCGCGTGAGGCGGCTCATGCCGCGCCCCTCACTGCCGATGACGAGGACGAGCGCACCCGTGAGGTTCGCACGGTCATACGTCTCCTCTCCTGCCATATCCGCGCCCGCAATCCAGAACCCCTGCTCCTTGAGTGCACGCATGGTCTGCGCGATATTGCCGATGCGCGCCACGGGAACATACTCAAGTGCACCCGCCGAAACGCGTGCGACGGTCTCCGTCAGTGGAACGCTGTGGCGGCGCGGCAGAAGGATCCCATGCACGCCCGCCGCATCTGCCGTGCGGAGAAGCGCCCCCAAATTCTGCGGATCCTCGATGCCGTCGAGCAGCAGCAGCAGTGGATCCTCGCCGCGCTCTCGCGCCCCCGCAATGATCTCCTCGACGGCGACATAGGCGACGGGCGCGACATAAGCGAGCGCTCCCTGATGGCGTACTCCTTCAGGCACGGCGGCATCCAGCTTTGCGCGTCCAACGGTGTCCACCGCAATGCCATGCTCACGCGCAAGATCGCGCAGTTCGTGCACAGAGTTCCCATGCAGACCGTCCGCGAGCAGGATACGATTGATACCGCGCCCCGCCTTGATTGCCTCCACAATGGCGTGGCGTCCCGCCAAAACATGAGATGGCTGCTCCGATGTGCGCTCCTCTGCAATTTTCTCAGTACGTTTTTCCCTGTGTTTTTCGGTACGCTTTTCAGTGCGCTCCGCTTTCCCTTTCATTGTTCGCCCTCCCCTATCATCCGCGCGGGATAAAGCGCTCCAACCACGGCTCTGCCGCAACAATGAGGTCGCGCATACGGAGCATCATCTCCTTGATCTCCCACTGTGCACCGGGGGTCAGGACGCGCTTCTCATACACATCCATAAAGGAGCGCAGGTTGAGTGTCGTGACAAAATTCGTGCACGCACCGCCCGGCAGCACGAAGCGTGCATCCTGCTTTGCAACGCCCATTGCAAGCAAATCGTCATACGCCTGTTGGATCTCACGCATGCACGCCATATAGCGCGTGTATGCGTTCTCGTTATCTGCAACCGTCTGCGGAACGACATGCCCAAAGAGTCCGTCCGCCTGCTTTGCGGACTGCTCGGAGACATAGCGTTGGCTCTGCACGCTCAGCGAGACACCGATGCGATGGCGGCTGTACTGTGCAAGCAGGGTACGCGAGACATCCTTGACGGCAAAGGTCATGGAGCAGTGCTCCACCACCGAGAGATGCTTGCTCGTCATAATGCGCTCTAAGAGACGCAGCATCTCTTCGTCCG
>ERZ773035.3004-NODE-3004-length-10370-cov-70.778866_pt1 | contig 10370 bp, 10 predicted proteins | sample MGYA00511487_ERZ773035 | MGnify/ENA primary metagenome ERZ773035 (study PRJEB29015, sample SAMEA2737985) | human oral metagenome | biome: human oral; feature: human-associated habitat; material: dental | place: China | collected 2024 ...
CTCCCATCCTTCTGACCTCTACCCCCAGAAGGATGGGAGAAAGGTACGTTCACGTTGGGAAGGTACGTTCACGATCCGGCGCGCTCCGCTCAAGGCCGGGGCGCCCGGACACCGCACCCGCTCCCGGCCCCCGCAGCCCCGGAGGACCAGCACCCGCGCGCCCTCACCTCCCCGCGCCGCCCGGCCGCACCGCGAAATCGCGAACTCCGCGACCCCTCGCGCCCGAGGGCTCGCTCGACTCAGGGCCGCGCGGGATGCGTTCTCGCGGATGCACTCTCCCAACCAGCAGCGCACCCCACGCGGGTCCGCTCGTCTAGACCGTGGCCTCCCCGGAAATGTTCCAGGTGGTGTTGGCCCAGGGGAAGACGACCTCGAAGAGGAAAAGCACCACGATCACCGTCAGGGCCAGGGCCTCGATGGCCTTGAACCAGGCCGGGCCGGGCAGGTGCCGCCAGATCCATCCGTACATCAGTTGACCTCCGGGTCGTTGAGGACCGAGGCGGGGCGCCCCTCGGACCGGGGCATCCAGTAGGAGAACTTCCCGTGGACGACCCACCGGTGGTCATTGCCCCACTCTCCGGTGGTCAGGGAGTGGCAGGTGGTCAGCGTGATGTAGCGTTCCTCGGGCTGGGCCTCCGGGTCGCCCGGCACCGGAGCGATGACATCGACCTGCGTCGGCTCGACAATGTCGTGAGAGGTGACCGTGTAGACGTACCAGGTGTCCTTGGTGGCGACAATGATCTCGTCGCCCTCTTCAAGGGTGTCGATGCGCAGGAAGGAGTTGCCGTTCGTGCGGCGGTGGCCGGCGATCGCGAAGTTGCCGATCTCACCGACCTGCTGGGTGTCCGGGTAGTGGCCGGCCGCCGCCTGGTCCAGGACGTCGGGGCCGGTCCCCTCAATGACCGGCATATTGTTGTTCGTCACGCCGTACCACTTGGGGACAATGAGCATGCCGATGGTCTCGCCGTAGCTGACGGCCTCGAACTCCGGGGGAGGATCGGTGTGCTTGGTGCCCTCCTTCTTGGGGGACTCCACCTGGGTCTCGTGGAAGGCCAGGGTGCTGGCCTCGGCCTTCTGGTTCGCGGCGATCCCGGTCCACCACAGCTGCCAGACCAGAAAGAGCGCTACGACGATCCCGACGGTGATGAGGAGCTCCCCGAACCCCGACAGGACCCGATCGAGTGCAGAACGACGGCGACGGGGCGGCGGAGCCGCCCTGTGGCGATGAGCTGCCATCAGCCCTCCTGGTGGCCTAGACGTCATGTGCTGTCGGCCAGTCTAGGGGCTTGCCCGCCCCGATCACGACTCCGGCCCGGCAGATGTCGTCCGATCATCTAGGCTAGGTGCCAGCAGACCCGGCAACGAGTCCGGATCCCCATCGTCCCGCCAGTGAGGAGGCCCGCGTGGCCCAGTCGAAGAAGTCCGACTCCAAGAACCCCAAAGGCACCGAGAGCCCCAAGAAGTCCAGGGACGCCAAGGACTCCAAGAGTGCCAAGGACACCGAGGGCGCCAAGAAGTCCAAGGGCTCCAGGGACTCCAAGAAGTCCGAGAGCTCCAAGGATCCCAAGCGCTCGGGGAACCCCGCCAAGGCGGCCGCGGCGATGAAGGAGAAGCAGGAGTCGCGCTCTGCGGCGAACCGGGTCTCCCGGGTCCCGGTCAAGGTCAAGCGCACCGGCAGCCCCAACTGGTACGCCCCCACCATGGTGACCCTCATGGTCATCGGGCTGCTGTGGGTGGTGGCGACCTATCTCTTCCAGGGCAAGTACCCGCTGCCGTACTTCCGGTCCCACCACGAGCACGACTGGCTGGCCAACGGCAACCTCTATGTGGGATTCATCATTATGATGCTCGGCTTCCTGGGGCTCCTGCGCTGGAAGTGAGCAGCGCGCACAGCGCGGGCACGCAGGCAGGCGGAGTGAGCGCCTAGACCTCCTGGACCCGGTCGGGGTGCGAGCCGGTGCGCAGGCCCCGGTCGAGGGCGTCCAGCGCCGCCATCTGCTCGTCCGACAGCGCGAATGAGAACACGTCGGCGTTGGTGACCATGCGCTCACGGTGCGTCGTCTTCGGAATGACGACCAGGTCGTGCTGAAGGTGCCAGCGGACGACGACCTGCGCGGGGGCGACGCTGAGCGCCGCGGCCGTATCGGCCACCACGGGGTCGTTCAGCAGCCAGCCGCGCCCCAGGGGCGACCAGGACTCGGTGACGACGCCGAGGCTGTCGTGGAGCGCCCGCAGCGGCTCCTGGGAGAGGTAGGGGTGGAGCTCGATCTGGTTGACCGCCGGTGTCACCCCGGTGGCCTTGATGATCGTGTGCAGGTGCTCGGCCTGGAAGTTGGACACGCCGATGGCGCGCACGCGGCCCGACTCCAGGATCTCGATCATGGTGCGCCAGGTGTCGACCAGGTCAATGCCGGGGGAGTCGGCCATCGGCCAGTGGACGAGGAAGAGGTCGAGCACGTCCAGGCGCAGGTCGCGCATGGTGGCGTCGAAGCTGCGCAGGGCGTCGTCACGCCTGTGGTTGGGGTTGTTGAGCTTGGAGGTCACCCACAGCTGGTCGCGGGGAATCCCCGAGCCCGCGATGGCGGCGCCGACCCCGGCCTCGTTGCGGTACATCTGAGCGGTGTCAATGTGCCGGTAGCCGACGTCGAGGGCGTCGCGGACCACGCGCTCGACCTGCTCGACGCCGATCTTGTAGGTACCCAGGCCCAGCTGCGGCATCTGCAGGGGAGCGGGCTCGTTGGTCCCTCGAATCAGGGACGTCGGGGGTGCGGGAACGGCGGTGTTCATGCTCTCAGCCTATCCGTCAGCCATCCGTCTCGGGGTCTGCGCAGGGCGCCCCGAACCCGGCGGCGTCCCGATATGACCTGCGGGACGCCGCCGAGCGGCTGACCTAGGGGTCGAGGACGGCCTACTCGGCCTGGACCGCGGACCCGGCCTCATCCTCGGCGGAGTCCGCCCAGTACTCCTCGGCCCATGGGTCCTCCACGGGCTGACTGCGCCGCCACACGACGTATGCGGCGCCCGCTGCGGCACCGGCCAGCGCGAGCCAGCCGAGCGTCTTAAGGACGGGGTGCTTCTTCTTCACGGGAACCTCCGGAATCTCGAGCGCCGCGTTCTTCGCGGCGACGGCGATGCGCTGAGCACGCTCGGTGAGCGTACCCTCTGTGCCGGCCGCAGCCTGAGCGGCGACGGCGGCCCTGCGGGCGGCCGGGGCGTAGTCCTCGACCACCCGCGTACGAGCCTCCTCGACGACGGGCTGTGCGCGCAGCTGGGCCTCCTTGGCGGCCTTGGCGACCTCGGTGCGGGCCTTGCTCACGCGAGGAGCCGCCCACACGGCAACGCGCTCGGCTCGAGCCGCAATGTTCTCGGCGAGGGAGGCCGCCTCCTGGCGGACCTGGTCCGTGTCGATCTTCTTGTCGAAGGTCTTGCAAGCCATGATGATCTCCCTGCTCGGAACGATGAGGTCGCTTGGGTCCATCGTTCCACCCGCAGGCCGATCGCACCGGCAATCCGGACAGGCGTTTTGCCTGGGGTGAACAGGTGAATCCACAACCGAGCGTCTCAGCGCCGCCGGTGGCGCGCGTGCGACGATTGCGGTCATGGAAGCGACACTGCACACCAACCTCGGCGATATCCGCCTCGCGCTCTTCGCAGAACAGGCCCCTGAAACAGTCTCGAACTTCGTGGGACTGGCGACCGGCGAGAAGACCTGGACAGACCCTCGCACGAAGGAGCAGTCCAACGCACCCCTGTACTCCGGTGTGATCTTCCACCGCGTCATCCCGGGATTCATGATCCAGGGCGGCGACCCCCTGGGCACCGGCACCGGCGGGCCCGGCTACACCTTCGATGACGAGATCGACCCGTCGCTGACCTTCACGCAGCCCTACATCCTGGCCATGGCCAACGCCGGACGCCGCCTGGGCAAGGGCACCAACGGGTCCCAGTTCTTCATCACCACGGCGCCCACCGAGTGGCTGCAGGGCAAGCACACGATCTTCGGCGAGGTCGCCGACGACGCGTCCCGCGAGGTCGTCGACAGGATCTCGGCGGTGTCCACCGACCCCCGCGACCGTCCCGTTGAGGACGTCGTCATCAGCTCCGTCACCGTCACCAAGTGACCCGCACCCGCACCACCCTGCGTCTCGACGCCGTCGGCCTGCCGTGGACCGACGGCGTCGTCGCACCCGCGCCCATCCCGACCCGCAGAGCCCACCAGGAGCAGCCATGACCCAGCCCCGCACCAGTCCACCGGATCAGGCCCCGGTGTGCCCGCGGCACCCGGACCGGGTCGCCTACGTGCGCTGCCAGCGCTGCGACCGCCCCACCTGCCCCCAGTGCCAGGTGCCGAGCGCCGTCGGCGTCCACTGCGTGGACTGCGCCCGCAGGAGCGCCACGTCCCGCCGGGGCGCACGCTCCCTGCTGGGCGGGCGACTGGTGTCCGACGCCCTGGTCACCAAGGGGCTGATCATCGCCTGCGTGACGATCTACCTGGCGCAGATGGCGGCGCCCGCGCTCGGCGTCCGGCTCGCCTTCGTGCCGGCGGTGGCGAGCAGCCAGCCGTGGCGCTTCATGACGACCGCCTTCCTGCACGCCTCGCTCATGCACCTGGCCTTCAACATGTGGGCCCTGTGGGTGCTGGGCAGCGCCCTGGAGCCGGTGCTGGGACGGTGGCGCTTCGCCGCCCTGTACGCGCTGAGCGCCGTGGGCGGATCGGCCATGATCTACTGGCTGGCCTCCCCGACGTCGTCGTCCTGGTGGGGCCTGACGGTGGGCGCCTCCGGCGCCGTCTTCGGCCTGTTCGCGGCCCTGTTCATTATCCAGCGGCGCTTCGGCAGGGACACGACGACGATCGTGGGGCTGCTCGCCCTCAACCTGGTCATCTCCTTCCTGGGGGCGGGCATCTCCTGGCAGGGCCACCTGGGCGGGCTCGCGACCGGTGCGCTCGTGGCGACGCTGTACGCGTGGGCGCCGCGGGACAAGCGCACCGTCTACGGGGTGTGGGGAACGGCGGGCATCGCCATCGGGCTGGTGGGCCTGATCCTCCTGAGGGTGGGACTGGCATGACTGGTACGACCACCTTGCCGCACACCCTCGAACAGTTATCCACAGGTTTGTTCAAGCCTGTGAATCTGGGGAAGCACAACGATGTGATTCATCCACAGCTGTGCACACACCTGTGGAAACACAGTGATGTTCTTTTCCACAGGTCGACCCACAGGTGGGGAAAACCCAGCGCTGAAGCCACACGCTTCTCCACTGCTGTGGACACGGCCCGGTGTGCTGGGTTGTCCACCGCTGTGCGTAGATGCAGATGAACCTTGTGATTTCCTGAGCGTTCGCCCCCAACTGCCCCCATGGAGCCGGCGGCGTGCCCCGGGGTTCTCAAGACGTCTGGTCCGACGGTGCCCGCCCCCGGCCGGGCTCGCGCAGGCCGTTCGTCCGCATCCGGACGTCCTTGAAGAGGGTTCTCCCCGCCGGGGCGAGGAAGAGCGCGCATCGTGCGCTAACGTCAACGGAAGTTCGCCGCGTGAACGTACCTTTCTCCCATCCTTCTGACCTCTACCCCCAGAAGGATGGGAGAAAGGTACGTTGACGTTGGGAAGGTACGTTCACGTTCTGCCGGGCACCGCCGGGCGCCCGGGAGCGCGTCCCGCACGCCCTGCACACGTTCACAGAAGAGCGGGGCGCGGAGCAGGCCAGTGGGCCGGGGGCACGGACTGGGCACGGACCGGGCACGAACCGACCACAGACCTAGCACGGACCGGGCGGAACCGGCCTCTTCTCGCAAGCCGCACCCGGACGGCGGTGCGGAGGCCCGCTGGCCCTCGGGCAATTCTGACGACTCCAGACAGGGGTGGAGCTAACGGGACTCGAACCCGTAACCCCCTGCTTGCAAAGCAGGTGCGCTACCAATTGCGCCATAGCCCCCGGCGAGGTCGACGGTGAGTCGACAGCGGATCGACGGCGAAGCCGACCTAGTCGATCGGGTCGGTGACCTCGGCCCACGCGGCGCGCTCTGCGCGCTCCGCCTCGATCCTCAGCCACACCGCGTAGGACACGACCCCGAGGAACGAGAAAACCGCGGCCGACACGAGCACCCGGTTCCTCATGAACCCTCCTCATCGTCCACCGCGGGGGTGGGCCTAGCTGGACTCGAACCAGCGACCTCATCCTTATCAGGGATGCGCTCTAACCAACTGAGCTATAGGCCCGGTGACGCGGAAGAGGTTAACCCACCGCGTCGATCGCCTCCAAACCGAATCAGTCGTCCGCCAGTGTGAGATGAACCCCACCGACGAGCGTCGCCGTCAGGTTGTAGAGGAACGCCGTCACCGTGGACAGGGCGGTGGTCAGAGCCACGTTGACCACACCGATAATGATGGCCATCGAGACCGTCTGCTTGAGGGTCAGGTACTCCAGGAGCGTCGTGTAGGCGTTGCTCTCGGACTGCATAATCGTGCTGGCGAGCTCCTTGATGGTGGAGAACACGTGCAGAGCATCGAGCATGTACCACACGAAGATGGCGGCGACCACGAACATGATGCCCCCCGCCACGCTCAGCATGAAGGAGACCTTCATGATCGACCAGGGATCGACACGGGTCAGGGACAGCCGGACGCGTCGCGGACCGGCGATCGTCTTGGCTGGCTTGCTACCGGACTTTCCGGTGCTCTGGGAAGCACTGTCTCCCCCCATGGGTGGGAAGGACTCCGACTGACTCATGCCTGGACCTCACTCTCGTCGTCGCCCGAGCCTACCGCCTCAGCATCACCCGGCGCAGCGGTGTCGACAATTGTCTTGGTCGGATCCGCGCCGTCGGGCCCGCCGCCCGCAGCAGGATCATCGCCCTCGAGCTCGCGCTCGGTGCTGCGGGCCACGGCGATAATGCGGTCGCCGTCGTCGGGCTTGGCGAAGGTCACGCCCTGCGTGGCGCGACCGGTGCGGGAGACCTCGGCCACAGCCGAGCGCACCACCTTGCCCGAGGCCATAATGCACAGGACCTCGTCGCGGGGCGCGGTCACCAGCGCGCCGACCAGGTCGCCGCGGGCCTCAACGAGGTTGGCGACCTTGACCCCGAGGCCGCCGCGCCCCTTGGTCGGGTAGTCGGCGACGGCGGTGCGCTTGGCGTAGCCGCCCTCGGTGACCACGAACAGGTCGGCCTCGGCCCACTGCGGGTCGACCACGCCCATGGCCAGCAGGCAGTCGCCCTCCCGGAAGCGCATGCCGGTGACGCCGCTGGTCGCCCGGCCGGTGGGCCGCAGGGTCTCGTCGTCGGCGTGGAAGCGCAGCGACTGGCCGTGGCGGGAGACCAGGAGCAGGTCCTGGCCGGCCGACAGCAGGGAGGCGGAGACGAGCTCGTCGCTGATCCCGTCCCCGTTCTCGCGCAGGTTGATGGCGATGACCCCGCCGGAGCGGTTGGAGTCGTACTCGCCCAGGCGGGTCTTCTTCACCAGGCCGCGGCGGGTGGCCAGGACCAGGTAGTCGGCCTGGCCGTAGTCGCCCAGCTCCATGACCTGGGCGATCTCCTCACCGGGCTGGAAGGCCAGCAGGTTGGCCACGTGCTGGCCCTTGGCATCGCGCCCGCCCTCGGGCAGCTCGTAGGCCTTGGCGCGGTAGACGCGGCCCAGGTTGGTGAAGAACAGCAGCCAGCGGTGGGTGGTGGTGACGAAGAAGTGGTCGACGACGTCGTCCTCGCGCAGGGCCGCGCCCTTGACGCCCTTGCCGCCGCGGTGCTGGGAGCGGTAGGCGTCGGTGCGGGTGCGCTTGGCGTAGCCGGAGCGGGTGATGGTGACGACCACGTCCTCCTCGGGGATGAGGTCCTCCATGCTCATCTCGCCGTCGAAGGGCACGATCCGGGTGCGGCGCTCGTCGCCGTACCTGTTCACGATCTCGGCCAGCTCCTCGGAGACGATGGCGCGCTGGCGCTGGGGGGAGGCGATGATGTCGCGCAGGTCAACGACCCTGGCCCGCAGGTCCTCGCTCTCCTGCTGGATCTTGAGGCGCTCCAGGGCGGCCAGGCGGCGCAGCTGGAGGGAGAGGATCGCCTCGGCCTGGGCCTCGTCGACGCCGAGCAGGCCCATGAGCCCGACCCGCGCCTCCTCGGTGGTGGGCGAGCGGCGGATGAGGGCGATGACGGCGTCGAGCGCGTCGATGGCCTTGAGCAGGCCCTCCAAGATGTGGAGGCGCTCCTCGGCCCTGCGCAGGCGGTAGCGGGAGCGGCGCACGATGACGTCGATCTGGTGGGCCACCCAGTGGCGCACGAAGCCGTCCAGGCTCAGGGTGCGCGGCACCCCGTCGACCAGGGCGAGCATGTTGGCCGGGAAGTTGTCCTGGAGCTGGGTGCGCTTGTAGAGGTTGTTGAGGACGACCTTGGCGACGGCGTCGCGCTTGAGGACGATGACCAGCCTCTGGCCGGTGCGCCCGGAGGTCTCGTCGCGGATGTCGGCGATGCCGCCGACCTGCCCGTCGCGCACGAGCTGGGCGATCTTGTCCGCCAGGTTGTCGGGGTTGACCTGGTAGGGCAGCTCGGTGACCACCAGGCACTGGCGGCCCTGGATCTCCTCGACGCTGACCACGGCCCGCTGGGTGATGGAGCCGCGGCCGGTGCGGTAGGCGTCCTCAATGCCCCGGCGCCCCAGGATGGTGGCGCCGGTGGGGAAGTCGGGGCCGGGGACGCGCTCGATGAGGGCCTCCAGCAGCTCCTCGCGGGAGGCGTCGGGGTGCTCCAGGAACCACTGGACGCCGGTGGCGATCTCGCGCAGGTTGTGCGGGGGGATGCGCGTGGCCATGCCCACCGCGATGCCCTCGGAGCCGTTGACCAGCAGGTTGGGGAAGCGGGACGGCAGGATGACCGGCTCCTGGTTGCGCCCGTCGTAGTTGTCCTGGAAGTCGACGCTGTCCTCGTCGATGTCGCGGACCATCTCCATGGCCAGCGGCGCCATCTTGCACTCGGTGTACCGGGGGGCGGCGGGACCCAGGTTGCCGGGAGTGCCGAAGTTGCCCTGCCCGGCCACGAGCGGGTAGCGCAGCGACCACCACTGCACCAGGCGCGCCAGGGCGTCGTAGATGGCGGCGTCGCCGTGCGGGTGGTAGTTCCCCATGACCTCGCCCACAACGCGCGAGGACTTGGAGAAGGAGGCGCTGGGGCGGTAGCCGCCGTCGTACATGGCGTACAGGACGCGGCGGTGGACCGGTTTGAGGCCGTCGCGCACGTCCGGCAGGGCGCGCCCCACGATGACGCTCATGGCGTAGTCGAGGTAGGAGCGCTGCATCTCCATCTGGAGGTCGACCGGCTGAATGCGGTCGCGGGCGGGCTGCTCGAGCTCGGTGGTGGTCTCGTCGCTCAACGTGTGTCCTTCGGTGTCGTGAAGTCAGGGAGTCGGTCGGTGCGTGCGCCCGACGGCGGGGCCCGGCCGGGCCGCTCAAGGCCGGCCAGACCCTCAGATGTCTTTCAGATGTCGAGGAAGCGCACGTCCGCGGCGTTGCGCTGGATGAAGGAGCGGCGTTGCTCGACGTCGTCGCCCATGAGGATGGAGAAGGTCTCGTCGGCGTCGGCGGCCTCGTCGAGGGTGACCTGCTTGAGGATCCGGGTGGTCGGGTCCATGGTCGTCTCCCACAGCTCGTGGTCGTTCATCTCACCCAGGCCCTTGTAGCGCTGGATGCCGCCCTCCTTGGGCAGGCGGCGCCCGGCCTCGGCCCCGACCTTGAGCTTGTCGTCGCGCTCGACGTCGGAGTAGGCGAACTCGTGCTCGGCGCCCACCCACTTGAGCCGGTACAGCGGGGGCATGGCGATGTAGGTGTGGCCGTTCTCGATGAGCGGGCGCATGTAGCGGAACAGGAGGGTCAGCAGCAGGGTCGCGATGTGCTGGCCGTCGACGTCGGCGTCGGCCATGATGACGATCTTGCCGTAGCGCAGCTTGGAGATGTCGAACTCCTCGCCGATGCCGGTGCCGAAGGCGGTGATGAGGCTGCGGATGGTGTCGGAGGACAGGGCCCGGTCCAGGCGCGCCTTCTCCACATTCAGGATCTTGCCGCGGATGGGCATGATGGCCTGGTGCTCGGGGTCGCGTCCGCCGACGGCGGAGCCGCCCGCCGAGTCGCCCTCGACGATGAAGATCTCGCACTCGGCGGCGTCGCGCGAGGAGCAGTCGCGCAGCTTGCCGGGCATGGAGGCGGACTCCAGGACCCCCTTGCGACGCGTGGCCTCGCGGGCCTTGCGGGCCGCCAGACGGGCGGCGGCCGCCTGGGTCGCCTTGGCGATGACGGCCCGGGCCTCGACGGGGTGGGAGTCGAACCAGTCGCCGAGCCGGGAGTAGACGGTCTGCTGGACGAAGGTGCGGGCCTCGGTGTTGCCGAGCTTGGTCTTG
>ERZ773035.3005-NODE-3005-length-10370-cov-6.700242_pt1 | contig 10370 bp, 4 predicted proteins | sample MGYA00511487_ERZ773035 | MGnify/ENA primary metagenome ERZ773035 (study PRJEB29015, sample SAMEA2737985) | human oral metagenome | biome: human oral; feature: human-associated habitat; material: dental | place: China | collected 2024 ...
GTTTCCTTAAAAATGCGAAAATGTGCATAACGAATGGATTATCTAAATAGATACTCAAATGGCTGGAATAAAGATCCATAGACCATAGGAGACGTGTTTTCATAACCTGGAGACCTTAATCTTTGATATATTTCTTGTTCTTCATAAGTTAAATCGGAATATTGGGTAAGTATTTTCATTTGACTCTTATATATTTTTTTGTTATCTGCTATTTTATTGAGGTTTACGAAGGGATTTTTATTTCTGATTTTGAGCGCAGTATCGTTGTTTGTGTCAACATAGCTATTTATAGCATCCACATCCTCTTTTGCTAAATTTTCGTCAAATAAAGTAATGTTGCCATGCACATAATCAATGATCCAAAAGCAATGTGTACCATACACATACAATTTCTTGTTGTTCTTTTCGTAGGTATGAACACAGTAGTCTATCACGTTGTAGTCTGAATAGGCGGTTGTTACTCTATAATCCGTTAAGTCACCTTCTTTCCAATACGATATTTCGAAATCCCGAGGAAGTTGATCTATGATAAATGGATCATAAATGATGAAGAAAAGGAGTATAAGAGTAATTCTTCTTTTTCCTGCAAGGTCTCGATGTTGAGATTGCCGCCGATCTTTGCCGTGACCTTGTCGCCCTGCACTGTGCTGCCGAGGATGTTCGTATCCTTGCCGCTTTCGATCTGCAGGGCGTCTTTCGCAGCGATCTCCGTCGGGGTGTAGGTCGAGGCATTTTCCCGGCTGTTTCCCTGTGCCTTGCTTGCGTGCAGGGAAAGCCCGGAAAGTCCTTGCGGGCTGAAGGAGACACCGATCCCGGCGGAGCTTGCTTTGTTCTGCGTCGTCGTGCGGTTGCTGTTTTCTCCGGCGGTCAGCTGTATATTCTGCTTTGCTGTCAGGGCGACGTCCTTTCCTTCGACTTTAGAGCCTTGGATGGTAAGATCGCGCTCTGTTGCGGCGAGGTCTGCTTTTTCCCCTGCAGCGATTTTGCTGCCTGCATATTCCCTTGTGACGCTCTCGGTGCGGCTGTAGGATTTGCTCGTGCCAAGGCTGAGGTTCAAGGAGAATCCTGCGGCATCTTTCAGCGGGTTTTGTCCCTTGCCGAAGTTTTCATGGATGAGGCGGCCGGCCTTCCAAGCGTAGACGGCTTTCAGGCGGTCGTCTTTCACTTCGCCCATGCGCTGCAAAGGTGCGGCGATCTCCTGTCCGAGGCTCAAGAGTCCATGCCCGAGGCTGACGGTCAATCCCGTCGTTCGGCTCTCCTGCGTCAAGACATCGCGGTAGATGTTTTCCCTGCCGTCGATCTGCGTCTCCTTTGCCGTGATGCTCGCATTTTTTCCTGCGAGGATGCTGGCCGATGTGAGGTGTGCGGTATCTCCCGCAGCGATCTTGACGTCGCCTGCAAAGCCTGCGATGTTCGTTCCCGCCTGTGTAAGCGCGGAGCTGTCGCGCTCGCTCTTGACCTGCTGCGTGCCGATGGTGAAGCCGAGACCGCCGGAGGAGAAGATGCCGGAGGTCTTTTCTTCCTTGAAGCTGTCCGTATGGGCGTAGTTCTCTTCCGATGCCGCAGTGAAGTTTCTTCCTGCAGCGATATTCGTGTTATTGTCCGCGAGGACGTTTGCCGACTGCAGCATCACGTCTTGTTTGGCGGCGAGGTTGATGTTCTTTCCAGTGACGAGTGTGCCGCGCGCCTCGTCCGTCGCATTGTCGATGCGGATGGTTGTCCGGGTGCTCGACAGGAAGCCGCTTGCTGTATGGCGATGACCGTAGTGATCTTCGGCAGTTTCGCGTCCTGCGGTGAGGGTGATGTCCCTTCCTGCGGCGAGGGAAGTCGTGCCTTCCGTGCTGGCGATGGTGGCGGCTCTTGCTTTCAGATCGTTTCCAGCAGACATGGCGATATTGCCGTCGGCGCGAATTTCCGTGCCGAGTTCTGTGCCGCGCTTGGTGCGCAGATAGTTCTCTGCATTCTCCGTCATGTCTTTTTGGCTTTGGAGCTTCTTTGTGTCAAGCGTGATGTTTTCTCCCGCTGAGAGGAGGACGTTGCCATTCTTGCCGAGCGCGGAGAGCGTTGCGCCGACAAGCTCGATGTTCTTTCCTGCGCTGGCAACGAGGACGCCTTCATCCCCCTTGACGGTGATGCCTGCTGTCGTATTTAGAACATCCTGGTTCGTCCGATGCTCCGTCGTGCTCTTTGCAATAATATTGTCTTTCGCATCGAGGAAGACTTTCTTATCGCCGATGATATTTCCCTGCACATTGATGTCGCGATCGGATTTCAGTCCGATGTTTTCTGCACGCATCAGACCTGTGGTTTCGATCTCTCCCGCTTTGGCGAGGATGTTTTTCCCGTAGAGCGTGCCGGCATTCTTCAGTGCGTCCTTGGTCTCGACGACGATATTCTTCGCCGAGATGAGGCTGCCGCCTTCAGTGAGTCGGAGTCCATCGGTGTTTTTCGTATAAAGGACGGGATAGATAGCGCACTCCTTTTGTCCGTTGACTTCGACCTCGCGCTCTTCGAGCCAGATCATGTCCGAGGTGAGGGCGGCAACCTGCTCTTTGGAGAGGGCGACGCCGGGGGCGAGGTTCATCTCCTTGGCATAGGAAATACCCGCATCCATCAATGCTTTGAAGGCGGTTTCATCGTCTGTATAGCCGTCGAGATGACGCTTGCCTGTCTGCTTTAGAATTTGCTCTGCGAGAAGCTGCTGCTCGTAGAAGCCGTCGCCGACGCGCTTGGGAATCTTGTCTTGATCCCATTTCAGCTGGCGATACATGTAGTCCGAGGAAAGGAACTGCTTCTTGTTCGTAAAGGCGGGGTCGGTCTCTACGAGATACTTCGCCGTGGCTTCCGGGTATACGTGGTAGAGGGAGCTGACGAAGAGCGGCTCTATCTGCGTATCCGTGCCATGATTTGACGTATCTGTGTGGGAAAGTCCGAAGGGAGAGAGGGCGTTTTGTACGTGCGCTCTTTGGGCATTTGTGATGTCTGCCTGCGCGACAGAAACAGCACGGCCGCTCTCATAGGTCTGAACGCCGATGGGGGAGGGATTGCTTTTTGTGATTTCCGGCGTCATGAAGACTACACCGTGATATTTCCGTACTTTTCCTCTATGGAGCCAGTTCCTTCTTTCGGTATAACTGCCCTGTGTCGTTCCGAAGGTGACGGCAAGCTCCTGCTGTTTTTGAGCGTCTTCTTTGACCGCCCCCGTTGCATGAAGCGTTCCTCCTGCAACGATGTTGCTGTCCTCGTTTTCAACGGCGCTGTTCAAAAGGATGTTCGCGCCTGCACGGATACTGCCGGGGAGAGAGGAGGTAACATGCTCCTTCGAAAGGATCGAATGACTGCGAATAACAGTGAAGTGGATGATCTTCTGCCCTGCCGCTGTGTCGATCTTTTGATTGTACGCTTTTGCCTCTGCATTATATGCCGTAATCTTTTCGTTGAGTTTTGCAAGAATCGCTTTGTATGCTTCATCCCATGCAGAACGTGCAGGATCGTCTGCAGCGGGGCGGTCCGTGCTCATGGAGGCGATGCCGAATTGTTTGAAGATCGGATCGTCGTAAGCGTATGTCGGCGCAAGGGTGCCGATCAGTTCGTCCGGAATGGGCTTCTCGCCCGCAACACGTTCTTCCTCCGAGATTTGCTCAATGGGCTTGTACTCCGCAGGTTCAAGAATCGCCTTTGGCGCGACATAACTGTGGTATGCGCCGTAGCCGCTGTTGATCTCGCGAAATTCTTCTGCGGGAAATGCCTGCCCTTGTTCGATATGCCCGCCCTCATCAATGCGTAGCTTCACGGGATTGTCTTTCGTCTCTGTAATGACGCGCTTGGCGGAGAAGGCGGCATTCTCGTTCTTCGTCAAAGGCGCAGTGATGGAGATGTTTCCCTGCGCCTCGATGCGTGCGCCGCGATTGGCGACTTCTTCTTTTGCCGCAAGCGAAAGATCGCCGCCGGAGTAGAGCAGGGCATTCCCGTTGTTTTGGATGGAGTTTGCTTGAAGAGCGAGAGCTTCCCGTGCGGCGATGACGCCTGAGGGAAGGGCGGCGAGCTCGGCTTTGACGGCATCTACAACCTTTTGCTGTGCGTCGTAGGCGGATTCGGCGGTTTGGATGTTCGCTTTGTAGGTATTTACCTCACCCCATGAAGTGAACTTTGTGACATCGACGCGATGAGCGGCTTCGAGAAGATCGGCTTTTTCCTTGAGGATGTGCATCTCTTCTGCCAGACGCGCTTCAAGATTGGCGTTCTTTTCGTTTCGGATATGCGAAGCCTGCACATGGATCGTATTGCCGTAGATTCTTCCTGTGGCATCGTTCCTGATCTGCGCGGCGATGATGTTAGCTCTTTCGTCTGCTTGAATAAGACCGCGATTTTCTATATCTGCCGTATGAATGGCAAGGTTCTTTCCTGAGATTTCTCCTGCAGCCGTTTGTGTAAGGTTTCCTGTCGTTGCAAGGGAAAGCGTGCCGCCAGCTTCCAGCTTTCGCTGATTGTAGACGTTTCCTCGAAGATTTGCCGTGAGGTTTCTTCCTGCATGGAGATTGCCGAAGTTTTCTGCAGCAGTTTCATTGGAGAGGCCGCTGCCATGGAATGTGAGGCGCATATCTCGATTGCTGGAAAGATTGCCGGTAAGGGGCATAGCATCTGCCTCGATGGCAAGATCTCTGCCGCTTTGGATAGAGGCGTCTTGGATGCCAAGAGTATTTTTGACGGTGAGAGAAACATCCCCGTTGCCCGCAATCTGACCGCTTTTTGTGCGAAGGTTCTCGGCAGAAAGCGACAGATTGTTTCCACTGAGAAGTTGTGCGCCGTTATTGCTGAGTTCCTTTGCCGTAACAGTGAGCGTGCCAACATCGTTCGCTTTACCCGAGGGAGCGATGGCGGCGGCGAGCGTGCCTTTGTTGACGACGGAAGCAGCATGAATCGTCGTATCCGTTTCGCTGATGATCTTGCCGCTGTTGTAAAGTGCGGCGGCAGAGATGTCTTCTTCCGTGCCGTTCTTTGCCTGTACGTTGATTCTCCTGCCATAGATTCCGCCGGTGGCGTCATTCTTGAGCTGTGCGGTATGGAGAATGGTTTCTTCTTTCGCTTGAATAAGACCGTGATTTTCTACATCTGTCGCCCTGACATGGAGATGCTCTGCCGAGAGTACTCCCGCAGCGGATTGCGTGAGACTTCCGTCTGCCGTAAGGGAAAGCGTGCCGCCTGCATTCATCGACTTTTGATTGCGGATGTTTCCCCGGATGTTTGCCGTGAGGTTTCTTCCCGCATGGAGATTGCCGAAGTTCTCGGACGCCGCCTCGTTGGAAAGGTCGCTTTTCACTGCGATGGTCATATCCCTGCCGCTGGAGAGATTGCCGCCAAGAGGCATGGCACTCGCTTCAATGGAGAGGTCTCTGCCGCTTTGGACGGTGCTGTTTTCAACGGTCAGAGCATTTTGAGAAACGAGGGAAATATCCCCGTTACCCGCGATGCGGCTGTTTTGCGTGCGGATGTTTTCGGCGGATACGACGATGTCTTTGCCACTGAGGAGTTGGGCATTGTTGTTGTCGAATTCTTTTGCCGTAACAGTGAGCATGCCGGCATCGTTTGTTTTGCCCGAGGGAGCGATGGCGGCGGCGAGCGTACCGGTATTGGCGACGGCTGATGTTTGAATCGTCGTATCTGCTCCGCCGACGATCTTGCCGCTGTTTTGCAAGGAGGAAGCCGTCAAGACCGTGTTTTCCTTGCTGTAAACAGCGCCGCTGTTTCCTATCTCGTCTGCATGAATGCGGGTCGAACCGTCCGTGTAGAGGTTGCCCGAGGTCTTGAGATTGCCGTTGACGTCGAGGGAGGTGGCTTCCGTGCTCGTGATCTGCCCTGCGAGGTTGACGCCGAGGCCTTTTTCCGTGCCGACAAGCTCGATGCGGTTCGCGTACATGCCGCCGATGGCGGCGAGATCGAGGGCGTACGTCGGCGTGTTTTCCGTGCCTTTTATGGGCGTGATCGTTCCATCTGCATAGCGGATTTCGTTGGCTCCGGCAGCAAGTCTGGCGTTTTTCGCCCAGAGTCCGGCATTGATTTCGATGGCGCGGGCATAGATTTCAGCGGAATCTGTGCTTTGGGCATTGAGGCCGTTTCCTGTGACGGAGAGTTTTCCGCCCTCCACACGAATGGCGGCGAGATTGCCCGATGCATCCATCTCGGTGCGCCCGGTGGCAAGCGTCACTCTGGCGGTATTCAAAAAGCCGGCGCCGTCTGCCAGAATCCCGTTGGGATTGGCGATGACGATGCCGGCTCTGTCGCCTGCGACCTCTAAAAAGCCGCGCAGTTCAGACGGATTGGCGCTCGTGACTTCGTTGACGATGATGCGTGCCGTGCCTGCGGCGAGATTTGGATTCCCCTGCACGTATCCCGCAAGCTCGGTGGAGGCAAGGCCGTAGCTGTTGTTGAGGATGGCGCCGCGTTCGGGAACATTAAAGAATTCATAGCGGTTGACAGAGACGCCGCCTGCCGTGGGCGCTGTGATTTGAACGAGGGGATTGCCGCTTGCCGTTTCCGTTACAAGGGGGCGTTCCGCAACTGGGGCGTTGTTGTCCGGAAGAATTTCCTCCGCAAAAGCAAGCATCGGCTGCACAGAGAATGCGCCCAGGGTGAGCCAGCTCGTAATCTTTCTTGCCAGTTCCTTCTTTTTCACGCGATAAGAGCCTCCTTGAATGATGGAAAACACGAAATGAATGAGGTCATGGTAGCATGTTTTAATGACTCTTTCAAGAGAGCAAAAAGGGAAGGGAAAAGGGCAGATGTAGTCTTATGGTCTATGGAGTCCATTAGCGGATGTTCAGCTCTTTGATAGGAATTATCCGACACCTAGGTTTCATTGACCAATTTTTAGATTCCTGTGTCCAGTTTGTCTCACAGGGGTGTGCAAAATCTCGACCTAGGGGGTGCATCGTTAGATTGTATCAAAATATAGGGGAAAGACGGAGCTTTTCTTCCTAATCTTTTCTCTGGCGGCAGGTTTTTCGCCATGAAAGTCGAATAATGGCGATAAGGATGAAGGATTACAGCGATTTTTGAAGGGAGGTGGAAAAGATGGCAGACTGCATTTTTTGCCGCATCGCGGCGAAGGAGATTCCCGCGACGACGGTCTACGAGGACGATTCCGTCATCGCCTTCAAGGATCTTGAGCCGCAGGCGCCCGTGCATGTACTCATCATTCCGAAGAAGCATATCAAGAGTTTGCTCGGCTTGACGCAGGAAGACAGGGCACTCGTCGCGCACATCCATGTCGATGTCGTGCCGCAGCTCGCAAAGGAGCTGGGCCTTGCGGAAAAAGGCTTCCGCGTCGTCGTCAATACGGGCGAGGAAGGCGGGCAGACCGTCGGACATCTGCACTTTCATCTCTTGGGCGGACGTTCCATGCAATGGCCGCCTGGTTGATGGTTGACATCAAAAAGGGAAATCATGTATAATGTTAGCGTGCACGATGCAGCGTTGGCAATTTTTATGCCTGCCTTCCCGTGCGCCCCAAATCTAGTGGAGGGGGGGAAGAACAATGGCAAATGAGGTCAAAGTAGGAAAGAACGAAACGATCGACAGTGCTCTCCGCAGATTCAAGCGTACCTGCCAGAAGGCTGGTACTTTGGCAGAAGTTAGGAAACGTGAACATTACGAGAAACCGAGCGTCAAGCGCAAGAAGAAGTCCGAGGCGGCTCGTAAGCGCAAGTTCCGCGCATGATGATTCGTAATGGAAGCGTGTGAGAGAAGCTGAAACAAAAATCCGCAAAGCGTATGCTCTGCGGATTTTTTTCTTGCGCCATCTGGCGGAATCCTGATGAAAACGACAGAGAAAACATCTGCTCCGAGAAGAAACAAGAAAAAATAATATAAATATGCAAGGACTCTTTCCAAACTTACGATAATCTGCTATAATAGGCGCAGGACAATTCAATAAGTGAAATTTAGGCGGAGTCTGTTCAATCAAGGGCTCCGTCTATTTTTCGGTCGGCTGTCCGTCGTTCTTCTGCCTCTCCAGCTTGACGGGGGAGGGCGGACAGAAGGTGCAGGAGACTGTCTGGCAGGCAGTCAAATTCAAGGAGGTTTTTATGGAACAGGAAACAATAGCTGGTATCATCTTCGTTGCGATGTATGCGGTGATCGTCTCTGAGAAGATCCATCGCACGATCATTGCGATGATCGGCGCAATCCTCATGATCGTCATGGGCATCATGACGCAGGAGACCGCCGTCCACCACATCGACTTCAACACGCTCGGGCTTCTGATCGGCATGATGATCATCGTCGCCATCACGAGCAAGACGGGACTCTTCAACTTTATTGCCGTCTGGGCGGCGAAGAAGGCGAAGGCCGATCCCGTGAATCTCTTGGTCTACCTGTCGCTGATCACGGCCGTTTGCTCGGCGTTTCTCGACAACGTGACGACGGTTCTCTTGATGGTGCCGGTCACGTTCAGCATCACGACGAAGCTCCATGTCGATGTCATGCCGTATCTTTTGGCGCAGGTCATCGCGTCGAACATCGGCGGCACGGCGACGCTCATCGGCGATCCGCCGAACATCATGATCGGCAGCGCCGTCAAGGAGCTGACGTTCGCGGCGTTCATTGAGAACCTCGCGATTATCTCGATCATCAACCTCATCATCATCACGGCGATCTTCGTCCTGCTCTACCGCAAGCATTTGACGACGAAGCCGGAGCTCAAGGCTCTCGTGATGCAGGAGAACGAATGGGACGAGCTCAAAGACATCCCGCTTCTCAAGAAGTGTCTGTTCGTTCTCGGACTGGTCATCTTGATGTTCTTCCTCCATTCGCTCACGGGTCTTGAGTCTTCGCTCATCGCGATTGCGGGCGCGTTCCTCCTGCTCCTCTTGGTCGGCAAGGAAGAGTTCGTCGAGCACGCGATGCACGGCGTCGAGTGGCCGACGATCTTCTTCTTCATCGGTCTCTTCATCGCCGTCGGCGGCCTCGTGGAGACGGGCGTCATCCGCGATCTTGCGGTGCATGGCGTCAATCTCACGGGCGGTGACGTGACGAAGACGTCGATGCTCGTCCTGTGGATGAGTGCGATCGTTTCGGCGTTCCTCGACAACATTCCGTTCGTTGCGACGATGATTCCGCTGATTCAGCACATGGGGTCGATGGGCGTCTCGAATCTTGAGCCGGTCTGGTGGAGCCTCGCGCTCGGCGCCTGCCTCGGCGGCAACGGCACGATCATCGGTGCGTCCGCGAACGTCATCGTCGCGGGCATGGCGGCGGAGAGGGGCGTCCCCATGACGTTCGTCCGCTTCATGATGGTCGGCTTCCCGCTGATGATCTTGACGATCCTCACGTCGACGATCTACGTCTACCTGCGCTATCTCATGTAATCTGTCTTTTTGGGGCTGTCGCACAAATCATGTGCAACGGCCCCTTTTTCGTGTGCAAAAGAGCATTCTTCATCAACCCTGTCCGTCCTTGATGCATATGGGAAGAATTTCTGGCGAAGCTTCCGGAATCATGGTATGATATAAAAGAAAGGAAAAAGGAGGCCGCCTGCCATGACGTCATCGAACATTACGACTGAGGATCTGCTGCTCGGCTATGCGAACCCTGCCTACGATCAGCATGCCAAGCGTCTGCTCGCGCAAAAGGACGTCGTGGCGCGAATCCTCAAGGGCGTCGTTCCCGAATTTCGTCAAATCGATCTCGCGACCATCATTGGTCGATGCATCGAGGGCGAGCCGGAAATCGGCGCTATCCCCGTCGATATGGACAAGACGAACGCTGCAAGGCGGATGCCGAAGGAGATTCGCGGAGACAATACGGAGAGCGCCAGCCCCACGGAAGGATGGATTCGTTTCGACATCCTGTTCCGAGCAAAAGTGCCTCAGACAGGTGCGCGTATCACCTTGATCGTCAACATCGAGGCTCAGAAGACGCAGTCGCACAGCCGTCTCGGTTACGCGCTGCTGCGGCGAGCCATATACTATGCCTGCCGCTTGATTTCCTCCCAGAAGGAAACGGAGTTTGCGAAATCAAACTATAATGACATCAAGAAGATTTATTCCGTCTGGATCTGTATGGATGCGCCTGATGACAAGAGCGCCATCAACTTCTACGATATGCAGGAGCGTCACTTTCTGCATCGCACGAAAGCAGAAAAAAGCGATTATGACCTGCTGAATATCATCATGATCTACCTCGGTGCGGATGACTCGGACAATGAGCTCGTCCGCTTTCTGAAGCTCTTATTTCGCGATACAGCAAAATCTGCGGCAGAAAAGAAGAAGATTCTCGAATCTGAATTCGATCTTGATATTTCAAGCGATATGGAAAGGGAGATGAACACCATGTGCAATTTGAGCGAAGGCATCTTCGAGCGCGGCATCGTG
>ERZ773035.3010-NODE-3010-length-10355-cov-11.489320_pt1 | contig 10355 bp, 8 predicted proteins | sample MGYA00511487_ERZ773035 | MGnify/ENA primary metagenome ERZ773035 (study PRJEB29015, sample SAMEA2737985) | human oral metagenome | biome: human oral; feature: human-associated habitat; material: dental | place: China | collected 2024 ...
CGCCTCTTCAACAATATTACTAATTTTCAAATCTTACTGTTCCGTCTGATTGGTGTTGTCGTCGGCTTCGTCGGCCTTGACAAACTTCTCGAATACAACGGTAAACTCTACACGACGGTTCTGAGCACGTCCGGCAGCAGTCTTGTTGGTTGCCACAGGCTTAGTCTCACCGTATCCTTTCGACTGCAAGCGGTCTGACGATACGCCTTTGTCGATAAGATATTGACGAACGGCAGCAGCACGGTTGTCGGAGAGTGTCATATTGAAATCGTCGTTACCTTGGCTATCGGTATGACCTGCAATGATGAGGTTATATTCGGGATTGTTTCTCATAATATCTACCACCATATTGAGGACACCAAACGATATGGGCTTGATTGTAGCCTTACCAGAGTCGAACTGTATGCCGTGCAGTGCTTGCTTGAATACCTTGAGCACCTCTTTCTTCACAGCCGGGCAACCCCTGTTTTCCTTGACACCTTTGACCGTAGGACAGTCGTCTTGGTAGTCGGGTATACCGTCGCCGTCGGTATCTCTTGGACAACCGTTTTCGTCGACATATCCGATAGCTGCTTTCGGCGTACCGGGGCATTTATCTTTATAGTCAGGTACACCGTCGCCGTCGGTGTCTTTTGGGCAACCGTCTTTATCTACAGGCATACCCTTAGGCGTACCCGGACATTTGTCTTTATCGTCCATTACACCGTCGCCGTCGCTATCGAGCGGACAACCTCTTTCGTCGACCTGTACACCTTTAGGAGTGTTCGGGCACTTATCGAGATAGTCGGGCACTCCGTCGCCGTCGGTATCTTTCGGACAACCCTTTTCGTCGACAGCTACTCCCTGCGGAGTGTTCGGACACTTATCGAGATAGTCGGGTACTCCGTCGCCGTCGGTATCTATCGGGCAACCGTCTTTATCGACCTTCACACCCTTAGGCGTGTCGGGGCATTTATCGAGATAGTCGGGTACTCCGTCGCCGTCGGTATCGATGGGGCAACCGTTTTTATCGACGGTTACACCTTCGGGCGTATCGGGGCACTTGTCGTAGCAGTTGGCTACGCCGTCGTGGTCGTCGTCTAAGATACAGCCGTCGCGGTCTACGAACGAAGTACGTTTTTTACCCGGACAGCGAGCCATCAACATATCGATGTCGGTATCGGGACATTTGTCGCGTTTATTCGATACTCCGTCGCGGTCGTCGTCTTTGCTCGAACCGAACGTAAATGCAAGTCCTGTCTGTACATTGAATCTATTGCTTCTGTAAGGAATAATAGTATTGTCGATAGCCTTGTCGAAGTTCTGCACTTTTACATAGCTAAGCGGTACGAAGTCTGATATGATATAGAAATTTACGGGACCGGCTTGCAGATTTATACCGAGACCGAGTGTACTCGCACAGCGAGTCGATAGCGTATGCGACAGATAGAACTTAGCCCAGTCGGCCGGACGGAAGTTTACTCCCAACGTAAGTTCGGGCATGATTCTATTGTAGTTGATACGAGCATTGGCCATAGCGGCAAAAGATATTTTATTGTCGAGTATGCCGTATTCGGCTCCGATATTGGCGTTGGCGGTAAGCCACTGGTTGATGGAACCGTTTATGCCCTGCTTTGCCGTCCACTGTACGGAGTCTTTCATATTGTCGACGAGTCTGTCGTATGCCGATTTCAGAGAATCGATATTGTCGCGGTAGTGGTATTCTACCCCTTTGAACGTGAACTTACCTCTGGTATTGATGTTTACAATACTGCTCGAGTTTTGCCAGCTGATTAGTCCCAAATCGGTAACGGCAAACGAGAGAGTAAAGTTTTCGACCGGACGATAAGTAGCTCCCAAATCGATAGCTCCGCCGATACCCTGCGGGAAGAACAGATTCTTCGCATTTATATCGGTACTGAGCGACTTATTGGCAGCCGAATATTTCACCGCAGGTGTCATTATATAAGCATCGGCAATAGACAAAAGCTGCCAACGGTCCATATACGTTTGTAGCCTCATATCTTCTATATTCGTGTGCATTCCGGCAAATCCGATAAGGGCTTTCAGTCTGAGTCCGAACGACCACATATCGTTTATCTGGCGGGTAAATCCGAATCCGAGTTCGCCGTATAGCTTAGCTTCGAGAGCTGCGTTTGAGAAGTCGAAATTGCCTTCGCGTCCTGTACCGTAGAGGAGCAGGCGAGTGAAATCTTTCGGTATAAGCGAATATGCTTCACCTCTAAGCGAGGCATCGAAAGAAAAATAGTTTTTCTCTTGTATACGGAATCCGAAGTTGAGTATACTAAGTCCGAAACGAACATCGCCATTGATATTTCCACCTATACGTCTGTATAGCTCATCGATGCTCTCCGAGGGGCTGAAAGCCGTTGTCCATCTTCCGTTTCTTTTGAAAACAAAGTCGCGGAGCATCATAGCATTGTTACCTACTTCGCCGTAAGCATCGAATAGAGTGATATGTCCCGAATATCTGGGCATAAAAGCGGGATTCCAAAATGTAGTCTTCGGTACATCTTCCATAAAGTATAGCGTATTGGTCTGGGCGTTAGCCGCAAAAGCCATACATACGAATACTATCAAAAATATTATTCTCTTCATCTTGTCTTAATTTATTTTTTAAGTAAAGTATCTAAATTCTCTCTTATAGCTCCTTTGACATATACGCCGAGCGTAGCCTTAAGCCAGTCGGTAGCTTTTATGTGTATCGGGTCGGTAGCAGTATTGCCTTTGAGTGTATACGAAAGCAATATTCTATTCGATTGTCTTATTTTATAAATAGCGTTCGACGGCAATGCAAGATTTATACGCGACTCTTTGGCAGACGTTGCGATACCGTTGGCGTCGATATTGGCAGACTGAACGGCGATATCGTCTATCGTATAGAGTTTAGTACCGTTTTTGTCTTCGAAAACCAACGACACTTTGCCTTGAACCGGTACGTGATTGTTGATAAGAAGCATTATTTCTACCTCGTCGAGAGTAAGTTTATATTTGTTGAGCACCGAATCGATATTTACGTTTTTGATAGTATCGTTTACCACTTTTATGTTGCTCGTCGGGTCGAAGTGGAAAGGTAGTTTCACGTCTACGTCCAAGTCGAGAAACGTCGGACGCGCCAGGAAGTGCTGTACTCCGTTTACCAAATCCGTTGCGGCAGCTGTGCGGTCGAATTTCAGGCTGAAAGAGTAATCGACCTTAGTCGGTTTCGGCACTCTAAACAAACCATGAGTTGCACCGTTGTCTCTGTCGCACACGATAGTAGTCTTACCCTTGCCACCGATAGAGGTAGCACGATTGAGCGATACCGATTTCGACGGACTTCCGTTGAAGTTGGCACTTGCGGTCTGTCCATTGTCGTTGCTGCACGATATTCTATCTATATTCAAAACAAGAGGCACACCTGCATTGTGTTCTATATTGAACGTAATTATCGGGTTGTGGAAATAGAGGTCGTTGTTCTCTATCGTCTTCGACTTAAATAGATTTTTAGGTAAGTTGTTTACGATAGTATCGGAGGCAATAGTATACTTTTCGCCTATCCATCCTTTTAGGAGGGTTACATTGAGATCGACGAAATCTACATTCACAGATACATCTGCTCCGCTCGAAAAAGTGATAGTGTTTGTACCTTCGCAGACCAAAGAGGTTTTTATTTTGACAGGTATTTTCGATTCGGGAAGATCTGCCGAAAGGAAAGTTACATCCAAGTTGTTAATGGTGATCTCTTGGGTTTGTGTGGCAGCATCGAGTGTAAAAGTATACGTCTCGGTTGTAACACCGGGGAAAGTCAGCTCAACTTTTATTTTCGCTCCCGTAGGCGATAAACCTGTAACATTTGTCAAAGTCGTACGAAGACGCAGTTTGCCGTCGTGAATCCTGATAAAATCGGCTCTACGCAATAGTTCGGTACCGTCGTATTTGGCGAGTCCGAAGTCGAACTTTCCATTTAACTCACTTATCTGCGAATTAATAATAGCCACGTTAGATGAATTCACCGTAAAAGGTAATGGCATTCCTCCCAAAATCGCTGCAAGCGGTTGATGATGATTTGCTTTACTATTACCCAAATCGACACGTAAAAATTGATTTACCGGAAAGTGATATTGCTCGGTGATATGATAATATATCATATTTTTGTCCTTATCGACTAAAATAGTCGAATCACTCAAACCGTGTAAGACCTCCGACGCCGTCAGTGTCGAATACCCAACAGGTATCACCAGCGACGTTCCATACTTCACATCCTTATCCATATTGTTGTAGTCGAACTTCTCCACGCAGGAAAACAACGACAATACAATAATAGACAGTGCTAATAACTTAACTTTGTTCATAAGTCGTCTAAAATGTTGATTTATTAAAATATAATTTTATATATAACAATTATTTCTCTTTCACGACCGCAAGTCCGATACGGTCAATTCCTTCCAATACATCGAACCTCATCAAATGAGCTATCCGAAAGATATAATTACCTTTTTTGTAGAATCTGATATGTTGCTTCCAAATGAATTGGTTGTCGAAAAACGTTCCCGAGCCTGAGCCTATCCATTTGCCGCTCTCGTCGAGCAAAAAGAGATTTACCGTATCGCACTGTATCTCTTGTCCGCGATACTCTTTGGTAATCCGTAACCACAGATTCTGACGAGGGAAAATATCGGTATTGCGTACCAATAGGTCGATTTCGTAAAGAGCAGACGTATCGGCCACCTCTACATTGAAAGCAAAAGAGCGGTCTTTAGCCCAGACGCCATTATCGACGGTCGTATACTCATCGAATATTGTATTGTCTGTACAAGAAATAAGAAACACCGATATTATTGCAAGCAAAAAGAATAAGTATTTTTTTCTATTCATTGTATACTAATGGTTGTCTATACACTAAATTTATCCGTTTATGATGACAGTACAACTTTTCCTACCCGTACGAATTACCTAAAAATATATAATTCACACCTATGCTAATACTGTTGTTTACAATTCAAAATAAGAGTCTTAAATATTAGTTTTCTCACAGGATGATTAATCAAGTCTAAAAGATGCGGCAAAATTACATATTTTTTCACACACAGCGACTACATCTCAGAAAAAAATTGATTAATTTTGCATCAACCACGATTGATTACATCTATATTTTTTCAGTCTCATATCAAAAAAACAGAAACAAATGCCGCATAAAATACTAAATATCATCCACAAAGCCCATAAAAGAGGCGAGAAATTATTTGCCGTACTTATCGACCCCGAAAAATGTAATGGCAGCCGACTCACCGCATTCGTCAGACTGACCGAGAAGGCAAAGCCCGACTTTATCTTTATAGGCGGGTCGCAAATAAAGGAGTCGATAGACCAGACCGTCCGGTATATAAAGTCGCATTCGTCGATACCGACAGTTTTATTCATAGGCGATGCTGTACAATTCAGCCCCAATGCCGACGCTATGCTGTTTCTCTCGCTTATTTCGGGCAGGAATCCCGACCTCCTAATAGGTCAACACGTGCTATCGGCTCGAGCCATCAGACAATCGGGGATACAGACCATACCGACGGGTTACATTCTCGTCGACGGCGGCACACCGACAGCAGTAGAGACAGTATCGGGTACACAGCCTCTATCCGACCCTCAGACGATACTAAGTACAGCTATTGCAGGCGAGATGTTGGGGCAGCAGCTCATATATTTGGAAGCGGGTAGCGGAGCCAAGACTCCCGTAAAACACGATATTATCTCGGCTGTACGTGCCAACACGGAGATTCCTCTGATAGTAGGCGGCGGAATACGTTCTATCGCAATGCTCGACGACGCCATATCGGCAGGAGCCGACATAATAGTGGTGGGCAATCACCTCGAAAACCACCCAGAAGATATGATACCGTTTGCAAAATTCATCAAAGGTAGTGGCAAATAAATTACGAGAGGAGACAGTACTGAACAAATTATCGTAACACATCATTCGCCGTCGACACTGTCGATAAGTGCGAATAGCTCCTCTGTGGTCTCGGCTCTAAGCATCGCTATGCGGGTCTGCTTGAAGTTGGGAATACCCTTGAATAGGGGTGTGGCCGCTATATGTCGGCGGCAGTGAACTATCCCCTTGCGTTCGTCTGCAAGTAGGTCGATAGAGCCAAGTATGTGACGTTTGAGTATCTCTTTTTTGCCGTCGAAGTCGGGCACAGAGATATTGGCTGCCGTCAGATGGTTTTTTATTTCGGCGAAAATCCACGGGTTGCCTATCGAGCCTCGCCCTATCATAACCGCATCGACACCATAGCGGCGGAACTTCTCTTCGGCTCCCTCGGCAGTAACGACGTCGCCATTGCCAATGATAGGTATCGATATGCGTGGGTCGTTTTTGACCTCGCCGATAAGCGTCCAATCGGCTTCGCCCGTATACATCTGTGCACGAGTCCGCCCGTGTATGGTCAGAGCTGCTATGCCGCAGTCTTGCAGTTGGTGTGCGAGGGTGGTGATTATCTTCGAGTCGTTGTCCCAGCCGAGGCGTGTCTTTACCGTAACAGGTACTCCTACAGCCTTCACTACCGCCTCCGTGATTTCGAGCATTCGTGGAATGTCGCGCAAAAGCCCTGCTCCTGCTCCTTTGGAGGCTATCTTCTTTACAGGGCATCCGAAGTTTATATCTATTATATCGGGATGGCTGCAGGCAGCTATCTTTGCAGCCTCTACCATAGTCTGAGTATCTTTGCCATAGATTTGTATAGCGACCGGACGCTCCTCGGGCAATATGGTGAGTTTCTTCATCGTTCGGTCTACGTAACGCACCAAAGCATCGGCACTAACGAACTCCGTATATACGAGGTCTGCCCCGAACTCCTTGCAAATAAGCCGAAACGCAAGGTCGGTTACATCCTCCATCGGCGCCAGAAACACCGGATAGCGGTCGAACTCTATATTGCCAATCTTCATTTAATTAAAAATTACGAATTACGTCCATCAAATGCGGAGCAAACTTTGCTATTAAGTGAGAGCAGTAACGAGTTTGTTCGAGCTATGCCAAGAGTGAGTATTTGAAGAGCCACAGAAAAAATATACGCAGTAAAAATAATTACGAATTACGAATTACGAATTGATATTTTCTTTTTCATCGTTACTTGTATCTTGCCGATAATTTTGCAAATTTCTTCTGCTTCGGGCACAATGTCTTCGAACATCTCTGCAGTAATCATACCGGTAGCGTGTAGCAGCCTTAACCAATATATAGTTTCTCTACTCTCTTTATATGCTATGCCTAATTTCGCCACGAAGTCTTTTTCCGACAGTCCTCCTATGGCTTCCTCCACATTCGCCCCGATAGATGTCCCGCTACGAACGACTTGTTTGGATAAAATATAATCCTACTATCTTAACGGCAAACTTAAAACTTTTGTCCGCAAGTATATTGTCTTTCTTCATAGCAATTAATTCGTAATTGTTAATTTGCTCTGCCCTCGCTTACTCGCAAAATTCGTAATTCCTAATTTGTAATTCGTAATTGAATTTAATAGCTTCGGGCGAATAGTACCCGTCCATCGCTCGGACGCCCCGTAACCATACATACACCCTTCTCTGCCTTACGGTCGAGAGGGATACAGCGTATCGTTGCCTTTGTCTCGGCTTTGATACGTTCTTCAGTCTCTGTGGTACCGTCCCAGTGAGCGGCGAGGAAACCTCCTTTCTCTATCTCGCTCCGAAATTCGTCGTAGCTGTCGACATTGCGGGTAACGGAAGCTCGGTAATCAAACGCCTTCTTGTATATATTATCCTGTATCTCGTCGAGCAGAGAGACTATATATTGTTCGATGCCCTCGAGCGGCATAGTCTGTTTCTCGAGCTTATCGCGACGGAATAACTCTACCGTGCCGTTTTCCAAATCGCGTCCCCCGAGAGCCAGGCGCACGGGGACACCTTTGAGTTCGTACTCGGCAAATTTCCACCCCGGCTTTTTGTTGTCGGAGTCGTCGAACTTGACACTCACTCCAAACTCCCGCAACTTGTCTACGACGGGGCGTATACGGTCTGCAACGGCAGCAAGCTGTTCGGCATTCTTATAAATAGGCACTATCACTACCTGTATCGGAGCCAAGCGTGGCGGCAGCACAAGCCCGTTATTGTCCGAATGTGCCATTATCAAAGCTCCCATAAGGCGCGTAGAGACACCCCACGACGTCGCCCAGACATATTCGAGTTTGTTGTCTTTGTTGACGAACTGCACGTCGAATGCCTTGGCGAAGTTTTGACCCAAGAAGTGCGACGTACCCGCCTGCAATGCCTTGCCGTCCTGCATCATCGCCTCGATACAGAATGTCTCCAAAGCCCCTGCAAAACGCTCGTTTGCCGACTTTATACCTTTTACCACGGGCAAAGCCATATAACGCTCCGCAAAATCGGCATACACGTTCAACATCTTGGTAGCTTCCTCCATAGCCTCTTCACGCGTGGCGTGAGCGGTGTGTCCCTCTTGCCAGAGAAACTCGGCAGTGCGGAGGAATAGCCGCGTACGCATCTCCCAACGAACCACGTTAGCCCACTGATTTACCAGAATAGGCAGGTCGCGGTACGACTGTATCCAGTTTTTGTACGTGCTCCATATTATCGTCTCCGACGTCGGACGCACGATAAGCTCCTCTTCGAGCTTGGCTGCGGGGTCTACGGTCACGCCCTTGCCGTCGGGCGAGTTTTTCAGGCGATAGTGGGTAACAACGGCACACTCCTTGGCAAATCCCTCGACGTGGTCTGCCTCGCGGCTGAGGTACGACTTCGGTATAAACAGCGGGAAATAAGCATTCGAGTGCCCCGTCTCTTTAAACATCTTGTCGAGCTGTACCTGCATCTTTTCCCAGATAGCATAGCCGTAAGGTTTTATCACCATACAGCCGCGTACCGCCGAGTTTTCGGCTAAGTCGGCTTTTACCACCAAATCGTTGTACCACTGCGAATAATTCTCTTCCGAAGAGGTAAGTTCTTTCAATTCTATCGCCATATTATTTTTATTGAATTATATATTTACTAAAAACGAAGTGCAAAATTACATCTTTTCGCCCGAATAATTAAATCGAGCTTTCGTACCCTTCAATCGCAATTTGTTACGCACTGACAGCCTTAATTCTTTTCGCTCCCCACGTACAGAGAATAATAATTGCCCAACGGTAGACAATAGATTATCACAGGCGTGACAATGTCTAACGTTACATTACCGCCTTTGAAAGCGTCTCTTTTATAAAAGTATTGAGTGATACGCCCGCACTTTGAGCCAAATAAGCTATTTTTGTATGCAACTCGGCGGGAATACGTATATTGAAATTACCGCTATAAGACTTGTGCATAGGGATATTATGTTCCTTGCAGTGAGCTATATAGTCATCTACTCCATTATGGAAATCCTCTTTAAGTTCGGCAAGGGTATTTCCTTCGTATGTTATCATTGTTTTAGCGTCAAGTCCCAAAACCTTACCATATAGTGTATTGTCTTCGAGTTCAGCCTCTATGCTTCCAATAAATCCTTTGTAACGAAGTGTTTCCATTTTATATTAATTGGTTTTTTGTCAAATAATTCAATATGTCTTTCAGTGCCTTTTCTTTCATAACACTTGATGGGTGTGGTTTATGAGCCAGATATTGCATTTGTAGTTTTTCATTATAGAATTTAATACGTGAACCTGACGTTTTTCCTTTGTTTTCAACTTCAAATCCTAAGTAAGAAAACAAAGTTTTTAACTCGTCGAAAGTAAAATCCTTTGGAAGTCTGTATATCTTCTTTATAAGTTTTTCTTTTTGACTCATAAAACACTATACCAATATTTAGTTGCAAAGGTAACTGTTTTTTTGATATTACAAGCCCCTTAAATAGCAATTGCTACGCACTGCCGATATTCATTCTTTCATTTTTAATTTTAATTCTTCATTCAAAAAAAACGGTAGTCCGTCTTTGCTTCGCAGCATGACGGACTACTCACATGAAGAATTATTACTTTACTTTTTTCTTTTTCGCTATTTCATCGTTATGGCTTTCACCGTCGCACGACGTACGGATGCTTCGAGACGTGCTATGTAGACGCCTGCCGGCAAGTGCGACAAGTCGTGGCGGCTGAAGCCAACTCCAAACCGAGAGGTGTAGACTACCTTACCCGATACGTCTAGCAGTGTCAGCGTACCTGCCTCAGCGGTGTGGTTGTTTACTACCAGCGTATGGCGTCCGTCAATATAGCCGTAGAGCGACATATCGTCGGCTGCTTCGTCTACTGCGGTATTCGGGTCGTCGGCATTGCGGCGGTCGGTGATAACGAAGCGCTTATCCACGTTACCCGAGCCTTCCGACGTGAAGTCGTAGACCGTAGTATCGGCATCGAGCAGCGTGTAGC
>ERZ773035.3011-NODE-3011-length-10349-cov-63.706722_pt1 | contig 10349 bp, 7 predicted proteins | sample MGYA00511487_ERZ773035 | MGnify/ENA primary metagenome ERZ773035 (study PRJEB29015, sample SAMEA2737985) | human oral metagenome | biome: human oral; feature: human-associated habitat; material: dental | place: China | collected 2024 ...
ATCAGGGCGGCGGTGGCGAGCTGGCGTGTGTAGCGCACGAGCGTTCCTTCCTCAGATGTGTTGCGACGCAATAGGACCAGTGTATTCCACCACAGGCACTACTCGCCAAAAGGCACAAGAATCTTGGTCACCAGAGTCTCCACCCACTCTAGGAGCGGACCGTCGGTGAGCGGGGACCCGCCGACACGCGACGTGAGCGGCAGCGGCACGAGGACCTGGCGCACCGCAGCCTTGATGACGGTTCCAGGGTGCAGGCGCTTGAGGCGCATGATCTGGGAATCACGCAGCTCGACGGGCGAGACGCGCAGGTACTTGCCCTGCGTGACGATCTCGGTGATCCCCGCGCGGCGTACGATCTCGCGCAGCCGCGCGACGGCGAACAGCAGGTCGACCTGGGGCGGGATGGGACCGTAGCGGTCGACGAGCTCCTCACGCACGTCCGCTTCCTGTTCGGGTGTGGCAATAGCCGCGATCTTCGCGTACACCTCGAGGCGCAGGCGTTCGCCGCCCACGTAGCCATCGGGGATGTGCGCGTCGACCTGGAGGTCCATGCGCACGTCCGTCTTCTCGGCGGGGGCGTCGCCTCGGTAGGCGGCAACCGCGTCGGAGACCATGCGCACGTAGAGGTCGAATCCGACGCCCTCGACGTGGCCCGACTGGGCCCCTCCCAGGAGGTTTCCGGCGCCTCGGATCTCAAGGTCGCGCTGGGCAACGGCCAGGCCTGCACCCAGCTCGGTGTTCGCGGCGATCGTCTTCAGGCGCTCGTGCGCGGTTTCGGTGAGCGCCTTGTCGCCGGGGTAGAAGAAGTACGCGTAGGCACGTTCGCGGCCTCGTCCAACGCGCCCGCGCAGCTGGTGGAGCTGAGACAGGCCAAAGGTGTCGGCGCGGTCCACGATGAGCGTATTCGCGTTGGAGATGTCCAGGCCGGTTTCGACGATGGTCGTGCACACGAGGACATCGAACTCGTGATTCCAGAAGTCCTGGATGACGGCCTCAAGCTGGTGCTCGTTCATCTTGCCGTGGGCGGTACGCACCCGGGCCTCGGGGACCAGCTCGGCGATGTGGGCTGCGACCGAGGCAATCGAGTCAACCCGGTTGTGCACGTAGAAGACCTGACCGTCGCGCAGGAGCTCGCGGCGGATCGCGGCGCTGACCTGGGCATCCGTGTAGGCGCCGACGAAGGTGAGGACGGGCTGTCGTTCCTCGGGCGGGGTCTGGAGAATCGACATCTCGCGGATGCCGGAGATCGCCATTTCGAGGGTACGCGGGATGGGGGTGGCGGACATGGACAGGACGTCCACGTCGGTGCGCAGGGCCTTGAGGGTCTCCTTGTGTTCGACGCCGAAGCGCTGCTCCTCGTCGATGATGACCAGGCCGAGTTTCTTGAAGGAGACGGTGCCGGTCAGCAGCGAATGGGTGCCAATGACCAGGTCCACTTCGCCCGAGGCCAGCCCCGCCTTGACCTCCTCGGTTTCCTTCGGGGTCGAGAAACGCGAGAGCGTACCGATGCGCACGGGGAACCCGGCGTAGCGCTCGGCGAAGGTCTCCGCGTGCTGGGTGACCAACAGGGTCGTGGGCACGAGGACAGCGGCCTGGTAGCCGTCCTGGATGGCCTTGAAGGCGGCGCGCACGGCGATCTCGGTCTTGCCGTAGCCGACGTCTCCGGTGAGCAGGCGGTCCATGGGGACAGGCTTTTCCATGTCGGCCTTGACCTCGTCGATGGTGACGAGCTGGTCGGGGGTCTCAACGTAGGGGAAAGCGTCCTCAAGTTCGCGCTGCCAGGGGGTGTCGGGGCCGAAGGCGTGGCCCTTGGTCTGCTGACGCACCGCGTACAGGCGGATGAGTTCCTTGGCGACCTCGTTGACGGCCTTCTTCGCGCGGGCCTTGGTCTTGGCCCAGTCGGCGCCGCCCATCTTGGTCAGGGACGGCTTGTCGGATCCGGTGTACTTCGAGATCTGGTCGAGCGCGTCGGTGGGCACGAAGAGCCGGTCGGCGGGCTGGCCGCGCTTGGAGGGCGCGTATTCGATGACGAGATAGTCGCGCGTCGATGCCGCGTCTCCGCGCCCGATTGTGCGGGAGACCAGCTCGATGAAGCGTCCGATACCGTGCTGGTCGTGGACGATGTAGTCCCCTGGATGCAGGGTGAGCGGGTCCACGCCCTTGCGTCTGCGCGAGGGCATGCGTCGCATGTCGCGCGTGGATGCTCCCGCGCGCCCGGTGAGATCGCCTTCGGTGAGGATCGCGATCTTGAGGTGGGGTGCGACGAATCCGACGCCCGCCTGCGCGGTCGTAATCGTCACGAGGCCGGGGTCGGGGCGCGCTTCCACGTTGTCCGCGAGCGCGGCCGGGCACGAGGCGTCGGTGAGGATGGAGCGGATGCGCCTGCCTGGGCCGGGGCCTTCGGTGGTGACGACGATGCGCCAGCCACCTCGGGCCAGGTCGGTGAGGTCTGCGGCGGCGCGGGCGAAGTCTCCGCGGTAGGGGTGCACGTCGCGGGCGCCCACGCGCATGAGGGTGGGCGAGACGACGACGGGCGCGGGGCCGTCCGCTGACGGGGAGTCGGCCTCCGTCTCGTCGATCGCGGAGGCGAGGTCGGCGGGAGGCAGATCGGTGAGCTCCCACCAGGGGCGCGTGCCGCTCCCCCACAGCTCGCTCAAGTCGAGGAACGAGGCTTTGGATGCCTCGAGCGGGGTATCGCCTCCCCCTGCGGCGGCGCTCCACGCGGCGGCGAGGAACTCCTCGGTCGTGGCGACGAGGTCGGCGGCGCGCGCACGGATGCGCTCGGGGTCGGAGGCGAAGATCGGCGACCCGGCGGGCAGCAGGTCGAGGAGGGACTGCATGCCGCTGACCAGAATCGGGGCAAGGGATTCGATGCCGGGGGCTGCGATCCCTTCGGCGGCGAGGGTCAGCATCTCAGCGGCGCCGGGCAGGCGGTCGGCGGCCTCGCGAGCGCGGGCGCGCACAGCCTGGGTGAGGAGGAGCTCACGGCAGGGCACAGCCCACAGACCGTCGGTGGCCTCGCCGAGGGTTCGCTGGTCAGAGACGGAGAAGGCGCGGATGTCGTCAACTTCGTCGCCCCACAGTTCGACGCGCAGCGGGTGGGGTTCCTGGGGCGGGAAGACGTCGAGAATGCCGCCGCGCACGCTCATCTGACCGCGTCCTTCGACCATGTCGACGCGCTCGTAGCCGAGCTCGGCCAGTCGGTTTGTCACGTCGGTGAGGTCGAGGATGTCGCCGGTGCGCACGCGCACGGGTTCGAGGTCCGCCAGGCCTGAGATGATCGGCTGAAGGAAGGCGCGGATCGGCACGACGAGGACGGACAGCGGGCCCGCGCTCTCGTCCCCTTCGATGGGGTGGACGAGGCGGCGCAAGACCGCGATGCGACGCGCCATCGTGTCGACCTGGGGCGACAGACGCTCGTGCGGCAGGGTCTCCCACGCGGGCAGCATGGCCACGCCCGGGATCCACGAGGCCAGGGCGTTGGTCAGCGACTCGGCGTCGCGCCCGGTGGCCGTGAGGACGACGAGCGGCGTGGCCGCGCGCGAAGCGACGGCCGCGAGGAGGGGTGGCCTGATGCCAACGGGAGCGACGATCGTGCCCGAACGGCCCGTCTCGATGGAGTCGGTGGCCGTCTCGATCGCGGGATCAGTGGAGATATCCGGGAGGAGTCCGGTGAGTAGCACGCGCTGCCTTTCGCGGTGAGAGTACGCGGCGACGCCCGAGGGCGCCGCCTCGATCAGGCCCCGGTGTGCAGGGCCATCTGGGTGGGGGCGAATCCCTTGGTGACGATGTCCTCGACGACGTCAGCGGCCTGCTCGAAGGTGACGTCCCAGTCGGGGCGCTCCTTAGTGGGCAGGGCCCCCAGAACGTAGTCAGCGGGGTCCATGCGCCCCGGCGGGCGCCCCACGCCGATGCGCAGGCGGGCGTAGTCGCGCGTGCCCAGATGTTGGCTGAGGGACTTCAGGCCGTTATGGCCGCCTTCTCCCCCACCGACCTTGAGACGCAGCATGTGCGCGGGCAGATCCATGTCGTCGTGGATGACGAGGATACGCGAGGGCGGGATCTTCAGGAAGGATGCGAGCGCGCTGATCGGCCCGCCGGACGTGTTCATGTAGCTGTCGGAGCGGGCCAGGACCACGCGGGGACCGGGCACTCCGCCGGGGCCGATCCCCAAGCGCACGTCGGCGGTGTGCGTGCGCGAACGATGCGACGTCAGGGTCGCACCGCCGCGCGAGGCAAGCACGTCGAGGGTCAAGTACCCGACATTGTGTCGAGTGGAGGCATACTGCGCGCCGGGGTTACCTAACCCGACGACGAGCCACGGTCCGTCAGTCGTCATACTCCGATTGTGCCACCCGCGCCGAGAGCATGTCCCACTGGGGAGCGTCCTCGACAACGGGGGCTGCCTCACGTCGAGACTCGGCCCACGCGTCGGCGAAGAGCTGCGCCCACTTGGCGTAGGCCGCCGAATTGGGGTGGAAGAAGTCCGCCGCGTGGTAGGTGAAGGTGTAGGTCGGCAGCGAGTATTCCTGGGTAAGAGAACGCAGATCAACCAGGTGGGCGGCGCTGTCGGCAACCGCGGCACCGATGCGGTCGGACATGTCCTGCGCGCGGCTTTCCTGCGGCATGATGCCGAAAGACGGAATGGTGGAAACCAGGGCGTCAGCAGGCAGGGAGGCGAGAACGCGGCGCAGGCGCTCCTCGAACTGTCCGGGTGCCATGTCCTCGGTCATCACGTCGTTGCCGCCGATGGTCAGCGTGACCAGGTCGGGGCTGTAGGGGCCATCCAGGAGGCCCAGGCCGCGCATCTGCGGGATCTGGGTGAGTTCGACAGACTCGATCGTCGCGCCCGATAGGGAGAGGTTGAGCAGCAGGACCTCGCGGTCCAGCTGGGCGTTGATGGCCGAGGCGAGGCGTGCCGGGTAGGACTCGGTGATGCGCGAGGCCCCCATTCCCTGCACGGACGAATCGCCGAGGGAGACGATGAGATAGGGACGCTCGCCCTCAGGATTCTCATCACACTCACGGAGGCGATCCAGAGTTGCCAGGTTGTGGTCCTCCCAGGCCTTGCGGTAGTCACCGCGCTGGGAATCCAACCGCAGCAGGCGTCCGATCGCCAGGCCACCACCGAAGAGGCTCGCGCCGCCGGCTGCCGCGCCCGCTACCTGCCATGCTCGTTTACTGATCCCCATCGGAGTGTCCTTCCCTCGTTTGTCCTGTCTCTCAGTGTAACGAGGCCGGGGCCGGTGCTTCAAATGCTGAAGCACCGGCCCCTCGGTTTGTCACAGATCGCTCAGCTCAGGCGTCCGGCGGGCGCTCCCGGGAGGGATCGGATGAAGTGCGGAGGCTCCCATCCGCGCTGCGCGTAAGCAGCAGCGACGACTCGCGCCACCGCCTCCACAGCGTGCGCGTCGACGAGCGCTATCGCGCTGCCCCCGAAGCCACCACCCGTCATGCGCGCGCCATGAGCGCCCGCCGCGCGAGCCGCCTCCACGGCCACATCCAGCTCCTCGCAGGACACCTCGTAGTCGTCACGCAGCGAGTCGTGAGAATCATTGAGAAGCGCGCCCGCGACCGCCAGACGTGTCCCCTCCAGCAGTCCCTCGTCCACAAGCTCGATAAACGCGCGGGTACGCGCAATCTCGGAGACGACATGGCGCGTACGGGCAGCCAAGCGCTCATCACCCAAGGCCGCCGTGGCCTCGTCCAGGTCGGTGATGTCCACAAGCTGCCCCACGCCCAGGATGCGCGCAGATTCCTCGCAGTCCGCGCGGCGCGAACCGTACTGGCCGTCCGCCAGCGAATGCTTGGCTCGCGTGTCGATCACGAGGAGCTCAAGGCCGACCGCACCCAGATCGAAGGGAACCTGACGCGTCGACATGTCGCGGCAGTCGAGGGCCAGCGCGTGGCCTTCGCTGCAGCGCAGGGAGGCCGTTTGGTCCAGGCCACCGGTATTCGCGCCAGCCACCAGGTTTTCCGCGACGCGCGCGGCGTCCACGAGGACCTTACGCCCCTCGTCGTTGGGGTTCTCGACCGTGCCGGCGAGTCCCAGGGAGCACACCTCGTCAAGGGCAACCGCGGTCGCACACTCGAGCGCGGCGCTCGACGAGAGGCCACCACCCAGCGGCACGCACGACCACAGGGCCGCATCAAAACCGGGCAACGGGCCATATCCGGCCTGTTCAAGCGCCCACGCGACACCCGCAAGGTACGCGGTCCAATGATTCGTCACCTCGCCGGGGGTCCCCTTCGGGCCGATCACATCGAGATCAAGCACGTCAATCGCCTCGCGCGTCTGCGGCGAAATCAGGCGAATCGTCCGATCCGCGCGCGGCGCCAGGGCCACGTAGGCACGGTGCGGGAGTGCAATCGGCAGGCACGGCCCGCCGTTGTAATCCACGTGCTCACCGATGATATTGACGCGCCCGGGCGCGCTCCACACGCCCCGAGGCTCATATCCAAACGCGTCACGGAACAGATTTGCTGCCTGGGCTGCGCCTTCTTCGGGAGTAGCGGCGTCGGCCCACACGAGATCACTCACAAGATCCTCCTTGGCCTCACTCCCTCAAGGCTACGTGAACGCCCTCACACCATTCAAGCGCTGCGACCTCATCGCGCACGCCCCGGTACAGTGGAGACATAACAACCGCGACACAGGTAGGCCCCATGTTCCTCCCCCAACGACTCCCCGGCCAGGACTGGCTCGGCGTCGTCGTCGCGATCCCCGAACCCTGGGTCACCCAGCTCACCGACCTGCGACTGCGCCTCGGCGACCTCGCAGGCTCCCGCATCCCCGCGCACATTACGCTGATGCCCCCGACGCCCGTCGCCCGCGACGCGCGAGCTGAGGTCATCGACCACTTGCGCTCCATCGCCTCGAGGCATTCCCCCTTCCGCGTGACCATGTCCGGCACAGACTCCTTCCGCCCCGTCTCCAACGTCGCATTCATGACACTGGCCGAAGGCGCACGCGACTGCACGGACCTTGCCGAGGAAATCCGTTCAGGTCCCCTCGACCACGAGACGCGCTTCCCCTATCACCCGCACGTCACACTGGCGCAAGACGTCGACGACATCGCCTTGGATCTTGCCCTCGATATCGGTGCAACCGTCGAGGCGTCGTGGATCGTCCCCGGCTTCCGCCTGGACCGCATCGACCCTTCCGGTATCTATTCCTCAATGGCGCTCTTCGATTTCGACGCCTCAGGGCACTGACTTCCCGCCTGCCAAGCTTTCACACGCTGGCGTTCCGGGTGCCGTCGGGCCCACCGGCGTTCCTGCTGACTGCGCCACCGGCGTTCCGGGCGCCGTCGGGCCCGCCCGCCCGCTCACCGTCCGCGCCGCGAGCTTCGCTCGGCGCGTCGGCTCGAAGCCCGGCCAGGCCCTGCGGCCCCGCCGGCGCCCTCCACGCCGACGCGCTCTGACTACTGCGCGCAGCCGTGCGAGATCGACACTCCCTATATCCCCCTCCACAACTGGCTCCCAATTTCGCATGCAATTCCCCTCCGACTACTTAAATTCTTGAAATCGAAGCGTTGGAATTGCAACGTTTTCAGACTTTACTGAACCTTCAACCAATCGAATTGCATGCGAAATTTTGGGAAACGGTGCCACAGACCACAGACCAGGCCACGGGCCACCCGCAGACACGAAAGGCCGTGGCCCGGGAACCCGATGGTCCCAGGCGGCCACGGCCTCGTCGATGAAACGTCAGATCTCGTAGGTTACCGAGACCGGCGCGTGATCTGAGAAACGCTCCGCATACTCGTCGGCGCGGTCAATCTCGAAGGAGCGTGCACGCTCCCCCAGGGCCGGCGTCGCATACTGATAGTCGATGCGCCAGCCCGCGTTGTTGACGAAGGCCTGGCCGCGCCACGACCACCACGAGTACGGCCCCTGTACGTCGCCGGCCAGGTCACGCACAGTGTCGCGCCACCCCTCGTCCACCCACTGGTTGAGGAAGGCGATCTCCTCATCGAGGACGCCGGCGCGCTTGTTGTGGTTCGGCTTCCAGTTCTTGATGTCGGCCTCGCAGCGCACGACGTTAAAGTCGCCGCACACGAGCGACGAGATCCCCCCAACAGTCTCCTCGGCGAGCAGCTCGGCCATGCGCGCGCCAATGCGCGGTAGGTGCGCCATCTTCGCCTCCTGCTTGGGCGTATCCTTCTCGCCCGAGTGGAAGTACGCCGAGACGACTCGCACCAGGGTCTCCCCGCCCTCGGAGCGCACGATGGCTTCGAGCCAGCGACCGGAATCCACGTCCGTCTCCACGTCGTCGAGGACCAGACGAGGCTCGCCCTCCAGGCTCGCACGCCCGCGTCGCACAGCCACGCCCACGCCCGCACGCCCCTTGATGCGGCACGGAACCCACACGCTCTCCCAGGCATCGCCCATGATCTCGCGGGAGATCTCCTCGGGCGCGCGCACCTCCTGCATGAGCAGCACGTCCGTGTCGCTCCCCTCGAGCCAGTCAAGGAAGCCACGCTTGTGGGCGGCGCGGATGCCATTAAGGTTTACGGTCGTCACCGTCAGGGTCATCATTTTCTCCTTACACGAGTTTTCTTCAGTCTAGAGGAACGAGGAGGCGCGGAGAGGAATGGATATCCTCACCGCGCCTCCGTTACGTTCGCGCGCGACCTCCACGTTTGCCGAGGCCGTGCGCGCCTGTCAGTTCTCGCCGATTCCCGCCTGACGTTCGGCCGCCTCGACGACGTTCGTCACGAGGAGGGCTCGCGTCATCGGGCCGACGCCGCCCGGATTGGGGCTGAGCCAGCTGGCCACCTCATCCACGCCGTCAGCGACGTCGCCCATGAGACGAGCCTTGCCATCCTCGCCCTGCACCCGACTCACGCCGACGTCAAGGACGACCGCACCGGGCGCCACCATGTCGCGCGTGATGATCCCAGCGGATCCCGCCGCGGCCACGATGACGTCCGCTCGACGCACGTGATCAGCCAGGTCGGTCGTGCCCGTGTGACAGACATCAACCGTCGCATTCACTTCCTTACGCATGAGCAGCAGGCCGATCGAACGCCCCACGGTCACGCCGCGGCCGACAACGCACACGTTCTTGCCGGCCAGATCGATCCCATGGCGTTCCATGAGTTCAATGACCGCGCGCGGCGTGCACGGCAGGGGCGAGTCGATAGGACCCGAGCCCCGCAGCACGAGGCGCCCAAGGTTCATCGGGTGCAGCCCATCCGCGTCCTTCGCGGGGTCGATACGCTCCAGAACGGCGTTCGTGTCGATCCCGCGAGGCAGCGGCAGCTGCACGATGTAGCCCGTGCAGGCAGGGTCCGCGTTGAGCTGATCAATCGCGGCCTCCACCTGTTCCTGCGTGGCGTCGGCAGGCAGGTCCACGCGGATCGACTCAGCGCCGATTTCCGCACAGTCACGGTGCTTGCCGGCGACGTAGGCGACGGACCCGGGGTCTTCGCCCACGAGGATCGTGCCGAGGCCCGGGACGACCCCGGCCTCGCGCAGACGATCGACGCGTTCCTTCAGCTCCGCCTTGATCGCGGCAGCCGTCGCCTTTCCGTCCAGGACCCCTGCGGGGCCTTCCCAGTGAGCCCTCACGATCAGAGCCCGGCGTAGAGCGGATGCTTGTCCGTCAGCTTCTTGACGCGAGCGCGCAGGGCGTCCACCTCAACGTTGCCGCCGGACGCGCCCTGAGCCAGGGTCGTGCCGATGATGTCCGCAACCTCCGCGAAGTCCTCGGCATCGAAGCCGCGTGTCGCGAGGGCGGGGGTGCCGATGCGCAGGCCCGAGGTGACGGCCGGCGGACGCGGGTCGAAGGGGACGGCGTTGCGGTTGACGGTGATGCCGACCTCGTGCAGGAGATCCTCGGCTTGCTGGCCGTTGAGCTCCGACTCGACGAGGTCAACGAGGACCAGGTGGACGTCGGTGCCGCCGGTGACGAGCTTGATGCCAGCCTTCTTCGCATCGTCCGCACCCAGACGCTCCGCAAGAATCTGCGCACCCTCAAGAGTACGGCGCTGGCGGTCCTTGAACTCCTCGGTCTGCGCGACCTTCATGGCGATAGCCTTCGCGGCGATCACATGCATGAGGGGGCCACCCTGCTGGCCGGGGAACACGGCAGTGTTGAGCTTCTTGCCCCACTGCTCGCCGCGCGAGGACAGGATCATGCCGGAACGAGGCCCGCCCAGGGTCTTGTGGACCGTCGTCGTCACGACGTCAGCGAAGGGGACGGGGTTCGGGTGCAGGCCGGCGGCCACAAGGCCGGCGAAGTGAGCCATATCCACCCAGAGGGCGGCGCCAACCTCGTCCGCAATGTCGCGGAAGGCCTGGAAGTCGAGGTGACGCGGGTAGGCGGACCAGCCGGCGATGAT
>ERZ773035.3014-NODE-3014-length-10335-cov-3.928794_pt1 | contig 10335 bp, 4 predicted proteins | sample MGYA00511487_ERZ773035 | MGnify/ENA primary metagenome ERZ773035 (study PRJEB29015, sample SAMEA2737985) | human oral metagenome | biome: human oral; feature: human-associated habitat; material: dental | place: China | collected 2024 ...
CACGCCTCGGCCCCCCACGTATTTCTCAACCGGCGCGTCCGCCCGCTCACGGCCACGCGCACCCCTATGAAGGACAATGGAATGCCGAAACGTAAGGGCGCACAGACGCGCTCCCTCAATGGCGCCGCCCGATTCCGTCCGGCGTGGGTTCCCTGGCTGTGGGTCACCCTGCCGGTGCTAGCCGTCATCTCGTTCTACATCTACCCCTTTATCACCACCGTCTTCGTCTCCTTCACCAAGACGAAGCCCGTGGGACGTATCGGACGATTCGTCGGCATCGACAACTACACGGCCATCCTGAGCGACGGCGAATTCTGGCAGTCGCTCGGAAACTCGCTGATCTACGCCGTGTGCGTCGTCCCGCTCATGGTGCTTCTTCCCCTGCTCCTCGCGCTCCTCGTCAAGTCGCACGTCCCCGGCATCGGCTTCTTCCGCGCCGTGTACTATCTGCCGGCAATCTCCTCGCTGGTCGTGATCTCCCTCGCGTGGCGTTACCTGCTGGACCAGCGCGGGCCCATCAACAACCTGTTGGCGTCGTGGGGAATGGATCCCGTTCCCTTCCTGTCCAACAAGTGGTTCATCCTCTTCTGCGCGATGATCATCACCCTCTGGCAGGGCCTGCCCTACTACATGATCCTCTACTTGTCGGCCCTGGCGAACGTCGACAAGTCCCTGTACGAGGCCGCCGAGCTGGACGGGGCCGGTCCCGTCCGTCGCTTCCTGACCGTGACCGTCCCCGGCGTCAAGGTCATGATGTTCCTGGTGGCGACCCTGACGACGATCGGCTGCCTGAAGATCTTCACCGAGGTCTACCTGCTCGGTGGCTCGGCCTCGCCGACCAAGACGCTCACCATGTACATTCGCGACCGAATAGTCGATCCCACCTTCGGATCCCTGGGGCAGGGCGACGCCGCGTCGGTGTGCCTCTTCCTCATCACCTTCGGCTTCATCATCGCTTCGCAGAGCCTGCAGAGGAAGGCTGAAGACTCATGAGCACCGCAGTTTCGCAGTCCGATTCGACCTCGCTGGGCGCGCGTTTCGCCCAGTGGCGCAAGGAACGCCGTCTCGAGCGTCAGAGCCGCAACGTCGCATCGCGCCAGATGCGCGGCGGCGCCCTCGTCGGCCGCTACATTCTCCTGGTCGTCGTCGCGATCATTCTGGTCGGCCCCCTACTGCTCCCGCTCATGGCAGCGTTCAAGGCCCCCGGGGAATCCGTCTTCGGGCAGGGAGCGACGCTGCTGCCGCAGCAGTGGTCGCTGGATTCCTTCGTCGTGCTCTTCGAGCGCACCAACATCCTGGGTTCGATCCGCAACTCGGCGATCATCGCGGCCCTGACCGTCACCTCCAACGTCATCCTGTCCTGCGTGGGTGGCTACATGCTCTCGCGGCGCGGATGGACCGGGCGCAACATCATGTACTTCGTCGTGTTGTCCGCCATGATCTTCCCGTTTGAGTCGATCATGCTCTCCCTGTTCAAGATGATGGTCAACCTCGACCTGTACAACACCCTTCCCGGAGTGTGGATGGTTGCGATGATCGGCCCCTTCCAGATCCTCATGATGCGTGCCGCCTTCATGGGCATCCCCGATGAGATCGAGGATGCGGCGCTCATCGACGGTGCCGGTGAGCTGCGCCGCTTCTGGTCGATCTTCCTGCCCCAGGTGCGCGGCACTCTGACGGTCGTTGGCCTGACCTCGTTCATCGGCGCATGGTCCGACTTCATCTTCCCGCTGCTCATGCTGCCCGATCCCGAGAAGCAGACCCTGATGCTCACGCTCACGGCGATTCAGAATTCGCCCCAGGGCGTCACCTATCAGCTCGTCCTGGCCGGCGCGGTCGTCGCAATGGTTCCCGTCGTCGTGGTCTTTGCCTTCAGCCAGAAGTTCTTCTTCCGCGGCATCGAGGACGGTGGGCTGAAGTTCTGACGTCGCCCTCGCGCGCGTCGCCCGCGAGGATGTTTCACTGGCAGAAAGGAGGATGAGTCACAAAAGCTAACACGTGTTAGGTTCTGTGGGTCCACACTCGCTCGACGACGGATCCCTGCCCTGGCCCCCCATACTGACGAAGGAGTTACTCTCATGGGGAATAGACCCATCATCGCAGCCCTTGGAGCCCCGGTACTCGCGGCCACCATGCTCGGGCTGGCACCCACGGCGGCCGTCGCCGCTCCCGAAACCCCCTATCACCCGACCGTCCTGTGGGCTACATCCGAGGAAAAGGTCGGAGAAAGCGCCCCCAACGGCACCATTGCAGCCCTCACCGACGATGACAGCGCGCGAACGGACGCAACCAAGACCTTCTGGACCACCAAGTGGAAGGGAGGCCTGGACACCTACCCCCACGCCCTCGCCGTCCAGAACCCAACCCCCGGCACCCAGGTCTGCGGCCTGGGCCTGACCCCCCGTCCGACATACGACTCGACACTCGGAAACGACCAGTTCCCGGGCGAGTACCGCGTCTTCGCCTTCGACGAGGATCCCGGCAACCCCGCCTCCAGCGCCTCGTTCGCCGACTGGAAGACATCCGTCGCGCAGGGAACCTGGGAGGGCGGTACCGAGGTCACGCACGGCACGAACCTGACCTTCGGCAACAAGGAACAGTACGTGACCTTCAAGGCCACGACCAAGCGCGTCATCGCCCTGGCAGGCCTGCGCTCCCTGGCTCCGGGCAAGTCCGACATGGCGCTCAGCGACATCAAGCTCCTGCCCTGCGACTCCGACGGCAACGCGATCACCTCCTACGGCACCGATCAGGGTGGAGGCGGCAACGCTGGCCCCCGGCCGACCGTTCCACACCCCGACACGCCGGCCACCGGATCGGGCGTTGACAACCTCGTCGTCGACTTCGTCATCGACCAGCTGCCCTACGGCGAACCCGGCAAGCCGGTCGACTTCGCTCCCGGCACCCACACCTACCAGGCCACCGGATACTTCCACGCCAAGACCGTCTCCGCGCGCATCCGCACGGTCGAAGGCGCGAGTGTCACCATCAACGGCGCCACCCCCGATGCCGACGGACGGGTCTCCAACCTCGACCTCGAAACCGGCCTCAACGTCATCACCGCAACGGTCAGCAAGGACGGCGCGGAAGCCACCTACGTTGCCAACATCACCAAGGTTGACACCGACTTCCGCGGCAATGTCCTCGTGCCCGCCACGGCCAAGGCCAACGGCGGCTCCGATGCCGACAATGCCGCGCTGACCGACCTCAACCCCGCGACGACGTGGACCTCGAACCCGCTCGTGCGGGCAAGCGAGTGGTCCGAGTCGGTCACCGGCATCGAGCTGCACCTGGGCGAGGCGCGCTACGTGCACCGCGTGAACGGGTGGGGAACGCCCACTCTGCCCGCGGGCGCCCAGTCCTGGCACGGCGGCAACTCGGTTGCGATCGCGGTACAGGAAGCGGACGGGGGCGAATGGAAGACCATCGTCACCCACGGCTCCCTCACGCGCGACGCGCGAGGCCTGTGGTACTGGGACTTCAACGCCTATCACCTGGCCAAGAACATCCGCATCTGGATGAACGATGAAACCGAGCCACAGACTCCCCAGAACATCGCCACCGCCGTGACCTTCAACGACGTCGAGGTGTGGGGCCTTCCCGCGGGTCAGACCCCGACCAAGCCCGAGGTCGACAACTCCATGTACGAGCGCTACTCCGGATTCGACCCGGGCGAGGGCAAGTGGGGCGTCAACCGCGCACAGACCCTCGCCCTCCAGTACGGCGTCATGATGCCCGCCTGGGTGCCCTCGGAGGGATACGGGCGCGGCGGATTCGACGCCCACGAGCGCGACCTCACCGGCGGCGCCTTCCCGATGTTCTACGACCTGCCCATGTTCAACACCGCCATGATGGAGTCCCTGGGTAAGGGCGCGCCGTGGGCGCTCGCGAAGGCCCCCTTCGGCAAGAACAGCATGTGCAACGCGGGCGGTCCGCGCGACTTCATGAACGAGTACATGTTGCCCTACGCCTCCACGCTCGTCGACATTCAGTACGGCGACGAGGGAGGCTTCAACCGGGGCGAATCCGAGTGCTTCAAGAACTGGTTCTCCTGGTCCAAGCAGAACATCCCCGGCGCGGTCGTCCACGCCAACTCCTGGGACGACCCCTCCTGGTACCGCGACGCCAACCTGAGCTACTACGTGAAGAACGCCAAGCCCGACCTGCTGAGCTGGGACAAGTACTACTGGGGCGCCAATGGTGGCCCCGCGCCGCGCAACGTCGTCCTGAGCCTCCTGAACACCAACACCTGGAAGAAGCAGCGCGAGTACGCCCTCAAGGGCATCACCGGTGATGGCTCCAGCCCGATCCTGTACGGCCAGTACCTGGACTACAACTGGGACGCCAACGTCTCAGCCTCCGAAAAGTCGATCGTGCCCTCCCTGGGACTCGCGACCGGCCAGAAGTGGTTCGGCCTGTTCCGCATGGAGTACAACGGCTACGACCGCTCCTCCATCATCGACCACGACGGTGCGCCCACGCGTTCCTTCTACGAGTTCTCCAACATCTTCGGCAACGTTTCCTACATCGGAAACTACACGAAGGCCATGGACTCGACCTTCGTCGCCCTCAAGCCCGGCCAGTACGACGGACGCGGCTCGGACCCCGTCCTGAGCGGCTACCGCTACGGTAACTTCGCTACGGGTGAGGAAGCCACGGCAGCGAACCAGGGCGTGGGCCTGGTGGATGTCTCGGTGACCAACGTCGGTTCCGTCAACGACGGGCTTCCCGGCGACGTCGTGATCGGATACTTCGATCAGCTCCAGGGCCTGGATGCCGCCAAGTCCGCGGAGATCTTCGGAGAGTCCACGACCGTCCCCAGGGGCTTCATGGTTGTCAACGCCCTGACGGGCACGACCAAGTACCCCTCGACACTGCTCGATCCGCGCACCGACAACGGGTCGCTGGCCGAGACCGCTCAGGACATCACGCTCACGGTCAAGAAGCCCAGCGCCGACGCGCACCTGATGCTGGTCAACCCCGCTGACAAGACCACCCGCGAGGTGGAGCTCGGCGCGGGCGAGACCTCGCAGGTCACCCTCAAGGCCGTCGGCGGCGGCGACTCGCGCTTCCTGTACTGGGTCACGAGGAACGCCTCAACGCCGAACCCGGACCCCCAGCCCCAGCCTCGTGTGGGCGAGTGGAAGTCCGGTTACTTCGGATGGTGGTACAGCTACCCCGACGGAACCTACGCCGCCAACGAGACCCTCGTCATCGACGGCAAGACCTACCGCTTCGACGCCAGCGGCTACCTGAAGCTCGGGTGGGTCTACGACAAGGGACACTGGTACTACCACGCCTCATCCGGGGCACAGCAGCACGGCTGGCTTCAGGAGCGCGGACAGTGGTACTACCTCGATCCCGACACGGGCATCATGGCGACCGGCTGGGTCAAGGTCGGCGACTCGTGGTTCTACATGTCCAGCAACGGCGCCATGCGCACCGGTTGGCTGCGTGACGGAGGCGCCTGGTACTATCTGACCCCCTCCGGTTCGATGGCCACCGGCTGGCTCAGCGTCTTCGGCCAGTGGTACCACCTGGAGGGCAACGGAGCGATGACGACCGGCTGGTACAAGGAAGGTCCCACCTGGTACTACCTGCGTGGCAACGGCTCCATGGCCACCGGCTGGGAGCGCATCGGCGGAACCTGGTACCAGTTCGCGTCCTCGGGCGCCTGGATCGAATAACCGACTCCTCAGAAGAGGGAGGCCGCAGCCGGAGATGCCGACTGCGGCCTCCCCCTTCCTTTCGGGTGGTGTACGTCGGTGACGAGTGGGGATGGCGCTCCTAGTCCTTGCGGATGGCCAGGGACTCGACGCGGTGGTTGCCGCCCTTGGTGAAGATCAGGGTCGCGCGCTCGCGGGTGGGGCGGATGTTCTCGCGCAGATTGGGCAGGTTGATCGCGTTCCACACCATGTGGGCGGTCGATACCGCCTCCGGATCGGTCAGCGAGGCGTAGGTCTTGAAGTAGGAATCCTCGCGCGAGAACGCAGTCGCGCGCAGCTTCAGGAAGCGATCGACGTACCACTGCTCGATGTTGGCCTCGTCGGCGTCCACGTAGATGGAGAAATCAAAGTAGTCGGAGACCGCAACGGAGACCGAGCCCGGGGCTAAGCGCGGAGGCTGCAGGACGTTCAGGCCCTCCACGATCAAGATGTCGGGCCGATCGACCTCCACGTAGGCGTCCGGGACGATGTCGTAGGTGACGTGCGAGTAGACCGGTGCCTTGGTGTGCGGGATCCCCGCCTTGACGGAAGCAAGGAAAGAGATGAGAGCCGAGCGGTCGTAGGACTCGGGGAAGCCCTTGCGCGCGATCAGGGAACGCTCCTGAAGGACGCGGTTGGGGAAAAGAAAGCCGTCGGTGGTCACCAGGTCGACGCGCGGGGTGGAATCCCAGCGCGACAGGAGGAGCTGGAGCAGACGAGCGACCGTGGACTTGCCGACCGCGACGGAACCGGCGATCCCGATCACGAACGGGGTGGAGCACGCCGCCGGTTCGCCGAGGAAAGCGTGCCGCTCGGTGGCGGTGCGTCGACGTCCGTCGATGTAGAGCTGCAGGAGGGCGCTGAGGGGCCGATAGATGGCGTCCACCTCGCTCATGTCGATCGGGTCGCCCAGGGATGCGATGCGGTCGATGTCTGCCTGCGTGAGCGGCAGGGGAGCGCGGTCCGCCAGCTGGTCCCAGGCCGTCCGATCGAATCGCGCGTAGGGGCTGGGGCCGGTGCGTGCGCTGGCGCCCAACTGAATGGACGAGGCCGAAGAGGGGGAGGACGCGAAGGACTCGGTGATGCTCACAGCGCAATTGTCCCCCACGAGGGGACGGGCGCGCGAGGACATCCACGGCGTGAAGCGACACACGTCAGGTGACCGATGGGGTGCCGGTGTGCTGGAATGGGAGGCATGTGCGGAATCGTTGGACATGTTGCATGCAAGGCTTCCCAGCGCAGTCGCGAGGTCGTCCTCGGCGGGTTGGCGCGCCTGGAGTATCGAGGCTACGACTCGGCAGGCATCGCCCTGGCGTCGCCGGGCCGCCTCTACGTGCGCCGGACGGTCGGCAAGCTGGTCAACCTCGTCGAAGCCGTCGACGCCGACTCGCCCGAGGACGCGTACGCCGGAATCGGGCACACCCGCTGGGCCACCCACGGGCGCCCGACGGTGGCGAACGCCCACCCGCACACCAGTCCGGACGGGCGCTTCTCCCTCGTCCACAACGGGATCATCGAAAACGCCGACGTGCTGCGTGCCGAGCTCATCGCCGCCGGAGAGAGCTTTTCCTCCGAGACCGACACCGAGGTTGTCGTCCACATGCTCGCACGAGCCTACGATGCGGCCAGTGAGGCCTCGTACCAGGGTGCGGTCGCGGGCCTGACCGGGACCGACGAGGAGGTCGCGCGTCGGCTCGTCGTCGCCATGCGCGAGGTCACCCGCCAGCTTCGCGGCACGTTCACGCTCCTGGCGCTGAGCAACCAGTCGCCGGACGTCATCGTCGCCGCGCGTCGCTCGTCCCCGCTCGTCATCGGGCTGGGGGAGGGCGAGAACTTCCTGGGGTCGGACGTGCTTGCCTTCGTCGAGCACACCAGGCGCGCCGTCGAGGTCGGCCAGGATCAGATCGTCGTCGTCTCGGCGACAGACGTCACCGTCATTGACCCGGACGGCACAGCCGTGGAGCCCAGGGAGTACGAGATCGACTTCGCCTCCGACAACGCCACCAAGAACGGGTGGCCCACCTTCATGGAGAAGGAGATCCACGAGCAACCCGAGGCGGTGGGTGCCACGCTGGCCGACCGCATCGACTCCCACGGACACCTGGCCCTGGACGAGGTACGCATCTCCGAGCACGTGCTGCGCAGCGTGGACAAGGTCATCATGATCGGCTGCGGCACCGCGTCCTACGCGGGCCAGGTGGCGCGCTACGCCATCGAACACTGGTGCCGTATCCCCGTCGAGGTCGAACTCTCCAGCGAATTCCGCTACCGCGATCCCGTCGTCGGCGAAAAGACCCTGGTCGTGGCCATCTCACAGAGCGGCGAAACCATGGACACCATCCAGGCGATTCGCCACGCTCGCGAGCAGGGAGCAAAGGTCGTCGCGATCGTGAACACTCCGGGGTCGACGATCTCACGCGAATCCGACGCCGTGATCCTCACGCACGCCGGACCCGAGATCGCCGTCGCCTCCACCAAGGCATTCACGGCCCAGGTCACGGCCTGCTACATCCTGGGCCTGTACCTGGCCCAGGTTCGCGGCAACAAGTACGCGGACGAGATCGCCGACTACATGGACAAGCTCGCGCGCGTTCCGGACGCCATCGCCACGGTTCTGCGCGGCGGGGAGAGCGTGCGCCAATTCGCCCGCACGATGAACGACGCGACCTCGGTCATCTACCTCGGACGCCACGTGGGCTTCCCCGTCGCCCTCGAGGGCGCGCTCAAACTCAAGGAAATCTGCTACATCCACGCCGAGGGTTTCGCGGCGGGAGAGCTCAAGCACGGCCCCATCGCCCTGGTCGACGAGGGACAGCCGGTCATCGTCATCGTCCCGACTCCGCGCCGGCCCGAGCTTCACGGGAAGGTCCTGGCCAACATCGCGGAGGTGCGAGCCCGCGGAGCCCGCACGATCATCGTCGCCGAGGAAGGAGACACCTCCGTCGACGAGTTCGCCGAGGTCGTCTTCCGCGTCCCGCCCGTCCCGACGCTCTACGCGCCGCTTCTGACCGTCGTGCCGCTGCAGATCTTCGCCTGTGAGCTTGCCGCCGTCAAGGGACTGGACGTGGACCAGCCCCGAAACCTCGCGAAATCGGTGACGGTGGAGTAGCCAGCTGCGCCAGGCTGCGGCCTCGCGAGCGTTCACGGGCCTCGTTCCCTCGTGGGACGAGGCCCGCGGCGCATGCACGTACGTGCCGCCTCTGCTGGTGCTCAAGCACCTTCCCGAGTCGGACACGCTGTGGAACAATATGGCCCATGTTCACGATTGATGGAGCTGCCCTGTCCTTCGCCGACGCGCGAAAAATGGAGAAAAAGTACGTTGACCAGGCGGCTTCCGAGGGGGATCCGGACCGCTACATGATCGACGTCGCGGGGGAGGTCTCGGCCGCCGTCGCGCGGCTGACCAGTCTGCCCGTGAGCTGGAGAGGCCAGGAGAGCGCCTCCGAAGCAGACTCCGATGACCGCAGCGAGGCGGAAGGCGCCGACTGGGCCCCCAACCGCGTCATCGCCTTCGTCGGAGGCGGAGATAACGGCGGCGATGCCCTCTACGCCAGCGCGATCCTCGCGCGTGCAGGAATCGGCGCGACCGCATACCTCCTCAAGAAGCGCTGCCATCGCCGTGCCCTCGCCGCAGCACGGGAAGCGGGCGTGACCATCGTGGACCTGTCAGACCGTTCCCTGCGCTCCATCGAGGGGACCCCGGAATGGGACACGATCTGGGGTGCAGGCATCTGGATCGACGGCATGGTTGGAATCGGGGCACAGGGTCCCCTCACCGGCAAGCTCGCCGAGGCCGTGACGCTCCTGAACGGGATCGCCGCCGCCCGACCCCGGCATATCGTCGCGATCGATGTGCCTTCCGGCCTGACTGATGACGACGGCGCAATCCGCGGCCCCATCCTCCGGGCGACGTGCACGATGGCGGTCGGCGCCTACAAGCGCGCTGAGATTCTCCCTCCCGCCGTCGAGTATTCCGGCGATCTGAGCATCGTCGCGATGCCGTGGAGCGGCTCGAACCCGATGGAGGAAGAGGAAGAGGACATGGTTCCGCTATCCTACGGCGCGGGGACGATGGCAGCGGCGATGGCGGTTCCAGCCCCCGGCTTCGCGCAGGACAAGTACGCGCGCGGCGTGGTCGGCCTCGTCGCGGGATCCGATACCTATCCCGGCGCGGGTCTCCTCGCGACGCGCGGCGCCCTCGCTGCCGGCGTGGGCATGGTTCGCCTCAACTCCACGAGGCGCGTGCAGGATCTCGTGCTCGCCGACCAGCCCGGAGTCGTCACCGTCGGCGGGCGCATCCAGTCCGCCCTCATCGGGCCCGGCCTCGACGATGAACGCCGTGAGGACGCGCTCGAACTCGCTCAGTTCTGTGGACGCTCGGGCATGCCCCTCGTCATCGACGCGTGGGCGCTCGATCTCGTTCCCGAGTTGTTGGGCTCGCTGAGGCCCGACGTCACCGTTCTGACCCCGCACTACGGGGAGGCCGCGCGCCTGCTCGGACTCCTCGGGCAGGCGACGACAAAGGCGCAGATTGGCGCCCACCCGCTGCGTTTTGCGCGCGCACTCCACGACGCCACCGGCTGCCACGTCGTCCTCAAAGGCCCCGTCACGATCGTCTGCTCGGACGCGG
>ERZ773035.3016-NODE-3016-length-10332-cov-7.338426_pt1 | contig 10332 bp, 8 predicted proteins | sample MGYA00511487_ERZ773035 | MGnify/ENA primary metagenome ERZ773035 (study PRJEB29015, sample SAMEA2737985) | human oral metagenome | biome: human oral; feature: human-associated habitat; material: dental | place: China | collected 2024 ...
TGAGCTCTTGGCGCTCCTCCAGAAACATGATATTCACTCCCTTTACGCAGATGAATTTGGCAGCGCTCACATATCTGCTGTCAATGAGCCGTCCATCTTTTTTTTTAGTGTAGCGCAAAATAGATAAAATAGCAAGATAATTTTATCTATTGAAGCAAATTTATAAGAGTGAATTCATTAGCTATATTCTATTATAATAGACAATATCCTCCATTTGATATGATTAAATTGTAATTGCAGATAAATAGAATGAGAAACAGCCCACATTTCTCCTTGTCACACGTCGAATGATACGCCTTTTTGGCAGTATCCGACCCATACATGGCAGGAGAAAATGCGGGCAGGTTCTCAAAATATTTTATTAGTGATGCCCTAAGGCATGCTTCGGGAAAAGATGCGTCAAAATGATGATGCTGAATTTGTCAGTGTTTCCTTAACCTCCGACCTTCAATTTTTCACGCGCGGAAACATGACGGTTGAATCCCACCTCGTCCTTTGTCATGCCAAGTGCAAGACCGACGAGCTGCTGCAGGTGGAGGACGGGCATTTCGGTCTGTGAGTGCACTGCCTCACGTCCCTCGGGACCGTACATGTCGAGCTGCATCTGGCAGAGTGGGCAGGGGGTTGCGATCAGGTTTGCTCCGGCATGGTCAGCGCTCGCGGCAATCTGCCCCGTAACGGTCAGCACGTCGCGCTCTGCTGTGAACTGGGCATGGAAGCCGCAGCATTTGCGCCCTGCATCGAACCAGACGGGCTCCGCACCGAGGCGGCGCACAAGGCGCTCAAACGATTCGGGATAATCGGCGTTCTCGTGGTTCATGACAGGCGCGGGGCGTAGGATGTGGCAGCCATAGTAGCAGGCGACCTGTGTGTCCTTCAGCGCATTCGTGACCTTGCCGTCGAGGACTTCCGGATGTTCGTCGAGTACCCAGAGGAAATGCGTGATCGCACTCGTTCCCTGATATTCGTATGGATGCCCCGCCTCCTTGAGGATGGCGTTGACTTTTTCCTTGAGCGCCGCATCTTGATCGAGGCGGCGCTTCGCCGTGCGCAGCTGGAGTGTGCAGGTGTTGCAGACGGTCAGGATGGGCAGCCCCATGTGCTCGGCAATGGAGATGTTGCGCGCGTTGACGGCGAGCGCGGCGAGGTCGTTCACGCCCTGTGCGTGCGAAGCACCGCAGCACGTCCAGTTCGGGATCTCCTCGAGCGCATGCAGCTCCTTTGCCGCCTCCTCGAGCTGCGAGCCATTGTGGAAAACCCCCGCCTTGAACCACATGGTATCGACCATCGCGTCGCGGATCTCAGGAACGGTGCGGTTGCCTGCGTGCGGACGCGCGGTTACCTGATCGAAAATATCCTTCCATTTCGCACAGCCTGACGTGAGTGCGTCCTGATTGCCCTCGTAGCTGTGTTCCTTGGCATAGGCGGCAGCGCCCTCGCCCGCCGTCTTGCCGAAGACAAGTACCTCGGAGAGGCTGTTTGCGCCGAGGCGGTTCGCGCCGTGCACGGAGACGCAGCTCGCTTCACCCGCCGTGAAGATGCCGGGCACACGCGTCGCGCCCGTATGGAAGTCCGCCATCTCAAGCCCGCCCATCGAGTAGTGGCAGGTTGGGCTGATGAGGACGGGCGCCTTTGTGATATCGACGCCTGCGAAGCGGAGAGAGAGATCGGCGACCTGTCCGAGACGTTCGTGGATGCGCTCGGCGGGAATCTTTGTGAAGTCGAGGTAGACACCTGCGGTCAGCCCCTCGCCGATGCCGCGCCCCTCCTCGATCTCGGTTGCAATCGCGCGTGCCACAATGTCGCGTGTTGCAAGTTCCATTTTCTCGGGGGCATAGCGCGCCATAAAGCGCTCGCCGTTCTTGTTGATGAGGAGCGCCCCCTCGGAGCGGCTGGACTCGGAGAGGAGCACGCCGTTGGCGGAGAGCCCCGTCGGATGGAACTGTACCATTTCGGGATCCTTGAACGGGACGCCTGCGTTCATGCCTGCGACGATGCCGTCGCCCGTCGAACTGTACGGGTTGGAGGTACGCACCCAGTAGGCGCGTCCGTAGCCGCCCGTTGCGATGAGGACAGTCTTGGAGGGGATGCCGATGAGATCGCCCGTGCGCATATCCATCGCGATCACGCCTGCAAGCTTGTCTGCGTCTGTCATTGCGATCTCGAGCATCTGGCACTCGGAGATGAAGTCTACGTCATGTGCAAGGCACTGCTCGAAGAGCGCGTGCACCATTGCGTGCCCTGCGCGATCCTCGAAGTAGGATGCGCGTGCGTGGGAGGAGCCGCCCATCTTGCGCTGATGGAAATGACCGTCCTTTTGACGGTTGTACGGATAGCCCATATAGTCCATCTCGTAGATGATCTTGCCTGCATTCTCTGCGAAGTATTCGACGGCATCCTGATCGCAGAGATAGTCACCGCCCTTGATCGTGTCAAATGTATGTGATTCGACCGTATCCTTCTCGTCTGTGACGCCCGTGACACCGTTCATACCGCCCTGTGCCATTGTCGATGCCGAACGTGTGGGCATGAGCTTCGACATGACGGCGACCTTCAGATTCTTATCCTTCGCCGCCGCGAGCGCCGCGCGCATCCCAGCTCCCCCGCTGCCGATGATGAGCACATCGTAGGTCACATCGCCGCGCCTGACCTGCGCGGGAATGTTTTGGTTCCCGCAGCCGAGGTAGGCGCCGGACATGAGCACAACGCCCGCTGCCGCCGTACCCTTGATAAAGGTGCGGCGTGAGATTTCCATTGCCATAGCTTTCGTCTTCTCTTTTGATGATATATAGAATTTATCTTAACGATTGATAAAAACTATCATGCTTTTATTTCGCGTTGATAGGTGGAAAATCCTGCATTATTGTGGGAGAAATGTGCACATGAAAAAGTCTCCCATTGCAGCGGGAGGCTTGAAGTCTCTGTATGAAGTTGTTAGAATAAGGGAATCGCTGATAAAACAGTCCTGCAGATTGGCGTAGATTTTTTCGCCCGATTGAGGCAGCAAACCGGACGCATAGCCAAAGCTATGTGGAGGATTTGCTAACGAAAAGCGGGCAAAAAAGATGCGCTAAGATGGCGCGGCTGAATTTATCAGTGCTTCCTAAGTTCATCTGCCGAGGACGGCGCGGCGTTTGAGGATGTAGTTCCACACCATGACGATGCCGGCGGCAATCAGCTTTGCGATCATATAGTAGATATGGGCGAAGTCGACGAGCAGCCACATGAGGAGCTGGTTGAGTCCGAGCCCCGCGATGCTCGATCCGAAAAAGAGCATCTTCGCGCGGCGCGTCTGAGCATTTGCGCCACGAAAGACGCAGACGAGGCAGAGCCAATAGTTGACAAAGACGGAGACGGTAAAGGAGATGCCCGCAGACAGCAGGTAGTGCAGCCCACCGTACTCGGTGAGGATGTAGAGCAGGCCGTAGTCGAGTACGAAGCACGCGCCGCCGACGAGGACGAAGCGGGCGATCTCATAGAGTCTGGAACGCGGCATAGAGCACCTCACATAAATCGAAAGGAATAATATGATACAAAGATTCTTCGCGTTATGTAAAAATCCTGCCATCGTCATTTTCTGCGGTTCTCTCCTTCTTGGCGGCTGTGGAGGAGAGGTGACGGCGGAGGATACAAAGCTCGTGATGGGGACGGTGGCGCGGCTGACGGTGCGTGCGGATGAGATCACGTCGCAGGCGGCACTGCGGGACGGGCTTGCCGTGCTCACGCAGACGGAGGAGGATGCGGATGGGGCAATTCTCGCCGCTGTAGAGTCATCAGCGGGGACGGGCGCATGGACGGAGCTGCCTCCCGATCTCTATGAGACGCTGCGTCTTGCACAGGAGATTGCGCGGCGTTCCAACGGAGCCTTTGATGTGACGGCGGGTACCCTCACACAGCTGTGGGAGCGGGCGCGGGTGGAGAAGCTGCCGCCGTCCCCGGAGGCTGTGGCAGACGCACGCGCACGCGTGGGGTATGAGGCGCTTGAGCTGCGTACGCGCGCGGAGAATGGTCAAACGAAATATGAGGCGAGACTCATGAAAGCGGGGATGCAGTTCGACCGTGGTGCACTGATCAAGGGGCTTGCGCTTGACGGCATCCGCAGGAACTGGACAGCAGCGGGCATCACCAATGCACTCGCCGATCTCGGTACCAGCTCGATCCTCGGCATGGGGGTAAATACGGAACGGACACCGTGGCAGATCGGCATCCGCAATCCGCGCGGAGCGGGGAACCATGATCTCCTCACCACACTTGCGCTTTCGGACGAAGTTCTCTCCTCCTCGGGAGATGATGAGCGGTTCTTTGTCTATGAGGGGCAGCGCTATCATCATCTCATCGACCCGCGCACGGGCTATCCTGCCATGACGGGACTTGCCTCCGTGACTGTGGTGCTGCCCATGGAAACGGATGTGCCGGAATGGCAGGAACACACGGGGCTGCTTGCGGATATGCTCTCGACCGCGATCTTTGTCCTCGGTGCGACGGAGGGCAGGCAGATGCTGGCGCATTTTCCTGTGTCGCGCTCGATCTTCGTTGACACCAATGGTCAGATGATAGAGGAATGATGAACCAAAAGGGCTGCGCTCCGAAGTTGTTCGCTTCGGAGCGCAGCCCTTTGCTGTGTGATGGGGGAGTCAGACCTTGAACTTTCCGACCTCGCCCTGCAGGTCGGTTGCGATGTTTGCCAGCCCTTCGGAGGCATTCGCGATGTCCTCCAGTGATACTGTCTGTGTCTCGACGGCGGCATTGCCCTGCTGGCTTGTGGCGGCGTTCTCCTGTGCAAGGCGCTGCAGCCCCTGGACGACGCGTGCGACTTCTTGGCTCGCCTTTACGATGTCCTCAGTTGAGGTGTTCATCCGCTCAATGACTTTGAGCGCCTCGGTGACTGCCTCGTCAATCTTTTGGAATTTCTCCTGTGTCTCATCCAGACCCGCCTGCGTTTCGGTGACAAGACCCTTGGAGACGTCCATGGTATCGACGGCACGCTGCGCCTTGTTTTTGAGTTCGCTGATGACGGAGCGAATCTCCTCGGTAAAGCTGTTGCTCTGCTCGGCGAGCTTGCGGATCTCCTCTGCGACGACGGCAAATCCGCGTCCTGCCTCGCCCGCACGTGCCGCCTCGATCGCGGCGTTGAGGGCGAGGAGGTTGGTCTGGTCGGCGATGGACTGGATCATCTCGCTGGCGGACTCGATCTTCTCGGCGCTCTGGTTCGTTTCCTCCACAACGATGGCAACATCATTTGTTGCACGTGCGGTTTCCTCGGATTTCTTCATGGCACTGGAGAGGATCTCAGCACCCTCGTCCTTGCGGTCACGGATGGCGTGTGAGACATCGTTGACCTGCCGGAGGATCTTCTGGATGCCGGTGAGGAGATCCTGCACGTTCTCGAGATGCACCGCTGCCTCGTTCGTGTCCTGTGCCTGTGTCGTTGCACCGTCGGCGATGCTGTGAATCGCTGCTGCGATCTCGCGTGCACTGTGCGCCGTGCCCTGCGCAGTTGCTGTCAGCTCCTCACTCGCTGCAGCGACGGACTGCGAGCTGCCGTTGATCTGCCCGACGATGCCGCGCAGATTCTTTGCCATTTCGCCGCAGGAACGCGTCATAATGCCGACCTCGTCGCTGCGCTCGAGGTAGGGGGCAAGGTGCGCGTTTTGTTCGGCACGCATATCCAGTGCAGCAAAGCGCTCAATCATCCCCGAGAGTCCTTCAAGTGGCTTCGAAACACGTCGTTGGACAAAGAACGCCAGCGCGACGAGGAGTACGATGCTGCACAGTACGGCAATGATGATGGAGAAGATGACGAGTTCCTTCGCTGTGCCGGTAAACAGCTTGTTTGAGACGACAACGAGTGCGCCCCATGGCTGCTCTACGCCATCAAAGACAACGGGCTGAAAGATGTACGTCGACGCCTCGCCTGTCGATTCGGAGATCTTCTCAAATGTGTAGAGATCTTTGCCGAAGAATTTCTGACCTTCACTCTCGTTTACGCTGACCAGGTCGAAAATGCTTTTCGAGGCGTTTTCGGGTTTCACGCCATGGGCGAATACCGTGCCCTTGGGCGAGAAGATGACGAAGAAATTGTCGGGGCGGCTCATCGACGCGAGGTCTCTCTGGAATGGTGCGATGTCAAAGTCCACCGTGACGGCACCAATGAAGCGGCCATTCTCCATGATGGGGACGGAGACGGTCAACATATAGTACTTTGTCGTCGGCGTTGCGTTATACCAGTACGGCTCGGAGAGCGTGATCTTCTGCGTGGTGCGCGGCGACTGATACCAGTCATCCGTCTCGTACCCCGTGAGCGGGGAGACGACGACATTGCCCGATGGGTCTTTTGCCGCATAGGGGATGGCACGTCCGGTTGCATCGGAGAACTCCGTGTTCACAAATGCTGCGTCCTGTCCGTCAAAGGCGTTCGGCTCGAAACACGCCCCCGTGCCAACGATGTTCGGGTTTGCGGCGATTGTAGCCTCCAGTGCGTGGATCAGATCCGCACGGCTGCGCTGTTCGGGCGGAAGGGAGGTGATTTGCTCGACACGTGCCGCGAGACTTTTTGCCGACTGATAGACGGTGCTGTAGCGCTCTTGGATGGGAGCCATTGTCATGCCCAGCTCGTTGTATTTTTCACGCGTGCCGTTGGCGAGCATCGTATCGTATGAACGATAGCCGACAAACGCCATGAGTATTGTGACCATCAGCACGACGCCGATGCAGACCACAGCATTGACCTGAAATCCGATGCCGCGCCCTTTTTCGCTTGACCCCATCGCATTTTTTGCCATTACGTTTCCCCTTTCTTATGTCGATAAGATTGACACGCTGCGCTCCCCATGCGCAGCGACCAGACAGGTCAGCCGATCTGGATGACGTGGCTGACTTTGAATCCCTTTGCCCAGAGGCGATCCTTGACGGTATCCACGTCGTCGATGTCGGCGCGGATGATGATCTGATAGGTGCCGCTCGGCTGCGGGAGTGTGACCATGCTGTCGATGCTGATGTCGAGATCGGCAAGGACGGTCGAGATGTCGCGTAGAACGCCCTTGCGGTCAGAAACGTCGATCGTGAGCCGCGTCTTGCCGCTGTCCAGTCCCATGACGGCGATAAAGGCGCGGAAGATGTCCGTGGAGGAGATGATGCCGACGAGCTTTTGAGCCGAGGAGAGGACGGGGACACCGCCGATCTTCTCGCGCTCCATGACGAGCGCGGCCTCCTCAATCGTCATCGTATCGGTGACGGTGATGACGTTCTTCTGCATGACATCGGCGACCTTGATCTTTGAGAGCAGGGTGCGTACTTCGTAGCGATCAAGTGTGGTTGCCGCCGATGGCGAGGCGCGCAGGAGATCGCGGTTCGTGAAAAAGCCGACGAGCTTTCCGTGCTCCACGACGGGGAGACGGCGGAAATGCCCCTTGTTCATGAGCTTTTCTGCCTCGTCGATCCCTGCGTCGGGGGAAATGGTGACGGGGTTCTTGGTCATACAGTTGGCAACAAACATAGGTGTTTCCTCCTTGCCAATGGGAATGCGAAATATCTTTCTCTAAATATTCGCGTTATAGGTCGCGTTTTCCTTCTTTTTGTAAGGACATCGCGCCTTACACTGTCATCCGCCCAGATACGCCTTCCGCACATCCTCACTTGCCGCCAGCTCCTTCGCTGCACCGGAGAGTGTGATGCGGCCAGTCTCGAGGACGTATGCGCGGTTTGCAATGGAGAGTGCCATGTTCGCGTTCTGTTCGACGAGCAGGATGGTTGTGCCCGTCTTGTTGATGTCAACGATAATGGAAAAAATCTCCTTGATGAGGAGCGGTGCAAGCCCCATCGACGGCTCGTCGAGGAGCAGGAGGCGCGGGCGGCTCATGAGTGCGCGCCCCATTGCGAGCATCTGCTGCTCGCCGCCCGAGAGCGTGCCCGCCTGCTGCGAGATGCGTTCCTTCAGGCGCGGGAAGCGCGTAAAGACCATCTCCATATCGGCGGCGATGCCATCCTTGTCACTGCGTGTGAACGCACCGAGCTCGAGGTTCTCGAGCACCGTCATCTCGGCAAAGATGCGCCGTCCCTCGGGCACCTGCGATAGCCCCATGCGCACAATCTCATGTGCGCCCGTGCCCGCGATGCTCTTTCCTTCGAATTCGATGCTGCCGCTCTTCGGCGTGATCAGCCCCGAGATTGTACGCAGGGTCGTGGACTTGCCCGCGCCGTTTGCGCCGATGAGGGTGACGATCTCTCCTTCGTTTACTTCAAGGGACAGTCCTTTAAGCGCATGGATTGCACCGTAGTAGACCTCCAGATCCGAGATGCGGAGCATGGGGGCTTTTTTCGTGTTTGTTTCGTTTGCCATCTTACTCCTCCGCTCCCAGATATGCACGAATGACCTCGGGATTCGAGCGAATCTCCTCGGGAGTGCCGTTCGCGATGATTGCGCCGTATTCGAGCACGTAGATGCGCTCGCAGATACCCATGACGAGTGCCATGTCGTGCTCGATGAGGAGAATCGTGATGCCGAACTCCTTCTTGACCCAGCGGATCATCTCCATGAGTTCGAGCGTCTCCTGCGGGTTCATGCCCGCTGCTGGTTCATCAAGGAGCAGGAGACTCGGCTGTGCCGCGAGGGCACGCGCGATCTCGAGCCGCCGCTGTGCGCCGTAGGGCAGGTTCTTCGCCTTCTCCTCTGCCGTGTCCGCGAGGTGGAAGATCTCGAGCAGACGGTATGCCTCCTCCTCGAGTTTCTTCTCTTCCGCCCAGTAGCTTCCGAGGCGCAGAACGGACGCGACGAGACCGTAGTTCATGTGGCAGTGGTACGCGATCTTTACGTTGTCGAGCACGGAGAGCTCGCCGAAGAGGCGGATGTTCTGGAACGTGCGCGCAATGCCGCGCTCCGTGATCTGGTACGGGGCGAGCCCGACGATGCTCTTGCCTTTGAACAGAATTTCGCCCGTTGTCGGCTGATAGACGCCCGTGAAGAGGTTGAACGCCGTCGTCTTGCCCGCGCCGTTCGGTCCGATCAGCCCAAGCAGTTCACCGTTCTTGATGTGGACGTTGAAATCGACGATCGCCTTGAGCCCGCCAAAGACCATCGAGACATCGGTTGCCGTGAGTAAATCCTTTGCCATTATGCCTCGCCTCCCTTCTTAAAGAAGCGGCGCAGAGGCTGCATCGCCGTCACCTCGACATAGCCGAAGAGCCCCTGCGGGCGGTAGAACATGAGCAGGATCAGAGCGAGTGCGTAGATGATCATCCGCGCGTTCGGGAAGCTCGCGAGCGCCGCTGAGAGGAAAGTGACAACGAGCGCACCCGCAATCGAGCCCGTCATCGAGCCGAGACCGCCCATGACGACCATGATGAGGATGTTGAATGACTGCATGAATGTGAATGAGGCGGGGCTGAGGATGTACATATTGTGGCCGAAGAGTACGCCTGCAACACCCGCAAAGAATGCGCCGATGGTGAATGCGAGCACCTTGTACACCGTCGTGTTCACGCCCATTGACTCTGCCGCAATCTCGTTCTCACGGATTGCGAGACACGCGCGTCCGTGGCGCGAGTTGACAAAATTCTTGATGATGAAGAGCGTGGCGAGCATCAGGAAGAACACCCATGTAAAATCGGTGTGGTGAGGAATGCCCTTGAAGCCTGCCGCGCCGCCGACATACGGCACGTTGATGATCACAATGCGGACGATCTCGCCGAGACCGAGCGTCGCAATCGCGAGGTAGTCGCCGCGCAGCCGCAGGGTCGGCAGCCCGATGAGTGCACCGAGGAGCCCCGCTGTCACACCGCCCGCAAGGAGAGCGACGGGGAATGCCATCTGAAAGTTCGTCGTGAGCACGACGCCGACGTATGCCCCGACTGCCATGAAGCCCGCGTGCCCGAGCGAGAACTGTCCCGTATAGCCGTTGATCAGATTGAGGCTCGCTGCGAGGATGATGTTGATCCCCGCGAAGATGAGGTTCAGCTGCCAGAAGGCGTTCAGCATGCCTGCATTCGTCAGCCCCATGATAATGCCGTAAATCACAAGGGCGAAGACGAGCATTTTTAGGTCATTTTTCTGCAATGAGTTCATCTGCGCCCCTCCTTAGACCTTTTCCTTGACATTCTTGCCGAAGATTCCCGCAGGCTTTATGAGCAGGACGAGAATCAGGATGGCAAATGCCGCCGCATCGCGGAACATCGAAAAGCCGAATCCCGAAATAAACGCCTCGACGATGCCGAGGACGAGCCCGCCGACGACCGCGCCCGGCAGAATGCCGATACCGCCGAACACAGCCGCGACAAATGCCTTGATGCCGGGCATCAGCCCCATCAGCGGGTCGATCGAGTTGTAGTAGATGCCGA
>ERZ773035.3018-NODE-3018-length-10330-cov-2.945888_pt1 | contig 10330 bp, 13 predicted proteins | sample MGYA00511487_ERZ773035 | MGnify/ENA primary metagenome ERZ773035 (study PRJEB29015, sample SAMEA2737985) | human oral metagenome | biome: human oral; feature: human-associated habitat; material: dental | place: China | collected 2024 ...
TATATAAAGCCAAGGTCTATAAAATGGCCGATTTAAACAATATAGATAACGGCGTAGTTTTGGCTAGTTTCGATTTCAAAGACGAAACGGTCGCAAAACTCTACCCTAAATATTTCTTTGACGCGGACGGTAGGAAGTATTATGAATACGACCAACTGGACTTTTTTTATATCGGAGTTCCCGAACTCAAATACCTAGAACCTTATATAACCAATATAAGACTTAGAGAGGTATACTATTCTAAACAAAGCGTATTCCACCCTTGCAAAAATACGATAGAGTTTTTTTACAAAAAACGCTTAGAATACAAGGGAACGCCCTACGAAAAGATAATTAAAAGATTTTTAGTGGGTATTCACTCTTGCACCAACTCCAGAGAGTTTATACCTTACGAACCTAAGGGCGACTTCATAGAGAAGTGCGCAGAGCTGTACGCTCGCGGATATTTGGTAAGGAACGAGCAAGAGTATGAACTCATAAAAGACGAGCTATTTATACATAAGCCCGCAGGAACGTACATACCAGCCCTTACGGGAGAGCTATACTCCAAAGCTAGACTGCTTATTTTAGATACGGTGTTGAAGTTAAAAAAAGAGATACCGTCTTTCGAGCTATGTTACATCAATATCGACTGTATACACTTCAGCGTCGATAAGAGCGAAACGGATAAGGCTTTAGAGTATTTGACCCGAATAAAGGCCTTAGGTAACGAGCTAGGTCAATTTAAGGTTGAAGCTCGCGGAACAAAGGGGTTGTGGATTTGCCCGGGTCGATATTTCATCTTAGACAAGGACGACAAGCTTATCAAGACGGCAGACATCGCTATGAAAAACGACGACTTCGTTTTTAACTGGCAAAGACCGATAGAAATTTTAATGAAGGGTGGTCTTAGAAAGGCTACGCATAAAGCCGTTGCGGGCAACGACCATAAATATTTGGATAAAAACGATAATTTTGTGAGACTTAAGTATCCGCAAAAAACGGATACCGAAAAATATAGGGAGAAAAACGCTAGAGTAGCGCGTCTATTCTCCCATTTGAAAAACTATAATTCGATTTCGGTATCTTTGCGCTTGAGGCTTTTTTTGGCCTCCGTTTTAACCGAAGCGCTTTTTTCTACCTCTGGCGTTGGTATATTCTTAGCGACCGAGACGTCGTAGAATTTGTTATTAACCTCTTCGGCTGTTAAAGAAGGCACATACGCTTTCTTAGATACCGAAGAGCTTATCTCTCCGTTATACACCGAATTGCGTAGTTCTTGTTCGAGCTTGAAGCGTCTTCCATAGTTTTTATTCGTTAAGTTTTCTACTTTACTCCTCATCTGTTGTCCAGAATAGGTTCGTTTATTTAAGAAAGCTAGTTCGTCGGCGGACAATCTCTCCTTGGCTTGTTCTTTAAAACCCCTACCCTCTTTATCTACGAAAGCGGCTAGTTTGGACGTTAGCACCGGTATAGTTAAAGTATCTAGCTTGCCTTTATCGAATATATCTTCGTTATACATAGGATAACAGATAGCGTTATGCAGCTTCCTATCGCTTAACATAGCCTCGGTCTTGTGGACGGTAGAGCTATCCGAAGAGATTAGCAAAGGTTCTGCTATTTTTTCCAAAGCCTTATTGCTTATAGAGGCCGCGCTAGCTATCGAATAGGTAGTTCCTAAAACGAGAGCGGCTTTTTTTAAGACCTCGTCGGAATATTCGCCCTGTTTATCGTATAACGATTGGAGGGAAAGCTTGCTATTTTTAAATAGATTCATAGCCGAATATAAGTCGTCGACATCATTATAGGAATTATCTAAGAATACGTTTATGTACGGCTCTAGCTTTTCGTATAGGTCTGGTAGCTTACTGACGAACGAGTCGAAATTGAGGCGGTCGTTTAGGTCTAATACGATATTTCCCCTTTTATTTCCGCCCTCATACATCTTCTTATCGCCGATAAAATCTCTTAGATAAGGTATAGCCTCCGAAGCCTCGGTTACCGCTTCGGCGATAGTAGAAGGCTCTGTAAAATCTATAGTTACGGAGTCTGAGTCCGCTATCTTGGCTGAGCGACCGCTAGCCGATAGCTTGGTTATAAAGTTGAAATTGACCGCGGCCGGACTGTTTTCTGGTAGAGAGTCGAGCCAAATTTTCGTTTCGGTTTTTTGCTTCCATTGCAAATAACCTTCTATAGCCGTATTCGATACGTGCGGCTCGTAGTCGTATAAGGTAACGCCCTCGTTAGCGTAAGGCACGGTCATAGTCTTAACGAACCCTCTATGGTGCAACATTTTAGTATATTCCGTAGCCAAGTGGTCTGCAAAAGTATCCATAGAACCGAAATGCTTCTTTACTGCTTCAAACAAGGCGGGCTTTCTTCCCTCGTGCATAGCTTTTACCGTCTCGACGAGCTCTTTTGTAGGGAAAATCTCTTTTTTGCTTTGAAGCAAAAACGGTAGGTCTTCCGTGATGAAAGATTTTATTTCGCCGGTAGCGTCTTTTTTGTTACCTAAAACGCCGTCGGCCAATCTATCGAAGTCCGAAGCTTTAAATTTGGCCTTACGCTTGTCCGTTCCGTCTGGGGTTAGGGCTTCGACTTTTAGCTTTCCGTGCTCTACGATGAAAGTCTTATGCTCTTTGTAGGTCTCTCCCATTTTTATAAGGTTTCTGGTATTTCTAAGAACCTTATGCTCCAGTTCCTCTTTAAGATATTTGTCATACCCAGCCGTGGCGGTGCTTCTAATCATAAGATAGACCATATTGTCTTTAAAAGCTTTATCGACGTTCACGCACTTACCGTCGGCTAACTGTCTATCGACCGCGTCGTTTATCGATAGAGCGTTATTTAAGATGAATTTAGCCGTAAGTCTATTCATAAACGGTTTCTTTTCGACGATGGCGTCCTTATTTACTAGCGCGTGGGTAGAGCCAGTCTTAGCCGCATATAGCGTAACATAAGCGTCGCCGAATTTAAGCGGAGCTAAAATCGCTCCAGTGGTAGTTAATTGCTCTACGCACTTAGACAGCTTTTCGTTAAGGGCTGGAGAAAAGCTTTTCAAATCTCGCAAATAAGGGTCTATTATCTTATTTCTAGGTAGAAGCAGAGTTTGAATATCCTCGACCGTAAGCGGTTTAGCAAATTTAATAGAGCCGTCGTTGACGCTTTTTAAGGTCTCTGCCAAAATTTCGTTTTTCATACGTATGGCATTATCCAAAGTAGGACCGTTCGTGTGAGCGCAAATTTGGTGCGCGACGTCGGCTTTCTCGAAAAAGTACCCTTTAGCGATAGGGTCGTTTGAAATCTTTTCGGAAACTTCCGCCAAAAATTTAAAAATAGTAGCGTCTTTACCGTCAAATTTCACGTCCAAATCGTGATTTAATCTCAAATAAGGGTTTTTTTGTAGGGTATCCTTTAGCTTCTCCAAAATATCGGGAGAGAGCTTATTTTTTATATCCTTTGAGGATAAAGGGTGATAGGATACCTTGCCCTTATCGTCTACCCTTCTATCTATCATCGAATTTAGCAAATCGTAAAGCTCTCTGTTATTTAAAGAGTTATCGGTCTTAGAGTTTTCGCTAATCAGCGTAAACAATGCGGGTACGGAGAAATCTTCGTCGCGGCGAGGCTTATACTTTTTTTCCAAACTATTCGCGTCTCTAGGGGTGAGAATAGAGCTTTCTAGTTCAAGAGCCTCTTTTTCCATATTTCTAGCGGCGAAAGCGACTATTCTTTCTTTTATTTCGTCATCGCTCTTCGCGGTCTGTAAAACTTCATCGACGTACTTCTCGATTTCCTCGCGACGCAAATTTTGGTAGAGCGGAGATTTGAGCTTTTTGGCTATAGCCTTAGGTATACCGCCGTCGGCTGCATACGAAAGGTTTTGCTCGTAGACTCTCTTACTCCTAGCTTCGTTAAAATATCCCGACATAATAAGGTCCTTTTAGATTAATGTTTTAAGTAATTATACCTAACGAGCTATCTATTTTGTTAAAAGCAAAAAGCGTTAGGTTTGAAGGTGTCTTTTTGAAAAAATATAAAAATCTCTGTTTTAGCTAAGATTATTTGCTTTTTAAGTGTATTTTAAGCAAATCTACATTATAATTCCAATCAGTTTGTTCATATCAAGCTAATGCTCATAGAGGCTGCTGGTTTCAACTACCTTTATCCAGCGGTTTCAGCTTTTTAATCCTTTTGTAAAAATGCACCCTGTGTGGGGTGCATTTTTTTATTTCCTAACAAAAACCAAATCTAAGTCAAAATTCGATAAAATAACTCAGCCTAAGTTTATCTACTATAAGCTATTTTTAAGTGAAATTACATTATAATTCTATCAATAAAAAAAGAAAAAGCAAAGGGGGGTGGACTATGAAAAACAACGACAACATTGCGCTTTTAGCCGACGCAAGGCTCACTAAACGGATAAAGAGATATGATACGATTTCAAATATATCTTTTTTGTCTTTTTGGGGCTTCGTCCTATTGGCTATGCCCGTGACCTTGTCGTTAGGACTTCTACTCCCTGCAATGCAAAACCTATATGCAGTATTTTCTTTTTCAGTGGTCGCTTTTTTCCTTATGCCGTCGCTTATACTTGCAGGCGAGGCGGCAAGCGGAAGAGCTAACGAGTTGCGAGACGCAAGGTCTGATTTGATGTGGAGAAAAATCGATGGAAAAGCAAATTAAAACTTACAAAGAGATACTGGGCGCGGTAAAAATATTAAAAGATAGCGTAAAAATAAAATATTTGGATAAACAGTGTACAGGTTTAGCTCCAGACATTTTTAAAATATGCGAAGATTTAGACATAAAGGTCTATTCCGGCGAGCTAGGCGACGGGTTTGAGGTAGCGGTTTGGAGAGACGAGGAGACGGGAACTCTAAAAATTAGCATAGACGAAAATTGCATAGATAAAGGTCGATACTTAGCGGCAAAAGCATTAGGCGCGGGACTTCTAGGCTTTGCTGACGATGGGATTATAGGTTTTAAAAAGATGGACGATAGATATAATCCTGCGTCGATAAGCTCCGATATATTCGCTACGGCCTTACTTATGGACGAGGATAGGGTTAAAGATTACCTATACGAAGGCCAAGGAAACGTAGAAAGACTAAGCAGATTATTTGAAGTTCCGTTATCTTGCGCGGCTAAAAGATTAGTGTATTTAGATAAAACAAGGTGGCTATAATGGAACTAACTAAAAAAATCGAAAACATAAAAGCGAAACAAAACGAGTTAAACGGGTTACGCGAAGAGCTTCGCTCAAATCTTAGAGAGATATATCATACTAAGGTGTTACCGTTAAAACAACTACCCGAGTTCGTTGACGCGATAGGCGAGCTAGGCAATTATCCTTGCGACACTAAAAAAGAGGGTGTCTTGTTAAAGATTACCGTAGTAAAAAACGACAGCGACGGCAAAAAAGCTAATACCGTCGGCAGGCGAATTTTACTAGACGGGTTAATAACCGTAGAATACTTTTTCGATGTAGATAGCCGAGTGAAAATTTCAGCTTTCGTCGAAAAAATCGAAAATATCTACGAAGAAGCCAAGTAGGATAAAATGCTAACCGACGTATTAGCGGAGTATGCAGAGGTTAAGGACTTAGAGATACTAAAAGAGTTCTCAGCCCCTAAAGAGACTAAGCTTAAAGAGCTATCGGTAGTTTTAAACAAAATAAATGAGGATAACTTTTGCGAAAACTTTTATAGGGGCGATTATAAGCGTATCATCAAGGATAAACTATATACCGTCCCCGAAACCAAGGTAAATTATATCCTAAGAGTTCCTAAGAAGCTAAAAATAGGCGCAGAGCTTTTTAAAAAATACCCTGACGAAACCCTAGAGCTCAAAGGATATATACCTAATCCATACTCGCAACCCAACCGCGCTTCGTCGCATAATCCAGGTGGTCAATCGCAACCGTCGACCGAATCTTATGCGTTACTAAGAAAAGTAAGCTCTTACACATTCGAGGGCTCGGATATGATGGTGCTTATAGACGAAATTTCCAAACTAAAACCTCGCCCCAAATTCGTGATAGTTAATCAAAAATACGCCGACGAAGTCGTCGAAGCCTTTTTAAAAGACCTAATAAAATCAGAATTTTATCCTGTTTTCGGACTAGGTTTTAACATCATACAAGAATACTAAGACAACCGCTAATAACAACACTCTAAGCCATTTTATAAGTAAATTTTAAGTGAAATTACATTATAATTCTATCAAAGAAAAAACCCAAAAAAAGGATAGAAAAATGGCAAAAGCAAAAGTATATGCGGCTTTTAACCCCAAGACTGGGGAATCTCTTACCTTCGACTCGTGGAGCGAATGCGAAGCTTGCGTAAAAGGTAAACCTTTCAGATACAGAGGTTTCGCTACTTTGAGCGAAGCTAAAGCTTGGTTAAAGAGCGGAGCTGAATATGACGACCCTAAAGTAAAACAAGAGGCTCTTATGAAACAATATGCCGAGCTAGACCGCGACGCGATATTCTGCGACAGCGGACAAATTTCGGGTCAAAATACCGAAGTAAACGTATCGGATTTTAACGGCAACAGCCTAATCAAAGACATCAGAGCTAGCACTAGCTACGGCAAATTTAACGAAAATGGTTACTTAGAGCTACCCGAAGGCAAAACTAATAACTACGGAGAGCTACTAGGGCTCTATTTAGCCTTAGTCTACGCTGCAAACAAAGACATAAAGACTATTTATAGCGACTCTCGAATAGTATTGGACTATTGGAGCGTAGGCGCGTATAACGTAGATGACGAGGAAACCGTAAAGCTAATTAAGGACGTATATCTTATGAGACGAGGATATGAGCTAGGCGGCGGTAAAATTTTATGGGTTAGCGGAGACGTAAACCCCGCAGACCTAGGCCGACACAAAGGCGGCATAGCTAGCAAGCTAAACAAGAAAGCGTAGGTTGTTAAAGAGATGTATTGTGATAGTTTTTATTTTATAACATATGCTTTTGTTGCGGCGTTGATAAACTTGATATTTTATATCTTTACGTGCGATTCTAAAGGCGCATCGGGAATAAGGACGGTCGTTACGTTTCTTGCGACTATCGCAACGCCGATAATCTCCCTCGCGTTTGAAAATAACCCTCTAATAGAGGCATATACCGACTTATCTAAGGTGGGAGGAATAGAGATAATGTTGGCGTTTATGATATTTTATCCCTTTTTATATATCTGGAATCTTGCTATATTTAAAGCGTCTATTGATAACTGGCGCGAAGATACCCTTAACGACATAATAGAAAAACTTAACGGGTCAGACCCTTATTTTATGAGGGTTAGAAGCGAAATTCTAAAAAAATGCGGTAATAATACGCTTGATTGGGGGATAAAAAACCTATCGACTAGAAAATATCTAAAACTAGCCTTTAAAAGCTTTATACTGGACCTCAAAACGGCAAGAGAAATAGTCGCTTATAAAATATTTTTAAAACGAGAGCAACGTAAGCTAATAAATGCCGAAAAAGCGGATTTAAGACGCAAAAAACGCTTTTTGGATACTGCTGAAATATAAAGGAGAAAAAAGATGTACAATGAATATTCAAATAACGATTTTAGAATGCTAGTTACCATTTTTACGGTGTTTATTTCGCTAATTTGCGGCATATTATATGCAGTTACGACGGACAATTATAGTTTAAAGGCACTCGATACTTTTACAATGTATTGTGTTTTTATCTCAATGGTAAATGGACTACTTAGCCTCGCAATTATTTCTCCGATAATAAGGTACGTCGTTACGATTTTTATGACCTTTGTACTACCGTTCATACACCTTATGAGCGAAAAAACTACAGTGGTAGGTGCAGACTTCATATCTATTTTTGTTATAGCTGTTAACCTATTCTTTCTTTTTTGTTGTATAGATGAATGGCGCAAAAACTTGGTAGACGAAGTAATGAAAAAACTCAACGGCTTCGACCCTTATTTTATAAGGATTAGAAGCGAAATCTTTAAAAGAAGCGGATATAATGACCTTAAATGGGGAGTCGAAAACCTATCGATTAACAAACTTTTTAAACTTGCGCGTAAAGCTCGCACATTAGACAGGGAAGAGGCCGCAGAACAACGCAGGCGTTTAAAATATGAAGAAAAGGGCGAAAGGCGCAAAAGACGCTTTTTGAATATGATAGACGTATAGAGGAAAAAAACAAATGTCGTTAAAAATTTCGCAAAAAAGACTAATAGAGGGTGCTGGGCTAGGATTAACCATCGTCATAGGCTACTTCTATATTCCAAAAAATACGTTTGAGTTTATGACACTTATACTAACTTTTTTCTTGGGTGCTATGTTGGCGGAGTCGTATTTCAAAAACAGAGACTACTACATACGAATACCTATAGATTTATTGGGCGTGTTTCTAGGGTGTTTGGTCGCAGGATTAGACTATGCTATGTTTTTTACGACTATCGTAGTCGTAAGCTGGGTAGCATTTTGGGTGCTGATGGCAGTAGCATATAAGATAGCTAGAGATATGTTTTACGTTAACAAAAAGACCGATTTTACCGAATTTAGGAGATAAAAATGAGGAAAATCAACAGAATTTTAAGAACCGCTAGAGAATTTATCGTGGCGATTACCCTTTTCGTCGTAACGGCGGGAATAATATGGCGTTGCGCCGTAGTCGAACCGCAAGCGGTTTTAGGGGTTACGAAGGCCTTACTTATAGTCTCAATCATATACTTTTTGGTAGCAGGTCTACTTTTTTTATACGGGGACTCTATCGTCAAATTGTTAGTAAACGGGCTTTCGCCTACGGTAGCGGTGATAGTGTGCTCCGCCGTCTACGACTTTTCAATGGGATTAGAGTACATAACGATTACGCTTAATTTTGCGTTTGGTATACTGTTATTAGTAGGCATTGTAGTAGCGGTAGAAAAAGTATCCTCGTGGTATGAAAACGACGATTACGCTAGCTACGGCTACCGACATATACCCTACCTCATAGCGATAGACATTAAAGAGAAAAAGATAATGTCGTATAAGCGATATAAGGCTCTAACTTTTGTTTTATTTAACAGGTCGCCAGAGGCTACGGAGATAAGAAATCGGATAAGCAAGAGCTTTGATAGAAGCCAAACAATAACAGACCCGTATAAGAAGGTCATAATGAAGATGAATTCTAAGCAGATAGAGGCAATATACAACACTTATAGACTAGAGCTCAAAAAAGATAAAACGGTAGAGCTTATGGAGAATTTTTATACCAAGGGCGAGCCCAAACGAGAAGAGATTTATAACGAACGTATTAAACAATACGAGAAGCGGATAGTAGAAGCTGCGGCTGCTAGCTTTAAGAATTAAATATTTATTTTTATAAGCTACTTCTAAGCGAAATTACACTATAATTTTACAAACTTAAACAAAAGGAAAGAGCAATGGATAACGACGTAAATTTCAAAACCGAGACCGAGAGAGCCATCAACGGTCGCAAAGTAAAACAATACAAGCTAATAGCTTTAAACAGAGGTCTTAAAGACGACAAGGTATTTCAAGGCGAAGGCGAGATTGATTGGGGTAAAATCCCCAAAAAACTCTTAAAATACGACGCTGGATACGGCATACAGTATTGGGACGGTTGGATAACCTTTGAGGACGAAGACTCTTGGCTCGTAAGAAGAGAGTATGACGGTAGCGAGTGGTGGTTATTGCTAACGCCGCCAAAACTCGAATTGCCTAGCAAAGAAATGGATAAAGAAACGGCAGAAGCGATAATCAAAAAGAGCAAGAGCTATGATATATCGCTTTGAGCAACAAAATTGCCCCTTTTGCGAGGGGCGAGGCTTTAGGGTTAATTTTTTGAATCAAGAGGTCGATTGCGACCACTCTTTTGACGACGTTAAACTCGACCTAACCGAGAAAACAATGCTGGAGCTAAAAGAAAAATTAGAGAGGGCGCAATATATTTACGCCCTAATGATTTTAGAGGTAGAGAAATCGAGAAATAAACTTATGAAGGAGAAAAATTGAGATTTTTTAAAAATATGATAGACGTCAAATTTGACGAGCTGTTTGAGAGCGCGATGTCTAACGCTAAGTATCGCTACTTAGACGACAACAAAAACATCAACGTCCATAACTACGTAAACTCTAGGTTAAACGACGCAATTTATCAAGGGTATAAAAAACAGTCGGTATTGATAGACGCTAAACAATCCTCAATCGATTACATAGTCGTAGTCATTTATCTAGGCTACCTAGCTCTGTTAATACTAGGCGGCATATTTCTGCAAGGCTCGAAATGTCCTCTAGTAGAGTCGCCCCTAGCCAATTTCATAGGCGGGTCGGAACTTACCCGACAAGGAATTTCGCTACCTTAGGACC
>ERZ773035.3020-NODE-3020-length-10329-cov-8.236130_pt1 | contig 10329 bp, 12 predicted proteins | sample MGYA00511487_ERZ773035 | MGnify/ENA primary metagenome ERZ773035 (study PRJEB29015, sample SAMEA2737985) | human oral metagenome | biome: human oral; feature: human-associated habitat; material: dental | place: China | collected 2024 ...
GCGCGGTTGCAAGCACGCATCCGCAGATGCTCGGCTTTGCAGGGATGCACGGGGAAAAGGCGGCGAACTATGCCATCGGTGCCGCCGATCTCGTCATTGCGCTCGGCAGCCGTTTTGCCGATCGTCAGACGGGTAATCTCAGCAAGTATACGGCAAATCGCAAGTTTATCCATATCGACATCGACCCCGCTGAGATCGACAAGAACATTGAGAACAGCCTTGGTCTCGCGGGCGATATGCGGACGATCTTGGAGCTTCTCATGCGTCAAGCACCGAAGAGTGATCTCGCTGCGTGGTGGGAGCAGATCCGTTCGTGGCAGGAGGAGTATGACTACGACTATCATGTCGGGCGTCTGACGGTGCCGTGGGCACTGCATCAGGTGGCGCAGAGTACGACGGGTAAGGCGTATGCCTATGCAACGGATGTGGGGCAGCACCAGATGTGGGCGGCGCTCCACCTGCGCGTGGAGAAGCCGCGGACGTGGCTGACCTCAGGTGGGCTCGGCACGATGGGCTATGGTCTGCCTGCCGCGATGGGCGCGCAAGTTGCGTTTGGCGAGAACCGCCGCGTGATCCATATTGCGGGCGATGGCGGCATCAAGATGACGGGAAATGAGTTCTATACGATTGCACGACTCAATTTGCCTGTGGTCTCGATCATCGCGAACAACCGCAGTCTCGGCATGATCCGCCAGCTGCAAAAGGTGCTCTATGAGGAGCGATACATCGCTTGTGAGCTCGACTATGAGATGGACTATGTAAAATACGTGGAGAGCTTCGGCATCAAGGCGGCGCGCGTCTCGACGCAGGAGGAATTTGCGGCGGCGCTCAAGAGTGCGCTCGAGGATCGCAGTCATCCGCGCGTCATTGTGATGGATGTGTGGCGCAGTTTCGTGGAGCCGATGGCAAAGGGCGGTGCGCGCATTGATGAGTTTGTCGACTTTAAGTAAACGCTTTGTGTCTGAGTGGTGTTCTGCATGCAATCAACGGGGCTTTTCGCTGCTTTCGACACTGCTTGCCGTGATGATTCTCGCGGTGATCCTCTCGATTGCCGTGCCGCGTTTCTCGTCCGCTCTTGCGACAGCGAATACGGTGAAGGTACAGGCGGATCTGACGGCGCTTGATACGGCGATTGTGCTCTACCAGACGGCGAAGGGACAGAATCCCGCGAGTATCAATGATCTGACAGACTATGTGACCGATGTCAAAAATCTGAGACCCCCTTCGGGCAATGTGCGTGTTGGCGAACAGGAAATATCCATGGAAGGCAAAACGTATCAGATTGAGAAGAAGGGAGATGTTATCCGCGCGACCTGCGACGGAAAGACGGCAGAAGAGTTTCATGCGAAGAAATAGGGGAGGCACATGATATGCAGGAAGAGGCGCAGGCGCTTTTTCCGGCACGCAGTGCATTGCTTCCTCTTACCGTTCTTTGGCTGTTCTCTGTCATGGGGATCTTCTTTCTTGTCGGGCTGAATTTACGCAGCTTTTGCGGGAGTATATTTGCGGCTGTGCTCATCTGGCTCTCCTATCTCGATCTGCGGGATGGGTTGCTCTATGACGCAATCACGATACCGTTTGCCCTGCTCGGACTTGTTCCGGTGCTCGCAGGGCTGATTTCCCTGTGGGAGGCACTGATCGGTGGGACGCTTTGCGGCGTCTTATTTTATTGCCTGTATATCCTTGCACACGGCGGGCTCGGCGGCGGCGACGTGAAGTTCGCCGCAGGGCTTGGCGTTTGGCTTGGCTGGGAGGCGGCAGTCATCGCTGTCTGGATTGCGTTTATGATGGGTGGTGTTGCTGCGGCACTTCTTCTCATCACGGGGCGCAGGGGGCGGCATGATGGGATTCCGTTCGGTCCCTTTCTTGCCGTTGGCGGCTATATTGCCTTTGTTGCCGGGATGCAGATTTGGCGGCTCTATTGGGGGATCTTCTGATGTGGGACAGAGGAATGCGGGGGATGGCTCTCTTGAATGTTCTGATCGCTGTCTCCATTATAGGGGGGATTCTCTCGGTCGCACTTCCTGCCGCACTTTCGCTCTATGCGCGGGCGGCCGTGGAATATGAGGCGATGCATCTCATCGGCGAGCTGCGGCGTGTACAGGCAATCAGCCGCATGACGGCAATGCCGCTCGATATGTTTCAGGGGCGTCGTTCGTGGGAGCGTATGCCGAGCATTCGGATTCATCCCGACCATTATGTGCTGCGGCGTCCTTTTGGTTCGGATCTGCGTATATATAACATGCTCCCGTTGGTGCGTCTGAGGCAGGAGACGATGGAAAATACACTTGTGGCATTCGACTGGAACGGCAATGTTTCGGGGAATTGGAGCCATAATATGACGATCCGTGTCTATGTCATGGGGTACGAGGAGGATGCGTTGTGCGTTGTGATTGACAAGGCAGCGCGGATTCGTCTGCAGCGGGGAGAAGCGGATGCGGTTGATGAGGAGAACTGAGGAGACCGGTTGGATTCTCCTCGAGACGGTATTGCTTGGCGTTATTGTACTTGGAACAGCGGCTGCACTCGGGATTTTTGTCCGCACGGCACTGCTCGAAGAACGTGCAGCGGCACGCATGGAGGCGGCACTCATTGCGCGTGCGCAGTTCTCCACAATGGAGGCAGAGCTGGATCAGGGTGCAGATCCGCTGAACGCAGCCCTGCAGATGACATCGAACGATCGCAGCTACCAGATCGAGAGGAGAGTCACACGAACGGGAGATTTTTACGATGTGTCTCTGCGCCTTTCATGGCAGATTCTGGGGGATGAGGAACAGGTAGAGTTTGTGCGGAGGTTGAGGCGGCATGTGCAGGTGCAAAGCAGTCCCTGAGAGCGGTAATGAGCGGGGATACCTGCTCATGGAACTCGCCGTCAGTCTGCCGATCTTTGTGCTTCTCCTTACTTTTCTCGCCTTTGCACTCGTGTGGTCATGGCGCAATTATCGGTATGAAATTGCAGATGCGGAGCTGCAGCAGGAAATGCAGATTGTCGCCGTACGAATTGTGGAGTCGGCACTGACCTCGGATCACGTCCGACAGCGCCGCAAGGGATTCTATGAGATGCGGCAGGCTGTAAAGGAAAGAGGCGGGGGCTCGTTGGATCAATACTGGATCAACGACGGGCGGCTCTTTTACAAGGCTGTCACAGAACCCATCACCGGCGGATTTGTGGGGGCGAGGGTGTACATTGATGCGTTCTTGGTACAGGAGGATCCGCTGTATCCACGGCTCTACCATATTGAGATGACGGGGACGAGCACTGTGACGGGACGGACGTACAGCATCTCAACGAGTGTCTATTTGCGGGAGGATATGGGTGGGACGTAATGATGAGCGCGGCACCGTATCTGCCGTCGGACTCTGCGTGCTGACAACGGTGCTCCTGCTTGCGTTTGCTGCGGCGCAGTTTATGCGCGGCGGGGCAAGTGTCGCCGCAGAGTATGAGCGCGAGATGCAGCTGCGTCTTGCTGCAGAGAGTGGTGTGGAGACGGCTGTTGCGAGACTTGAGCGGACGCCATCCGCCTTCGATCCATTGCCTGATCCGGGCGTATATAAGAAAGTTGACAAGGAAGTTGGAGTGAATATGATTCCCGTGGGGGAGAATATCGAGCTCTGTGTTTTTGTTCGGGTACCGATGGAGGGGACGCTTGATGTCATCGCTGTAGCAACGGATTCTTTTGGTGTGGAGACGACACGCATACCCGATGGTGAGAACTGGGATCGGGCGAAGATTGTCCACGGACGGATGGAGAAAAAGGGGGATCGCTATGTCTGGCGGCGCTGGTATTAAGCTGCCGTGGGCTGTGCGCGAGGCGGTGGGGGTCTGTCCCTCGCCGCACGGGCTCACACTCGTCCGTCTGTGTGCTGCGGGTGAGGATGGGGACGCGTGGATGGTCACCGAATCGCGCACGTCGGAGGAGTCCTGCCCTGTGCCTTCGGATGCGGAAGCGCTTGCCTCCTTCGTTCATACACACCTGATTCGGGCAGGCTGGGAAAAGATGCCGCTCGCACTTTCCCTCCCTGCATCGGAAGCGGCGATAGAGGAGCGGGAGCTGCCCGTTCGGCTTGAAGGAACGGAACTGCGGGCGGCTCTTCTTTGGGCACTGTGTGCAGAGATGGACGAAACGAACGAGGAGAACGCCGTCCGAATCTGTTGTATGCCTCTGCCGGATACGGGCGTACATCGCTATTGGGTGGCTCGGATGGAAGAACAACGCATACAGGACTATTTCTCTGCATTTTCTGCATTGGGATTGAAGCTGCGTCGCCTTACGGTTTGCCCACCGCACGGGGGTGTCCTTGCGGCGCAGATCGAGGCGGCGCGTGAACCGCGTATGCCGTGGGAAACGACGAGCGATGATGAGGAACCCGCCATTTATGCGGGGCTGCTCATGCGCACAGGGATGCCGGAGAATTTATATTGGACGGTGCAGCAAAATATTTTAGAGCAACTGCACGCGCATGCGGCAACACTGATTGCCGTCCTTGGCACGGCGTTTTTTCTGGCAAATGTGGCAGCGGATATCACTTCCTGCATGACAGCGCGCACGGCGCGTGACTACGCAGTGGAAGAGCTTGCACTGCGTGCGTCGGAGCGGGCGCGTATGCAGGAGTTTCATGCCCTGCGTGCCAACGTGGCAAAATATGAGCAAATGCTGGATGCCTTTGCGGCAGAATCGCTGCCGCTCCGCGCACTGCTCGTTCATCTTGGCTCCATGACCGTGGACGGTGTGCGCATTTCGGAAGTGCAGGCAGAGGCCCGCGACATTCGGATCGATGGGGAAGCCATAAACTATGCTGCGCTCGCCTCCTTCATGGGAGCGATGGAGGATGATGATTTTTTCTCTGCGGAGGTTACGCTCGAAAACGCGGGAAAGGTACAGCGTGCGGCAGATACGACGGAGCGCATTCACTTCATCCTGCGCAGCAGCTGGTAGGGGGCACAATGGGACAGTTTTCTGCGCGGCAGCGCATCGAAATCGCACTGATCTGGGTGCTTGGCTTGCTCTTCCTCTATCTGCAGGTCGTTTCTCCCGTCTTCACGGCGGAGCGCGCATCGGCAATTGCTGAGCGGACAGCGGCTGAGGCAGCACTTGCAGACATGGAGAGCTATCAGCGCACATTGCGGGACGATGTACAGGCGGAGGCAAAACTGCGTGCACGGCAGGCGCGTCTCGCAGATGCGCTGCCGGAGGAACGCGGGCAGGGGGCGTTTGTTCATGCTGTGGAACATCTTGCACAGCGGAGCGGCGTGACGATTGAAGCCTTTGAGCCGCGCATGTCGGAGCAAAGCGGTGCGATCGTGATACAGCCAATTGTGCTCAAGTTTCATGGGAATTATTTTGATGTGCTTACATTTCTGCGTGCAGTGCAGGAGCAGGGACGCAGTGTTTCATATGGAGATTTTACGCTCACGGCAGAGGGGAATGGGCTGCACTGCGTGCTCCTCCTGAGGATCGCAACACGCGCGGCGGAATAACGACGTTCTGTGTGGTGGCGCCTTCATCCTTGCGGCAAAACGGGGCAGTCTTGCAGGAAAAGACGCCGATACATCGAATCTACTTTAGAAACTGTGAATGTTAATGGGGGGATTTGAATGAGTCATCTGCGTTTTGTCACAGGCGGGGAGTCGCACGGTGCCGCACTGACGGCGATTCTCGATGGGATGCCCGCCGGACTGCGGCTCACGCGTGCGGCGATCGACGCACAGCTTGCACGTCGTCAACGGGGCTATGGACGCGGCGACCGCATGAAGATCGAGACGGATCACGCCCTTGTTCTCTCGGGGCTACGTTTCGGTGAGACGCTCGGCTCACCGATCACGCTTCAGGTCGTGAACCGCGATTTTGCAAACTGGACGGAGCGCATGGATCCCTTTGGCACGCCCGCCGGTCCAAAGGTTACCGCTGTGCGCCCGGGACATGCCGATCTCACGGGCGTTCTGAAATATGAGCGCACCGATGCGCGTGACATTCTTGAGCGCTCGAGTGCGCGCGAGACGACGATGCGCGTTGCCGTCGGTGCCGTCTGCCGTCAGCTGCTTGCCGCACTCGATGTAACCGTCGCCTCTCATGTGACGGAGATCGGCGGCGTGACGGTGGATCGCGCGGCAATCCGCGATGAGGACATCGGCGTGACGAACAGCGCCGATCTGAACTGCTGCGATCCTGCGGCAGAGGCGCACATGAAGGCTCGCATCGATGAGGCGAAGGCGGCAGGCGATACGCTCGGCGGCGTCTTTGAGATCGTCGTGCGCGGGCTTCCCATCGGGCTCGGCTCCCATACGCAGTGGGATCGCCGTCTCGACGGGCAAATCGCAGGAGCTCTGATGTCCATTCAGGCGATTAAGGGAGTGGAGATCGGTGCGGGCTTCCGGTGCGCACATCTGCCCGGCAGCGAGATTCACGATGAACTCTTTATGGGGACGGATGGGCATCCCTATCGTAAGACGAACCGCGCGGGCGGTATCGAGGGCGGCATGACGAATGGTGAGACGCTCGTCGTACGCGCGGCGATGAAACCCATTCCGACGCTGATGGCGCCGCTTCGGACAGTGGACATTGTAACGCACAACGAGGTCTCCGCGAGCAAGGAGCGCAGCGATGCCTGCGCCGTGCCTGCCGCCTCGGTGGTCGGCGAGGCTATGATCTCCTTTGTTCTTGCGGACGCGATCTGCACACAGTTTCATGCGGATACGATGACGGATCTCAGTGCTTCGCTTGCCTCTTACCGTACGCGGCTTGAAAGGATATGGCAGAAGGGATGAAGAACGTCGTACTGATCGGCTTTATGGGGACGGGCAAGACCAGCGTCGGGCGGCTGCTCGCAGGGCGGCTCGGTTGTGTCTTTCACGATCTCGACCGAACGATCGAAGAGCAGCACGGCATGAGCATCCCTGCGATGTTTGCTGAGCACGGTGAGCCGTATTTTCGCGTACGCGAGAAGGAGGCTGTGCGCGATGCGGCGGCACGTACGAACCTCGTCATTGCGACCGGCGGCGGAACGGTCAAGGATCCGGAGAATGTGGCGCTGCTGCGCCGGAACGGCGTTCTTGTTGCGTTGACCGCCGATGTCGATACCATCCTCCGGCGGACGGCAGTGCGCGGTGCGCGCCCCGTTCTCGACGGTGCCGATGCCGGGGATCGCCGCGCAGCAGTGGTGCAGCTTCTTGAGGAACGGCAGCATCTCTATGAGGACGCGGACATCACGGTGGATACGAGCGGGCGCTCGCCGCTTGAGGTGGCGGAGTATATCGTACAGGCAACGCGGATATGGAGAAAATAATATGATGCAGAGGGTAGACGTTGAACTCGGGGAGCGCAGCTATTCGATTGTGATCGGCAGCGGCATCGTGGACGAAATACGTGCGTTTGTCTGTCAGGCGGAATACTCCCCGCACGGCATGATCGTCACGGACACGAATATCGCACCGTTCTGTGCGGAACAGATTGCAGCAGCCATCGCGGGGGCGGGCGTTCGCACAGAAATTATCGAGGTTCCTGCGGGGGAATCGTCGAAGAGTCTCACGCAGGCGAACGAGCTCTTTACACGCGCAATTGAGCTGGGGCTGGATCGCCGTTCGCCGATCTTCGCACTTGGCGGCGGCGTGGTCGGCGATCTTGCGGGCTTTGTCGCGGCGACCTACATGCGCGGCGTGCCCTTCATCCAGATCCCGACGAGTCTCCTCGCACAGGTGGACTCGAGCGTCGGCGGCAAGGTCGCTGTCAACCACATGCTTGGGAAGAACCTCATCGGTGCGTTCTATCAGCCGGATGCTGTCTTTATGGATCTGGATTTTCTGAAGACACTGCCCGCACGTGAGATCGCCACGGGGCTCGGCGAGATCATCAAATACGGCATCATCTACGATGCCGATTTCTTTGCGTGGCTTGAGGTGAATCGCGCGGATGTGCTCGCCCTCGAACCTGCAGCAACGGCATATATGATCGCACGCTCCTGTGAGATCAAGGCGGATGTCGTGCGGCAGGATGAACGCGAGGGGGGACTGCGCCGCATCCTGAACTTTGGGCATACGATTGCGCACGCGATTGAGAAAGAGACGGGCTATGCACGCTATCGACACGGCGAGGCGGTTGCGATCGGTATGGCGGGCGCAGCGGATATCAGTGTGCAGATGGGGCTTCTCCCGGATGCGGACCGCGTGCGTATGAATGAGTTGAGCCGCGCGATGGGACTGCCGCTCTCTGCCGAGAGTGTGACGGCAGACGCGATGTACGAAGATCTCTTCCATGACAAAAAAACCGTCGGCGGGCGAATTCATTGGGTGCTCGCGGACAGCATCGGAAAGGTCTCTGTGCACAGTGATGTCCCTGAGGAGATGGTACGCAAAACCTTGCTGGGACTTTCTTCCTGAAAAATCTTAAGTACACTTCATTTTCCAACGAATAATTCTGAGAGGAGGCAACAGAAAATGAATCGGAGATTGTGTGCATTCGTACAACTGTTTTTTTGTGTTTTTTTTCTTTGCGCACAGCATCCGGTTTCGGCTGAGACCTCCGAACTCTTGTGGGAGTATTGGCAGTCAAACACGTCCGACGCTGAGGACCGGGCGGCGAGGAGCGTTCCGACCTTCTCGAAAGACGAGGGGCGCTGGCGGAAATTCAACCCACAGTTTGGTGTCGCCGTACCCGAGGGGACGCACTACGTCTGGATTCGCGTCTACATTCCGCCCGATACGGGGACAGACGAGAGCCTTTTTTTCTCCACCACCGATCAGGCTGTGCGGATCTTTTTGGATGGGGTATTGATCTATCACTACGGTGACCTCAGCCAACATAACTCCTCCTATGGGCGGAAGTGGCATCTCGTCGATCTGCCCGTATGGGCAGTCGGGCGCCAGCTTTATATGCAGGTACATTCCGACAACATCTGGGTGCTCGGTCAGTTCGACCACATTCGTCTCGCGCGCGCTGCACATCAGATCGAGGATGTATTCCTTTACAACTTCCCCCATGTCAGCGGCATTACGGCACTCCTAATCTTCATCATGCTGCTCGGTGTCTACTTTTTCACAGAAAAGGAGCTTCGGGATATCTATCTGCGGCTGATCGTTGTTCTGGTTATCTTTTTCGTCTGGATGGTCAGCTCGTCGAGTCTTATGCTCCTCTGGCTGGATTGGCCGGTGTTCTGGTGGAATTTGGAATTGATCTCGGCCTATCTTATCCCCCTCAGCGCCAATCTGCTCATCTACAGCGTCATTGATGAACGTTACAAAAAGAACATTCTTCAGGTTTCCTGCATCTACGGACTTATTTTATTTCTTGCCGTTCTGTTTGAACTTTTGGGACAGAATGGCCTCTATCTCATGCGGTTCTTTTACTATCCCGCGCTCCTTGTCTGCGGACTTATGACCGTATATTGGCTCCGGTCGTGCCATGAGCGCGGCAATCGGCGCTGCCGTTCGCTGCTTATCGCATTTGGGACACTCTCGGCGCTTGCCGTTGTCGATGGAATGGCGCTGCAATATCGCCTGTTTGCGTGGCACATGTACCTCGTTCCGTTTGGTATCTACACCATCGGCTTCTTTATCGTTCAACTGATTCTGGAGCGCGCTGCACATGAGCGCTATCTCACGGAACTCTCCGAGAGTCTCGAGAACGAGGTCAGCGTCGTGACGAAGCGTATGGAGATCGACCCTCTCACAGGTGCGTTCAACCGCAATAAATTCCCGGCGGCAACGCGTGATTTCATGCGGATTTCTCTTGAGATCAAGGAGCCGTTTGCCCTCATCATGTTTGACATCGATTATTTCAAGAACATCAATGACACCTACGGTCACGATGTCGGCGATGACGTGCTTATAGGATTTGCACAGACCATCAGCGGCTTTCTCGACCGTCGGCACATCCTCATTCGTTGGGGCGGCGAGGAGTTCATCCTGCTCTGTCTCCACTATGACGGAACGGAGGCAGTGGCGTTCGCGAATACTCTTCGGGAGGCGGTCTCCGAGGCGCATATCCATCCGTCGGCGCAGGTGACGTGCAGCGGCGGCGTTGCGGTCTGGTACGGGACGGATGAGGATACGGCAGACCATGTGGTAAAGCGTGCCGACATCGCACTCTATCAGTCGAAGGAGAACGGGCGCAATCGCATTACGTGCGAACCGGACTGGCAGGCACATATGCCGCCGCGTCGCCCGAAGAGAAAGCTGCAGGAGAAACAGGGTGAGAACGGACATCCCGAGGAGAATATGAAGGGGCTTTGGGATCACTGACAGGATGATATCCCGCAGGAGCAGATTTGTGCCCTGCCAAAAAATTTTTCTTGCACATGGGCGCATCTTATGCTATATTCACTTAGTATGTGTGT
>ERZ773035.3021-NODE-3021-length-10323-cov-10.617939_pt1 | contig 10323 bp, 10 predicted proteins | sample MGYA00511487_ERZ773035 | MGnify/ENA primary metagenome ERZ773035 (study PRJEB29015, sample SAMEA2737985) | human oral metagenome | biome: human oral; feature: human-associated habitat; material: dental | place: China | collected 2024 ...
TGTCGAGCGAGAGCGTGAGGATGAGCGTACGCCTCCCCATGCGTGCCGCGGCAAGTGCCGCCTCGACGCCCGCATGGCCTGCGCCGATGACGATGACGTCGTAGTTTGTACTGCTGTTCACGTATATATTTTCCCCTATTTTTATAACATAAATCTGATTTTATTCGTGTTATGTTTACTTCCCGATGCAGAACTCGCTGAAGATGCGGTCGATCAGGTCGGTATCGACGGTCTCGCCGAGGATCTCGCCGAGCGCATCGTAGGCGGCGCGCAGGTCGATGGAGACGAAGTCCGTCCCAAGGTCTGCGGCGAGGGTCTCTGCCGCCGCCGCGAGATGCGTCTCTGCGCGGCGCAGTGCCTCGATTTCGCGCTCCTTGTTTGGGAGCGCCCCATCGCTGAGGTCGCCCTCCCGCCGAACGATGTGCGCGGCGATCGCCTCCCGCAGGGCATCAAGCCCCGTGCCCTCCTGCGCCGAGATGCGGAGGACGGGCGCAGCGACGGCGGCAAAGTCCGCCGCACTCAGTACGGAGGGGCGATCCTCTTTGCTGCAGAGGATGATGGTATCTGCCGCTGCCGCCGAAAGGCGCGCAAGGAGCGCGTGATCCTCCGCGGTCAGCGGCTCTGACGCGTCAAAGACGGCAAGGATCAGCTCTGCATCCATGAGGTGCTGCTCGGTGCGTGCGACGCCGATCTGCTCGACGGCGTCCTCTGCCGCGCGCAGTCCTGCCGTATCGAGAAGCCGCAGGGGGATGCCCGCCACGCTGATCTCCTCCTCGATGATGTCGCGCGTCGTGCCCGGCACATCGGTGACAATGGCGCGTTCCATGCCGAGGAGGGCGTTGAGGAGGCTCGATTTGCCGACGTTCGGGCGGCCGACGATGACGGTCTTGACCCCGTCGCGCAGGATGCGCCCCGTATCCGCACCCGCGAGCAGGCGGCGGACGGCGGCAGAGGCGGCGTCGATCTCCGCGGCAAGGCGTTCGGCGGACGCAGCGGGAATGTCGTCCTCGGGGAAGTCGATCCCTGCCTCGATGTGCGCGACGGCACCGAGGATCTGCGTGCGGATGTCCGTCACTGCATGGGAGAATGCACCTGCGAGCCGCTCCCGTGCGGCATGCGCGGCGCGTGTGCTCTTTGCCGCGATCAGCTCCATGACGCTCTCGGCGCGCGCAAGATCGAGCCGCCCGTTCAAAAAGGCTCGCTTCGTGAACTCCCCCGCCTCCGCGGGCCGCGCACCGGCCTCCCATGTCCTGAGGAGCACCGCACGCAGGACAACACGCCCGCCGTGGCACTGCAGCTCGACCGTATCCTCCCCTGTGTAGGAATGCGGCGCGCGCATATAGAGGAGGATGCACTCGTCGATCACGGCGCCGTCCGCCGCCGTGATATGACCGTAGCGCGCGGTATAGGGTGCCATGTCGCCGAGCGTGCCGCCCGCCGCAGGCCGAAAGACGCGCTGCGCAACGCCGAGCGCATCCCCCCCGCTCACGCGGATGATGCCGATGCCGCCCGCGCCGTGCGGGGTTGCGATCTGGCTGATGGTATCCTCAGTCATGGCGCGCGTCCTTTCTGTCGTTGTTTGGTGCACTGTGCAAAAAAAGGCTGCTGCACGAAGGTTCCCCCCGTATAACAACCCTATAAGTATCTGCATCAAAATATCAAGACTGCATACTCCACGCAAACACCTTGTTGCACAAGCGGGCGTGCGCTTGTACGCTTATGATCAGCGATTCCCTAGGAGTATTGCCGTCCCTATTTCTCAGTGGAGCCAGGCAGTCACTGTTCGTACGGCTCATAGCCGTCCTCGCTGCGTCCGTAGCGGCGGCGCTTCGGGACGATAACAACGTAGCGGCGCGGATTCTCGCCCGCGCTGTAGGTCGTGACACGGCGATTGTCCTGCAGCGCCATATGAATGATCTTGCGCTCGTGGCGGCTCATCGGCTCGAGATGAATCTCCTCGCCGATGCGGCACGCCTTGTCCGCGAGATGTCCGGCAAGACGCGTGAGCGTCTCCTCACGACGCGAACGGTAGTCCTCCACATCGAGGATAATGCGTGCAAAACCGCTCTCAGGAATCTTGTTGACAACAAGATTCGTAAGATACTGCAGGGCATCGAGCGTCGCACCGTGCTTCCCGATGAGGATGCCCAGGTTCTCCCCGTGCATATTGAAGACTGTCCCCGTAGGCGTATCGGTGCGGTGCAGTGTAACGGAGAGCCCCATCGCGGCAAAGATCTTGCCGAGGAACCCCTCGGCCGCCGCCGCCATCTCGTCCGTCAGCGGAAGGAGTGATGCATCGCTGCGCTCGCGGCGCGGACGCGGAGCATAGCTGCTCCCGCGCTCTCCCTCACAGCGGCAGCGTTCCTCACCATAGCCGCTGCGCCCCATCTCATCGCGTGCGGGACGGGCATCCCGACGGGGGGCACGGTCACGCCGCTCCGCATCGCTGCGGCGCGAAGCATCTGTGCCCGCACTGCGGCGTGCAGAAGAACGCAGATCCGTATGAAATCGCTTGGAACGCGGGTCAAATCCGTCGTCTGCCGGGCGCACGGGCGCGTTCTCCTCGCGCGGTGAAGCGGTAACGGTCGGTGCCGGCGGATTCTGAATCTCGGTGTGCTGTGGGCGGATGATGGGGCGCGTCGTAACACGGATACGTGCATCACGTTTCCCCCAGAGTCCGAGGAAACCGCTCGACGGCTCCTGCACAATCTCATAGGTGACCTCCTCGCGGCCGCAGCCGAGCTTGTCGAGAGCCGCTGCAAGGGCATCCTCGACCGTCCTTCCTGTGGTCTCAATGATCTCCGCCATTCAGATCGCCTCCTTTGCCGCGGGTCCCTCGCTGCGGTACATCCACCACTGCTGGATGATCTGTACAACATTCATTGTGACCCAGTAGAGGACAAGCCCCGATGGGAAGGTAAGGCTGATCCAGCCGATAAAGAGCGGCATGACGGTCATCATGATCTTCATCTGACCCGTCATCTCACTGGAGGTCATTTTCTGCTGGAGAAAGGTGGTCGCCGCCGAGAGGACGGGCAGGATATAGTAGGGATCCGGCTCGCTCATGCTCGGCAGCCAGAAGAACGCCGCTGCCTCTGCACTCGGAAAGGTGAAATTGAAGAGGGCATAGTACATGCCCATGAGGATCGGCATCTGCACGAGGAGCGGCAGACAGCCGGCGAGCGGGTTGACCCCTGCCTCGCGGAAAAGCTCGCCTGTCTTCTGCTGGAGCATCTGCGGATCGCTCTTGTACTTTTCCTGGATTTTTTTCATCTTTGGCTGGATTTCCTGCATCGCCTTCATGGATTTCACCTGCTTGACGGTGAGGGGATAGGTCACGAGCTTGATGAGGATGGTCAGAAGGATGATGGGAAAGCCGTAGCTCTCAAGTCCTGCGGCACTGGTAACGCTGTAAAACGCACCAAGGATCACCTGCAGGATGTGGATGATGGGCGCAAACAGATTGCTGAAAAATTCGATCAAGGGTAGTTCCTCCTACAATTGGGACGTCTGATAAAGCCAAAGTTCGTTGTATTTTGGATACGGCCGTATCTATAAGAAAGATGCTGCTTCAAACGCAGCAAAAAGCATGACCTCCAGAAATGACAATCATTTCGTTATGGTACGGGATCATAACCGCCCTTATGGAAGGGATGACAGCGCAGAATGCGCCGCAGCGCCATCCGCCCGCCGCGCCACGCACCGTAGCGCGTGACCGCCTCCAAAGCGTACGCCGAGCAGGTTGGATAGTAACGGCAGTGCGGCAGAAAAAGCGGCGAAATCGCCGCACGATAAAAGCGAATGAGGAGGAGCAGCAGATGCTTCATCGATGCTTCCCCCTATTCTGCTCCCCGCCGGCGAAGATCCCCGCGCGGCGGGCGAGACGGCGCAGATCCTCGGCGGCATCCTGCATCTTGCCGTCGGCGAGACCCGCGCGCCCGATGAGAAGAATTCCGATATCGCCGCGCAGCTCATGCTGCAGACCGCGATACGCTTCACGCAGAAGACGCTTCGTGCGATTGCGCACAGCGGCACAGCCGAGTTTTTTCCCGGCGGCAAAGCCAACTTTCCCCGCAACGCGCGGGTCGCGCAGGACATAGAGAATCATATGCCGTCCCGCGGCAGAATGCCCCTTTTGGTAGACGCACTGGAAGTCACTGCGCCGCTTGATCATCTTGCTGCGCGGCAGTGTATATTTTTTCTGTTTCATATTCGTTAAAAAAGAGGTCACCTGCGGTGACCTCCTGCTCAAAGTCCAGCGAAATTACGCCGAAAGTTTCTTTCTTCCGCGCTGACGCCTTCTCTTGAGTACGAGGCGGCCGCCTTTCGTCTTCATGCGCTCACGGAATCCATGTGTCTTCTTTCTCCAATGATTGTTGGGCTGGAATGTTCTCTTCACCTCTCGTCACCTCCTTTTCTGTCTCAAATGCACGGCACCGCGTGCCGCACAGGAATTTTTCTGCGTATGACTCAGCGCACATTATAGACGAAAAAAAGCCCTGATGTCAAGGCACGACGCGGCAATTTTACCGTTTTTTTCCATTGGTAAGACTAAAGCACCTGTTGATAAGCTCACGTTTTTTTGCTAAAATATCCACGGTTCATTGTGGAAAACCTGTGAAAAAAACTGTGCATTACATTTCATCGGCACGTATTATCGTGTTGTTCGCATCACTGGAGTTATCCACAAGTGTGGGTAACTCTGTGGATAAGAATTATTGTTGACAAAAAAATTTTGTGAAGGAACAGAATCGCATGTCCGAAGAAAAGAATCTCACCTCCCTGTGGCAAAAAGTATTAAAAGAAACTGACGGTATTCTGCCCAAAGAAGCCATCAAACAGTGGATTCTGCGCATTGTTCCCATCTCGCTGGAAAACAACGAGCTGGTGCTTGCCGTCGCAGACGAATTTACAAAACAATACATCGAGCCGCGCTATCTCGTTCTTCTGGGCGATGCCGTACACCAGGCACTCGGTGCCAAATACAAGATCACCCTCATTGTCGCTCCTGTCGCCAGTGAAGAAAAGGACAACGCCGAAATCGAGCCGGCTGCCCCCGCATCCCTCAAAGAACCGGCGGAAGAGACTGCCCCAGCGCAGGGCAGTCTTCCGCTCACGCCGCCCGAAACACACGCGGCAGCACCGGACGACACGACGACACTGAACCCGAAATACACCTTTGAGGCGTTCGTCACAGGCCGCTCGAACCAGTTCCCCTACGCAATGGCAAAGGCAGTCGCCGATGCGCCGGGACTGCCCTCGCACAATCCGCTCTTTATTTACGGCGGTGTGGGACTTGGCAAGACCCATCTCATGCACGCGGTCGGACACAAGATCCTTGCTGATGACCCCAAAAAACGCGTTCTCTACATCGCAAGCACAGACTTTACGAACGAATTCATCCGCTCCATCCGCGAGAAAAACATGGATGCATTCCGGGAGAAATACTACAGCATTGACGTGCTGCTGATCGACGATATTCAGTTCTTTGCGGGGCAGGAGCAGACGCAGACGGAGTTCTTCCAGACATTCAACAAGCTGCGTGACAACGGCAGCCAGATCATCCTGACCTCGGATCGTCAGCCGCAGGATGTCAAGGGGCTCGAGGATCGTCTGATCTCACGCTTTGCGGGCGGCGTCGTCGTGGATATCCAGCCGCCGGAGTTCGAGACGCGCGTCGCAATCCTCCAGAAGAAGGCGCACTCCGAGGAGGTCGATATCCCCGAGGATGTCGTCGCCTACATCGCGAGCCGCGTCGACAGCAACATCCGCGAGCTCGAGGGGGCACTGATGCGCCTCATCAAATACGCCTCAATGATGCGCATGCCGATCGACGAGACCACCTGCGTCGCCGCGCTCGGCAACTATCTGCGCGGCGAAAAGGGCCGGCGGATCACGATGGAGATGATCGAGCGCATTGTCTGCACGCACTTCAAAGTCACGAGCGAGGACATCCGCTCCACAAAGCGCAGCAACGACATCGCCTACCCGCGCCAGATCGCCATGTTCCTCTGCCACGAGCTGACCGATGTCTCGTGGCCGACGATCGGCGGCTTCTTCAACCGTGACCACTCAACAGTCATTCACGCACACAAGAAGATCCAGAACCTCACAGATACCGACGGCGCCACAAAGGCACTCATCGAGTCGCTGACAATCCAAGTCAAGGGCATCTGAATCATCCGTGCTTCCAAAAGACTGTGGACATCTCTGTTCATATGCCTTCTCATTTCATGTGGATGTTTTGTGGATAAATTTTCATCCACTCCTCATCTGTGTAAACTGTGGATAACTTAGGAATAACTCTGCCCGACTTATCCACAGAGACCCCCGCGATTTTGCGGGCGTTTTCCCACTTTTCAACGAATCCACAGTCCCTACTACTACGACTACTATATTTATTTACAACACGAAGCAATAGAAAAACGAGGCTGCGGAGCGCCTGCATGTCTCCCGCCGACGGAAAGGATACACTATGAACATCACACTTGGGAGAAGCGATCTTATCTCTGCGCTGCAAATCGTCAGCAAGGGCCTCTCCACAAAGCCGCAGACGCCCATTCTCTCAGGCATCTACATGACTGCAAAAGAGGGACAGCTCGAGCTGCAGTCTACCAACTACGAACTTGGATTCATCCTGACCATCCCCGCCGAGATTCACACCGTCGGTACAGCCGTACTCCCCGGTAAATATCTCACAGAGTTCGCACGCAAACTGCCTGCAGAGGAGGTCTCAATCGACACCGAGAGCAGCGACGGCCTCGCCGTGATCAAATCCGGAACGGCACGCTTTACGCTGCGCACGATGGAGGTTTCAGACTTTCCTGTATTGCATCGTATGGAAGGAACCCTGCAGTTTACTATCAAAGACCGCACACTCGCGCGTCTGGTCAAGAAATCTGCTTTCGCCTGTCTGCGTGAGGAGCAGCGCGACCGCCGTCCCATCTTTACGGGCTGTCAGCTCGAGGTCGAGGGCAAGGAGGTCACGTTCGCCGCGACGAATGTTCACCGCCTCGCCGTCAAGAGCGAATCGCTCGAAGAGGACGCCGGCCAGATCCGCGTTATCATTCCGGCGAAGTTCCTCGAGGAGGTCACGCGTACGATTGCAGGTGATGTGCCGACGGATATTCTCGTCACCTGTTCCTACAATCAGGTCAGTATGTCCTCGGGCAGCATCTACATGACCTCGCGTCTCATCGAGGGAGCATTCCCAGACTATCGGCGCGTCATTCCGCAGGAGGAGAACATCAAGACGCGCGTGACGCTCGATGCCGCAGTCTTTGCCTCTGCGGTCGAGCGCGCTTCTCTCATCGCGCGTACGGATCAGTACAATATTGTAAAGCTCGCGTTTGAGGAGGGACTCATGCGCATCTCGTCGAACAGCCCCGAGATCGGCGAGGCGGAGGAGACGATCCCTGCCGAGGTGACAGGCGATGATGTCACGATCGCATTCAATGCCTCATATCTCATGGATGCCGTGAAATCCCTCGACAGCGACAGCTGCATTCTCTCGCTGCAGGGGTCGAACGAGCAGGGCGTGAATCTCTCTCCCATTACCATTCGTGAGGAAGCAGATCCAAACTATATTTACGTTGTAACGCCAGTGAGGACACATTGACAGATATCGAGATCTATACAGAGACGATTCAGCTCGATCAATTCCTCAAACTTGCCGGCGCAATTCCGAGCGGCGGCATGGTCAAGGAACTCATTGCCGCCGGAGCCATCCTGCGCAACGGAGCGGTCGAGACGGCACGTCGGCGCAAGCTTGTCGCCGGAGATATCATTGCCGTTGACGGCAGTGATACCTACCGTGTCATTCGTGCGTAATTATGCAGATCACATCACTTGTACTGCGTTCCTACCGCAACTACGAGGAGCTCACCCTCGACTTTGACGCGGGGGTGCAGATCTTTCTCGGGGCGAACGCGCAGGGCAAGACGAATATCATCGAGGCGCTGTACTATGCCGCGTTCGGCCGCTCCCATCGCACATCGAGCGATGCGGAGCTTATTCGCATGGGCGAAGACGGGGCGCACATTGGGCTTTCCTTCCTGCGGCAGGATGTTCCGGGGGAGCTTTCCTTTACGTTTGCCCGCGGCGCACGGCGGCGCATTGCGTACGCAGGGGAACATCTCAGGCAGCGCGATCTCGTCGGGATTCTTCCGATGGTGCTCTTCTCGCCCGAGGATCTCTTTCTCGTCAAGGGTGCGCCGGCACTCAGACGCCGCTATCTGGATGCGGAGCTCTCGCAGGCAAGTCCTGCCTACTATGGGGAACTCCTGCGCTATACGCACATCCTGCGCCAGAGAAATGCCCTGCTGAAGGATATCCGCGAGCGTCTTGCACCCATGGATGCGCTGCTTCCGTGGGATGCGCAGCTCGCGCACAGTGCTGCGTATATCGTCACGCGGCGGCTCGCGGCGACAGCGCAGCTGGGAGCGCTGTCGGCGCGCGTGCAGGCGGTGCTTGCGGCGGGGGAGGAGCTTGCGGTTTCCTACGAGATTGCACATGCGCCCGAGGGGCTGACCGAGGGAAAAGACGGCATGACAAAGAGGCTCGAACTGTGGTATAATGAGATGTTGACGGATGGCCGTGCACGTGATCTTGCGCGTGCCGCAACGGGGGTCGGTCCACATCTGGACGATCTCGTTCTCATGACCTGCGGCATGAATCTCAGGAGCTATGGCTCACAGGGGCAGCAGCGCACAGGCGCGCTTGCACTGAAGCTCGCCGAGCTCTTCTACCTGCGCGAGAATGTGGGCGAGTCCCCCATCCTGCTGCTCGATGATGTCATGAGTGAGCTCGATGCAGAGCGCCGCAGCGCCCTCCTCTCCTTCATCCGCAGCGAGGAGATCCAGACTTTTATCACAGCGACCGATGCGGCGTATTTCCCTCAGGAGCGCATGGGGACGTATCGGTATGTGGAGGCAGGACAGATTCGAGAGATGTAGGAGGGACGACATTGCGCACAACACTCGGTACGGCGAACGCGGGCGATGATGTGCGTGCAGCCGTTCACCGCCTCGGCCCCGCATTTGAGCGCGACTACATCGCACATACTGCCCTATCGCACTGGGCGGATATTATGGGGGAGATGGTTGCGCGCCGCGTGCGTGCCATTGCCGTGCGGGACGGCAAGCTCCTCCTCTATGCACCAGATGCCACGTGGAAGAACGAGATGCGCATGAGTGCGCCCGAGATCATCCAGCGTGTCAACAACTATGCTGGCGGGCGACTTGTGAAGGAGATCGCCTTTGTACGCGCGATGCGTCCCGCTGCTGCCGTCGCAGAGGACGGGCAGGATACGGAGACGCGCACCTCCTATGTGCGTGCCCTCGTCCAGACGGGGCTGACGGATGCGGAAATCGCGCGCGGCAGGATGCTCGCAGAAAGCGTGTCGGATGAGAAATTGGCGACGCGCATTCAGCGTGCCTATCAAGTGACGCGCAAGGCACAGCGGCTGAAGGAGCAGCGCGGCCTCAGTCCATGCCCCTCCTGCGGGCGTATGGTCGAGGGATGCTGTCATGACTGCCGCCGCGCCGAGGAACGCAGCGTGCGCAGAGCCGTGCGTGCGATCCTGCGCGCCGAACCGTGGGCAAAGCTCGCGGACGTTGTGCAGCGTGTCCCCTCCTGCGACGCACTCATGCTCGGCAGCGAGCGCGCGGATCTCGTCCGGCAAATCGCGGGCACGACCGAGTACACCGCACAGGACAGCGCGAATGCCCGTCTCCTCACCATGCTCCATCGCGGCCTCCCCCCGGAGGAAGTTACGCCGAAGAAGATCCAGAGCACCTTCTGGGAACTGCGCAACGAACTCATCACCACGCGCGAATTCTGGGAGGAAATGAAGAAACGTAAGGCAAAGAAGAAATCATAACGAAAGGGGCGTTTTCGATGATCCTCAGTATTGACGAAATCCGCGATAAAATCCGCCCCATCTGCGAGAAATATAAACTTGAAAGCAAATAACTGCGAGATCATTCGCGTAGAGCCGATAGAGAAAAAATAACATCCCCAAGGAGGAAATAATGGCAAAGACAATCGACCTAAGTGCAAACGAAGAGCAGGCAGAGGTTCGTCCGATGACCGAGGCAGAGGCAAAGGAAGCTGCCGAAATGGCGGATATGCCCGACCTCTCGGGAATCGCCATCTCCGCCGAGGAGATGGGGGATGAGGTGACTGCCGTCGATGCCGACTACGGCGCGGGACAGATCCAGGTACTTGAGGGACTGGAGGCAGTACGCAAGCGCCCTGGTATGTACATTGGCTCGACATCGGAGCGCGGACTGCATCATCTCGTCTATGAGGTGGTGGACAATT